>Ga0247728_10036_pt1 | contig 123262 bp, 109 predicted proteins | sample SalenrCarbi39_FD_183048 | JGI IMG/M metagenome (GOLD analysis project Ga0247728, IMG submission 183048) | Saline wetland microbial communities from Lincoln, Nebraska, United States - Carb-i39 | ecosystem: Environmental > Aquatic > Non-marine Saline and Alkaline > Salt marsh | place: USA...
TTTTCAAAGTTCATCTATTAATTCGTATTTCCTCTTTCGAGGCTTTTCGTTTTGCCCTCTCGCTGAGGACATGTATTAATATATCATGCCCCTAATTAATCGTCAACACTTTTTTAAAAGTTTTTTTTAAAGTATATCTCAATGATAGTTATCCACATTATCCACAAACTTATCTACAGGTTTAAAAATCAATATTTGTGCAAAGATAAAAATGATTATTCACATAAAATTTGTGGATAATCATTTTTGAATTTGATTTTTTTACTAAATTTTCATTATATTTAAACAGCTTGAAATTCTTCTATAAGGGTTTTTTCAATAGCTTCGCAAGCTTCCTTAGCTCCTGTATCTTCATTTGAAAGAGCTAAAACTAAAACATCCGTTTCTAAATAATAAACCATTCTAAAGTTGACACCAGGGTCATAACCTTGTAAAAAATATTTCTTAATCTCATAATTTTTATGCTCTATCCAAATTCCATATCCAAAACCTATGCCTTCATTATCGGTATCTGTATGAATTTTAAAAAGCTCTTTCGTAAAATCCTCGCTCAATAATTCAAAAGTTAGTAGCTCTTGCCAAAATTTCGCCATATCCACAGCTGTAACATACACTCCACCATCTGGCCCTCCGATTATAGGCAAATCGTAAATATTATTTCTAAAGTTTCCATCTTCAAGCTTTATATATCCATAAGCAGTTCTCGGAGGTAGCATATTCATTTTGAAATAGCCAGAGTCCGACATTTTGCAAGGATTAAAAATAGAATTCTTTATATAGTCCTTATAGGAAAGTCCCGATACTCTTTCAATGGCTAAGCCAAGCAGAATATAGCCAGCATTGTTGTATCTAAATTTTTCACCAGGATTAAAAATTTTATCCTTATTTAAAATCATAGGAAGAAAATCTATAGGATTTTCCATTTTATACATAGGAATAGAATTCCATAAGCTACTGTAGCTTTCCTGAGCATATTCATCAAAATAATCACCTATTCCAGAGGTATGAGTAAGTAAATGATGCAAGGTTACTCCTTTAAATGACTCCGGAAGTTCAGGAATATACTTTAAAATTTCGTCACTTAAATTAAGATTCCCCTTTTCTGCTAATTTCAATATTCCAACAGCAGTAAAAAGCTTGCCTCCAGAAGCCACGCCAAATCTAGTAAGCACAAAATTCCTTACTTTTAAACCTTTTTCAGCGTAGCCATAAGCTTTTTCAAGAATACACTCTTTATCTTTAGTAACATAAAGCACTCCAGAAAAATCGTTTTTATAGTCGAATTGAAGCAATATCGTCCCCTCCTCACTCATAAAAAACAGGTTATTTTTCTTAATATACTCTTTTTATAGGCAATGGAAACAACTATTTTTCCTTACTTGCCAAAAGCAAGATATTAAATTGACTACCCTTACCTAGCTCACTCGTTACCGTTAGCTTTCCTTTGTGCTCTTCTGCTATCCACTTTGCAATAGAAAGTCCAAGCCCAGCTCCTCCACTGCTTTTATTTCTTGATTCATCAGTCCTGTAAAATCTGTCAAATATCCTCGACAAGTCCTTCTTGGCTATTCCTAATCCAGTGTCTTTTACTGTTATAACTGCATAAGGCTCCTCATAATGAAGCCCAATCTCTATAAGTCCGCCTTCTTTTGTGTACTTAACACTATTTTCAACAAAAACTCTTATAGCTTCCTTGATTAGATTTCTGTCCGCTGTTATATGAATAGCTTCATTTTCTCCTAAAACAACGTTGTGATTAGGCGCAATCAGCTTAGTTTCTTTGTAAATTTCCTCAATTAGCTCATTTAGCTCAAACTCATTTTTTTCAATATGAGAAGATTTTTTGTCTCCTCTAGCAAGAAAAAGTAATTTTTCAATCATAGACTTCATTTGCTCAGTTTCGTTTTTTATGGCCTCTATGGATTCATCCAACACTTCTGGATTGTTCTTTCCCCATCTGTCGAGTAGGTCAGTATATCCCTTTATTACAGATATTGGTGTTCTTAGCTCATGAGATGCATCTGATACAAATTGATTCTGAAGCTCTACAGAATACTCTATTTTATCCATCATATTATTAAAGGTATGCGCTAGATCTTTTAGCTCATCCTTTGCACCAGATATATCTAGTCTAGTTGATAAATCATCAATAGTAATATTTTTAACTGCGTAATTCATTTGATCTATTGGCTCAATTAATTTTTTTGATGACTTTCTGGCAAGCAGTAGAACTAATCCAGCACAGATAAGCCCTGATATAACTAGAGATTCCTTAATTAGATTTATATGACTTATAAACTGCTCTTCTGGCAAGGAAAGATATAAGCCTAGAATTACAACTCCAGCTTGTACTGAAAAAACTAAGGTAAATGTCCATAAATAGCTGAGCATAAGCTTTAGATGTATAGAAAATCTAAGTCTGTTTATAAAACCATCTCTTAAACTTATTAATACTTTTGATAAAGTTGAAAAAATATATAGTATAACCTTTGAAGTCAAAATTATAACTTTATATATTCCTTTAAATATCGATTTTATATTATTCATCTTTTATTTGATATCCAACTCCCCTAATAGTATGGATTAACTTGATTCCAAATTGATCATCAATTTTACTTCGAAGATATCGAATATATACATCCACTACATTTGTATCTCCCATATATTCGTATCCCCACACTTTAGCTAAAATCATTTCTCTTGTAATTACCAGATTTTTATTTTGCATCATATATTTTAAGAGCTCAAATTCTCTTTTAGTCAAATCTATATTTTTTTCTTTATAGGTTACAGTGTATCTGTCGATGTCTAGATTAACCCCTTTAATTCTTAGTATAGAATCATTTTGAGGTTTGCTAGCTTTGTAATTATCCACTCTTTTAAATATAACTCTTATTCTCGCTAAAAGCTCTTCAATTGCAAATGGCTTTGTCATATAATCATCTGCACCAATATCTAGACCTAAAATTTTATCATTCATTTCATCCTTTGCAGTTAGCATAACAACTGGCATATCTGATTTTTGCCTGAGTCTTCGAAGTACTTCAACTCCATTTAAAGAAGGTAACATTACATCTAAAATCAGCAAGTCAAAATAATCACTGCACGCTTTGTCCAAGCCTTCTCTTCCATCGTGTGAAATCCCCACTTCATACCCCTCATGCTCTAGCTCTAGCTGCAAAAATCTTGCTATATTGTATTCGTCCTCAATGATTAGTATTTTCTTATCAGGCAACGATACCACCCCTAAAACCCATATTTTAACTTAATTATACTTTAATAACAGGCTTAATTGGGAAATTTTTATAAAAAAAGCCTCCAAATACATTTAACTGTATCGAAGACTTTTTGATACTATATTCTAGATTAAAAATTATTTAGTCTAAAATCTCTCTATTTATTATCAGTCCTTATTGGTTTTCATTGTTTGATGATTGATTTTGAACTGGGTTTTCTGGGTTTTTAGGAACTACTGACATATTGTTTTGTTCATTTGGCGAAACTATATTGAACTTGTATCCAAGCACCAAGGCAATTAGAAGTGCCGCTGCAAATACATAATTTCCAACTAATGCAAGAATAATTACTAGATTAAGCGGTATGTTGAGTACAGTTTTAGAATCTTTGGTAACTAAAAATTTTGTTATATTTCCTTTATGAATAAGGTCTCGAACTTTATCCATAAAAGCTCTTCTTGAACCAAACTCAGTTTTCGGAGCTTTTCCTGACTCATCTAGATACGCAAGAGCCTCAACTACATCCCCATCAAAACGCTCTAAAGCTTCTTTCGCTTCTTTATAGCTAGCATTTGTTCTTTTTCTTACTAAATCAATTTGTTCTAAAGTTATTTTCATCTCATATTCTCCTTTAAAATTAATTCTTAAATCAAAATGCATTACCAAATCTTCTATGATATTAAGAATACACTCAAAGTCTTAGATGAATATTAGAGAAAGATTAAAATAAGATTAGAAATTATCGTCTAATCACCCTGTTCACAAATACATCCACCAAATACGAGTCAAGTTGAGCTCCTGCAGACTTCAAAAGCTCAGCAATAGCTTCCTTTTCACTCATAGCTGTTCTGTATGATCTATGACTAGTCATCGCATCATATGCGTCTGCAATGGCGATAATTCTAGCTTGAAGTGGTATTTCCATACCTTTTAGACCTTTGGGATAGCCTTTTCCATCGATCCTCTCATGATGAGCTAAAACATAATTTGCCATTTCCGCCATATCATTTACCGAGCTCAGAATTCTATACCCTATCTCAGGATGCTTTTTCATTTGGGTCATTTCTTCTGCTGTAAGCCTTCCTGGTTTATTTAGTATACTTTCCTCTATACCAATCTTACCTATATCATGAAGTAGCCCTACGGTTTTAAGCTCTTGAATATCTGCAGATGGAAGTCCCATTACCATACCCATCTTTACACATAGCTCTGAAACTCTATGAGAGTGCTGTTCTTCTCTAGTATTTTTTTCATGTAGAGTTTTGATTATTGTGGATATAGTTCTGCCTCTCATGCTAGGCGATTCAAAAAGCTTCATTCTATTCATCTTGTCTTCCGCATTAGAATGAATCTCGTAAATATTTTGCTTCTTATTATATTTGGTACAGCTCCCAAAAGACATAGACAGCTTAAGAGCTTCTATTTTTACTTTTTCTATATCTGATTTTATTTTTTCTATGATTTCATTTGCTAAAAACTCATCGGTTTTAGGAAGTAAAATAGAAAACTCATCTCCCCCAACTCTTACAATTTTAGAGTCTTCTGGACAGTTCTTCTTCAATATCCTAGCTATTCTTTTCAATAGCTTATCTCCTGTTTTAAGTCCAAATGCATCATTTACAAGCTTTAGACCATTCAAATCAGAAATTATTATAGTAAGTGGCAGATTGCTTTTTACATCAACCTGCTTAATGCATTTATCGTAAGAAATTCTGTCATACACTCCTGTAAGCTGATCATGATAAAGCATGTATTCTAGCTTTTCATATTGATATCTAAGCTCAGCCTCTGCTGCTTTTAGCTGATTGAGAGCTGCCTCTAGTTCTTGATTTGAGGCTTCTAACTCTTCATTTATCTCCTGAAGCTCTATTTCTTTTTTTAAAAGCTCTCTTATATCTGTGTACATTCCATAAGCGCCTATTACTGCATCCTCATTTTTTACTAGGATTCCTCTAGCTTGTACATCTATAGGTTTTGAATCCTTAGTATATCTTACTACTTTTTGTTTAACGTCTCCTTTTTCAAAAAGCACCTTGGTTATAGCTTTTGCTTCTTCACTTCTACCTTCTTTAGAAACTATCTCATCTAAGTCTTTGCCTTTACATTCATCTAGAGTATATCCGAATATACTTGTAAAGCTTAAATTTATATCTACAACTCTGTGAAGAGAATCTAAATAAGCAATTGCATCAGGACTATTCTCAAATAGAACTTCATATCTTCTCTTATTGTCATCCATCTCTGCTTGGATTCTGCGATAATTACTCATATCTCTGGATATTGTTATAGCTCCTATGACATTTCCTTCATCATCTAAGATTTTAGATGCCTTACCCCAGTCATAATAACCCTTTTCCTTTATATAGGATTCTCCTTCTATATCGCCACTTGGATACCTCTTAAAATTTTTATATAAATTTTCGCACTCCTCATTTGGCTCTAAAACCAAATCTATAAGAGTCGGTCTTCTTTCTTTATAAAATATATATGAATATTCATAATCCCCTTTACCTAGAATATCTTTTCTTTCCACGCCAAAAAGTTCTTCAATTGCTTTATTCCAAAGGATGACTTTTTTATCTAAATCTATTGCAAATATAGGTTCAGGAACAAAGTCCAAAGCTACCTCTAGCAATTTCATTCTCTGTTTTGAATACATGAATTATAGGCTCCTCATGATTGTAGTTTTAGGGATTTATACTTATCTTATCTATAATAATATATGTAAATTATTGCTAACTCAAGCAAAACTTGCATAAAATTGAGCAAATTAGCAATATTGCAAATATTCTAATCAAATAAATAACTCTTCATCTATATAAATAATCCTCATACTAACATTAAGAATTCCAACATTATAAATCAATACCTCATTGCTTATTTCTTTTGGAAATTTTTCCAATATAAAAGGCGTCCTCTTACCCTACGGATATCAGCACGCCTTGTCAGCCAGTTTACTATTTAAATTGTAGTTTTGTTACTGTGATTATGTGAAGTTTTTCTTTTTCTGTAGTTATCACTTTTTTCAGCTCTTTCAGTTTTACTTGAGCCTTGGCTTTTAGATGCTGGATATTTTTTCGAAGAGTTTGAATAACTCTTTCCTTTACCCTTGTATGATGCAGATCCCGATCCTGGTTTAGAATCCTTTGAATATCTTGAACCTGATGATTTCATAGGTTTTTTCTTCATACGTACTGGACTTTCGTCAGTAAGTGTAACCGGCGCATCACTTGACTGCTTTGTAACCATTTTTAAGGCAGCCGATACCAGTTTTACTGCATCGTATTCTTCTAGTAATTTCTGAGCTGCTTCTTCTAAATCATGAGTTTTAGCACTTTCTGCTATCCCTATTAGTTTTTGAGCTGCTTGACGATATCTAGCGTCTTTTGCATCACCTATACTAGGTACATGCTGCTTTAGCATCTTGCTTTTAGTAGTATCTTCGATAAGCTCTAGGTATTCTCTTTCTCTAGGTGTTACAAAAGTAAAAGATATACCTTTTTGTCCTGCTCTTCCCGTTCTTCCTATTCTATGAACATAGCTTTCAGGATCTTGAGGCAGGTCAAAGTTAAATACATGACTTACTCCGCTTATATCTAGTCCTCTTGCCGCAACATCTGTAGCAACTAGAATCTTAATACTCCCTCTTTTAAATTTACGAAGTACTTTTTCTCTTCTTTCTTGCTTCATATCTCCATGAATACCTTCTACATCGTAGCCTCTTATGCTAAGCGCTTCTGATAATTCATCTACTCTACGCTTTGTACGACCAAATATAATAGATAGCTCAGGACAGTGAATATCCATAAGTCTGCAAAGTGCATCGAACTTATCTTTTTCCTTTAAATCCAAATATCTTTGCTCTATTGTATCAACAGTCATAGTTTTGTTTTTTACTGCTACAGTTTGTGGGCTTTTCATGAATTTTTGAGAAACTGCTTGAATTCTTTTAGGCATAGTAGCTGAAAATAGAAGAGTTTGTCTTTCTGAAGGTACTTCCTGAAGTATGGTTTCTATGTCTTCAATAAAACCCATGCTTAGCATTTCATCTGCTTCATCTAAAATTACTGTTTGTATATTTGCTAGATTTATAGTATTTCTTCTCATATGGTCCATAAATCTACCTGGAGTAGCAACTACTATTTGAGGGTTCTTTTTTAATCCTCTGATTTGCTTGCCTATATCTTCTCCACCATAGATTGCAATAGCTTCTACGTTTTTGTATTTTGCGAGTCTGTTTATCTCTTGAGATACCTGAAGAGCAAGTTCTCTTGTCGGTGCAAGTATAAGCGCCTGAACTGCTTTATTGTCTTTTTCGATTTTGCTAAGTAGAGGTATTCCAAACGCTGCTGTCTTACCAGTACCAGTCTGTGCTTGTCCTATTAAGTCTATTCCTTGCATAGCAAGTGGAATGATTTGCTCTTGAATTGGGGTTGGACTGTCAAAACCCATATCAAGTACTGCTTTTAATAATTCTTCTTGTAATCCTAATTCATTAAATAATGCCAATAATATCTATCTCCTTTTGTGTAACTAAATACTTACATAAAAAAAGGCATATTCCTCTTTACTGCGCGGAATACGCCTTGATTATCTACAGATTAACTATAGGACTATCCTCTTACAACGTTAGATGCTTGAGGTCCTCTGTTTCCTTGAGTTATTTCGAACTCTACAGTTTGTCCTTCTTCTAATGTCTTAAATCCGTCTCCTTGAATAGCTGAGAAATGTACGAATACATCGTCTCCATCTTCTCTCTCGATGAATCCAAAACCTTTTTCTGCGTTAAACCATTTTACTTTACCTACCATTTTACGGCCTCCTAAAAAAAATATTTAAAGATGGAACTTACTTAAAACACTTTACGTCCTAACCTTTTCAATAACATTTGATACTGATGATACTGAGGCCGAAAAATTGTTTTAGTTTCCAATTTCTTTACTTCTCTACTTTATCACAGATATTTACAAAAAGCAAATAGTTTTCTCATTTACTTGTCTCGCATTCACTTCATATTATCTTATTTGAAATTTTTCTAGCTAGCTGTAAGTCATGCGTCACATAAGTAAAATCGATTTCTTAGTTTTATTAATTTTAGTATATAATATAAATAATTAATTTGTTTTTTCGGCAAGTTTATAATGAATTTGAATATATAACCATCATTTATTCATCGTTTAAAGGAGGAATTGTAGTGGAACAATTATGGAAAGATACTGCTAAATTTCACGGCCATGAGTGCCCAGGTTTAGCAATTGGATTTAAAGCAGCACTTGCAGCTAGAGAATATTTTGGAATCAGTAGCACTGATGACGAAGATTTAGTGTGTATTTCAGAAAACGATGCCTGTGGAATTGATGCTATTCAGTACTTACTAAAATGTACAGTTGGCAAAGGAAATCTCCTTATAAAAATGAGAGGAAAGTCTGCCTACAACTTCTTTGATCGCACTAAAAATTGTTCGATTAGATTAGTGTTAAAAGATATGAACAAAGATATGACAAGAGAAGAAAAGCAGAACTATCTTCTTAACCATGATAGTAATGAATTATTTGATTACACTGTAGTTAGACATCAAATACCTGAAAGAGCTAGAATATTTAATAATGTAACATGTAGTAATTGCGGTGAAAAATTAGCAGAGCATTTTGCTCGAATCCAAGATAATAAGCCGGTATGTCTAGACTGCTTCACTGAATATAAAAGATTTGATTAAAAAAGCTGGAAGTTATTCCCAGCTTTTTTTATAAACACATATTTTTTCCATACTGCCAACTATTTTAAGTTATCCAGTACCTAGGTTTAAATTATAAAAGAGGATTAAGACTTTCTTTTGTCTCGCTGACCGGAGTAGCTTTTTTAGAATTGACAAATTCTATCACTTTATCTGAAACTCTATCCATACAAGCATGGATTTCAGTTTCGTACATCACATGAGATGACATATTTGCAACCTTTGAAGACATTGGAAGTTCTCCTAGTAGCTCTATGTCTAGTCTTTTTAGATATGATTCGATATCATTTTTTTCAAATAATTCTATTCTTGTAGTGCAATCTGGGCAAAGTACATAGCTCATATTTTGAACTAGTCCTAAGATAGGCACATTCATTTTTTTAGCCATATTTATGGATTTTGCAACTATCATAGATACCATATCGTGAGGGGTAGACACTACCACTGCTCCAGTAAGAGGTATGGACTGCATAACAGTAAGTGATACATCTCCAGTTCCTGGAGGCATATCTATAAGTAAATAGTCTAATTCTCCCCAGTAAACATCAGTCCAAAACTGCTTTACAGTTCCAGAAATTATAGGTCCTCTCCATAGCACCGGGCTTTCTTCATCGTCCACTAAATAATTAAGTGACATGGTCGCTATATTTTCAGATGACATAACAGGAGTTGCTCCATATTCTGTAGATAATGCCTGACCATCCTTTATCCCAAATAGTCTAGGAATACTAGGTCCTGTTACATCTGCATCGAGTACCCCTACTTTGTAACCTAACTTAGTGAGTTTTTTGGCAAGTAGTGCAGTTACTGTAGATTTTCCTACTCCACCTTTTCCACTCATTACTGCAATTACATTTTTCACTTGATTGTGTACATTATTTTCTACCATACATGAAGCTGAATCTTGAGTACAGCCAGAAGCTGACGGACAAGTATTGCATGATGACATTTATACCACCTAAACCTTTCATATATATTGTTTTTTTATAGCCGTTTACTCTTGAATCTTAATATCTCCTCTGCACCATTTTCTACAGCCTTCTATTTTTTTAGTGCAAAGCACTTCAGCAGTCCCACAGGCTGGACATACTTCTTTATCCTCTAGCTTAGTTATTTTATAAGTCTTTTTACATTTATCGCAGTAAAACTCACACCTTGCAGAAATATAATTTCCGCCTCCTATTTTAATCGCTTTGCCTTCGGTTAGGCTCATAGCCACTTTTTTTCTAGCACTATCTATTATATTTTGAAATGTTTGTCTAGATACATTCATTCTTTTTGCACATTCTTCTTGATTTAGTCCTTCAATATCTTTTAGCCTCATAGCTTCTAGCTCTTCCATCATTATATCTATCTGCTCTAGATTGCATGAGGGTACTCCCATCGGCACAAAATAAGTAGAATCAGGAAAAAATTCCACTCTTCTATATATCTTTGGTCTTGGCAATTTCATCCCTCCATTTTGTTATTGGCATTTGCTAATTACATTTTATGATTTATATTAACTACTGTCAAATAATTTTTAAAATTTATTTATTATTAACATTTTCTATATTGACTATTATTTCTCGAAATGATATTATATTAATATATTCAAATATTACGATTTATATAGGAGGCATGTTATATGAAAAATGTTAAAGTATTTACTAGCCAAACTTGACCACACTGTCCTGCTGTTAAGAATTATCTAACAGAGAAAAACGTACCTTTCGAAGAGAAAGATATAAATGCAGACATGGAAGCTAGAAAAGAATTAATCCAAAGAAGAATCATGTCAGTTCCTACAATCATCATCGATGACACAGAGGTTATTGTTGGGTTTGACAAAGAAAAAATTGACTCAATCTTAGGACTATAATATTGAGAAAGCATCTGCAAATTGCAGATGCTTTCTTTTTGTAAATACAATATAATCTCTATTCTCTACTTAGAATTTATATTACTATAAGGATTTATATCCTTATTATTTTTGGTAGCTGTTTATTAGAGAGCCAGCTAAAAGTATTTCTTTTTCTGGCTTAGTAAGGTCATTTAGCTCTAGTAACACTTTTTCTTTTTTATCTTTTCCTATGCAAAGAGCTTCAAATTTTGATTCTCCTGATATAAGAGCTTTCTGTATCCCCTCTATCAATATAATATCTCCTACTTCAAAGTTTGGAGTTTCTTCTTTTGCTAAAGTAAACGGAAGCATCCCCCAGTTTATAAGATTGCTTCTATAACGCTTTGTCGCATATTCTACTGATATATTCGCAAGTCCTCCTAGCACTCTTTGGCAAGATGCCGCTTGCTCTCTAGCTGAACCATCTCCAGGCTTTAAAGCAAAAATGCAACTTCCAAAATTTGTTTTGCTCAGAAAATCTGCTCTCTCATCCTCATTTATGCCCTTTGCATCCATAACCTTATCCACTATAGCTTTAAACTCTTCAGGAAGATTCATATATCCAGTTTCAAGCTCTAAATCAAAGTTCTTAGAAGCTTTAGCTCTATCTACATATCCAGGGTCTTTTCTAGATAAAGTAAACTCAGCAAGCTTTAAAGGATTCGATCTATATGAAGATGTTTCTCCAGATGGAATAAGCTCATCAGTCGTAGTAACGCTGTCTAAAATTACACTGTCTATTTTTAGCATGATATTTTCACTTAGGCTCTTCATCTTAGGCCAATCTTTTATATTAGGTCCAAAACGAAGGTCTTCATTTTTGTTAGGCTTGGAAAATCCGAAATACACTCTATTATTATAAATCGCATCATCAAATTCATATTTTGGAATGTAATCGTCAAAATCAATATCAGTAGCAGGAGTCAGATAGCCCTTGTTTGCAGATGTAGCTGCAATTGACAGGGCATCCATAAGTGCCACACTTGAAATCTGTCCATCAGACGGTTTAGATCCTTCTCTGCTAGGAAAATTTCTAGTAGTATGTCTAATGCTTAATGTGTTGTTGCCCGGAACATCTCCAGCTCCAAAGCATGGTCCACAAAAAGCAGTTTTTATATTTGCCCCAGCTTGCATAAGGGTAGGTATTACACCATTTTTAATCAAACTCATATAAATAGGCTGACTAGCAGGATAGACGCTTATATTGTAGTAATCATCTCCCACGAAGCTTCCTTTTATAATATTAGCGGCATTTACTATATTTTCATAGCTTCCGCCTGCACACCCTGCAATTATTCCTTGATCCACTTTAATTTTTCCATCTACTATTTTATCCATCAGATTAAGCTTTAAAGTAGAGTCCTCTAGCTGAAGATTTGCTTCTTTTTCAGCTATGCTAAGCACATCATATGGATTTGCTATTAAATCCTCCATACTGTATACATTGCTAGGGTGAAAAGGCAGTGCTATCATAGGCTTTATCTTGCTTAAATCTATTTTTATTATGCTGTCATAATAGGCAAGTGATTTAGGCTCCATTTCTTTATATGCTTCAGGTCTTTTATGAATTTCATAATACTCCTTAACCTTATCATCCGTCATCCAAATCGATGAAAGACAAGTGGTTTCAGTAGTCATTACATCTATACCACTTCTAAAGTCTACAGATAAATCGAAAATTCCAGGGCCTATAAATTCAAGCACCTTGTTTTTTACAATACCCTTTGAAAATACTTCCTTAATAAGCGAAAGAGCTACGTCTTGAGGTCCTACACCCTTTTTCGGTTTGTTCTCAAGATAAATACCTACTACCTTTGGATAGGCTATATCATAAGTTTTCCCAAGAATCTGCTTCACAAGTTCTGGCCCACCTTCACCTATAGCTAGTGTCCCAAGAGCTCCATATCTAGTATGACTGTCAGAACCTAAAATCATACTGCCAGATTTTGCCATCATCTCTCTCATATATTGATGGATTACCGCCTGGTGTGCAGGTACATAGATTCCTCCATATTTTTTTGCCGCTGAGAGTCCAAAAATATGGTCATCTTCGTTTATTGTTCCACCTACTGCACATAAGCTGTTGTGACAATTTGTAAGTACATATGGGATGGGAAATTGTTCTAAGGCACTTGCTCTAGCCGTTTGAATTATTCCCACATAGGTTATATCATGAGATGCCAAAGCATCAAATTTAAGTCTTAGGACTTTCACGTTATCGCTAACGTTATGAGCCTCAAGAATTGAATATGTCATAGTATTTTTTATCATTTCATCTTTGCTTACTATATCTTCGCCATGGGCAGTTAAGAAATTACTTACTCTATCAGATGAGAAATCCTCTGCCATGCAAACAATCTCTCTTCCTTTATAAATATATCCACCATCTGCAAAAACTTTTACCATATATTAGACCCTCCCAATCTCAATTTAGAACATATTATACGGTAAATGCAGTTTTGAATCAATATAATTTCGTTTTTATATATTTAATATAATTTTTATAACTAAAAATTAAGGTTTTTTGACTTTTAGAAAACGTATTCTTGCAATTTCTATATCCTTTTTATTCATTTTATAGTTTTTCTTAGCAGTCATTATATTATTCAGTCAGATTATTAATTATAAATATCTAATTATCTTTCCTTATTATTTTCTATTTGTTCTTATGGGTTTCAATTTTTTCCATTATTTTAAGAGGTGGTCCATCCACCATATATATGTAATCAGCAAAACTAAGAGCTTCTTGCATATCGTGAGTTACGAAGACAATATATGAGTTTTCTTTTATATCCGATTCTAGCGAGTAATTAATAAGCTCAGTTTTTAATTTAAAATCTAGCCCTTTAAATGGCTCATCTAAAATAAATACCTCTCCCCTATAAGAAAGTGCTCTTGCAAAGCTCACTCTTCTTTGCATTCCTCCAGATAGCTCACTTGGATAAGCATTAATAAATTTTCCTAATCCAACTATATTTAGATATTTTTCTGCAATTTGTTTTGCTTCCTCATCGCAGTACCTGTCCCTTAGCACAAACAATACATTTTCTAAAGCTGTAGCCCAAGGAAGTAGCCTGTCTTCTTGAAACACATATGAGAATTTTTTATTATCAAGGCTGAGCCTCTCACCTGACTCAAGCTTGTTCATACCAGTAAGAGCATTCAAAAGAGTTGTTTTTCCACAGCCTGAAGCTCCAAATATGCAGTGAACTTTACCTTTTTCAAGAGAGATAGAAAAATTCTCTAGTACTTTTAGATTCCCGTAGCTTATATTGATGTTATTAAGAGCTATCATAATCTTTCACTTCCCATTTTTTTCTTCATAAGGCTTACAAAGAAAACCTCAAAGACATAGCTAAGACCTATCACAGTGATAGTCCAAGCAAATAACCCTGGTATATCAAGGTATGCCTTTGCTGCATATAGATTCCCTCCTATGGAATGTCTCGGATTGCTTAGCACCTCTGCCGCAACAGTCACCTTCCACCCTAGCCCTAGTGCCTGCACAGAGCTAGATACAAAATAAGGCTTTAATGAAGGAAGATATATTTTCTTTATGATTTGTTTTTTACTTACATCATATATATGTGCCATTTCAAGCAATTTTTTATCCACATTTCTTATTCCTGCAACAGTATTTGTCCACACTAGAGGAAAACACATCAAAAAACAAATGAATATAGGTGAGTTTGTAGATGAAAACCAAATCAATGCAAGTATTATAAAAGACATAACAGGAGTAGATTTAATGGCAACCATAGCTGGATTCAATATTTCATAAACCAAATCATTCATTCCAGAGATTATTCCAACAGCTATCCCTAAGATTATAGACAAGATAACTCCTAGACCTACTCTATATACTGAATACATTATAGACATCCAAAATGCCTTTTCAGCTCCAAGCTCTGTTAATCTTGAAAACACTTGAAAAGGGGCAGGGAGATATAAATCCCTACCCACTATGATATAGCCTATCTGCCACACCATTATCCAAAATCCTATAATTAATATAGTCTTTATATAGCTTTTAGTTTTGATAGTAGAATCCATCATCAGCTAATTTTCCTCCAATGGACTTAGGTTCAAAATCGAACAGTATCTGATAGTAAGAAGCAAGAGAATCCTTTGCATCCACTCCTTCAATATATACTATATTAGAATAAGGAATAGCTTTTAGAGCAACTGCTGCATTTGGCAGGATTTTATGCTTTTCCATCAAGGTTGCTGCTTTTTCTGACTCGTTATTTACAAAATCTACAGAAGCTTTGTATTCATCCATAAACTGTTGAACTAACTCTTTATGCTCATTTGCAAATCCTTTTTGAACTATAATACAGCCCATAGGAAGATCCGAGTCTGTTCCTGATGCTGCTTTATATTCAGCAGTAATATCAAGGGCTATTCTCAAATCAGGATTTTTCATCATAGCCGTAGTAACATGAGGCTGAGGAAGCATACCTAGCTTCACATCTCCAGATGCCATTGCCGCAGCTAAATCAGCATGCTGAAGTGTAAAATCTACCATCACATCTTTATCTTGCTCCATACCATTTTGTTTTAATATGTACTGCATTACGAAATCAGGAGTAGCTCCTTTTCCGCTTGCCGCCATAGTCTTACCTTTAAGGTCAGCTATAGAATTTACTTCTTGTCCATTTTCAAGTACATATACAACACCAAGAGTGTTTACTGCAAGAAGCTGTACTTCTCCTTGAGTTTTATTATATAAAGTAAGTGCTAAATTCGTAGGAACAGCTGCAATATCTATTTCTTTGCTTATAACTTTTCCCACTATATCATCAGGGCTTTCTAGTAAACTGATATCGTAATCAATCGCAGATTCTCCCAGCTCGTCATTTTCCATCAGCTGTACCATTCCCATACCAGTAGGCCCTTTTAGCGCTGCTATTTTCATAGTTTCTTTTTGAACCTCGACTTGTTCAGGCTCTGGCTGTGGTGTAGCCTCAGGTGCTGGCTGGCTTTGACTGCATCCAGCTAAAGAAACTACTAAAAATAACGCGGCTACAATTGAAATTAATTTTTTCTTGCTTTTCATTACATCCCCTCCAATACATATTTTATTTCTATAATACACCTTTTTTTCAAAAAAAGAACCCTAACTGACTAACTCGAGCCAGAAAGGGCAAAATATTTTTAGTGTTATACTTTTTCTAGATATGGAAAATACAGTCTATCTTGTCTATAAAGATGATCTGCTATTACTTCAAAAATTAGAAAATTTAGAACTTCAATAACTTCAACTTCCTCTTTCTCAAACTTTTCTATGAAAAGTTTAGAACTATTAATTAAGTTCATATGAGAAACAGCGTGATAATTTACTTCAGGATACCCTATTTCTCTTAAAACTTCTTCCTCATAATCAAAATGCTCCTTCAAATCATCCATAATCTTCATAAGAGATTCAAGTTGCTCTTCTTTAGTTTTAATGGAAAGTATCGATTCAAATATTTCATTAGAGTCGTCAAACAACTCCTTATGTTGAGCATCTATTCCTTCATGTCCTGATTCAAACTTCGATGACCATACTACCTTTAAAAAATCTGATGAATCTAGTACTTTTAATTCCTCAGCACGCGGCATCACCTTATTTCTTCCTGAATTTTTTGCTTCATAAAGAGCTTCATCTGCTTTTTGAACTAAATTTTCAGGTGCAACAAGGCTATGCTTATCAAAAGTAGCCACGCCTATACTAACTGTAACTACATCAGAGATTCTCGAATCCTTGTGCTCCATCTTCATAGCCTCAACATTTGCTCTTAAAGTTTCAGCCACCTTTATAGCTCCTATCTCATCGGTGTCTGGAAGCAGAACTACAAACTCCTCTCCTCCATATCTTGCAGCTATATCTGTAGCTCTTTTTATAGTTGTCTTTAGAACTTTCGCTACCATTTTTAGACACTCATCGCCTTGAAGGTGTCCATAAGCGTCGTTGTATAGCTTGAAAAAATCTACATCAAGCATAATAATCGATAATTTCTCACCAGTACGCTTCATCCTAAAATACTCAAGCATAATCTGCTCATCTAAATATCTTCTATTTGCCAGTCCTGTCATGCCATCAGTTAAAGAGTTCCTTTCAGCAACCTCTTTTTCTTTTTTCAGCTGCTCAGATAATTCTTTAGCTGCAATTTCAGCTCTTTTCTTGTCTGTTATATCCACTACACTAGTTCTATATCCTTTAAAATGTCCATTCTCATTAATTACTGCTCTCCAGTTGATTAGTATCCATTTACAGCTTCCATCTTTTGTAGTAATTCTTGCCTCGGAGCTTCCTCCTTGCTTAGCTTCCATTACAGCTTTAAATTTGTCATCCAAAACCTCTTTTTCATCAGATATAAGTATGCTTTTCATAATGTCTTCCTTATTATAGCTTTCTTCTACTGTCAGTCCTGTAATCATTTGAACCAAATCATTTGTCCATACCATAATTCCTTTTTCATCAAACCAAGCTTCCCAGGATGCTGAGCTCATAGCAATAGTTTCAAACTTCTTTTTATTTTCTTGGAGCAATTCTTCTATTTCTTTTAACTCCGTAACATCTCTAACCATATTTAAAATAAAGACTTCGTCGTCAAAATTAATAGTAGTTACGGACATACTACCGATAAACTTGCTCCCATCTTTTTTTACATAAACATTTTCATAATTAACTAATTTTTTATATTTTTTCAAGTCATTTACAAATTTTTCTCTACTTTTTTCATTTTCCCAAATGTTAAAATCAAAAACTTTCCTTCCAATTACCTCATCATATTCATATCCTATAGTGTCTAAGAATACTTTATTTGCTAGTACTATTTCTCCGTCCGATATTTTTGTTACTATAATTAAGTCTGGACTTGTTTCTATTATAGTTAAAAATTTAAGTCTTTCTTTTTCTGCAGTATTTTTTTCAAATCCTAGGCAATCTATGAGATTTTTATTCATTAACAAAATTATTCCTAAAGTTCCTAAAGTACAAACTAATAGTAAAACTGTATAACTAATCATCAGAATAACATCATAAACCTCTGGATATTTTGGCAAGATTAAAGTTACAATACCTGCTCTACTAAACCAATAAAGAGCATTTATGCTAAAGGTTCCAATCAAAAAATTGATATTCGCTTTATTTTCAGCATTCTTAGATGCATTCAACCTCTTTATAGTCAAAACAGAAAATGTAAATAACACAATTGATGTAGTTAGCATTCTTAAAATAGTAACATCCGAGAATACCGAAAAATAAATTAAAACTACAATAACTGCTCCAAAGGCTCTTTTTATACTATTTATTTTAATTTCTTTATTTAAAAATGATTCAATTGAAATTAAAAATGCTGCTTGACCAAATATTGTAAGAGCATTAGATACTATTAGTGCTGGACTATTCAAAAAAGGAATAGTTCTTAGGTAAGCAGCAAGTAATCCTACTACTGTAAGTCCAAGACCTAATACCCACCACAAAATAAAGCTTTCTTTTTTGTGAATTTTTACATGAAATAAAAGAGCAATAAACTGAAAAACTACAGCTATAGTTATCCCTATAGTTGCACTATATACATCAAAACTCAATACTCCACCCCCAAAGTCTTCGAATTCATAATACTTAATACTGATTAATTAATCTAATAATTCATTCTACCATAATTTATCGGAATAAAACTGACTTTCATATATGTTTATAAATCACAAATCATATCCTCTATTTCAGAATTAAAATTCCTAATTTACCTAGGATTTTTATCAAAAAAATAAAGAGGTGCAATACTCCCTCTTTACAAATTTGCTGCAACTACTTGGTTTCTTCCATAGTCCTTTGCAAGATATAATGCTTCGTCAGCCTGCTGTATTAGCATATTGCATGGCAACTTTGTATCTCTATTAAACGTTGCTACTCCTACGCTTACAGTTACATAGCTAGAAACATCCGAAAGCTCATGTGTTATTTTTAGATTCTCAATATTTTTTTTAATACTAGTTGCCATGATATGGGCTTCTTCTTTGCCTGTGTTTGGAAGTAGCACAACAAATTCCTCTCCTCCGTATCTAGCAACCAAATCTGTAGCTCTTTTAACGCTGTTATTAAGTTCATTCGCAACAATTTTTAAGCATTCATCACCTTGCATATGACCATAGGTATCGTTATATAGTTTAAAGTAATCTACATCTATCATTATGATGGATAACTCCATCCAAGTTCTTTTCATCCTTGCAAATTCATAGAAAATCCTATCCTCTAAATACCTTCTATTGGCTAGTCCTGTAAGTCCATCCGTCAAAGAATTCTTTTCCGCTATTTCTTTTTCAAGCTTCAACTGCTCTGCTAATTCTTTATATTTTCTTTCGCTTTCCAAAAGCTTTTTCTCTGTTTCTCTTACCTTTGTGACATCTCGGATAATAGATATTATATATTCCTCTCCATCAATACTCATTTTGTTGGCTGAAATACATCCAAGAAATTTACTACCATCCTTAGCATATAAATAGTCTTCATATTTTTCTATGTTTTCGCTATTTTTTATGGCATTTAGAAAATTGTCTCTTGAACATTGATCTTTCCATATTTTTATAGATACAGTAGTCTCATCTAAAAGCTCTTCCATAGAATACTGCATTTTTTTCATAAAATTATTATTCGCTATAACAATTTTCCCGTCGCTTAGATTAGTAACAACGACAGAATCTGGACTAGTTTCTATTATAGTCATAAATTTTAACTTTTCTTTTTCTAACATAGAAGTTAGTCTTTGGTTTATAAGAAAAATCAATCCCAAACTTCCTAGAACACATAGCATTAAGCTAGACAAATAGCTCATAACTATAATCATTTCATATAGTCTTGGAAATTTTGGCAAAACAAAATATACAGCCAAAATCCTATAAGTCCAAAATACAATATTAATCCAATTAGAAATTATAAAAAGATTAGAACCTCTTCTTATATCCTCTGATCTATTTTGATTAAGTAAACGTAAAGAAAATAAAGAAAATAGTAGCAATACTAACGAATTGCTGATCATTCTTATTGTGATATTTTGAGAAAACACTGAAAAAATAGTTAGAACAAATATAACTAATCCTAAATCCAATCGATAATTTTTAATCATATCTTTTGGTTTAAAATATTTCTTAAGAGAAATGTAGTAAAGTCCTTGACCTAAAATCAAAAACAAATTGTGAACCATAATGACATAAACTCTTATATCAGTATTTCTAGCTAAAAAACTCGAAAAAAATCCTGTAATAACAAACCCTGTACCAAGTAACCAAATCAATAAAAACTTTTCTTTTTTATAATCTTTTATATGAACAGCAAAAATCACAAATTGAAATATTGCTGCCGAAATTATGCCTATCAGCACATTATATATATCTAATGTCATTTTTACCTCCATATCCCTTAATTATAAATTGGTAAATCAATGTCAAAATTAACATCCTAATAATTGGTAAATCAATGTCAAAATTAACATCCTAATAATTGGTAAATTATTTTTATCTTTTCTATATAATATCACATTGTAGGCATCAAGCGCTAGTATTAAATGATAAAAAAGACCTATTTTTTAGGTCTTTTCTTAATCTATTCTCAAAATATATTAATCATAACTCTTTACCGCAGTGATTGCAATATCTAGCATTTTCATCATTTAGTCCTTTGCAATTTCTACATCTTATTTTTATAGTCTGCGAATCATCTCTTATATTTTGAATCACATCCACTTCTTCTAGTGCATCGTTTATCATTCCACCAGCTTGTTTAGAATAAGGTTTTAAATCTTCTCTAGCTTGATTCGGGTCAAGAATTATACCGCTTCCTGCTAGTCCTCTTCTTCCCACAGCCATAAGCACATTTCCTATCATTATCATAATCATCCCTATAACTGCATTCATAAACGGATTTCCACCGAAAGGATTCATCATAGATAGCACAAAGGTAGACATAAACATCATTATCCCTATCACCACAAGCACTAATCCAGTATAATAAAGTCCTTTTCTTTGTGATGAAATTTCATTTTTATCATTTTGCTCATTCATTAGTTAGTCCTCCTCATATGTAAGATTATTTTTAATTACAATCAAATTTAGCTAAAATACTTAAAATCTCTTCTTTCATACCATCCATTTACATATTATCATAAAGTTTCTCTATAAAAAGTTAAAGTAAAAAGACAAAATCAAAATACTAAGAACTATTTCAAAGTATAATTTAATCAAACTATTTTGGTATAAAAAAAGACCTGCTTCAAAAGCAGATCTTTGATTTACTCTATACGATTTTTGTAGTCCATGTCTCACAGTTCCATACATCAGATACTATATCTTGATAGAACTCAGGCTCATGGCAAATTAAAAGTATGCTTCCTTTGTATGCTTTTAGTGCTCTTTTAAGCTCATCTTTTGCATCTACATCAAGGTGATTTGTAGGCTCATCTAGAACTAGTAGATTAGTTTCGTTGTTGATTAGTTTGCAAAGTCTTACTTTAGCTTGCTCTCCACCACTTAGCACAACTATCTTACTTTCTATATGCTTGGTAGTAAGTCCACATTTTGCAAGAGCCGCTCTTATATCCCTTTGATCCATAGAAGGGAACTCTCCCCATACTTCTTCTATACAAGTATTATAGTTTGCTTCCTTCATCTCTTGCTCGAAATATCCTATATGCAAATAGTCTCCCATTTCAACTGAGCCAGAAACAGGTGGAATCTCACCTAGTATACTTCTTAGAAGAGTAGTTTTTCCAAGACCATTGGCTCCCATAAGAGCTATTTTCTGTCCTCTTTCCATACGTAGGTTCAGTGGCTTTGAAAGTGGCTCATCATATCCTATCACAAGTTCTTTTGTTTCAAATATAAGCTTGCCTGATGCTCTAGACATTTTGAAGTTAAACTCTGGCTTAGGTCTATCTTTTGCTAGCTCTATTACATCCATTTTGTCTAGCTTCTTTTGTCTAGACATAGCCATATTTCTAGTTGCAACTCTAGCTTTATTCCTCTGAACAAAATCCTTCAAGTCCTCTATCTCTTGCTGTTGTTTTTTATAAGCAGATTCTAGCTGTGATTTTTTGGCTTCATATACTTTCATAAAGTCATCATAGCTACCTACATATCTATCTAGCTTTTGGTTTTCCATATGATAAATTAAGTTGATTACACTATTTAAAAACGCCATATCATGCGATATCAAAATAAAAGCATTTTCGTATTCCTGAAGATAACGCTTAAGCCACTCTATATGCTGTTCATCCAGATAGTTCGTAGGCTCATCTAGAAGGAGAATATCAGGTTTTTCTAGTAGCAATTTTGCAAGCAGAATTTTTGTTCTTTGACCACCGCTTAGGTCGTTTACTTGTTTATCTAGCCCTATATCAGCTATTCCTAGTCCTCTTGCTATTTCTTCCACCTTTGAGTCTATAATGTAAAAATCGTTATGGTCCAAAATGTCCTGAATGTTTCCTACATCTTCAAGCATTATATTTAGCTCGTTTTCATCGACATCTCCCATTTTCCCATAGATTTGGTTCATCTCTTCCTCTAGGTCATATAAATATTTGAACGCGCCTTTTAATGCATCTCTTATAGTCATCCCTTTTTCAAGGACTGTATGCTGGTCTAGATAGCCAACCCTCACACGTTTTGACCACTCTATGACTCCAGCATCTGGCTCAATCTGGTGAGTGATTATCTTCATGAAGCTGGATTTCCCCTCTCCATTGGCACCAATTAATCCTATATGCTCTCCTTTTAATAACCTAAATGACACATTGTCAAATATAGCTCTGTCTCCAAATCCATGACTCAAATTTTTTACATTTAAAATACTCATTAATTTTCTCCTTCTTTACATTATCCTATCTTACTTTTTATAGCTTTTTATCATCTACCTTATCAAGGTAGTCATTAATTTGCGGAATTACTGAAGCTATGGTTCCATCCACAAATGGATTCTTTAGATTTGCAACTTCCACTAGTTTTAGGAAAGACTCGCTTCCACCAGCTTCGCATAGTCTTACGTATTCGCTCCAAGCTTTTTCTTTATTTTCATTTTGCTTAATCCAGAATTGAAGTGCGCATACTTGAGCCAAAGTGTAGTCTATATAATAGAAAGGATTTGAAAATATATGTCCTTGTCTAAACCAGTACCCACCCTTTTCTAACAGCTCATTTCCTGCATAGTCTCTCCATGGAAGATAATTTTTTTCTATTTCTCTCCACTTTGCTTTTCTCTCGTCAGCAGTAGCCTCAGGATTTTCATATATCCAGTGCTGGAATTCATCTACTGTCACTCCATATGGAATGAATAAAAGTGCTGAAGCAAGGTGAGAGAATTTGTATTTATCTACATCCTTCTCAAAGAACAGCTCCATCCATGGCCATGCAAAAAACTCCATACTCATTGAGTGAATCTCACAAGCTTCTAATGTAGGCCATACGTATTCTGGCAGCTTGAAATCTCTGCTTTTAAATACCTGAAAAGCATGTCCTGCTTCATGAGTTAGTACATCTACATCCCCAGATGTTCCATTGAAATTCGAAAATATAAATGGCGATTTATATTTAGGGAAGAATGTACAGTACCCACCGCCATCTTTGCCTTTTTTAGCAACTAAATCAAGTAAGTCATTGTCTCTCATATAGTTAAAGAATTCATCAGTATCAGCTGATAATTCCTGATACATTTTTGCTCCCTTGTCTATAATCCACTCAGGATTTCCTTTAGGAGTAGCGTTTCCAGTCAAGAACTCAAGAGGCTCATCAAAGTACAATAATTTTTCTAAGCCTAGTCTTTCTCTTTGGCGCTCTCTTAGCTTTTGAGCTACTGACACTAGATGGTCTTTCACTTGTTTTCTATAGCCTTTTACCATATCGGCATCGTAGTCTGTTCTAGTTAGTCTTGCATAGCCTAATTCCACAAAATTTTTGTAACCTAATTTTGTAGCAATCTCATGACGTACTTTAACAAGCCCATCATATATTCTATCAAATTCTGCTTCGTTGTCTAAGAAAAATTTGCAGTAAGCTTCATTTGCAGATTTTCTAACCTCTCTATCAGAAGATTCCATAAAAGGTGTCATCTGAGCTAGGTTTCTTTCTTCACCTTGAAACAATATCTTAGCAGAGGCTCTAAGCTTTGTATACTGACTTGCTAGCTTATTTTCTTTTTGCATATCCTCGATTATCTCAGGTGAAAAAGTTTTTAATTTCGTCTGAGCTATATCAAATATATATGAACCCCATTTTTTTTCTAGCTCAGCTTTAAATTTCGAATCTACTAAAGCTTCATAGTATTTACTGATTAGTCCTTCATATATCGGGCTAATTTCGTCTATATAATCATTTTGTTTTTCATAGTACTCATCTGTAGTGTCTAGCGTATGTCTTACCTGAACTAAGCTCGCTGCCGTCTCAAAATCTCTTCTTATCTCATTTATTTTCTCCATAACGCTGTCTTGCTCTTCAAAGCTGTCCGCCTCTACAAACTTGTCCAAAAGAATGTTAAAATCAGCTTCAATTTTTGTCATATCAGGTCTTTCATAAGCATAATCTTTAAATCCCATAATATCTCCTCCTAGAAACATCTTATTTATAAGCTTTAAACCTATATTACTTTAAATAATTTATCCATACAATATTATTTTTATGAATTGTTCAAATTATATGAATTTATAAAATTCCTAGTTCTTCAGCTAGTTCATTAAGATATGCCCATCTTTCCATCAGCTCTTCTAGTAATGAATTTAATCGTTCTTCTTCCTTTGTAAGCTCTGCTAGCTTGACAAAATCAGCTGCATTTTTTTCCATATCTATTTTTATCTGAGCAAGTTTGGTTTCAGTCTGCTCTATCTTCTCATCAATAGTGTCAAATTCCTGCTGTTCTTTATAGCTAAACTTAGTTTTTGCTTTCGGCTTAGCTTCACTGCTTTTATCTTTATCCTTAAGTGAGGCCTTAACAGTCTCAGATGCTGTATCCTCTATAGTCTGTTTTTTCTTCTCGCTGTAATCAGTGTAGTCACCAAAAGATATCTCTATATTACCATCACCTTCAAAAGCAAAAATTTTATCTGCTATTTTATCTAGGAAATATCTATCATGCGAAACAGTGATTACTGGTCCATTAAACTCGTCAATATAATCCTCTAGTATAGCTAGTGTCTGAATATCAAGGTCATTTGTAGGCTCATCCAATAAAAGTACATTTGGCCCTTCCATCAGCACTGACAATAAATACAGCCTTCTTCGTTCTCCTCCTGAGAGCTTAGAAATAAACGACCACTGCATATCTCCAGTAAATAGAAATTTTTCAAGCATCATAGCCGCAGTAATCTTCGTTCCATCTGAGGTTTCTATATATTCGGCTTTGTTTTTAATATATTCTATAACTCTAAGACTAGTGTCCATATCTATATTTTCCTGAGAATAGTAACCTATCTTTATTGTCTCTCCGATTTCTATAGTTCCACTATCTAGGTCTAGCTTTCTAGCTATTGCATTTAGAAGTGAAGATTTTCCCTCTCCATTGTTTCCTACTATTCCTATTCTGTCACCTTTTAGCACTGTGTAAGTAAAGTTTTTTAATACTACCTTGTCTCCAAAGGATTTTGATATATCATTTATCTCAATTATTTTTCTGCCTAGTCTTTTTCCTGCCACAGATATATCTAGCTTTTCATCAGATGATTTGTCTATTTCAGTTTCAAGTATCTTAAATCTGTCTTTTCTAGCTTTTTGCTTGGTACGTCTTGCCTCTACACCTTTTCTCATCCAAGCAAGCTCGCTTTTATACAGGCTTTGCTTTTTTTCTTGGATACGCTTGTCATCAGCTTCTCTTTGAGCTTTTAGCTCTAGAAACTTAGTATAGGCTCCTTGATAAGCATATAGCTTGCCTTCATCTAGCTCCCATATTTTATTTACTACTCTATCTAGGAAATATCTATCATGGGTAACCATCAAAAGTGCACCTTTTCTGTTTGAAAGATAGTCTTCTAGATAGGTTATGGTTTCATTGTCTATATGGTTAGTAGGCTCGTCCAGTATCAGTAAGTCACAAGGCCTAATAAGTGCACCAGCCATTGCAACTCTTTTTCTTTGTCCACCAGAAAGCTCTCCTATTTTTTTATCAAATTCCATAATACCAAGCTTCATAAGTACTGTTTTAGCTTCACGCTCTATCTGCCAAGCTTCATTCAAATCCATCTTTGCATTTAGCTCCATCAGCTTCGTTTGAAGCTTAGTATCGGTTGGATTTTTTTCTAGGCTCGAGCTTACATTTTCATATTCTCTTAGTAGCACCATAAGAGGTGAGCTACCTTCAAATACTTGCTCTAAAACCGTAATTTCAAAATCAAAATCAGGATTTTGAGCTAGATATTCTATTTTTAAATTGCTGGATTTTATAAAGCTTCCTGCATCAGCTTCATCTATACCTGCAATTACTTTTAAAAAACTTGTCTTTCCTGTCCCATTAATCCCGATAAGTCCTATCTTATCGCTGTCATCTATGCCAAAGGCTATTTTATCAAATAATTTCTTCTCTCCATATGCCTTAGAAAGACTTTCTGTTGATAACAAATTCATAACTCAAGCTCCTACTCAAACAAATTTATTTAAAGTTCATATTTCAATTTATACACTAACATTTTATTATACCAATTTTGTAAAGTAAATCATATATAAATCCAAAGAAAAACTCCCCCAGTTCTTATGAGTGGGGGAGAGTTAAGCCTAGCTACTTGTCATTATCAAATCCTTGCTTTTTAAGTGAATGATACACCTTAGGATAATAAACCCTGCTGTATAAATCCGATAGCTGTTTACTCCAGTTGGTGTCTTTTTTCCCTGCTGAGCGTTCAAGTAAATAATTATGGATTATATCGTCATATACATCGATGTCTATCATCTGGTCTTTATTATAAGCTTCGTTATGAACCACTGCTTGAAGAGGAAGTCTAGGTTTCTTTTCTTCTTTGCTTTCTGGAATTCCTATGCACAGTCCAACTATAGGATAAACATACTGAGGAAGCTCAAGCAATTCTATGACTTCTTCAGGCTCTCTTCTTACTCCTCCTATAGGAACTATTCCATATCCTAAGGATTCAGCTACTGCTATTGCATTTCCTGCGGCTAGTCCTACGTCTACAGAGGCTACCATAATGGATTCAACTGACTCTGTGATTTTCAATTCATTATCATTTTTCTTCGCTGCCAATTTAGCCCTATTATAATCAGCCACAAAAACTAAAAACACAGGCGCTTCTGCTACCCAGCTTTGGTCTCCTGTAAGCGAGGCTAATTTATCCTTTTTTTCTTGGTCCTTTACTAAAATAATACTCCACTGCTGACCATTTACAGATGAAGGAGCTGCTTGAGCTGCTCTTAAAATCATCTCAAGATGTTTTTCATCTACAGGGTCTTGCTTGTATTTCCTTATTGAGCGGTGTTCAGTTAGTACGTCATACACATGAGTCATTTCATATCACCTCATTATTATTCATCTAACCTTTACTTACCCCATTATGAATAAAAATAAACAAAAAAAACGAGGTCTAAGACCTCGTTATGTAACAATATTACTCTGGTTGAGGAGCGTCAACTGGACAAACACCTGCACATGCTCCACAGTCGATACATGTAGCTGCATCGATAACATATTTGTCATCTCCTGCAGTAATTGCGTTTACTGGGCACTCTGGCTCGCAAGCTCCACAGCTGATACAAGAATCATTTATTACGTATGCCATATTAAATTCCTCCTTCAATTTTCTCTAGAATAATTAACTTAGGTTGATTATATCATGCCTTATAATGTCTGTAAATACTGTATTCTAGCGATAATTCTTCTCATTTGAGTGACGATTATCGATAAAAAGTTTCAATTGTGTGACTATGTTTTGAAATAAATTAATTAAATCCATATTAAATTTATAGGATTAGTGAAGGAAAAATTTATAAAACTTGCAATAACGTATAATTTTTATACATATCTATGTTTTTATATGACTCATATTCAATCTGAAAGTGTCATACATTTAAGTAAAGTATGTTTATCTAATTCAGCTGTATATTTTGAATATTTAACTAACTGAATAGTCTGCAATTTCTTTATTCACAAACCCAATAGAGTGAAGAAATTCTTTTAAAAAGCTGTTACAAATACATATCCTATATGTTATAATCTAAGTCAAGAGTGGGAAAACGTTATATATTAACTTCTTGTGGCTATAAGTGTCACTCTTTAAAAATTTATCTTTATGATAATACTTTAATAAATGGAGGAGAGATCGGAATGAAACAGTATATTAATGATGTTTTCGAAAAGGTTAAAGCTAGAAACGCACACGAACCTGAATTCCTACAAGCAGTAGAAGAGGTTTTTGTTTCTCTTGAGCCAGTACTTGCAAAAAGACCTGAGTGGGTTAAAGCTAATATTCTTGAGAGAATGGCTGAGCCTGAAAGACAAATCATGTTCAGAGTACCTTGGGTAGATGACAATGGAACTATTCAAGTTAACAGAGGTTACAGAGTACAATTTAACGGAGCTATCGGACCTTACAAAGGTGGAATCCGTTTCCATCACACTGTTTACATAGGAATCATTAAATTCCTTGGTTTCGAGCAAATCTTCAAGAACTCACTTACTGGACTTCCAATAGGTGGAGGAAAAGGTGGAGCTGACTTCGACCCAAGAGGAAAATCAGATGCTGAAATTATGCGTTTCTGCCAAAGCTTCATGACTGAGCTATACAGACACATCGGACCAGATGTAGACGTTCCAGCTGGAGACATCGGAGTTGGTGGAAGAGAAGTTGGATACATGTACGGACAATACAGAAGAATCCGTGGAGCTTTCGAAAACGGCGTTCTTACTGGAAAAGGCTTATCTTACGGTGGTTCTCTAATCAGACCAGAAGCTACAGGATTTGGAGTTACTTACTTCGCTAACGAAATGTTAAAGCACGAAGGAATGAACTTCGAAGGAAAAACTGTTGCTGTTTCAGGTTTCGGAAACGTTGCTTGGGGAGCATGTATCAAAGTTAGAGATCTAGGCGGAAAAGTTGTTACTCTTTCTGGTCCAGATGGATACATCTACGATAAAGATGGTGTTACTACTGATGAGAAAATCAATTTCATGGTAGAAATGAGAAACTCTGGTAGAGATAAAGTTCAAGATTACGCTGACAAGTTTGGCGCTGAGTTCTTCCCAGGACAAAAACCTTGGGGACAAAAAGTTGATATCATCATGCCTTGTGCAACTCAAAATGATATTCACTTAGAGCATGCTAAACTAATCGTTGACAACGGAATCAAATTCCTAGTTGAAGGTGCTAACATGCCTACTACTAACGAGGCTCTTACTTTCCTACAAGAAAAAGGAGTTCTTATCGGACCTGCTAAAGCTGCTAACGCTGGTGGAGTTGCTACTTCAGCTCTAGAAATGTCTCAAAACTCAATGAGATATAGCTGGACTGCAGAAGAAGTTGACGCTAAATTACATCAAATCATGATCAACATCCATAACAACGCAGCTACAGCAGCTGAAGAGTTTGGATTCGGATATAATCTTGTTGCTGGAGCTAACATCGCTGGTTTTGTTAAAGTAGCAGATGCTATGGTACAACAAGGAGATTATTAATAATTAATTCATAATTGAATTTCAAAAGCACAGGCTAATTGCCTGTGCTTTTTTATTTTAAATACAGAGTATTTTTAGAATTAAATATCCCTATAAGAAATTTTTGTAAAAAAAGGAGCTGTTTTTTTAAACAGGCTCCTTTTTTATTTATATAGAAATTCGGTCTTAATTTTGTTGTGTATATAGAAGTTCTTATTTTATAGGTTCTTATTAGCTAAAAAATCGTTAAACAAAGTTCTATGATAATTTGTTTCTACATTTTCAGCATAAAGTATTTCTGATTGAGGCAAGCTGTAGTTAGCTTGTGCTTCAAGCATCGCTCTACTGTATAGCTGAGGTGATTCGTTGATAGGCCAGAATACAGGCTTATCAAGATTTTCTAGTAATCCATGATATCCTGAAATTTCAAGACTTAAATCTCTTGTAATTTCGTCTACACTAGCATACTTGCAGTTTGTGCTGTAGGTATTCATAAGTCTCTTTAGAACTTCCCAGTTTGATAAACCAGTTGCTGGCTTTATAGCCGCTGATACTCTTTGGATTCTTCTTTCTGCAGAAGTTATAGTTCCATCAGATTCTACCATAACAGCCGCAGGGATTACCACGTCAGCTATTTTAGCTAGGTCAGTCATATGAGTATCGTGAACCATAAGGAATTCTACTGCTGAAACTTCCTCAGGACTGATATTTTCTCCAAATACCATAAGCCCTTTTATTGAATTGTCTTTAACAAGTGCAAGTTTGGCTTCGCTGTCAATACTAATACCCATATCCACAAGACCTTGGCTGTTCGCATATGGTCTAAGCTTTATAAAGCCTTCTCTTGCAGAACCAATGTGTCCAGATAGCATTACTATTGCAGAAATCAATCTTTCTGCATCAGCTGTAACATGAACACTGTCATATACTATCATAGCTTTCTTAGCTTTTAGGTACATAGAAGCGATCTCAGCAGCCTCATCTGATACAACTACCTTGTCAAGATATGCTTTTAGCTCTTCCATACCCTGTGCATTTATAGCATTTTGGCTGTTGTCAGCTAGGTACTTAGCAATTTGCTTTAACATTTCAAAGCTACTGTCAGTGATTATACTTTTTTGAGCCCAATCATCCAGTTTATTTTTAGCATTATTCACATGAATTAAGTGAGCTCCTTTACCTACTGCTTCCTTAATCTTAAGTGCTGCTATTGTGTAATCCCTTTCGAAATCTCCACCTATAGCCATGATAAAGTTAGTATTAGATAGCTCTTCTATTAGATTTGGAGATGCATCATATGGCAGACTGTCTTTTAAGCCACTTCTTTTAGCTCCAAATGAGAATATCTGCTCAGTTCCAAGTATTTCTTTTGCGAATTTCTTAGCCATGAAAATCTCTTCATTTGTATATCTTCCACTGATGCTAAGTCCCATAGAATTAGCTCCATAAAGTAGTGATATACTTTGAGCTCTTCTAGCTACATAAAGTATAGCTTCTTCAAAAGTAGTTTCTACCAATTCACCATTTTGTCTTATAAGTGGCTTAGTAATTCTTCCTTCTCCTAGATAAGAAGCAAATCCAAAACGACCTTTTGAACAAAGCAGTCCGTTGTTTACACTTTCTTCTCTAGTTGGAAGAGATCTAAGAAGTAAGCTTCCTCTACTTTCTAAATCTAAGTTACAGCCTACTGAGCACGCTGAGCACGCTGAATTTGTATGAGTCGTTCTAACAGGAACTGGCTTGTGTACAGGAACTCTTTCCATTAGAGCACCAGTAGGACAAACGCTGATACACTGTCCACAAGAGATACAATCAGTTTCTCTTAAGTTCTTTTCAAGAGCTGGCTTAACTATAGTGTCAAAGCCTCTGCTTACTAGTCCAAGAGCTGTGTTATCCATTACTTCATCACAAATACGAACACACTGTCCGCAAAGAATACATTTATTAGGGTCACGCTTGATAAATGGATGGTTGTCTTCATCTAGACGCTTGTGCATTTCTCCTGCAAATCTTTCAGGCTTAACATCGTATTCCTGAGAATGACGGATTAAATCACATTCAAAGTAATCGTGGCAGCCGCACTCAAGGCATCGAGTAGCCTCAGTTATAGCTTCCTGCTCTGTAAAGCCATGCACCACTTCTTCAAAGTTGTTTCTTCTAAGCTCAGGTGCTTCATGTCCCATATGAGTTCTGCCTTGTCTTACTACCTCTGGGAAGCTGTCAGCTGTTATATCATCTCTTTTTACAAAGAACGGTTCTTTGTGAGGAATAAGGTTGCCTTTCAAGTATGAATCCATTACTCTTGCTGCGTATTTTCCATCAGCAATAGCCTGAATAGCAATAGCTGCACCTTTATTCGTAGCATCTCCGCCTGCAAATACTCCATCTAGATTAGTCATGAAGGTTTCAGGGTCGCTTACTATATTTCCACCTTTATTAAGCTCTAACTCTTCAAAACCGTCGCCTTTTAATCTTTGGCCTATAGACATAATTACTGAATCTACATCTAGGATTTCTTCTTCGCCTTCTACAGGAACGACTTTCTTACGTCCGTCTGCTCCTCCTCCAACTACTTCCATCTTTTGAAGTCTGATTTGCTTCACCCTGCCATTTTCATCTCCGATGAACTCTATTGGGTTAAGAAGGAATTTGAATGTGATACCCTCTTCTTCAGCTTCTACTATCTCAACGTCAACTGCAGGCATATCCTCTTTAGTTCTTCTATATATTACATAAACTTCTTTAGCACCTAGTCTTATTGAAGTTCTTGCAGCATCCATAGCTGTATTCCCGCCGCCAATAACTGCAATTCTATCTCCTGTTTTGATAGGTGTGTTTATTGCGAAGTTAGTAAGGAATTTAATTCCTCCTATAACTCCATCTAAATCCTGACCTGGACAATCGAGCTTTGTACTTGTCCATGCACCTATACCTACATAAACCGCATCATATTTTTCTCTTAAGTAAGAAAGAGATACATCTTTGCCTATACGAACATTCGGCTTAAGCTCTACTCCCATGTTTCTTATGATATCTATCTCTGATAATAGCACTTCCTTTGGAAGACGATATAGAGGGATACCGTATTTTAGCATACCGCCAAACTCAGGCATTGCTTCGTAAATAGTTACGCTGTGGCCTTGAGATCTAAGATAGTAAGCAGCAGATAGACCACTTGGTCCCCCGCCTATTATAGCGATAGACTTACCTGTATCTGGTTTGATTTCAGGCATAAACGGCTCATCCTTAGCTAAATCTATATCAGCTGCAAAGTATTTTAGCCAAGCTATAGACACAGAGTCATCTACTATACCTCTTCTACATGCTGTCTGGCATGGGTGAGGACATACTCTTCCTATACTAGCAGGAAGTGGTAGCTCTTTTTTGATAAGCTTGATTGCTTCTTCGTACTGCTTATTTGCGATAAGTCCAACATAGCCTTGTACGTCAACATGTCCAGGACATCCATGAGTACATGGAGCTTTACAGTCTCCAGTATGGTCTGAAAGTAAAAGCTCTAAAGTAGTAGTTCTACTTTCTACTATTCTAGGTGTATTAGTTCTGATTACCATGCCGTCAGCTATTTCCGTAGAGCATGAACGAACAAGTCTAGGATTTCCTTCAACTTCTACTACACAAATTCCACAGGAACCATAGTTTTTAATTTTTTCATCGTGGCACAATGTAGGGATTTCTATTTGATTTTGCTTAGCAACCTCTAGAATTGTGTGCCCAGGATAGGTTTTTATTTCTCTCCCATCTATATTAACTCTGATATGAGGCATATTCTCATTCCTTTCGCTCATTAGTTAACGCTGATTGCGTCAAATTTACATTTTTGGTAACACTGTCCACACTTAATACAAGCATCTTGATTGATTAGATGAGGCTCTTTTCTTTCACCAGAAATACAAGATACTGGACAGGCTTTAGCACACACTGTACACCCTACGCATTTTTCAGGATCAATCACATATTTAATTAATGCACTGCACTGTTTTGCTGTACATGTTTTATTATTTATATGGTCTTCATATTCATTTCTAAAGTATTTTATAGTTGTAAGAACTGGATTTGGAGCTGTTTGTCCAAGTCCGCATAAAGAACCGTCCTTAACTTTGTAGCTCAGCTCTTCAAGTAGCTCTATATCGCCTTCTCTACCTTCACCTGCTGTAATTCTCTCAAGAATCTCAAGCATACGCTTTGTTCCAAGTCTGCAGTAAGTACATTTACCGCAAGATTCTTTGCAAGTAAAATCTAGGAAAAATCTAGCCATATCGACCATACAAGTAGTATCATCCATTACAACCATTCCACCAGAACCTACTATAGCTCCAGTTTTAGTAATTGATTCATAATCTACTTTTGTGTCTATAAGCTCTGCAGGCACACATCCACCAGATGGTCCCCCTAGCTGTACTGCTTTAAATGGTCTGTCTCCTACTATTCCTCCACCTACTCCATAGATAATCTCTTTTAGAGTGATGCCCATAGGAACCTCAACAAGTCCACCTTTTTTAACCTTACCAGTAAGAGCAAATACTTTTGTTCCTCTACTTGTTTCTATTCCATACTTTGCAAACGCTTCCCCACCGTTTTTAATAATCCAAGGTACGTTAGCAAAAGTTTCAACGTTGTTTATATTTGTAGGTAACTGCCAGTAACCCTTTTGAGCTGGGAAAGGCGGCTTAAGTCTAGGCATTCCTCTTTCGCCCTCAAGTGATGCAATAAGAGCTGTTTCCTCTCCACATACGAAAGCTCCTGCTCCAGCTTTTATTCTTAGACTGAAGTTTTTTCCTGGTATTCCAAAGATATTTTCCCCTAAGAATCCTCTTTCAGTTGCATCATCAATGGCTTTTTGAAGTCTTAGAATTGCCAAAGGATATTCTGCACGCACGTAAACAACGCCTTCGTCCGCCCCTATAGCAAATCCGCAAATCATCATACCCTCTATTAGGTTATGTGGATCTCCCTCAAGTACAGAGCGGTCCATAAATGCCCCTGGGTCTCCCTCATCTGCATTACAAACTACGTATTTCTTTTGTCCAGCAGATTTTTTAGCCGCATCCCATTTAAACCATGTAGGAAACCCTGCTCCTCCACGGCCTCTAAGTCCTGATTTTTTTATTTCATCTATTACTGCATCTTGAGATTTGGATTCGTAGCAATTTTTTATAGCTTCATACCCACCGATGTTTATGTAATCGTCGATTGATTCTGGATTGATAACTCCGCAGTTTCTAAGAACTACTCTCGGCTGCTTTTCTAATCCTTCAGAATCTGTTTCACTGATCATCTTATCAGCAAAATTTTTATAGTCTTCTAATATAGGGCGTACATCTTCAGGCATCACCTTTACAAATCTGTACATCTCGCCATTGTCATGAATCTCCATGATTGGCTCTAGGTGACACATCCCTATACATCCAGTGATTTCATATTCGAACTGTATGTCTTTGATTTGCTCTAGCTCATCCATTACTTTGTGAGCTCCTGCTGCAAAACCACAGCTCCCTGCACCAACAAGAACCTTCATTTATTTACCCTCCATTTCGCTTTGGGCTTCTTTTCTTAAATTTCTAAGAACCTCTACTGTCTTTTCTGGAGTAAGCTTGGCATAAGTTTCCCCGTTAATCATCATAACAGGAGCCAAACTACAGCATCCTAGACAGGCCACGTTAGTAAATGTAAATATTTTATCCGGGGTCGTTTCACCTTCTGTTATTCCAAGTTCTTCGCATATAGCTTTTTCTATTGTACTTGCACCGTTAACGTGACAAGCCGTTCCTTGACATAGCAAAATAAGATTTTTACCGACTGGATTCATTCTAAACTGCGTGTAAAAAGTTGCCACTCCGTAAAGCTTGGCTTCTTTCATACCAGTTTTTTGAGCAATATATGTAAGTGACTCTGACGGAATATAACCATATTCTTCCTGAACACCTTGAAGTATTGTTATAGTCGCGCCTTTAACCTTACCATATTTCTCGATAATCGGATCTATAAGGCTTAGATCCACTAGCTCACGTACTTCTTCTACCTTATTGCTGCAATTGCATGCCATATCGACACCTCACTTACTATAAATTAAATACGGTATATCTAGCTTTAGTATATCATATTTAACCATGATTGCTATATAGAATTTCTATAGGAAAATTAAAATTTAAGTTAAGTTATTTAAGTGATTATAATTATCATTGTATACAATACACAGCACAAAAAAAGGACTCAAATGAGTCCTTTTTTTGTTTTAATAGTATGTTACATTAAACCATCGTTCAGCATATATGATAGCACATATAAACTTTCTGATAAATTTACTTCCTCTACCTTGATATTCTCTGGCACAGTGATGTCCATAGGTGCAAAATTCCAAATGCCTTTGATACCGTATTCGATTAATTTGTTGGCAGATTCTTGAGCTTTTTCTTTAGGAGTACAAATCACTGCTATAGTGATGTCTTCCTTCTTAATAAACTCTTCCATTTTTTCTACATCCATTACTTCTAGGTCTTGGATTTTGATTCCTACTAATCTAGGGTTGATGTCAAATAAGGCTTTTACTTTAAAGCCAGATCTTCTAAAGCCACTGTAATTAGCAAGAGCCTGTCCTAAGTTTCCTGCTCCTAAAATTATTGTGTTGTAAGATTTATCAAGTCCCAAAATTTTGCTTAGCTCATTATATAGCTCTTCTACATTGTAGCCGTATCCTTGTTGTCCAAAACCTCCAAAGTTATTAAGATCTTGCCTGATTTGCGAAGCTGTAAACCCTATAATTTCACTAAGCTCCTTAGATGAAATTCTGTACACTTCCTTATCCAAAAGATCAGCCAAATATCTGTGATATTTAGGCAGTCTCCTAATAACAGCCATTGATACTTTTTTAGACATTTATTTTTCCTCCATATCGATATGAACTTTCTGTTATTTTGTTACAATTATAAAGATTTAACATAACTTTGTCAATTTCATTTACTTATGACTCTCAGTGATGACTTCTTACTATATAAACCGGTCATATGATATAATATTGCTTGATACTAGAGTTATTACCCTGTAAAATAGTATCGTTAACGTTAAAACGAAAACTTTTTACAGAATAAATATACTACTTGATAAAACGTACAATAAGAATCCTACTCATTAAGGTACTAAATGAGTTTCTGGAGCCTGATTGTATTTACAATAAAAAGTTATTATTTTCAATAATCTGATAACTATTTATAAATATATATTTTATAAAGTGTATAAATATTAGTAGCAATTGATAATATTTTATCACAAATTGAAAGGTTTAGGTTAAATTTTATGATATCTATAGCAATGAATAATATAAAAAAGAGCTTTGGGGTCGATGTCATACTAGAGGATATCTCGTTTACAATAAATGAAGGCGAACGAGTGGCACTAGTAGGGTCAAACGGCACAGGAAAAACTACCCTCTTTAAAATCATAACCAAGGAAGTAGATTATGACTTAGGAGATATTTTTTATGCAAAGGATTTGTCCATTGGATATCTCTCTCAGCATGTGGATATAGAAAACGATAACACTTTAATAGAAGAAGTGCTTACGGTTTTTGAAGAGGTTATGCTTCTAGAAAAGGAAATCAGAGTGCTAGAGCACGACATAGCTGAAGCTGGTTCTTTAGAAGACCACGACAAGCTAGATAGACTTATGAAGCAATACACAAAGAAAACCGATGAGTTTACAAAAATTAACGGCTATGCATATAATTCAGAAGCAAAAGGCATACTTATCGGCTTAGGCTTTAAGGAAGAGGATTTAAGTAAAAAGGTAAGGATGCTTTCAGGAGGAGAAAAAACTAGAGTAATGCTAGGAAAGCTACTTCTAAAAAAGCCTGATATACTCCTTCTTGATGAGCCAACAAACCACCTAGACACCGATTCTGTTCAGTGGCTAGAGGCTTTTCTACGTCAATATAGAGGAACTATCTTCGTGATATCCCATGACAGATATTTCCTAGACCAGCTTACAAATAGAACCTTCGAGCTTTTTAACAAGTCTATTCGAGTATATAATGGCAACTATTCCTATTATATCTCGCAAAGAGAAATACAAGCTGAGCTAGATGAAAAAGCCTACGAAGAAAATCTAGCTGAAAGAAAACGCCAACAAGAAGTAATAGACCAGCTAAAGGCTTTTGGAAGAGAAAAACAAGTAAAACGTGCTAGAAGTAGAGAAAAGCTTCTTGATAAAATGGATGTAGTAGAAAAGCCAAACTACATGAAAAAACGAGCAAAGATTACTTTTGAGCCTTCAGTTAAAAGCGGTAAGGATGTATTAAAAGCAAGAGGCTTAAGTAAGTCATACGGAGAAAGATGTCTATTTCAAAACGTGGATTTGGATATATACAGAGGAGAAAAAATTGCACTCATCGGAGCCAATGGAGCTGGAAAATCAACTTTGTTCAATATACTTCTTGGAGTAGACAAAAGCTTTGATGGAGATATAGATTTTGGAACCAATGTGTATCCAGTTTATTTTGACCAGGAAAGAGATGATTTACAGCCTGATAAAACTGTGCTTGAAGAAGTATGGTCTACCTATCCTAACTTTACAGAAACAAAAGTAAGAAATATGCTAGGAGCTTTCCTATTTACAGGCGACGAGGTATACAAGCTAATAGGAACCTTGAGCGGAGGCGAAAAAGCTAGGATTTCGCTACTTAAGCTCATGCTTTCAGATTCAAACTTTTTATTTCTAGATGAGCCTACAAACCATCTCGATATAGAATCTAAAGAGGTTCTGGAGGATGCTATCACGAACTATGAAGGAACTGTGTTTGTAATCTCCCACGATAGATATTTTTTAAATAAGGTACCTGATCAAATCCTAGTATTAGAAGACCAGAGCGTAAAAAGCTATCTAGGCAACTACGATTACTATATCGAAAAACGTGCAGCTGAAAAAGCTGCTCTAGAGTTTGCTAACCAAAGAGAGGATACTACTACCAAAACTCAGCTTAAAATCCAGCGCAAGAAGGACAAGGAAAAAGAAAAAGAAGAGAAAAAATTAAAAAAGCAAATCACAGAAACTGAAGAAGCTATTCATAATACTGAGCTAGAAATAGAAAATCTAAATGAACTGCTTTGCCTTGAGGAAATCTATTCAAATCCCGAAAAAATCAAGGAAGTTGCAGAGCAAAAATCAGACAAAGAAAAAATCCTGCATGAGCTTATGAGCACTTGGGAAATGCTACTAGAAGCCCAGCAGGATTAACTATCTATTTGTCTCCTAGCCTAAGTCCTGGCTTTGCGTTTAAATCTAACGAAGAAGTATAACCATTAATATATTCATAATAACCTGCACTGCCTATCATGGCAGCATTGTCAGTGCAAAGCTTTAGAGGTGGATAATAAAAATCTATCTCTTCTTTTTTGCACATAGTTTCTAACCGCTCTCTTAGAGCGCTGTTTGCAGACACTCCACCAGCTATGGCAGCTTGCTTTAGCCCATGCTCCTCGCAAGCACGAATGAGCTTTGCTGATAGCACCTCTATTACAGCTTCTTGAAAGGATGCCGCAACATCAGCTTCATTTATAGGCTCAGCTTTCATTTTCATACCATTTAGATAATTTAGCACTGCTGACTTTAATCCAGAAAAGCTAAAATCATAGGATGCTTCCTCTAGGTAGGTGCGTGGAAAGCTAATAGCATGAGGATTTCCTTCCCTTGCAAGCTTGTCTATTAGTGGTCCTCCAGGATAGCCTAGCCCTATTGCCCTTGCTACCTTGTCATATGCCTCTCCAGCCGCATCATCTCTTGTCCTTCCAAGTATTTCATACTTGCCATAATCAGCGACCTTTACAAGATGAGTATGTCCCCCAGATACAACAAGGCAAATAAATGGTGGCTCTAGCTTTTCATGAGCGATGTAATTGGCCGCTATATGCCCCTCTATATGGTGTACTCCTACTAATGGAATATCTAAGGCATAGGCTAGAGCCTTTGCACTTGCTAAACCTACTAAAAGCGCTCCTACAAGCCCTGGTCCATAGGTTACACTTATGATATCCAAATCCTTAAAGCCAACCCCTGCAGTATCAAGTGCCTGCTTAATAACTGGATTTATATCTTGAACATGGTTACGAGAAGCTACCTCTGGTACTACTCCTCCAAATTTTTTGTGTATATCAATTTGACTCATTATAATATTTGATTTTACTTCTCTGCCATTTTTAAGCACAGCAGCTGAGGTTTCATCACAGCTAGTCTCTATAGCAAGACTCAGTATATCCTTCATTTAACCTAACTCCTTCATAGACTTCCACATGATAATCGCATCTTCCTTGTTATCTTGATAGTATTCCTTACGAATACCTGCTATCTTAAATCCGTATTTGGCATATAAATTCTTCGCTGTTTCATTAGATGCTCTGACTTCCAGTGTCATCTCAGCTATATCTATTTCCCTAGCCTTTTCAATCAAAGCCTCTACTATCATATTTCCAAGTTTTTTTCCTCTATACTCAGGATGAACAGCAATATTCGTGATATGGGCTTCATCTAGCACCTTCCAAAGTCCTCCAAAGGCAACTACCTTTAAAATTTCCTCGTCTACTATTACTTTGTAATATGCCAGATTATTTTTTAGCTCATCTACAAAAGCCTTTTTGCTCCAAGTATCTGTAAACGATAAAGTTTCGACTTCATAAACTCCATCTACATTATCCTTATTCATATCGTAAATCTTAAAATCACCCATTGTTTACCTCTTTGCTCATACGCTCTTCAAATTGAATCTCTGCTTGAGATTTTCTTAGGTAGACTGGAACTGCAAAACCAGTCTTTCCAAGTAAATAATCCCTATGGGCTAACTCACATACGCTAGATGCTCTTACATATCTTACCGCTCTTTTTGCTTTTTTAACATTAAGTGGTAGCTCTTCATTTATAAAAACAGCATCTCCTAGTAGTAGCACTTTATCATAGGATTCTAGCTTTTTAATTAGGTCTTCCTTTTCAAGTACATCTTCAGCTTCTAAAGCCTTAAGCTCTGAATTTTCAAATCTATATGCATTAAAATAGAACCTATCTCTTTGAGCATCGAAAGTCGATACTATTGTGTAATCCACATCTCCTGCTGTATATGCCATAGCCTCTAGACTAGATATCCCAACTACTGGAATGTCTATAGCCATAGCCATAGCATTTGCCGCGGCTACACCTATTCTAATTCCTGTAAATGAGCCAGGCCCCACGCTTACCCCTATAAGGTCTATATCCGACATCTTAAGCTCTAAATGAGAAAGCAAGCTGTCTAAAAGCGGCATCATCTGCTCAGAATGAGTCAGCTTGTGATTTAAAGTAAACTCACCCTTTAATAAATCATCGTCCATCACCGCAACAGATAAGGACGATGATGAAGTATCTATTCCTAATATCTTCACTCCTTAGTCAGCTCCTTTACTAAATCCTCATATCTTGCTCCATGAGGTGTAAGTCTCATGTTTCTGCCCTCTTTTTCCGTATATAGAAGCTCTATATCTAGCCTTTCCTTTGGAAGAATATTTTCAATTAAATTCGCCCATTCTATGATGCAGACTCCTCCTCTAGCTAGATATTCATCAAAGCCTATGTAATACATTTCCTCTTCATCAGCTATTCTGTACACATCAAAATGAAATAGTGGAAGCTTTCCTTCATATTCCTGAACTATAGTAAAGGTAGGACTGGTTATATAGTCTTCTATCCCCATTCCTCTCGCTATAGACTGAGTCATCATAGTCTTTCCAGCGCCCAAATCTCCAGTTAAAGCTAAAACATCATTGGGCTTTAGAAGCTTTCCTAGCTTTTCACCTATATATTTAGTCATTTGCTCATCTATTAAATAAATCATATTTTCTCCTAGCTTTCAAAAATCAAAAATATTAAACCTTAACCTTAGTATTATAACAAAAATAGGCAAAAAATAACATCCACTCTCTTTATAATTAATTTTAGTAAGCCAGAATATACTTAAAACCTAGTTTTTATAACCAATTTTTTATACAAAATAAAAGCTCTTCTTAATTTAGACTATAGAGTAGATAAATAGTCTTAATAAAAAGAGCCGTTGGTGCAAATATAAAGTTTAAAAATAATAACCTTGCCTGTAGTTTAATCAACTACTAAATCTATTGATTCTGTGATTAATAGCTCTATTAATCCAGTAGCTAACTATCTCTTCTTTAAAATCGGAGTAACTTTTTTATAAAGTAAGGCAGTAACTACTGATATTACTATACCTTTGAAGATATTAAACGGAATCACTCCGTAAAGCACTAGAGTTAATTTATCGTGGATTGCTGAATTTACAACTGTTCCTAGGTTGATAATAACATCTATCGGCATGATATTTGAGTAAAAAGGAATGATTAGGAAATAGTTTGAAAGGGCTCCCACCATAGCCATGACTATAGTTCCTGCTATACTTCCGATTATTGCACCTTTTTTACTTCTCATGGCATGGTATATACTGCTTGAAACTAATACAAATGAGCCTCCAACTATAAAGTTAGATATCTCTCCTACTCCTCCTGTGCTGTTATCAAACATAAAGTGTAGAATGTTTTTAATCAGCTGAATCATTATTCCTGCTACTGGACCTAGTGCAAATCCACCAATAACTGATGGAATATCTGCAAAATCAATCTTTAAAAAAGCTGGAAATATAGGTAGTGGTAGATTCATAAACATTAGTATAAAAGACATTACTCCCAGTATAGAAATCTTGACCATGTTAGATGTGCTGATAGCTTGTTTTTTTGTTACTGCTTTTTCCATTGTAATTCCTCCTAAAAAATATAAGTAAAATATAATTAAGAAGATAAGTCTCTGCCTCTACGCAACCACATATTGCAAATAATTTTAGAAACTCTTTTACTATTTAAAATTAAAAAAGCCTGGAAATAAAATTATCTCCAGGCTTACTAATAGCATAATAAATAGCTTATCTTCTCCCATCCAGACTTTACTGTCGGTCTTGGAATCTCACCAAGTCAACTGCCTATGCAGCTCGCGGACTTTACCGCCGGTCGGGAATTTCACCCTGCCCTGAAGAAATATTAAGTTGTATATTTATAGTATACCTATTTGCTCTATAATTGTCAATGATAATCATTAGTCAAACTTAATCTTATTAAGCTTTTTTCATAGAAAGTGAAACCTTACCTCTTTGTCTATCTATATCAATTACTCTGACCTCAACTACATCTCCTACAGACACAACCTCCATAGGATTTTTCACATATTTGTCAGATAGCTGGGATATATGAACGAGACCATCGTTCTTGATACCGATATCCACAAAAGCTCCAAAATCAACTACATTACGAACTGTCCCTTGAAGTATCATTCCTATTTCTAAATCCTCTAGCTTTAAAATATCTGATCTAAGTATAGGAACCATTGCTCCCTCATCTCTGATATCACGTCCAGGCTTAGAAAGCTCTTTTACTATATCTCTAAGTGTAGGAAGCCCTATTTCTAACTCCTGAGCTATATCTCTTAGGCTTAGCTCTTCTACTTTTGAAGTAAACTCAGTTTTTTCTGGATACTGAGCATCTTCTTTAGATATGCCCATCTTTTCAATTAAAGCATAAGCCGCCTTGTAAGATTCTGGATGCACTCCAGTTCTATCTAGAACCTCGCCAGATTCCTTTACTCTTAAAAAGCCTGCACACTGCTCGTATGCAGCAGGGCCTAATCTTGCAACCTTAAGCAATTGCTTTCTAGTAGAAAACTTTCCATTTTCATCCCTGTATTTTATGATATTTTTAGCTATCGTTTTATTAATTCCAGCTACATATGAAAGAATAGCATAAGAAGCTGTATTTAAATCTACACCTACACGGTTTACACTATCCTCTACTATTCCAGTAAGCACTTCAGAAAGTCTCTTTTGATTTACATCGTGCTGATACTGACCTACTCCTATATGCTCTGGGTCTATTTTCACTAGCTCTGATAGAGGGTCTTGTAGTCTTCTTGCAATAGATACAGCTCCACGAATTGATACGTTAAGCTCTGGAAGCTCTTCCTCTCCTAGTGCAGATGCTGAGTAAACAGATGCTCCAGCTTCACTTACTATTATAAAGCTTACTTTTCTTGAGCTTTCTTTTACTATATCAGCAACTATAGCTTCAGATTCTCTAGATGCTGTTCCATTACCTATAGCAATTATATCTATACTATGTTTATCAATTAACTTAAGTATTTCTTTCTTAGTTTCCGCTACTTTATTTTGTGGCACCGTAGGATATACGGTTGTGGTATCTAGAACCTTCCCTGTCTCATCAACTACAGCTATCTTACAGCCAGTACGGTAAGCCGGATCCCAGCCTAGTACAGTTTTTCCATAAAGTGGAGACTGCATAAGAAGGTTTCTAAGATTCTCGCCAAAAACAGCAATAGCTCTCTCTTCTGCCATCTCTGTTATGCTAGTTCTTAGCTCTCTTTCTAGAGAGGGAAGCATCAATCTATTTAAGCTATCCTTTATAGTATCTGACATGATAGCTTTATGGATATCTGATTTTACATAGGCTCTTTCTGATACCTCAGTTATCTTGTCTAGAGGATAATTTAGTTTAACTTTTAAAATATCTTCTTTTTCCCCACGGTTCACTGCCAGTACTCTGTGTGCTGGCATCTTACTGCATAGCTCAGAGTATTCATGATACATTTTGTATACTAGGAAGTCTTCTTTTTCTTCACTGCCTTTTTTAGCAGATGTTTCAAGTACAGCTTCCTTAAATACTATAGCTCTAAGCTTCTTTTTTAGCTCAAAATCGTCAGCAATAGTCTCAGCCACTATATCCATAGCTCCTGCTATTGCATCTTCTATACTAGCTACACCTTTTTCTTCATCTAGGAAATTTTCTGCTTCTTTATATACATCCTTTTGTCCTAGTATCAAAATTTCACTAAGAGGCTCAAGACCTTTTTCCCTAGCAACAGTGGCTCTAGTTCTCTTTTTCTGCTTAAATGGAGCATATATGTCTTCGACTTCTTGAAGAGTGGTTGCTAGCTCTAGAGATTTTTGTAGCTCTTCAGTTAGCTTTCCTTGCTCTTCGATTAGTCTTTCTACCTGTTCCTTGCGCTCGATCAGATTTTTTAGATATTTAAGTCTCTCATCAAACTGTCTAAGAACAGTATCAGTCATTTCACCTGTTTGTTCTTTCCTATATCTGGCTATAAAAGGAATCGTTTTTCCTTCGTCTATAAGAGCAAGTGTGTTTTCTACCTGAAAAGGCTTAAGATTAAACTCTTGCTGCAATATTTTAACTATATCCATAACTGGCTCCTTTTGCGACAGATGCTAGATTTGCTCTTAATTTTTTAGCCCTTTTCCCAATCCTTAGAATCTGAATAGATAGAAACATCGCTCTTTCCATAAGTCATACCCGTATATACAGAGGCTTTTTCAGATTTAGATTGGTTACTTTGCATTTTTTGTGATTCTAATTCCATTAGCTTTAGAGATAGCTCTCTCCATCCATCTCTAAGAGGAATAATTATCTTTATAGCTTCATCAATCGCAGCTATATTATACCTCATAACTCCGTCTGTCATCAACTTGTTGATATAAAGATAAAGCTGCTTTGTAGTAAGAGACACTTCATCTTCCTCTATTCCAAGCGTTGCCGTAAGGTGAGCTAGAATCTCTCTGTTGTGATCTATTTTTTCATTCAATATGTCTTTTTCTTTTAAATTTATAGCTTCTTTTGCATCCTGAAGATTTTCAATAAGTGCTTCATATGCCAAAGCAACCATTTGTTCGCCTGAATAGGTAGCTATTTTTACCGCCAGTTCATCTTTATATGACATTAAAACTTACCTCCAGTTTACTATCACATTTTAAATATATCTAAACTAATTTATTAAGCATTAAGAAGCTTTAACATCATCTGTGGCTGCTGATTTGCTTGAGAAAGCATAGCAGTTCCAGCTTGCTGAAGTATATTGAACTTAGTAAACTCGGACATTTCAAGTGCCATATCAGTATCGAGAATTCTAGAACGAGCTCCAGTCAAGTTCTCAGCAGTGTTATCAAGATTCGCAATTGTTTTTTCTAATCTGTTTTGGTATGCTCCAAGCTTAGAGCGCTGTTCAGATATTTTAGAAATTGCAGCCTCTAGCGTAGTAATCGCATTATTAGCTGCAGAATTTGAATCAACTTGTACAAGCACTGTAGCTGCAGAAGTTCTTAAATTTAGCTCTTCAGCATTCATTTTGTACAAATCTATAGCTACCATCTGGTCTGCATTCGCACCATTTTGAATTAATACTTGCATTCCTGTAAATGGTACAGCCGTTGATGTAATGCTTAAATTTCCATTAAATAAATTAATACCGTTAAATTCAGTATTATTTCCAATTCTATCAATCTCCTGAATAAGCTGATCTATTTCATCTGCAATAGCATCTCTATCTACATTCTGATTAGTATCATTTGCAGCCTGTACTGCTAATTCTCTCATTCTTTGAAGCATAGCATGTACCTCATTAAGAGCACCTTCAGCTGTTTGAATTAAAGAAATTCCATCTAAAGAGTTTCTAGATGCCATTTTAAGGCCTCTAATCTGAGCATTCATTTTTTCAGATATAGCAAGTCCAGCCGCATCATCAGAAGCCCTGTTAATTTTCGTTCCTGAAGAAAGCTTTTCAAGGTTTCTAGCAGACGCCATACTGCTTCTCTCTAACATTCTATGTGAGTTAAGTGCTGCTATATTTGTATTTATTCTCATTTTAATATTCCTCCTAAGTTTTAATCACTGGTTTATCTATCGACATTTATAGTCTATTTCTTAACGTTCATATGGTTTAAATTGTCTATTTTTTCTATGAAAGCGAGAACCTTTGCAACTATTTCATAAAGCTCTACAGGTATTTCATCCCCTATAGCTACTGCCATCAAGGATTCAAGGAGCTCTTCATCAAAATACGTTGCCACTCCGCTTTCCTGAGCTTTTTCTATTATTTTCTCTGCTACATAACCTTGACCTTTTGCTGATACTATAGGTGCTCTTAGCTCATCCTCATAGGTTACGCTTACAGCTTTTTTTAGTTTCTCTTTATTTGCTTTCATAGCTACACCTTCAAATCCAGTCCTGAAGGAAGCTGCCTAGCAGTTTCTTCTACAAATGATATTTTTGCTGTATCCTCATCACCAGAAAGTTCAACTTTCTTGAGCTCATAACCTATATTTTGCAGTAGATTTTCCAGCGAAGTCATTTCATTTTTTATTGATGAAAGTACATTTTCTCCTGCTGAAATCTTTACAGATACACTTTTATGCTCCACTTTCAAATAAAATCCGAGATCCCCAAGTCCTTTAGTGCTTAAATCCATGAGTATGCTCATATCCTCTGGGTCAATTTTATCTTTTTGCTTAGGTGTTTTTACAAAAACATTGGCCTGAGAACCTTCTTGATTCATATAAAATGGAATCTGTAGCATAGATTCACCTTTTGAAGCTCTGCTGCTTTCTTTTAGATATTCACTCATCTGTCTTAAATATTTTTCAAAAACCTCTTTATCTTCTTTTTTTAGAGTTTTAACTATCTCTTCAGCTTCTTTCATATGCTGATAAAACATAGTCATATTCTCTTTAGTAGTTTCCTTCGTAAGATTATTATTTTCAAGAGTTTTAACTACTGTCTTCATAATTTTCGTCAAATCCCCTAAATCTTTTCTTTCAGCTTCTTCAATAATTTTATCTACTAGCTGGGTAACCATTGATTTTGGTTTTAAATTATCTGCCATGTTCATTACTGAGCGCATACTATTTATGCTAGGGTTTTTTACTATATCTGCACTTAGCTTAGAACTATCAAAACTGCTCATAGTAGAAAGGCTGTATTGACTACTTCTATACTCGTATTGCTCGACATAAGCACTCATATTTCTTATATCGCTTCTTAGAGGGTCAATCCCTTCAGCTACCATAGAATAAATATGAACTGCTCTTATATTGACTCTTAGATACTGGTAATGCTTATATGCTTCAGTTTTATTGCTATCTCCTGAAGTTAATGAGTTAATATTTGCTGTATCTGCACTTACTTCAAATTCCATAGAAATCGAGCTTACTTGATAGTTAAAGGCTCTTGGTACTATATTCGCTCCTTTTCCTATATCAAGTAGACTTATATTCGAGGTATATGAACTAATCTGCGCAGTATCTAGAGATTCTACACTTTGAATTATAGCCGCTGCTCTTAGCACTGCTGTATCCGCATGAGACAGCACTTTTAGCTCTCTAGCTTGGCTAAATAAAAATTCATATCCATCGCTGTTTTTCTTATCAGAAATTAAATTCACTATCTTTACGTTTTCGTCTACTATTTTATCCTTTGAAATACTATTTACAGCTTGAATCAGCCTATTGGCTTTTAATATTTCTTCTTGAGTAAACTGGTTTAAGCTTATCAGCTCCAGCTCTTGCTGAAATTCTTTCACCATCTCAAGCAAGCTTTTTAAATCCTTGGAGCCTAAATCTAATCCCTGCTTTATAAGGTAAGCAGCCGTATCTTTATCCATGAGTTTTTGAAGTTCTGATAGAATCTCACGTAATTCTTTTATACTCTCTACTGCTTCTTTAGTTATACCTTGATTTTTTCTGAGCAAATCCTTAGAAATATCAATATCGGCTTCACTAAGGCCTATATCCTTTATAAATCTCTTTATTTCATTTTCCATATTACTTAAATCATTTTCGCTTAGAGGTCTCACTGAAGATGCCCCGTAAGCCACGCTATTTGACGAGGCTGATGCAATTGATGAGTTTTGAATGTAGTTTTTAAGCTTGTAAAGCACATCTATACTCACATCTTCATTTAATTTAATCGCATCAATCAAAGTCTTATTATCAATATCTTTAATATTGTGGAGCTTTGAAAATACATCGTGTATATTATCAATATTCGATTTATTTATCTCCATGCCCATTTTTGACAATGCTCTAATTGAATCTAGAACATCCTTGCCCATATCTACACCATAAATCTCTTTAGCTAGTTTTCTAGCTTCATCATAAGACATATCTTTCGACATATATGCCTTGAACACTTCAGTTTCTAGTGATGTAGTATCATTTTTAGATATATCATTCATAGCTGATTCTATTTCCCATACAGACATATTGTCTAAGTCATATCCTGCGCCCTGAAGCTTAGCTATAGCATCTAGAGTAAGATTTGCTCTAAGATTTTCCATAGTTTTTTTCACGGCCACATATCTTTCAATATTTTCTTTGGTTATAGGAATTTCAAATCTTTTTAAGTTTTTTATAGCATCTTTATTTTCGTCAGTTGTTTTTAATCCCAAATCCTTTAGCTTAGCTTCGTCAGTCACTTCTTCTTCTTTTTCTTCTGTAATTTTATCCTGACTTACTACTTTTAGAGATTCTATATCTCTTCTTTTAATTTCCAGTACCTGTCCTTTAGAAATTTCTACTTCTTTCTTAAGAACTAAATCCATTACTGTTCCATTTTTATCTTCTATTCTTAAATTCTTTCCATCCTTGGAAATTACTTGGCCCTCAATGACCCTGTTAGATGGCAAGCTCATATATGCTTCACTTATATTTTTTGATGAGATATTGCCCGTTGACGAGTATCCCTGAATCACTAACTATCACCTTCTTTTGTTTTGAATAAATCCACACTATCTTTATCGGAAATTCTTTTAAATCTCTTGATATCAACCTTTGTCCTATGCTAGGCATATTGGACTATTGATTATAAATGGATTAAAGAATATTCTTTAAAGTGCCGATAAATATTTACGAATATGTATGTGAAGTATTTTTAAAACTAGGAGGATACCATGCAAGGAGCTAACGGAGTAGGAATTAAGGGTATACAACAGCTTCCCCTAGCTACTAATATAAAACTAGAAGGTAAGTCAGCCATCAAAGAGGCTTCTAGGTCAGAGTTTTTGGAAAAATTTGAGAAGATAAAATCTGAAAATGTAAAAGAAGAGCTTGAAAATATATTTGGAAAAATTACTGAGCAAGCTGATAAAATCGGCGAAAAGATGTATTTAAAGGATATTTTGGAATATAAAAAGCTCGTAAAAGAGTTTCTAAATGTTGCGACCCAAAACTCTCATCAATTCCAAAATCAGAATTTTTTAGATAGAAGAGGTCGTCATAGAAATTACTCTATAGTAAAAACTGTAGATAGAGAACTCGACACTCTAACTAGAGAATTTATTAATGGTCAGATAGACCATATGGGAGTCCTTAAAAAAATCGACGATATCAGAGGGATGCTATTAGATATTATGATGTAACCATTCTAAAAAATAAACTTATTTTTATAAATTTAGAATATCAAAATGCATAAATAAATTATTTTAAACCATATTATTAACTTCATATCTATTTATAGAATTATATAAATTAAGCCATCTATAAGAGGACTTTCCTACCTATAAATGGCTTTTTATTTTATCTCATTTTTTCTTTTGTATAATAGGCTATTCCTATAGCTCCTGGACCCACATGAAGCCCTATAACTGGACCAATATCGTGAATAGCTATAGTTTTAATAGGAAGAATTTCCTTTAACTTTTCTGCTACTAGCTTTGCTTCATCTATGCAGTTTATATGATGAACCACTAGTTCCTCAAGCCCTCCAAAGTCTTTGGCATCCTCAAGGATTTTTTCAATCATCTGAGTTACAGCTTTTTGCTTTGTCCTCACTTTTTTGTATATGCTAGTTATTCCATCTTCTACGGTTAAGATTGGAATGATTTTAAGAAGGTTGCCAAGTATAGCTCCAGCTCTTCCTATCCTTCCACCTTTTTCTAAATATACTAGATTATCAGGGATGAACAAAAATCTACTTCTGTCTATATTATCTTTAGCTTTTTCTACTATTTTATCTAAAGAAAGCCCCTCTATAGCTGCCTTTGCCGCAGCAAGCACTGCGAATCCCAACTGCATACAGTTTGATTTAGAATCAACTACCTCTATTTCTGCATCAGGAAGCTTTTCTAATACCATATTTTTTGCCATTAGTGCACTTTGGTAGGTTCCACTCATATCGGATGAAAGAAAAACTCCAACTGCACTATCTCCACTAGAAACTATATCATAAAAAGCTTTTACTAGCTCTCCTATAGGTGGCTGAGAGGATTTAGGTATACCTTTTTTATCCATGAAATTGTAAAAGTCTTCATTTGAAATTTCTGTTTCTCTATAGCTTTCATCTCCAAAATCAACACTTAGAGACACCTGATTAATGTTGTATTTTTCAAGGAGCTGCTTTCCCATATAGCTGGTACTGTCAGCGATAACTCTAGTACCCATGCATTTTCCTCCTCATATGTTACAATTCATCTGTCTTTAGCTAGGCTTAACTTGGTTTTCTTTAAGATAAGCATTGATAAAAGGCATTATATTTCCATCCATTACTGATTGTACGTTTCCTATCTCAGTATTGGTTCTATGATCCTTTACCATAGTATAGGGCTGAAATACATAGGATCTAATCTGAGAACCCCAGCTTATCTGTGAATATTCACCTTGAAGATCCTCTATTTTGTCCTTATGCTCTAGCTCCTTTAACTCTATGAGCTTTGCCATGAGCATTTTCATTGCTGTTTCTTTGTTTGAATGCTGAGAGCGCTGGTTCTGGCATTGTACCACTATTCCTGTTGGAAGGTGGGTGATTCGTATAGCAGATTCTGTTTTGTTGACATGCTGACCACCAGCTCCAGATGCTCTGTAAGTATCTATTTTCAAATCAGCTGGATTAATATCGATTTCTATGCTGTCATCTAGCTCTGGAATTACGTCCACAGATGCAAAAGAAGTGTGACGCTTGCCAGAGGTGTCAAAAGGAGAAATTCTCACAATCCTATGAACTCCCTTTTCACTTTTCAGATAACCATAGGCATTAGCACCTTCGATTTTTAGAGTGACGCTTTTAATTCCTGCCTCTGGATCTGCTATCATATCTAGCTCAATTACTTTAAATCCCATACTCTGAGCAAATCTGTCGTACATTCTAAGTAGCATTTTAGTCCAGTCCTGAGCATCAAGTCCTCCCGAGCCTGCATGTATGGATACTATTGCATTGTTCATATCATATGGACCACTAAGCAGGGTTGCTATCTTAAGCTCATCTATTTTTTCTTCTAGAGAGTTAAGGGCATTATGAAGCTCCTTTTCTAAGCTTACATCCTCATCAGCCAGCTCAAAGAGGACATAAGCGTCCTCAAGCTCTGACTCCAAAGAAGCAAACTGCTCTAGTTTATCTTCTATCACTTTATTTTTTTGCATGGTCTGCTGCGCTTTTTCTACCTCGTTCCAAAACTCTGGCTCGCTCATTTCTTTATCTATTTCCTGCTTGTGAAGGGCTAATCCTGGTATGTCAAAGAGAAACCCTCAATTCTTCAATAGATTTGGACATATTGTCCAGACGTTCTCTATGTTCCTGGATATTTAGCAATTAAACCCTATCCTTTCCGCAGCATTTTTTGTATTTTTTGCCACTTCCACATGGACATAAATCATTTCTGCCCACTACCTTGTCTGTTTTAACTTGCTTTGGTCCTTCTTCTTCAGCCTCAGAACCACCTTTTTGCTCAAGCTTATCCATATCTACCATTTGCTTACGCTCTATAGGTTGAGCCTCGATTCTCACTTGGAAGCCGTAGATATAGTTTAATGTCTCTTCTTGGATAGACTGAATCATTTCATCAAACATATCAAAGCCTTCAATTTGGTAAGCTCTTACAGGGTCTTCTTGTCCTATGGCTCTTAGCCCTATACCTTGTCTAAGCTGATCCATAGCATCTATATGATCCATCCACTTAGAATCTACTACCTGAAGCAGAATAATACGCTCAAGCTCACGCATACGCTCTTCGCCTACTAATTTTTCTTTTTCATCATATAGTCTAAGCGCTTCATTTTTGATTATTTCCTTTAAGCTCTCTTTAGTTAAATCTTCAACATTGCCTACTTCGACTTTTTTGTCTGGATGGAAGATGTTTACAAATCTTTCTTCTAGTGCTTTTAAATCCCATGATTCTGGATATGAACCTTCTGGAATGTAATAGCTTAACACCTTGTCGATAGTTTTATCTATCATGTCTAGGATTTCTGAATGAACATCTTCACCTTCAAGTACATTTCTTCTTTCCTTGTAGATGATTTCTCTTTGTTTATTCATAACATCGTCATACTGAAGCACATGCTTACGTATAGAGAAGTTCTTGCCCTCTACTTTTTTCTGAGCTCCCTCTATAGATTTAGACAGCATCTTGTGCTCGATAGGCATATCGTCGTCCATACCTATTTTTTCTACCATAGCCATAAGTCTGTCACTGCCAAACAGTCTCATCAGTTCATCTTCTAGCGATATAAAGAATCTAGATGTACCAGGGTCTCCTTGTCTTCCTGCACGACCTCTAAGCTGGTTGTCTATACGTCTTGACTCATGACGCTCCGTACCTATGATGCAAAGTCCTCCAGCTTGTCTTACTTTATCTTGCTCTTCCTTTAATTCTTCTTTCTTCTCTTCTAGAATTGAGTGATATTTTTCTCTCGCTTCTCTTATTTCTTCATCCTCAGTATAGCCAAATCCACTAGCCTGAGTGATGATTTCATCTGCATAGCCGAGTCTTTTCATTTCTTTTACTGTCATAAACTCAGGGTTACCACCTAGGATGATATCAGTACCTCTACCTGCCATGTTTGTAGCTATAGTAACCTGCCCAAAGCGCCCTGCTTGAGCTACTATTTCTGCCTCTTTTTCATGGTTCTTTGCGTTAAGAACCTCGTGACGAATACCACGTTTTTTAAGCATATCAGATAGCATTTCTGAATCTTCTATTGAAATAGTACCCACTAGAATAGGTTGTCCATTTTTATGTCTTTCTTCTATTTCATCAACTGCAAACTTATATTTTGCAGCCTCAGTTTTGTATACTACATCGTCCATATCTTCACGGATAACTGGCTTATTGGTAGGAATTTGAACAACGTCCATTCTGTAAATAGACTTAAATTCCTCTTCCTCAGTTTTTGCAGTACCAGTCATACCAGAAAGTTTTTTATACATTCTAAAATAGTTCTGGAAAGTTATAGTTGCAAGAGTTTTTGATTCTCTTTGAACCTTCAGCCCTTCTTTAGCCTCAATAGCTTGATGAAGACCTTCTGAATATCTACGACCAAACATAAGACGTCCAGTAAATTCATCTACTATGATAATCTCTCCGTCTTTTACTACGTAATCAACGTCTCTTTTCATCATAGTGTGAGCTCTTAGCGCCTGATTGATATGGTGATAGGTTTCCATATTTGCTATATCTGTTATATTTTCAACTGCAAAGAATTTCTCTGCTTTTTCTACGCCTGATTCATTAAGTGCAACTGAATTTCCTTTTTCATCTATAACATAATCTGTTTCATTTCTTAGCATGCGAATAAAGCTATCTGCCATAGTGTAAAGTGCAGTAGATTTATCTCCCTGACCAGAAATGATAAGAGGAGTTCTTGCCTCATCCACTAGTATAGAGTCGACCTCATCGACGATAGCATAATTAAGAGGTCTTTGAACCATTTGAGATTTGTAAATTACCATGTTATCTCTTAGGTAGTCAAATCCAAACTCGTTGTTTGTTCCGTAAGTTATATCTGCATTGTATGCATTTCTTCTTTGGTCTGGAGTGATTCCGTGAAGTATAACCCCAGTAGTAAGCCCTAGAAAGTTATAAAGCTTGCTCATCCACTCCATATCTCTTTTTGCAAGGTAGTCGTTTACTGTTACTACATGTACTCCCTCTTTTGAAAGAGCATTAAGATATACTGGAAGAGTTGCAACTAGAGTTTTACCTTCTCCAGTTCTCATCTCAGCTATACGTCCTTGATGAAGAACCATCCCACCCATAAGCTGTACATCGTAGTGTCTCATACCTAGTACACGCTTTGATGCTTCTCTAGCAACTGCAAAAGCCTCTGGAAGAAGCTGATCTAGTGTCTCACCATTTTCATATCTTTTCATAAATTCCTGAGTTTTGCCTGTAAGCTCTGCATCCGTAAGCTTAACAATGCTATCCTCTAATGAGTTTATGATATCTACTGATTTTTGTAAGGCCTTAATTTCTTTTTTGGTTAGATAATTATCGAAAAATCCCAAGTAAAATACCTCTTTTCTTAATCTTTTTTACATTACATATTCATACTATCTCAATCTGAAATTACTGTCTAATTCGCTACATTTTAGTATATCACATAAAATAATTTTGTGAAATCTATCATACAAAGTCTCCACAATCTTTACCATTTTGTAATATTTTCTAAATTTTTTCACTAAAAAAGAGGAACTCTCGTTCCTCTTTTAGTAAGCTCACCCTTTATATAAACCTTTTGGTTAATATTTTACTCTGGTTCCAAGATACCGTAGTTACCGTCTTTTCTCTTATAAATCACAGTAATGGCATCTGTCTCAGCACTTGTAAATACAAAGAAATTATGTCCAAGTAGCTCCATCTGAAGAATAGCTTCCTCCTCTGACATAGGTCTAAAACCAAATCTCTTTCTCTTTACAATCTTGCCGTGAAGTTCTTCTTCCTTCTCCTCTTCTCTAGGAATATAAGCTTCGATATTTTCAAATCTAATGGTATCGTTGCCTCTATCCATTAATTTTGTCTTATGCTTACGAATCTGTCTGCCTAATTTATCAACTACGATATCAGTCGCGTTATATAAATCTGTATCAACAGCCTCTGCTCTCATAACAGTTTTTCCTACAGGTAGCGTTACCTCAATTTTGTGAAGGTTTCTAAATACACTAGCAGTTACTTTTGCTGTCACCTCTTCGTTAAAATACTTATCCAGTCTTGAGAGTTTTGTATCAATTGAATTTCTCATTGCCTCTGTAACATCGATTTGCTTGCCGCTTAGGATAACTCTCATAAAAGCCTCTCCCTTCAATTGCATATACTAACCAGTAAGTGCGTTAAGTTTACGTTAAATATTTTACTGGTTAGATATTATTTACCACAAAATCGAAGGTTTAAAACCTATCTTTAACTTTTTTTAATCTAAAAAAATCTTCACGCTCTTTTTCCTCTAGTACATCTTGGATATATTTGACTGCTTCTTCATATCTCGGAATCTGTATCTTATCCAGTGCATTAGCCCTTTTGCCGGTTTTTTTAATCTCCATTGCTATCTTGTAAACGGCATTTTCTATCTCTGCTAATTCATAAATTAAATATTTTATTTCGAGAAATTTTTTTGCCGCAATATCCATAGCAGGATTCGTACGATAAAAGCTGTAGGTCGGATGGTCTTCTTGCTTTTCATACTCTACAGTAGGGACTTCTAGCCCCATGATACTGCGGTACAAAATTTCAAAGGTCTCATCCTTTGGTATAGAAAGAGCAATCTCTTGAACATTATTAATTCCTATAGTCATGTTTACGACCTGAAGAGCTCTATATCCTTCTTCAAACTTTTCCTCAACTAATTTTTGAATTTCATTTGCCTTATCAACTAATCCCATTACTTCTCGAATCAGAACTGTTCTTTTTTTATCCAGCAAAGAAAATCCTTTTTTAGAAAAATCAAGGGCGTCCTTAGACTTCAATAAATTAGCTTTTGTAGGAGTAAATTCTTGTGACATTTATATCAGCTCCCATAGTATTTATCTATGAATTCAGGTGAAATACGCTCTAATTCTTCTTTTGGCAGTACTCTAAGCACTTCCCAGGCTATATCTAAAGTCTCCTCAATACTTCTGCTTTCATCTATATCCTGAGTCAAGAATCTAGTCTCAAACTGCCTTCCAAATTCCATAAACTTCTGGTCTATATCAGAAAGGTCTTCTTCTCCTATAATTTGAGAAAGGCTCCTTACCTCTTGCACTCTAGAATACGAAGAAAACAGCTGAGATGAAACCTCGTCGTGGTCAGCTCTTGTCATGCCTTCTCCTATACCATCCTTCATAAGACGTGAAAGCGATGGCAAGATATTAATAGGCGGATAAATATTTTTTTGATATAAATCCCTTGATAGCACTATCTGTCCTTCTGTTATATATCCAGAAAGGTCAGGTATAGGATGGGTTATATCGTCATTTGGCATAGTCAGTATCGGAAGAAGGGTAACAGAGCCCTTTGCTCCATCTAGCATTCCTGCACGCTCATAAAGCTGAGCGAGGTCACTATATAGATATCCAGGATAGCCCTTTCTGCTAGGCACCTCTTCTCTAGCAGAGGATATCTCACGAAGCGCTTCTCCGTAGCTTGTCATATCAGTCATAATAACTAGAATATGCATGCCCTCTTCATAGGCTAAATATTCAGCCGCAGTAAGTGCACATCTAGGCGTAGTAATACGCTCCACTACAGGCTCATCAGCTAGATTCAAATACATTACAACTCTTTCTAGTACTCCTGAAGACTCAAAGCTCTTTCTAAAATAATCTGCATCATCGTGTTTTACACCCATAGCCGCAAATACTATAGCAAAATTTTCTTCTTCTCCTCTTACCCTAGCCTGCCTTGCTATCTGAGCCGCAAGCTCGTTGTGCGGCATTCCATTTCCAGAGAATATAGGAAGCTTCTGTCCCCTTATTAGAGTCATAAGTGAATCAATAGCTGATATTCCAGTTTCCAGATAGTTTCTAGGATAACGTCTAGAAATCGGATTCATAGGTCTACCGTTTACATTGTGCTTTTTACTGCTATATACCTGTGGTCCGTCATCCACTGGCATCCCTATTCCATTAAAGGTTCTACCTAGAATATCTCTAGATAGAGGAATTTCTAGTGGATGCCCTGTAAATCTTACTGAGGTATTTTCTGTAGATATTCCTTGAGTACCTTGAAACACCTGAGCTATGATAGCTTTTTCATCTACCATAACAACCTTGCCTTTTCTTTTGTTCTTTCCATCTACTACTATATCTATAATCTCACCGTAGGCTACATCCTCAGCTCCTGAAAGAGATATAAGCGAGCCTACAACAGTGTCGAGCTTCAAATATTCCTTTGTATTCATCTATATCACCTCCGTAATCGATGCGTATCTAGTAGCTAATTCATCAAAATACGAATCAATACGATAATGAAGATCGTCTATCAGCGACAAATCCTCATTTGGCACTGTGTATTTCATTTTTACAACCTCATCAAAAATCTCAGGATTTCTGATTTCTGATAACGGCAGATTTGCTTTTACAGCCGCAAGCGCTCTAGTATGAAGATGATAGATTACCTTTAGCATCTCATACTGCTTGATAATCGGCACAAAGGTATCGTCCTTGTGCATTGCATTTTGCTGTAAAAATCCTCTTTTTATAACCTTTGCAATCTCTAGTGTAAGCCTTTGGTCATCAGGAAGCACATCCTCACCTACTAGCTGAACTATAGAGTTAAGCTTTTCTTCCTCATGCAAGATAAAGAGCATTTTTTCTCTTATTTCCAGTACATCCTCGCTTACATTTTCATAGTACCAGTTACGAAGAGATTTGCTGTATCCACTGTAGCTAGTAAGATATCCTATAGCAGGATAGTGCCTAGCATAAGCTAGCTTTCTATCTAGAGCTAAAAACGCATTTACGAAACGCTTTGTGTTTTCTGTTACAGGCTCTGAGAAATCTCCTCCAGGAGGCGATACTGCACCGATAATAGTAACAGAGCCTTCTACTCCTGATAAGCTTCTTACAAAGCCTGCTCTTTCATAAAACTGAGCTAGTCTAGAAGGAAGATAAGCTGGGTAGCCTTCCTCTGCTGGCATCTCTTCAAGACGTCCTGAAATCTCACGAAGCGCCTCAGCCCATCTAGATGTAGAGTCTGCCATTATAGCAACATGGTACCCCATATCTCTAAAATACTCAGCCATAGTAATTCCTGTATATATGCTTGCCTCTCTAGCGGCAACGGGCATGTTAGAGGTATTTGCTATTAATATAGTTCTCTCCATAAGAGGCTTTCCAGAGCGAGGGTCAATCAGCTTTGGAAAATCCTCTAGCACCTCAGTGATTTCATTCCCACGCTCCCCACAGCCTATATAGACTATTATGTCTGCATCTGACCATTTCGCTAGCTGATGCTGAGTCATGGTTTTTCCTGTTCCAAAACCTCCAGGAAGAGCAGCAGTTCCTCCCTTTGCTATAGGAAAGAAAATATCTAGAACCCTTTGCCCAGTGATTAACAACCTATCTATAGCCATTCTTTCCTTTACAGGTCTAGCTTCTCTTACTGGCCACACCTGATGAAGCTTAAGCGGATACATCCTATCACTACATGAAACAGTCGCAACTATCTCATCTATAGTATACTGACCAGAAGGCTTCACATCTTTCAGATTTCCGCTTACTCCTGGTGGAATTAGTAATTTATGAACTATTAGAGAAGTCTCCTGAACTGTAGCATAGATTTCGCCACTTTCTACATAATCATCTTCTGATACTAGAATAGTTACATCCCAGACCTTTTCCTTGTCCAAAGATAAAAGTCCTATTCCTTCTGCTATAAACCCACCTGATATTTTTTCTATAGCCTCAAGCGGACGCTGAATCCCATCAAATACATTTCCTATCATACCAGGTCCAAGAGTAAGAGATAGAGGGTTTCCTGTTGAATATACGTTTTCTCCAGATTTTAGTCCCTCGGTTTCTTCATAAACCTGAATAGTGCCTGTGTCCCCATCTAGAGAAATAACTTCGCCTAGAAGCTTCTTTTCTCCTACCATAACCATCTCTCTTACTTTAAATCCTGTCATGTTTTTTGCTCCGACAACAGGACCATTGACGGAAATCGTAATAGCTGTTTTTTCCATCATAGAGTCTCACCTCTTCTTATCGCATCGTGAAGCATCTGCCCTAGGTCTTCTCTTTTTAGATATAGAGCCTCTGCAAAGGTCTTGTTAAGTCTTATAGTCTGTCTTTCGTTTTCTAGTACGAAACCTCCTATATAATTAAGCTCTGCTTCAATTATTGTGTAATTTTCAAATCCTGCTTTTTTAAGAGCTGACTCTGCCGCTTCCTTTGCTTTATTAAAGTTAGTCGGTGTTATGGACACATATATATGCTCATCACTTGAAAAAGCCTCAAGAGAAGTAAGCATAGTAGCTTCTATATGCTCCTTATACTTATCTGTCTGCATGAAATCTCTTATCTTGTCTTCTATCTTTGCAAGCAAGTCTCTTAATATTTCCTCGTTCTTCTTTAGATACAGCTTTCTTTCTTGCTGAATCATGGTAGAAATCGCTTCTGATTTTTGTCTTTTAATTCTTTCTATCGCAGCTTTTTTAGTACGATTTGCATTTGACTCTAAAATCTGCTTTTCCTTTTCCAAAAAATCCTTTATCTCATCATCCTTATTTAATATCTGCTCATCTATCTCTTTTTGAACCTTCTCATCTACTAGTTTTTTAAACAAACTCAGTTTTTGTTCTAAGGTTACCATTTAATCACCTCTATATTTTTATACCTACCGATTCGTTGATGTGCTTAGTAATATAATTTGCATCTCGTCTTTGACCATGACGATCTGGAATTTCAACAATCAAAGGATATTTCCTATGAAGCTTAAGGGACATAACTTCCTTTTCAACTTTTTCAAGAATAAGCTCAGTGAGGATTAATATTCCTATACTAGAATCATCTAGAGCCTGCTTCATAGCTTCTAAAATTTCTTCTCTTTCATGCACGATAACTCCGTTTATACCTGCTAGCCTCATAGCTACATAGGTATCCCTGTTATCACTGATGAGGAAGGATTTCATCATATCTATCCACTCCTAAAGTCTTCCTAAAATCAAAATAGAAATAATAAGTCCATAAATAGCGATACCTTCTGCTAGACCTACGAAAATAAGTGTCTTACCAAGAATTTTTTCATCCTCAGATACAGCACCTAGAGCTGATGAACCAACTGCTCCAACTGCATATCCAGCTCCTATAGTAGCCATCCCTGTAGATAAAGCTGCTGCTATATAGCCTAGCCCTGAACTGCTAGACGCTGCTCCTTCTGTTGCTGCAAATACTAAATCTGGAACCATTAATAAAATAGCCATAGCTGCAAGAGGAGCAAATCCTGTGATATTTGCAATAAGGAGTTTCTTTAAGCTTCCTGAGCTTTGCTCGTTTTTGACATATAGCTTAACTCCAAAAGCGATAGTAGACATAACAAATAAAATCATAAGTGCAAGTATTATTTTCATTTTCTTTCCTCCGTTTCTAAATTTAACTTAAATGGAGAATAGGCTATCCCGTCTCCTGTATAATATTTGCTAAATAATTCATAATACTCTAATCTTAGGCCTTGGATAAAAACTATTAGGCCTTCAAGTCCTATAATAATTATGTTTCCAGCAATAAGTATGACAGCTCCTATCGCTCTGTTATTGCTTAGATTTGCCATCGTTGTAAATGCTAAAAACAGTCCAACGTGGTTTAACGCAAAGGCTCCTACTCTGATAAAGGATATCGTGTTAGAAAGAAGACTAAGTAGAGTCTCCACTAAATCAAAGCCACCCTCGATATAATATTCCTTCTTGCCTTCGTGATATACAGCAGGCTGCCTAAATAATAGCGCTGTAAGTGGCTTTTTAAATAGCATCATAGCAAGAAGAGCTACTCCTACTATTATAAGTAGACTAATTGGAACAATTTTTCCAGATAGTGCAAGCTCCAAAACCCCAACTAAAAGCACTATATAAAATAAAAGCCCTACTATACCATTTCTACCAAATACTCCTTGCTCGTAATCTTTGATTTTCAGCAAATTGCTAATTGATATCCCAAAGCTTATAAGTAGAAGTACTACTCCAAAGACTATGGATGAATAAAGTACAAAATCTATATTTTCTATAGGATGTACTAAAAGTGCTGGCAGATACTCCTCAAATCCAAACACACTCCCATACATAAAACCAAAGAATACTGAGCTTAGTCCTATTCTTAGCATAATTTCTCCAGGAGTCTTAAGAGATTCCTTTTTCCTAATCATCCAGCCAGCTAAAAACAGTATCGCTCCCTGACCTACATCTCCAAACATGGCGCCAAATAATATCAAGTAAGTAAGTCCTAAGAATATAGTAGGATCTAGCTCTTTGTAATTTGGTACCCCATAAAGATTGACTAGAAGCTCAAAAGGCTTTAGTATCCAGCTATTTTTTAGCTTTGTAGGTGGAACCACTCTTTTAGGAACCTCATCTACCTCTGCAAATACAACTATTACTCTAGAACATACCTCTTCTAGTTTTTGCTTGATTTTCTCCGTTTCCACTTCTGGAATCCATCCAGAAAAGTAAAAGAAATGCTCAGATATAGCTGCGTGGTCTTTCAAATTTTCTATACGTTCTTCTAATAATACTCTCGAATAAATTCTGTCTACTCTATCCTCGTAGTCTCTCTTAAGCTGAATTATTTGGCTTTTTAAATCCTCGATATCTAGCTTCACATCCATAATAACATCTTGGATTTTTTGATAAATCTCACTAGGAACTCCCTCAAACTCTGCAGGTAGGGGAATTTCTTTGAAGTTAAGAGATTTTAAAATCCTTTCGGCTTCATATTCTAGCTGGGCAGGAGAAAAAATCAGATATGCTTCTCCATCTACAGAGCTTCCTATATGAAGTACAATAGCTGAGATGTTCTCATAGTTGTTTCTTAGCTTTAGTCTCTTGTCTTTTGTAAGCGTCCCTATATGATAGTTAAAATGCTTCATCCTAGAAAGAGCACATACATCTATATTGATGTCCTTGAGATACTCTATACTCTCAAGAAAATCCTCATATCTGTGAAGCGTTTCTTCTCTTTCAGTTAATTTATCCTGAATAGGAGCAACCTTCCTAGTTATGCTATCAAGCTCTGCTACTGCATCCTCAATATCTCGCTTTCTATCTAGGTCCGTTTTGGGCTCTAGTATCATATCGAGGGCATTTGCCAGATAGCTTAGCTTATCCTGATAGGTCTTGTAACTGCTCTTATTAGCCTTGTATTTGACTATGGTTCCCATATCAGCAATAGAGTCAAGGTGCTCTTCTAATACAGCTAAGGTAAAATTTGAATCCTGTATTTCCTTGACTGCGTTTTTAATATGGATTCTTTCTATCAGGACTATTTCTTGAAGCAAATCATGCATGTCATCTAAAGGAGCGACAAGGTTCATCATTTGCATCTTTTCAACTGCCACGTACTCACCTTCTTTTTTCATATTTATCTAAGCAAGGGTTTAATCAAAATTTCTAATCAAAAAATCTTTCATTGCTTCAACTGGCACATCATATCTTATGCCCTCTATTATCGTTATAATATCCCTAATTTCATACTCTAAAAAGTGAAGCACTGAAGTTAGCTTTGCAATATTCATTCTGTTATCTCTATTAGCTTTCTTGAACATATCATAAAGATACTGGTAGATTTTCCGTTCTATATATATATCCTTCATAGCTACTATCTTAGGATAGGTATACTTTACAGAGGATATCACGGCTTCTATAGGGTCTTCTTGATATACTAGGTCCTTTAGCTGAGAAAACTTATACCTTATACCTCCTGGCAAAGTGTAGTTCAAAATCTCTTCAGGAGATAGCCCATAATATTTACGAGCTCTATATAGCCACTGTATGTTTATAAGGTCTATATTTATCCCTATAAGCTCTTCTAAAATCTTTCTGTCTTCATTTGATAGATTCTTAGACTTTTTAAGTAGATTTTTAAAATACACAAAGTCTAAGTTCATCTCTGCATGAAATTCTCTTACCTCTAAATCCTCTTGAGTTATACTTCTAAAAGCCTCCTCATAAATAGTCCCTCTAAGCAAGGCTACCATATCCTCAATACTAGATATGCTAAGCAGCTGCTCGTAATCTAAATGTGAGAACTTTTTAGAGTGAATAAATAGTGCATCTAGCGACCTTACATCCTCGTTCCTGCTTATAGCTCTTAGAATCAACTTCAAATCCTCTACCTCGTAGCGAATAAGTAGTGCCTTCATAAGCTCTTTGTAATTGTGGCTCGTAAAATGAGCTAGCTTTTCTGTGATTTCAATTACCTTTCTGCTAAGCAGAAGATTAAGGTCCCCTCTATGTACGTCCTCTGGATCTATATCAGCGAGAAGACTTGCATAGTGGGTATTTTCCTTTAGATACCTAGCTACCTCTGTAACCTTTTCCTTATGAAGCAGAGCCTCATAATCCTCTTCTTGAAGAAACCTGCCTGAAATAGCATCTAGCTTTGTGCTCAGCGCAGCAAATCTAGCCACATTACCCATTACTATCCCTCCAGACTTCTTATCACTATCTCAAAAGCATCATCAACCAAACTCTCTGAAATCTCTTTGTATCTAGCTTCTAGTTGTTCGAGCTTTTTTGATGATTCTGATTTAATCTTTTCTGATTCCGTGTCAATCTCATTTTGAGCTGACTGCTTTGCACTTTCAATCTCCTGCTTCATGCTCAGGCTTATGTCATCCTTTAATTTTTTTAGCAAGGCTTTTTTTTGGTTTTCCTTTTCCTCAAGCACCTGCTTTGTTCTTTCTTGCTTTTCTATAGCTTCCTTATCAATCTGAAGAATATTCTTGATGATTTCCTCCATGATTTCACCTCCTAGCAAATATTTAGCAAAAAAGACTGAACTTCTTCATTATATACCCTTTATCATGCGACCTAAAATTTGAAAGAACCTCTAATTCTTGATAAAACTTGATTCTATAGCTGATTTAGTCATTATATCTGAGTAAATCTCAGTTTATCTCAAATTATCTTAAAAATTCGAAAAATAACGGATAAACTTCATAAATTTTTACTAATAAAATATTAAAATTCATATAAATTTACTTATATTGATAACTATAAAATCCACAGCAATGTGGATACATTTCTGTGGACAATGTGGATAAGTTTGTGCATAACCTCTAATAACTGTATTTTTTTGTGGATAAAACCTGTATGATTATCCTTATCTTAAATAGCTAATTATATATATAAATTTATAAAGCAAATATGTTTTTCAATATTTCCTTCAATAGTAAAATTAAGTTGTGTTACATAATATTTTGAATAAAAAAAAAAGATACATATAATATATATCTTCTTTTTGCTTCTCAGACTGACCTGGTCTTTTCCCCCACACTCGCCTGCTGGGGATTTTGCTCGGGATCGCCTCACTACTAACCCTCTCGATTTTCTCGGCAGGACTTACCTCTAAGATGCGCCATGCTCACTATATCATTTTTGTACAGCTTACGTGGGTCCTTTTGCCCGCATCTGGCTTGGACTTGCAACCACAGACTCTGAGAAATACAATAAATAGTCTAACAGATTATTTATAAAGTGTCTAGAAATATTTTACATCTCCATCTCTTCAAGAGGCTTCATTGCATTATCTAGTTCTTTAAATTCAGCCATAACTTCGTTATAAAGGTCTCTGAGCTCCTTGCCCATTTCTTCATCTAAAAGTACAACTTCAAAATAATTGATAGAACGCTTGAGTGCGTGTAGGTATGTCTTTAATTTATCTCTTCTTGTAAGCAAATCTCTAAGTAACATAGTATTTCCCTCCTTATATTATCTTCTTCTGCCACTTCTTCTAAAATTAGTCTTTGGCTTATGTCTTGATTCACTAGGATTATCACTATAAATAGCTCTAGGCTCAACAACTTCCTTTATAGGAGCAGAGTTATCTATTAATTTACCCTCTTTTACATATCTTAAAATCTTTCCTCTAGGAATATTTGTAGCTGCTGCAACATCAAGCACAGTAGAATTAGGATGCTCATATAAATACTCCCTAATCTTCTGAAAAGTATCACTATCATCTTTTTCTACAAACCTTCTTATAGCTTGTTCTAATTTATCATCTGAGCTCATAATCATCATCCTAACTGTTTTTCAACAATTTTATATCTTAAATTCGCAATAGCAATTTGAGTTCTGTCCTGCAAATTTACTTTCTTAAGTATATTATGAATATGGTTTTTGACAGTTCTTTCACTTACAAATAAGTCATCAGCAATTTCTATATTGCTTTTTCCTTTAGAAATAAGTGCTACGATTTCATACTCTCTTGGAGTTAGTAAAGCAAAATCTTTAAGTATTCTGCTCTTTTGTTTTATATATTCCCTACATTTTAAAACTTCATCATTTATTTTTTCATCATTACAAAATTTTCCTTCGTAAACTGATTGTATCATAGATACAAGCTGAATAAAATCCATTCCTTTGCTTGCATAACCATCTGCATTATTTTCCAAAGCCTTAATAACATATTTTGAGTTTACCATACTTGTAAGCATAATTACCTTAATATGTGGATATAAATCTTTAATTTGTTTTAGAATCTCTGTTCCATTTTCATTTGGCATAATTACATCAAGCAATACAATGTCTATATTTTCTTGATTGGTTTCTAAGTAATCTAATGCACTTCGTCCACTTTGCGCTTGATATACTATGTCAATACATGAATTGCCTTCAAATCCTTTTACTATCGCTTCTCTCATCATTACATGATCATCTACAATCATAACGGAAATCTTCTTCATAATAACAGCCCACCCCTAATTAAAGCTTTTAACTACCCTTAAAAAATACATAAAATAATTTTACCATATTATAGTTAATTATTACACAATTCTTTGTCTTAGACCGTGTAAAGATTTAATACTATATCTATCTCAAAACTAATTTATATATAGAAAATAGCGCCATCTTAACAACAGCGCTATTTTCTATATTTATTAAAGTTTTATATCTATGCTTGCTCCTAAATGAGGAGTTACTGATTGCTCTAACATTCTTGTATTAGCTTGTATCATTTGAACCATTTCTGACCCATGATTTTTAGCTGTATCCATAGAAAGCTTCATAACTGAAACGCTTACTTGTTGTGCTGCTTTCATTTGGCTTAGGCTCATTGACAATCCCGCTATATCCATAATTAATCTCCTTAAATACTAACTTCTTAAATTATATGAACAATCCAAATACTAGTTAGTTGTAAGATTTTTTACTGACTCACTTAAGCTTGCTCTCCAACCCTCAACTAATGGTAATAATTCATATTCAATAAGATCAGAAATTAGAATATAATCCTTCATCTCCATTGCATCAACAATCTCTGTATAGCATCCTAACATTTCATCTTCATCCAAAGAATGATAATCTTTAGTTAATTTTGCAACATCATAAAGCCATCTGAGTCCATCTGATAAATTAATCATTTTTTCAGATACCGTACTGATATTTTGTTCCCTATAATCCTCAATAATAGATGGCAATGCACGTGAAATATTATCTAAATACTCTACCGCTGTTTCTAATGCTTCAACTGATTGTGCCTTCAATAAAATCACCTAAATTCTATTTATTTTTTTCCGTCAATATAAAATCCTTGATAATCTTTTCCATAAGATGATACTGACGAGGTACCATAGTTTTTAATTACTTTAGATTGAGTTTGCAAATCCTTCATATCTTCTTTTAGTTTATCCATTTCTGTTTTTACATTACTAATATTATTTTTATCCTGCTTATCTATTTCTCCTAATAAGTCCATTACTTCTTTCACCGAAAACTTTAAAGATGCTATTTCTGGATACTCATTAATATCAACGTCTTCGAGAGATTTAATACCTAAATGAAGCTTTAAACCTTGAAATTCAGCATAGAATTTTTTATCAATATCATCAATGGCATTCATTATGTCTTGCTTTTGTTTTATATGATCGAGTAAGGAATTTAAGCTATTGGAAGAAATATCTATGGTTTGAAGCTTTGTTATTTCATAAAGTTTCTTTAAATAATTACGCTTATTATTGTTGAGATTGACTAATTCTTCAATCTTTAATTTTGCAATATCAATAACATTCTCCATACCTTACTTCCCCTTTCGAGAAAGTGCCATCGCTTCTTTCCAAGTGTCTCTTAAGTCTGACACAATTTCTTTAGCATCGAAAAGTGCTTGTTTGTCTTTTTTAATGTTTGCATCCAATAATTTTTCATTGACAAAAGTATATAACTGCCTAAGATTTTGCGAAATCTCATAATCCATATTTAATGTGATATTTAACTCTTGGATTATGTCTTGTGCTTTTTGAATATTCAGATTTGTTTTCCCATAATCTTTCTCTTCAATATATACTTCTGCTAGATTAATAAATTTAATGCAACCATTATATAGCATGAGTGTCAACTCTTCTGGTGTAGCAGTAGTCACTGATTGCTCTTTATATTTTGCATAAGGGTTATTCATTGCCAATATCACTACCTCCTATCACAGCCTTTATTACTGGCCTCCGAATTGCTGAGATAGCCATGAACTTTGGCTATTCATCTGAGACATCGCTTGCTCCATTGCTGTGAATTGTTTCCAATAACGCTGTTCTATTGTTATCAGTCTTTGATTTTCTCTATCTATTCTTTTATCAATCTCTCCAATGTCACTATCAAGAAGGCTCTTTGAACCTTTAGTCACATAATCAATTAGTATGGTACTTTTTACTGAACGAAGAAGTGTTGATTCAGAGCCAGGTCCTGATTTTGAAACAATCTCCTTAATTCCACTTGTCATATTATCGTAAATTCTTATGAACGCTCCTGATTCAGCTTGTCTTTGATCCATAAGAGCTTTTTTCTCAGCTTTTACAATATCACTGTCATCAGCATTAATAGTTTGCTCTGGTACACTTGAAGTTTTAAATAAAGTATTTAACACTTTTTCTGAATCACTTCTAAGAGCATCTTTAAGTTTAGTTTCATCAATTTGGAGTTTCCCATTATCTCTCCAGCCGCCAGTTGTAATTCCAAACTCATATATAGAGCCTGCCCCAGTTACTGATTCATAAATATCTTGTCTCATTTTAGAGAGCATATTATTAATAGTAGAGTCATTTTTTATTAAACCTGATTTTGCTTTTTCTTCCCAAAGTTTTATATCAGATTCAGACATTTCTTTTTTCTGTTCATCTGTAAGTGGCGGAAAATCTCTATACGTTTTTTCTCCTAGTTTTGCATTGAATACATCAATGAGTTTATTATATTCATCTATAAACTCTTTAATTTTATTGTACGCTCCATCTACATTTGTATCTGTTCTAATAGTTTCAGCCACTGTTGTTTTCGCTTTTAATGTTACATTAATGCCATTGATAGATATGTTGTTTGATGAATATTTTATTGGTGTTCCACCATTATATATTATCTCTGCATCTTTTCCAGCTATAGTTCTTTTTCCATCTACTGCAACTGGAACAGTAGTAAAGTTCAATTTCGATAAAAAATCTGTGGTTTCTAGACTATCTTTAAACGAAATGGTGGCATTTTCACCAGTTGTCTTAGAACTAATAAAGAATCTATTTGCTCCACTATCAAAATTAGCATTTAAACCAGTTGCAGTTCTAATTTTCTCTGCAACTGCACTCAAAGTATCATCTCCTGATATGGTGATTTGCTTACCATTTATTTCTATCCCATTGGTTATAGTATCTGCTGATAATAAATCAGACATTTTTACTGTGCTGTTAAGGTTTGTAGATTCTGTACTAGATAAAATTGCTCCGGTTGCTATTTCCTTTACCTCTATTGTTGATATTCCTGATGGGGCACTTGCACTAGCAGTTACATCAAATGCAGATGAGTTAGAAGATACTGCGCTTTTAGCCCAAGTAACAGAATCTATCCCCCCAGAGACTAAAGCCCCAGAAGATGTAGTTTTTGTAAGTTCTAATTTTTTTCTAGAATCTAAAATAAAGTTAGCCATTAATTTATTCATAGAATTATATTCTGTTTGTTGCCATTGTTTCAAAATTTTCTGTTGAGTAAATTTATCTACCCTTATTCTTTCTGATTGCATCAGCTGTTTTACCATACTTTCAGTATCCATACCTGATGCCAGTCCTCCAAATCTAATTCCACTTACCATTTTATTACCTCCTTAACCTCTTCTATCTACGATAAGCCCTGCTCTCTCCATCATAGATGCCACCATATCCAGTATCTTTTCTGGTGGAACCTCTTTAATTACTTCTTGAGTATTTGTATCTATTATCTTTACCATTATTTGTTTAGTTTTTTTATGAATACTAAACCTCAAATTAGTTTCCAATTTAATTAATTCTTTATTAGTAGTATCTACTGCTTCTTGAATTTGTCTCTCTGATGGTCTATCTCCGTTATATTGTTGCTGTTGATTAGAAGCTGAGTCCCTCTTTAAAACCGGTGTTTTTTCAGGTGCACTTTGTACCCTAACTCCAGTATCCCCACTGTACTGCATCCCTGCACTGCCTATTTGCTCTATACTCACAAATATACCTCCTATCATATTCAATTTTCTACGAAATATATCGGCAACATAACAAAATATCATTATACCTATAAAAATAATCCTTAATTTAAAGGCTTATGATAGTTATAACCTTTATACTATAATTAATTTTTTTCTATAAAATCTAGTATGTGTTCCACTACTTTATTAATATCGTTCTCACTCAAATACGGATGCATAGGAAGAGATAATACCGTATCGCAAAGCTCATTCGTAATTTTAAAGTCGTCCTCATCATATATATAGTCTGCGAAAGCTCCTTGCTTATGCATTGGCTTCACATAATAAATCATACTAGGGATATCTTTATCTTTTAGATAAGATTGAAGGTTATCTCTTTGCTCTTTATTTTTTAGCTTTATTGTATACTGTGCAAAACTTGATAAGTATCCTTGTGGTATAAATGGAGTCTCTACTATGCCTTTAAGCTTTTCATTGTAAAGCTTGTAAACCCTATTAACATCTTCAAGCTCCTGCTCTATAAAAGCTGTGAGCTTGACATTTAAAACAGCTGCTTGTATAGAATCTAGTCTAGAGTTTACACCTATCCTAACGTTATCATATTTATCTTCGCCTTTGCCGTGAACTTTAAGAGAATTTAAAAGCTTTGCTAATTCATCATCATTTGTAAAAATAGCTCCCCCATCACCATAACAGCCTAGCGGCTTTGCAGGAAAAAATGAAGTTGTTGCTGCATCTCCAAAGCTACAAGCTTTTTTTCCATGAATGCTTCCTCCAAATCCCTGAGCTGCATCTTCTAGAATTTTTAAATCATATATTTCAGCTATTTTTTCTATCTCAATGTGATTTGCTGGAAGTCCAAATAAATCTACTGGGATTATAAGCTTTGGAATGAGCTTTCCTTCAGCTATTACTTTTTGTATAGTCTTTTCAAGCTTTATCGCGTCAATATTAAAAGTATCCCTATCAACATCTACAAAAATTGGAGTTGCTCCTCTAAAAGAAACTACTTCTCCTGTTGAAAAAAAAGTAAAATCTGGAACAAAAACTGCATCTCCTTCTTTTATGTCCCATGCCATCATAAGAAGAGTCATAGCCTCTGTTCCATTGGCACAAGATATGCAGTGTTTGACTCCTACATATTCAGCTAATCGCTTTTCTAAAGTAGTTACTTGCTTTCCACCAATAAAATTAGCGCCTTGTATAACCTCTAGTATTGCTAAGTCAATCTGAGTTTTATATTTATTATATTGAGCTTTTAAATCTCTAAATTCCATATAAAGCACTTCCTTATTTGTTTTCTTTAAGTAGTCCACCTTCTAATGCATACTCTCTGCTACATTCTTTGCATGTATAAGTATCTTTTAAAGGATATCCACATTCGCATACCCATCCAATTTGTTTAGCTGGAACTCCAGCCATAAGTGCGTAGCTTGGTACATCTTTTGTAACTACAGCGCCAGATGCTATCATAGCCCAGCTTCCAATAGTATTTCCACATACAACAGTCGCATTCGCTCCAATGGATGCTCCGTATTTAACCAAAGTCCTTTTATATCCTTCGGATCCCTTTGGATATTTGCTTCTAGGTGTTAAATCATTTGTAAAAACCATAGATGGGCCACAAAACACATAGTCCTCAAGCTCAACGCCTTCGTAAACAGATACATTGTTTTGAATTTTAACACCATTTCCAACTTTTACGTTGTTAGATATGTTAACATTTTGACCTAAAGAGCAGTTATCTCCAATAATTGCACCTTTGTGTACATGGCAAAAATGCCAAATTTTAGTGCCATTTCCTATAGTTACATTTTCATCTATGTAGCTGCTTTCATGTACGAAATAACTCATCTATTAAACCTTCCTTTGAAATCTATTGTACTGCATTTATCAAGCGGTAGCTTTATGCTTTTTCCTTCAGCTGCAGATTTGTAAATTGCAAGAACTAATTCAAGTGCATTTCTACCATCAATTGCAGTAACATACGGCTGCCTATCATTTTCAATAGCTTCAATCACATCTTTGTATAAAGGTTTGTGCCCAAATCCATAAACATTTGGAGGATTTTCAAAATAATTTTGTTTAACCTCATCTGCATTATCAAGATTATCTGCAAACTGCCATTCTTCAATTAGATTTACAGACTTTCCTCCAGCTTTGACTGTTCCTTTTTCTCCAAAAATATATAAAGTTTCTTCTAAGTTCCTAGGATAAATATTAGTGGTTCCTTCAATTATTCCATAGCTTCCATTTGAAAACTTTACAAGAGCCATTCCAAGGTCCTCTGCAGCTATATATCCATGAATTAAATTATCAGTCATCCCTACAACTTCAGTAATTTCATCGCCCATCATCCATCTAAGTAGGTCTATGTTATGAATACACTGATTCATCAAGGCTCCGCCGTCTTGCTCCCATGTTCCTCTCCAAGGTGCCTGCTTGTAATAGTCTTCTCCTCTATTCCATCTGATATGAGCAGTAGCATGCATTAGCTTTCCAAAGCGATTAGCTTCAACAGCCTCTCTAATCTTTTGAACAGATTTATTAAATCTATTTTGATGGCATGCACTTACTTTAATATTTTTCTTATTGGCTTTTTCTATTATCAAATCTGCTTCTTCAAGAGAAAGTGCAATTGGTTTTTCAATAATAAGGTTGGCGTTAGACTCAATGCAGTCTAATGCTATCTTTCCATGCTTTCCGCTTTCTGTACAAATTGCCACAAGCTCAGGTTTTTCCTTTTCGAGCATCAGTTTATAATCTACATATTTCTTTATTTTTTTAGAAAGATTAAATTTTTCAATTGTTTCATCCATTTTTGTTTCTTCAATATCGCATAAAGCTACAACCTCTAAACTATTTTCAAGTGCTGCTGCTATATGATTTGGAGAAATTCTTCCGCATCCAATAATCGCATATCTCATGCTAAGCCCTCCTTACAAAAGTTCTATGTTATCTCGCTTGTTTATCATCTTCATAGCATTTTTAGTATCAAAGATTGCTTTCGCATGTTTTTGAACAAAGCTGTAGTCTACATTAGTATGAGCTGTTGTAACAATTACTAAATCCGAGCTTTCAATTAATTCAGCCGTGAGGCTAGTCTCTCCTTTTTTCACTACCCCATGCTCCTTGTATTCTAAAACAAAAGGATCGTAAAAAGAAACTGTAGCTCCTTCTTTTTCGAGTTCTTCTATTACTCTAATTGCTGGGCTTTCTCTGTAATCATCTATATCTTGCTTGTATGCTACCCCTAATATTAGAATCTTAGAACCATTCATAGCCTTTTTAAATCTATTTAAAATTTTACTTGCTCTTTCCGCGCAGTATTCTGGCATCCTATCATTTACCATCATAGAAGCTTCAATCATAGAAGTATGAAATCCATATTCTCTAGCTTTCCATGATAAGTAGTAAGGATCAAGTGGTATGCAGTGCCCACCAAGCCCTGGTCCAGGATAAAAAGCTTGAAATCCATATGGTTTAGATTTTGCTGCATCAATTACTTCCCAAAAATTGATGTTCATTTTATGGCAAAGCATGGCTAGCTCATTCACAAGTCCTATGTTAACATTTCTATATGTGTTTTCTAGAATTTTTTCCATCTCAGCTACTGCTGGTGAGGATACTACATGAACTTCACTCTCTAAAACTGATCTATACATAGCTGAAATAACCTCAGCCGCATCTTTGCCTATAGCCCCCACTACTTTAGGTGTATTTTTAGTTTTGTATATTAAATTCCCTGGGTCAACACGTTCAGGAGAAAAACCCAAATAAAAGTCCTCTCCACATTTGAGTCCAGAACCACTTTCTAATATAGGTTTAAGGATTTCTTCTGTCGTACCCGGATATGTAGTAGATTCAAGCACCACAATACTACCTTTTTTTAGATATTTTGCAATTTCTTTAGTTGATGACTCAACATAACTAATGTCTGGCTGTTGATGAGAGTCTAACGGCGTTGGAACACATATTGCAATAAAATCAACATTGTTAATAAAAGAAAAATCTGATGTTGCAGACAGGTATTTAGATTGAACTATACTCTGTAAATCTTCATTAACAACGTCTCCAATATAATTTTTCCCTGCATTTACCATGTCTACTTTTTCTTTTTGTATATCAAATCCTATAGTCTTAAATCCAGCCTTGGCTTTTTCTACTGCCAGAGGCAATCCAACATATCCAAGCCCCACAACTCCTACTGTAATCTCTTTAAAAAATATTTTGTCTAACAATTTTTTTTTCATAATGCTACCTCACTAAGTTAAACTTGATTATACCTCAGTTATTTTTTGCCCTTCTTCACATAAACAGATTAACTCTTCTTGAGTAAGGTTGCACCACGAAGAAGCTAGCCTAGCTGAATAACTTTCATATTTGTTTTTCCCGGATTTTGCAAATAGATAATCCCATTCAATTTTCTCAAAATCAATAAAATTGTTTTCTACAAGATATTTCCATAAACTAGTTCCAGGCAAAGGAATTACAACAGAAAAACTAGCTCCCGTTGGTTTAGTTTCTCTTATTAAATCAAAGCTTTTTATAACACTGCTCATTGTCTCACCTGGATATCCTATAAGAAAAAAAGTATACATGTCTAACCCAGCTTTTTTGGTTATCTCTAGAGCATCCTTAACCTCTTTTAGAGTGATGTTTTTATTCATTTTTTCTATCATCTCAATATCTCCACTTTCAACTCCATAGGAGACATACTTGCATCCTGCTTTTTTCATTTTTTCTAGAATTTCAATATTCGTTTTGTTGACTCTTGTAAGACAACTCCATTCAATATTTAATTTTTTTTCAATCATAATATCTAAAAGTTTATTTGTATGCTTTATATTTGATGTAAATGTATCATCTGAAAACCAAAAAAATTTTTTCCCATAGGTATTTACTAAAAGCTCAATTTCACTGACAATATTTTCTGGTGATCGATAGAAAACTTTTTTACAAATAACACTAGACGCACAGTAATTGCACTTAAATGGGCATCCTCTCGAAGAAACCAAGTTATACCTATCATATAAATTCATTTTTATCAAATGATAAGCCGGCAAAGGTAAATCATCAAGATTTTCAATGTGTTCTGCATCTTGGTTCAAAATTATTTGGTTTTCTTTTATATAAGAGATCCCTTTTACTAAACTTAAATCTATATTATGGTTCAAAGCATCTAGCAGTGACGGAAAAACTTTCTCGCCCTGACCTCTTAAAATAAAATCTATGTTCCCATTACAATTTTTTAACATAAATTCATCACTAGCAGTTGCGTGATTCCCACCTATTCCTATTATGATATTAGGATTAGCTTTTTTAATTTTCATACTTAAATCTTGAGCCAAATTATTTAATGGCGAATAGTTAGCGCTTATTCCAACAAATGTGGCTTTCTTTTCAACAATTCTATCTACAACTTGACTAATTGACAAATTTTCTGCGTTTGCATCAATTATACTAACATCATATCCATATTTTTCTAAAACTGCTCCTATATATAGCAATCCCATAGGAGGATCTTTTTGAATATCGAAATCTACTCTCCAATTAAAGTTAGGCATTACCAAAACGATATTATTATACATTTTTATTTCTCCTTTTAATTATTGGTCTAATAAAATTCCTTCTGATAAGCTTATCTTATATTTATATTTTAAATGGTTAGTTATTTTATTATTATTTCCAATAAGACTACTAGAATAATTATTTGTGAAGTTCAAATTTAATTTAGATATCATATTATTATTTGCAATGATATAACAAAGCTGCTCTATAGAAACTATCTCATTTCCGCAAATATTGAATGTACCTACAGTTCTTTTTTCAACTATTTCTTTAACAATAAGACATAAATCATATATATGAATAGGATTTATGTAAGGTTTTCCATCTTTATTTATAATTATTTCATCCCCAGATTTAATCTTTTCTACTAAATTCGAAATCAATCTCCCTCTTTGTCCTTTTCCGTAAGGAAAGAATACTCTTAGTATAGTTATATCGATTTTATCCGAATACTCCATACAAAGTTTTTCAGCGAAATATTTAGTTATGCTATATATCCCATTTGGATTACAATAATCATCTTCTTTAAATGCTTCCTCACCATAACCATAAACTCCACCAGTCGATACAAAAATAAAATGTTTTACATCGTTTTTACTGCAGTATTCTAGCAATTTTAAAGTGGCTAAAACATTTATGTCTATATATTCTCTATTATCATAATCACTGCTATTAACTATTGAAGCGCAATGAATTACAGTATCTATTGACCTTGGAAGTTTAATTTCATTAATGTCCGATTTAAAATCCCATACAAAGCTATTACTATTTAAGTCAATGCTTCTTCCTATATTATAAACTTCATCAGACATAGAAAACGTATTAATTAAATTCCCTCCAATAAAGCCTGTGCCTCCAGTAAGAACTATTTTTTTCATACTATTTCTCCAATAATTTCAATTCATTTCTATACCATTCAATAGTTTTTTCTAAACCACTAAACAAATCATATTCTGGTTTAAAATTCAATATTTTCTTTGCTTTTTCTATGCTTGGAATCCTCAAATCAACATCAACATAATTTTTAGGAACGTAGATTATGTTTGACTTGGATTTAGAAATATTTTTAATTGTCTGAGCAAGCATTGATATAGTAACTGTCCCCTGTGGGTTTCCTAAATTAAACGCTTCTCCAATCGCAGCGGGATTCTCTAAACATAATAAGATTCCTTTTATAAAATCCTCCACATAACACCAAGATCGTATTTGATCTCCATCTCCATGAATTTCTAAATCTTTATTTTCTAAAGCTCTCACTACGAATTGATGAATAGCTCCTTCTCCAATTTGCCCAGGACCATAAATGTTGAATGGTCTTACCGTTACTGTAGGCATTCCATACTCCTTATGATAGCTATGAGCAAGATGCTCTCCTGCTAATTTAGATACTGAATAAGTCCATCTAGCTTCACCTACTGGAGCAAGATTCGTTGTATTTTTCTCATCTACCTTGTACGCATATGAACCAAAAACTTCAGAAGTTGAAAAGTCAATGAATCTTTCTATTCGTAAATTTTTTATAGATTCTAAAATATTATATGTTCCAATCATATTTACCTTCATGGTCTGTAATGGATTCTTGATTACTGTATCTATTCCAGCAATAGCAGCTAAGTGTATAACAATATCAGGTTTAAAATCATTTACAGTCTTATATAAATGATTACTATCTAATATATCCCCCTTTTCAAGAATTATATTCTGTAAATCTAAAAGTCCAGTATTGGCTATTGAATTTCTATTTAAGTTATCGTAAATCAATATTTCATTATCCTTGTGAAGCATATTACAAATTTTAGTTCCAATAAATCCTGCTCCTCCTGTGAGTAATATCTTTCTCCCTGTTATCATAGCGCCATCTCCATCTTCTATAGTTTTTTATAAATATTAACTAGGTCATTTGTAGCAATTTCAAGATTATGATATTTTTCAACATAAAGTCTACTTTTCATACCTATATCATGTAAGCAATCTCTATTCGCGATTAAATATTGTAATTTTGACTTTATGTCGTAAATATCTGCTGATATTATTGGTAAATCACTTGGATATTTATCTTGCATATATTCATTAATATAGCAAATAACTGGTTTTCCCAGTGCCATATTTTCTATTGAAACTAACCCGTATGAGCCAATTAGCAATTGATCTATGACTATATCTGCTTTGTTATATGTTGCCATTGCCTCCTCATAACTCATGTTCTCGATAAGTTTAAAATCAAAATCATAAAGCAGGCTTAACTCATCAATTGCTTTTATTATATATTCAGTTCCCTTTATATCTCTGTTAGTAGGAGCATGAACTATTAAAAGTTTATTTTTGGTTCTATCATTTTTTTTCATTTTAAATATATTTAAATCTACAACTGGCGGTAATAAATATATATCCTGATAAAAATCTTTTACATATTCATATAGTTCATAGTCCGATACTATACAATGTTTTATATACTTTGAAATTAAATCCATCCTGTATTTTATAATTTCCTCATTTATCTCTTTAACTTTTACATTTTTGCTAAAAACTTTTGCTTTTGAATATTGTCTTACTTCGGAACCCCAATGTTGCATTACAGTTTTCTTTCCTAAATCTTTTAATATAGGTAAATCAGAATAATCCAATGTCAAAGTTGTCCCAAAGTGAAAATGAAATATATCATTATCTTGTATGAATCTCGATGCTAATTTTTTGCTTACAACATTTGCTGAAGTATAATCAACTCCACTATGCAAATCTATTTCATAATCGGCTTTATATTTTAAATATGAAGGATAATAATTTAGTGCTTTTGCATTTAGCCCTTGGTTTGACAACCCTTTAGTTAAAGTATTCATTTGATTTGCAATTTCTATAGTTCCATGTAAAATATTGCTTTTTTTTATATCGACTTTTTTATTTTCTGCCCCTTTAAATGGATTCTCCACTTCTAAACTAATGTTGAATAACTTGCTCCATATATAATATCTTTTTTCTTCATAACTATCTGGCAAAACATTTTTCATTAAGTAATTCATATTAAACAATAAGTCATAGTCATTTGGTTTTAAATCTAAACCCGTTTTAATAGTTTTTTTTGCCTTTAAGAAATCGCCTTCAAGTATTTCAATAATACTTAATAGAGAAAAATATTCTATATCTAAGTCATAATGTCTTTCATATTCATGAATTAATATTCTGGCTTTATTAATATCATTATCCTCAATTGAATTCTTTATTTTTAATTTTATAACTTCTTCTTTATCCATATAAATTTCCTTTCAAGTAACATCAACGACTTTCAAATTCATTAGTCAGTAATTGCCCCATAAAATCTGCCATTTCAGGATATGTTTCTACGGCTAATTTGTAGTATTTAAGAGCTGATTTTGTATTGGAGTTATATAGGTTTTCATAATATAAATTCATAAGAATCAAAAACTTTGCTTCATAATCATTAACGAATTCATGCTTCAAGCTCATTCCTTTAATATTATATATTTGATTAATTACACTTATCCCTACCTGAATATATTTTTCAAACATAATAATATTATCTTTTATTCCATTATCAATTCCGGTGTTTTTATATTCTGAAACCGCTCTAAGGATACACCCCTCGAGCAAGTTCTTTATAGTAATTTCATTTTTTAATAATGATTGATTTAAATCTATGTCTTTCACCCAGTTATAAATTCGCAAATAAATTTCCTTATATTTATTCTCATAAAAATAGTTCATATAATAGAATATATTTAATCTATTAAATTTGTTGAACAAAGCTAAGCTTAAAGTCGAATTTTCACAAACGAACGATAACATTTCTGCATAATAATTACTTGGTTTATCTTTTCTCATTATTTTTAAAAAATTAGAGGATATTCTCAACTTAATTTCTTCGCTCAAATTTTTATCTGTAGAAAATTTACAGAACTCTGCATAATCTTCAGCAATATCAGTAAACAATTTTCTTATATTAATTTTACTATCATCTACAAGTTTAATTATTTTTTCTTCAATATTTTCAAATAATAAAAATCTTAAATCTAAATCATCAATTTTTTGGTATAATTTCCTTAGCTTATAATAATTATCAGTTTCTATATACGCTTCAACAAAAAGGTTAATATTCGTTGAATCAACAAAATCTATATCTAAATATCTTAAAGCTTCTTCATAATTATTCCTATTTATATAGTATCTTACAAGAAATAATTTGATTTTATTAACAGTTGATTTATCAGTTCTATATATAGCAATACTATCATCTTTGGATATTGGTAGAGTATCAAACTTTTTTACTAATTCAAGAAAGAGTTCAGCATATTTTTTTGCATTATCTAGGTTTCCTAGTTTTTCATAAGCAAATAACAAATAAAAGTATCCATCTACATAATCTTCTCTTATCTTTATGGAATTTTGAGAAACCATAAGCACTTCATTATATTTTTTCAATACTAAACAGTTTGATAAATGTACACTAAAAATCGAAAATCCTTCGATTTGTTGCTTTTTCCCCCATCTCATTAACAAATCATATGCTTTTTTTGATATTTGATATGAATCATCGATATCTCCATGCATATTATAAGATGTAGCAAGTTGAAATAAATAATACATATCCTCGGGCTTTTCCTTCAATTCATTAATTAAAAGTTTAGTAGTTCTGTCGAATTTTTCGTCCATTATTTTTTTATCTGATATTACATATCCATAATGACCTAATATTATGTCAAGATATTCTACTGGCTTCTTATATACTGGCTGATTATGTACACTCCCTTGATATTTAAAGCTTCCATCATTTATAAAAAATCTTGGAGTTATTATCATGGAATATGCATCTAAATTCTTTATATTTGTATAATTTTTTTCTTTAACAAAATATGTTTTTATAGATTCATTCATATAATTATCTAAAAAATTGTTGAATTCATCTATATTTTCTACAGTTTCATCAGCATCTATTATGAATATCCAACTTCCTTTTGCATAAGATATTGTAATATTTCTCATTTCTGAAAAATTATTGAACCACTTTTTAAAATAAACCTTGTCTGTATAGCGTTTTGCAATTTCAGCAGTTTTATCATTCGAACCAGTATCAACTATAATGAGTTCAACATCTGATCTATCAATTATGGATTTAATAGAGTTCAAACAACGTTCTAAGTGTAATTCTTCATTTTTTACCATCATACAAATACTTAGTTTATATATCATAAATATACTCACCTACTTTATATTTTTATCTAACATAAAAAAAATCGGCATTTCTGCCGATTTTCTTTATAGGATAGAATAACTATCTTAATAATTGTAGTACTTGTTGTGGTAATTGGTTTGCTTGAGCAAGCATAGCTTGAGATGCTTGAGCAAGGATATTACTCTTAGTAAATGCACTCATTTCTTTAGCCATATCTGTATCTCTAAGTCTAGATTCAGCTGCTTGTAAGTTTTCAGCAGAGTTATCTAAGTTTTTAATAGTATGCTCAAGTCTGTTTTGGATTGCTCCAAGTTTAGATCTTTGAGAAGAAACTTTTGTGATAGCATTGTTAATTTGAGTAACAGTTTTTCCAGCTGTCGTAGCTGTTGTAACAGCTATAGATGCAGCTGTAACTCCTAAAGAAGCAGCTGTCATTGTTCCTATTTCAACGTCTATTGTTTGAGTATCATTAGCTCCGATGTGGAATTTTTTTCCTGTAAATGTTCCATTTAAAAGCTTTTGAGTATTGAATTCAGCTCTTCCAGAAATTGCTTGAATTTCATTAGAAAGTTGGTCTAACTCATCTTTTATAGAAGTTCTATCTACAGCAACGTTAGTATCATTCGCAGCCTGTACAGCAAGTTCTCTCATTCTTTGTAGCATAGCATGTACTTCGTCAAGAGCTCCCTCAGCTGTTTGGATAAGAGAAATACCATCTTGAGCATTTTTAGATGCCATATTAAGACCTCTAATTTGGCCTCTCATTTTTTCAGAGATAGATAGTCCAGCTGCGTCATCTCCAGCACGGTTAATCTTCATACCTGAAGAAAGTTTTTCAATTGATTTTCCCATTCCTGCAGAGTTAACTCCACCAGATCTGTGTGAATTCATAGCCATCATATTGTGATTAATTATCATTTTATATTCCTCCTTGAAATTTTGTTAATCGGCATCCATGCCTGATTAAGTTATATTGGTTAATTGGATTATGTGATATATCCTTCGGCCGTTTAAGATTATCACTTACACTCTATATATCGAAGTAAATTTTGATTACTTTATACTTTTTTTGAAAAAAATTATAAATTTTTATTTTTTATTTTTTAGTATTTTTGTAAGTGCTGATTTATCAATGTTTTTGCTCAGAGATGCAGTTTTATTTTCTGATTTTGTTTCTTCTAGTACTTCTTTTCTTATTATGCTTACTTCCTTAGGGGCATCTATTCCTATCTTTATTCTGCCTTCTTCTACTTCTATTATCTTTATTTCAATATTATCTGCCACTATTATACTTTCTCCTGCTTTTCTTTTTAGTACTAGCATCTTTACACCCCCGCCTTATCATAAAATTCATACCTTATGGGATAGGAGTCATCAAGAATTATTTGCATAGCTTTTTTTAGCTTCGCATTTATAACTATTGGAGCTTGTAGATTAGTTCTTATTTTAGTTATGTCTTCTGGAATTATTACTACAGTTCTAATCATCACATCTTCTTTATCGATTATATCTAACTGCTTCATTATTTTTTCTGGAAGTTCAAAGCTGTAATTGTTATCCGCTACAAATGGGTCCATAATAGCAAATGAAGTTGTGTCTTCTATGCTCTGAAGCCACTCTATGAATATCTCGCTGTCTTTTATTATTACAAACTTTTTTAGTTCTTCAAATCCAAGCATTCCTTTTTCAAATTCTAATATTTCATTTTCATCTACTTCTAGTTCTCCAAAATAGTTTGTATTTATTTTCACTATTTTCACTCCCTTTTGTCCATATAGACGGTTTACTTAATTCGATTATAATATAAAAATTAAAAAAAGAGCTACATTTTTGAAAATATAGCTCTGATTAGTTACCTATTATCTTAAGAAATCTACAAGTGTAGGCTGAATGATTCTAGCTGTAACTGACAAAGACGCTTTATAAACAGCTTCAGCTGTAATTAATTGAATCTGAGTTTCTGCTACATCTGTATCCTTAGTCTTTGAAAGTAATTCCTTAAGGTTGATTCCTACATCTGTAATTCTTTCACTCATTATATCTATCATGTTAACTTTTGCACCTACTTCTCCTCTTACCTGAAGAAGTGTTTTTAGTTGATTGTCCATATCTTCTAAGGACGATGAAGCTGCTTCGTTATCTCCAGCGTCTAAAGCTGCTAAAAGCTTATCTATGTCTGCAAATAATTTTGGCATATCTGGGTTCCCATCAGCATTTGTATCAACTTCTGCTCCAAAAATACGCTCTCCTGTTATGTTTACGCTTAGGGTTTGTGAATCTCCAACTTTATATTCTATTAACTCAGATGGCAATCCAGTAGCGCTTAAATCTATTGCAGGAGTATTATAGCTTCCGTTTTCATTTAGCAATTTCTTATCAGTTTTAAATCCAGTAAAAATCTGTCTTCCCATATATGTGTCATTTCCTACTTGAATAAGATGATTTTTAAGTTCCTTTATTTCTTCAGCTACTTTTTGAGTATCTTCTTGCTTTAATATTCCATTTGCGCCTTGAACTGCAAGTTCCCTTATTCTCTGATACACTGAAGTTATTTCATTCATAGTAGTTTCAGTTTTTTCAAGCCATGACTTTGCAGCTTGAATATTTTCTTTATATTCAAGGCTCATATTTATGTCCGATTCCAATCTAAGAGTTCGAGCTACTCTTATAGGGTCATCTGATGGTCTGTGAAGGTTTGTTAAAGATGATAAATCATGATTCCACTTACTCATTTTACTTAGGTTAGTATTTTGATCTCGCATAGTTCTCATAATCATCATCGAGTTTGTTATTCTCATATCTCACCTCTTATTTTTTTAGGTTATAAGCCTACTCTACCCATTCTATTTATTATTACATCTATCATCTCATCTACTGTTGTTATCATACGAGCAGCTGCATTATATGCATGCTGAAATTTAATCATGTTTGACATTTCTTCATCTTGGCTTACTCCGGAAACAGATAGTCTAAACGAATCTACTTCTTCTGTTAAGTATTGTTGATTATTAAACATACGCTTTGCTTCTTGAGCATCGACACCTAGAGAAGCTATCATAGTTTTTAATACATCCTCTGGTGTACCTTCTCCTAAAACCACTGTTGATGTAGGAGGATTCCCATAAACCATTTCTATTTTAAAATCTTTTTTGTTCCTTATATTAAGCATTTCAAGAGCATTTTTGTTATTATCTGGAGATCCATCTCCAAGTCCAAGTGCCAATTTTGTTGGATCATCTAGTAAAACTTGATTAACTTTAATCTGAGATGCACTTATGAATCCAGTACCATCTCCTTTAAATAAATCTTCACCTGACACTCCTGCTCCATTTAAGGCAAATCCATTTTTATGGATATTGTTAATTTCTGTTGCAAAAGCATTGGAAAACTCACTTAAAAATCTAATGTAATAAGCAGTTCCTTTTGTCTCATCTTTAAATCCGTCTCTTTGTTGTAGTTGTCCACCTATGGTTCCTCCGAGCTTATCTTGATTAAGCGAAGAGCCTGAAGCCCATTTTATATTGCTTACTTTTATATTTTTTAAGTCTTCTCTTTGAGGGTCCATAAGCTGACCGTCTGTATACATAGGATGGTCCTGCTTAGGAACTAATTCTAAAACATTAGTATCAACGTGATTAACTAGTGGCGTCCCCTGAATTAATATAGTAAGAGTGGAAGATTTTCCCTCATTTATTGGAACATTTTTAACTTCTAAATCTACTAATTTCGATAAATCATCTATAAGTAAATTTCTAGCATCTCTTAAATCATTAGCTCTACTTCCATCTAGCTCTGACTCAAGGATTTGTCTATTTAGCTTTGCAATCTGCGTAGCCATAGAATTTATCGCTCTTACAGAAGCTTCTACTTCTTCATTTGAATCTACAACCATTTTTTCAAATCTTGAGTACATATCATTGAAATTCTGTGCTAATCCAATAGCCTTTTGCAAGAAAACAGATCTATTCGTAGGGTTTGATGGGTCTTTTGTAAGGGAATTTATTCCTTCAAAAAAACCATCCATTATTTTTCTTATTCCTGTATCACTAGGTTCATTGAATATAGATTCCACTTGAGTAAGAGAATTATACTTTTCCTCCCACTCTCCTAATGTATTTACCTCTTGTCTATATTTAATATCAAGCATCTCATCTCTTACCTGAGAGATAAATTGCATTTTTACTCCTAATCCTAGCTGGCCTTGCCCTCCTTGAATATTCATTGGGTCTTGAGCAGACTGGTTAAGTCTTTGGCGTGTATATCCTCTAGTATTGGTATTTGATATATTATGTCCTGTTATATCTAGAGCTCTTTGCGCTGCAAAAAGTCCCGAGCTTGCTATACTAAGTCCTGCAAATGTAGATCTCATAATCTCACCTCATATATTTTAAGCATATTTTTTGCTTTGATTTCCTAAACACAATATATGTATCGGATTCATCCTATAATTATTTAATAGGTATATTTCTCTATAAATAGTTTTAGAATGAGTAAAATAAAGCTTATTAATAAGTATAGCTTCTGATAATTATAAATTTCTAGAAGTTTATATTTTTGCAATAAAAAAACGGAGATTTCTCTCCGTCATGGAAAATCAAAAGCATTTTAGGAGTCCTTCCTAAATTAAAATTTATCTTCAAATAGCTTTTTATCTAATCTCTGAGCTTCAGATGCATAATTTCCCTTACTTTTTTTATATGTGGTCGGTGAATCATCTGATAATAGAACATTTTTAGTAAATTCTATTTGTTCTAGTACAAATCCTATTATTTTATCATTTAAATTGTTAATAAGCTCAAGCTCTTCAAGAACAGCTTTTAACTGTTCTCCTGTCATCTGAATTTCTCTAGATAGCTCAGGAGCGTCCTTTAATGACATTTCAACTAGGTTTTCAAGTTTATCTTTTCCCCAGTTAAGCTTTGCTACGAGCTTACCTCGTTTTTTTTCAGCATCAATTACTGATCTAACTAGTCTTTCTTCTTGCTGAGAAATCGCCATAAGTCTGGATGTATCGTTGTCTTTAAGTATTTGAGTTTTTTCTTTTGCAAGATTTAAAAGCTCAATATTTAGCTGTAGTTGTACTTGTAATGTCTCTAGTATTTCTTGATAGGTAGTCATATTATCATTATCCTATTTCGTTTGTGCTTATTGCACTGTAGATAGATTTTGCAAGCTTTGTCTTATCTATAGTGTAGGTTCCATTTTCAATGCTTTGCTTTATAGCAGATACTTTATCTGCTCTCACATCTGGAATTTGCTTTAGTTTTTCAATGGCTAGCTGGTAGTCTTTCCCTTGATTGGATATCTGTATATCAAATCCGGGACTGCCAACTTCCCCAGACTTTTGGGTCTTACCTACTTTGTTTTTACCATATGCCTGGTATACGTTTTGCACGACTGTGCTGCTGTATATCTTCATTGTCAGCCCTCCTTATTTTAATTTGTATGCCTTAACAATATATATATCGTAAGAATTAACAAAGTCTTAATAGGAGTTTTAGTTAAAGTTTCTTTACAATTACTCTAATTCTATTAATGTCTTTGCTTTATATGGAAGCTTCCTCCCTTTTTCTTATCTAGTGACTTATCAGGAGCTTTTTCTTCAGGTCTTAAAGTTTTTGCTGCTCCCATCAAATCTTTCGCAAGCTCATTTTTACAATCATCGCAAACCCTACCAGATTTTATACTGACTCCGCAACGCTCGCAAGAAAGAAGTCCATTACTATCATCTATTATTTCTATTCTTTCATCTTTTAAGAGCTTTAATATTACCCTTTCAGATACACCTGTTTCTTCAGATACTTCTCTTACGTCTGCTCCAGGATTGTCATATAGATAGTCTCTTACTTTTTTGAAGTCGCTTTCAATGTTTTCAGCTGAGCATTTTGTACATAGGGACTCTGAGGCCAGAGCTCCAAATTTTCTCCCACATTTTTCACAATTTTTAAGTTCCATATTTATCTTCCTTTCAGATTTTCGATTTTTACTTTTTAGCTGTTGCTAATACCAAAAGCGTTATATTGCACTCAGGATAAGTCTCTTTTAGAGTCCTTGCTACTTCCACTGCTGTAGTTCCTGTAGTTAAGATATCGTCAATTAGTAAAATACTTTTATAGTCTAAGTTTAACGTTTTCTCATCGATTTGAAAAGCACCATTTATTTCCAAAAATCTCTCAAGTGGATTTAAGCTTGCTAGAGGCTTTGTTTCCTTTATTTTTATAAGAGGCTTGATGTATGGTAGATGTAGTTTTTTTGAAAGCTGACTAGCAAGAAGCTCAGTATGGTTATAGCCTCTTTTTTGAATTCTTCTCTTTGTGGAGGGTATAGTAGTTATGTAGCCCATCTCTAGCTTTAGAGATTTATATTTGTCCTTAAGAATATCTGAAAATTCATTAGCTAGATAGGTTTTACTGCTGTATTTAAAACCGTGAATCATTGTCTCCATTACACCTTCATATACTGTACATGCATAGGTTCTATCTATAGGTGACTTCAGATTTGTCTCTTCTTCGCAAGCTTCACAAAAATCCTTATCACAGGAGGCTCCACACGACATACAGTTTATATCTAAAAAATCTATTTTATGAAAACACGCCTTGCAAAGCGAGTATATGTTTGTCTTTGGAATTATGCTGTTACACCCGATGCATTTTATATTAGAAGGGTACAGTAGCTCCATTATTCTCCTCCAGTAGCATACCTGTTTCTTTATAAATTTTTAGCTTATCAGATAGCGCTGTGTTTCTCTTTTCCTCGTAGACATTGGATATCATAGCCTTTAGGTATTTTGAGTCCCCTACTAGTATTGCTAGTTTTTTTGCTCTTGTAAGTGCTGTGTAGAGAATTTTCCTGCTCATAAGCATAGGAGGAAAAGCTGATATCGGCATGACTACGCAATCAAACTCAGAGCCTTGGCTTTTATGAACAGTAGTGGCAAATGCATGCTCTATCTGGTCTAGCTCCGTAAAGTCATATTCCACTCTTTTCCCATCGTCAAACTGAATATAGAGTTTTTTTTCACTAGGCTCTATGAAGTCTATATATCCTAAATCGCCGTTAAATATACCTTCTCCAGAAATATTTTCATCTAAGTTTTCCCAGGTTTTTTCATAGTTATTTTTTATATGCATTACCCTATCGCCAGTTCTAAAGGTTCTATTTCCTGCTTTATGCTCTCTTTTACCTTGTCTTGCTGGATTGAGCGCTTCTTGTAGTAGCAGGTTTAGATTAAATACTCCAGCTTCTGATTTTCTCATAGGTGAGAGTACCTGAATATTATTTGATGATAGCTTATAGTACTTTGGCAGTCTATCTGAAACTAGTTCTACTATTAGCTCTGCTATATGAGATGGAGTTTTTTTTGCCATAAAAAAGAAGTCTGTATTCTTTTGGTCTGTTATCGGAAGCTCACCTTTATTTATTTTGTGGGCATTGACTATTATCATGCTTTGCTTTGCCTGTCTGAATACTTCTGTAAGCTCTATACTAGGTATGGTATTGCTCTCTAGCATATCCTGAAGGACTCTTCCAGCCCCTACTGATGGAAGCTGGTCTTTGTCTCCTACAAATATAACCGCAGTGTTCTCTGATACAGCTAGAAGCAAGCTATCTAGGAGCATTACATCCATCATAGAAATCTCATCTACTATTATTACATCAGCAGCTATAGGGTCGTCTTCGTCTTTTTGAAATATAAGACCATCTGCTTCCTCACTATATACTGCCTCTAATAGTCTATGAATCGTAGAGGCTGGTCTTAAGGTCGCCTGCGACATACGCTTTGCTGCTCTTCCTGTAGGTGCGCAGAGGATAATTTTTTTCTTCATCTGTTCAAAGCTTTTGATTATAAAGCTAAGAGTAGTCGTTTTTCCAGTTCCTGGCCCTCCAGTTAATATCATCATTTTGTTTTCAAGTGCCATAGTCACAGCTTTTTTTTGTAGCTCTGACAGCTTCATATCTTCTTCTAGCTCTAATTGCTCTATTGTTTTTTCTTGATTTTCAAGCTCGTTCATATATGCCAGCTTTATTAGGTTGCTAGCTGCTCTTGTCTCTGCTAGGTTATAGGAATCCAAGTAGACTCTTTGCTCTATATCTACTTCTTCTATGGTTATGCCTCCATTTATAGCCATCTGACTCACGCAAGATAGAATTTCTTCTTCATCTATTGATAGCAGTTCCTTGGCTTTTGATACTAGCTGAGACATTAGCATATAGGTATGTCCACTATATGCGGCTTCTTGAAGCAGGTATTTAATGCCTTCTTCTATTCTTTCTAAAGAATCAAGTCCAGCATTTAATTTTTTTGCTATTTCATCAGCTTTTTTAAACCCTATGCCTTTTACATCCTTACATAGACCGTAGGGATTGTTCATGACAATATCTATAGATTTATCTGCATATTTTTTATAGATTTTCATGCAGTAGGCTGGACTTATTCCATATGGCGAAAATGCTGTTATTATGGATTTTAGCTGTCTGCCTTCCATATGAGAGCTTATCATTTTATCGAGTTTCTTTCTGCCTATGCCTTCTATTTCTAAGTATCTATTAGGATTAGTTTCTAGGATTTCTATAGCTTTTATCCCGAATTTATCTGTGATTTTATGTGCCATTTTAAGACCTATGCCTTCTATCGTTCCAGATGCTAGGTAAGCTATGATTCCATCTAGCGAATCTATAGCCATATGAGTAAAGCTCATAACGCCAAACTGTCTGCCATATATATCGTGAGTCTTCCACTCTCCACTGACCTTTATATTGTCGAGCTCTCTGACAGATGGCATACAGCCTACCACTGTAACTTCTCCTAGCTCATCGCTGATTAGGTTTGCTATAGTGTAGCCATTTTCATCGTTTTGAAATATTATATCTGAAATTTTTCCTTTTAATTCTATAGGCATAAGCATACACTCCAAATGTATTTTGAATATGATTTATTATAACATATACTATAAGCTCATAATCTTAACAATGTTTCAACAGATACAACTAAGCGAATTTTAAATATAAATAGCAAAAGGATTAGTATCCAGATTTCCCTGATTACTAATCCTTTGTTTTTATAAGCTTTTGAGTTCCATAGACAACTTATTATCGTTTAAATTGCTGAATTTATTATTTATGATATTTTTATAGTCCAGCGTCTTTTTTAATGTCGTCTACTTTGTTTAGTTCTTCCCAAGGAAGGCTTACATCTGTTCTTCCAAAGTGTCCGTAAGCTGCTGTTTGCTTGAATATCGGTCTTCTAAGTCCTAGGTCTCTAATTATAGCTCCTGGGCGAAGATCAAAGTTTTTAGAAATGATTTCAGAAATCTTCTCATCAGCTATAATGCCTGTTCCAAATGTATCAACTAGTACTGATACAGGCTCAGCTACACCGATTGCATAAGCTAACTGAATCTCGCATTTCTTAGCAAGTCCTGCTGCTACTACGTTTTTCGCAACCCATCTAGCTGCGTATGCTGCAGAGCGGTCTACCTTTGTAGAGTCTTTACCTGAGAAAGCTCCTCCACCGTGTCTAGCGTATCCGCCGTAAGTATCTACGATGATTTTTCTTCCTGTAAGTCCTGAATCTCCTTGAGGTCCTCCGATTACGAATCTTCCTGTAGGGTTGATAAGGTACTTAGTGTTTTCATCAAGTAACTTGCTATCTACTATTGGCTTAATTACGTTTTCGATTAAGTCTTTTTCGATTTGTTCTCTAGTTACTTCTGGGTTGTGCTGTGTAGAGATTACTATAGTGTCTATTCTTACTGGTTTGTCATCTTCGTACTCTACTGTTACTTGAGTTTTTCCATCTGGTCTTAAGTAATCAAGAGTCTTGTCTTTTCTTACATCTGAAAGTCTTTTAGCTAGCTTGTGAGCTAGTGAAATAGGAAGTGGCATGAACTCTGGAGTCTCGTCACAAGCAAACCCAAACATCATACCTTGGTCTCCAGCTCCTACTGCTTCTACTTCATCTTTCATAGTTCCTTCTTTGTGCTCTAGGGCTTCGTCTACACCCATAGCGATGTCTGCACTCTGCTCGTCTATAGCATTGATTACTGCGCATGTTTCGCAGTCAAATCCATATTTTGCTCTATCGTATCCGATTTCCTTAACTGTCTCTCTTACTACTTTTTGGATATCTACGTATGCGTTAGTAGTTATTTCTCCAATTACCATAACAAGACCTGTAGTAACTGCTGTCTCACACGCCACACGTGAGTTAGGGTCTTGAACTAATAGGGCGTCTAGTATTGAATCTGAAATCTGGTCACAGATTTTATCTGGATGGCCCTCAGTAACAGATTCTGATGTAAATAATCTTCTCATTTAATAAATCCTCCTCATCTCTAGCATTAAATGCTGTAAACCGTATCACTTGTATATGCCAAGGTGGCACATCGTACATAATGTAGACTTTTTTGCATTAAAAAGCCTCTTCATACACATACGCAGAAGAGGCATAACTACTAAAGTTACCTCATCTGCCAAGAATATATCTCGCAGGAATTGGCACCATCTCACATTGCTGTGCTGGTTGCCGGGTTTCACAGGGCCAGTCCCTCCACCTCTCTTGATAAGGTTCAAGAATTTATTCATTTATTGTGCAACGGATTTTATTTTATATTAGCGAAAACCATATGTCAATATGTTTTTGAAAAATATTTTTTACTATTTTTGTATCAGTTTTATGGAGTAAGCACAGGCTTGAATCCATATACCAATTTTCCATCTGCTTCAGCAAACTGAAGGTATTTTATATCTTGATATATATTAGATTTTGGCATAGATGCATAGTCTACTACACTGATATAGCTTACATTTCCATCCACTCTAGAAGAAAAACTTTTGCCTGAATATACAACATATACATTCTTAGTCTTTGCTTCTTTTTGGATGATTTTGTCAAATGCATTTTGGTCTATACTGTCTGCTGACTTGTCACTGCCTTGAAGCACAATAACTACATTTCCAGCACTCTTTGACATTAATCCTTTTAAATAGTCCCATTGACCTTTTACTTTGTATACTCCGCCATTTCTGTTGTCCACGCTTATAAACGTTGTATTTCCAACAGTTTTATATTTATATGCCCCATTAAAGGCTTCCTTTGGCGCTGACACCGCTCCTAAAAATGCGTTATCCGCAGCACCTAGAGTCATTACTGCTTGGTTTGCGCTAGCTGAGCTTGCGAGCTTTGCCTTAAATGCCTGATCAATAATGCTTTCTCCACCTGACATGCTTCCAAATACTGCTGCTGTTCCTGAAGCAGGAAGAGTTTGAACCATTTTTGAATCAGGTGCATTTTTCTTAAGTATTTCTACAGGAATTTTTCCAGTAACTCCTCCATATGAAGCTACTATATTTCCATTTCCTGATGAAGTCGGCGTGAAATATCTGCCATCAAAGCTTCCTGATATGCCTTCTCCAGAAACCTGAAAGCTAGGAGTAGTTATGTCTATAGGATTTTTGGAAGCATCAAAGGCTCTTATAGCAAGCTCTACCTTGTCTCCTTGGAAGATAGTTTCATTTAGCACAGAAATTTCAATCTGAGAAATACTACCTTTTGGCGCAGTATTTTTTATAGTAAGCCCATTAACAAGTGACCTTTCTGCAGATGCCATAGTATTTTGAATTTTCCCGTCTGCCATCAGCTGAGTAGAGCCTCCTCCATCTAGCATCATGGCATCCTTTGCACCTAGTGCTTTCATATATGCTTGCATATCTTTTTCATCCATTCCTATAAACGGAGATTTTCTGCCGTCTACAGTTACTATGAGCATTTTTTTATCTGCTGTGATTCCTAGAGCTGTTCTTTGGCTTTTTCCACTTACACTCTGGGTTATGGATGTCTCTACTCCATTTTTAAGAAGCATCGTTCCCCCACCTATTGCAGTTTTTATATTGTTGTAATTTAAGTTTATATCTGTTTTTAGCTTGACCTTTTCTCCAGGAGTAAAAGCACCTTGAAGCACAAAGCTATTTGCTCCAGCTGCCAGTATCACGTAGCCATTTTCAGGAATTGCCACACTAGGCTGTCCATATCTTACTTCTCTTACAATGTCGTTTTCTACTACTATCTCTGTAAGGTCAAAATAAGTTTTGTTAGCACCTGGGCTGTTAGGAGTGTATTCTTTAGTGTATATTACTATGTTTCCATAGTCTTTACTTGGTTTATTTATTGCTGAGATATCTACATTTATGCCTCTTGAGCTATTTTCTACCTGAACATTTGAATATAGGTAGGCAAGTAGTGCGTTGCCTGTAGAATCAACTAGCAAGGAAGCATATTTATTAAGCTCATAATGAGGACTTGAAAGCTGCTTTCCATCCTTTACTATAGGGCCTAGAGAAAACGCTGGGGTAGACATCGAGAAAAAATCACCATTCACTGCCGCAACTACGCCTTGCTCCTGATTTACCATGTTGCTAAGTGTTGTTCTGTTTATAAAACCGCTTTTATTAAATAAAACATCTAGCTTTACAGATGGATTGTTTAAATCTACTTCAAGTATATTTACGTTTTGGACTCCCCACTCATAAAAGCTAGATATCTTTTTTAGATTTACCCCTTGGCTTAGGGGAATCTGATATCTGGATTCATCTATTACATTTGCAAAGGATACTGCTGGAGTTAATCCAATTAGCATCGCTAGCATAAGAGCCGCAAATTGTTTTTTCATGCTTTTACATCTCCTTCATAACACAAAAGACATACTCTGATGTCAAAAAATCTGTTAATTGTTTTAGTTATACCTTCTCGCACTATATCTTAAGTCAAAAGCAAAAAAGATACAATTACATAGTGATTACAGTTCTGTTTCAGTTAGCCTTCCTATGATATAATACAGATGTTGTAATATAGCGATACTAAAAACTTGCTCTAAACCTACTAGAGTATATCGGAGGATAATATACATGAATGATTTTTTTGTAAACCTCAGTCACGAGGTCTACGTTTTTCTGCTCGCTGCAGTGCCTCTAATCGAGCTTAGAGGAGCTATTCCACTAGGAATAGGACTTGGAATGAGTCCTTGGGAAGCTTACTGGGTTTCTGTTGCAGGTTCTACACTTCCTGCTCCTTTTCTCATTCTGTTTTTTAGAAAAATTTTAGAATTTATGGAGGAGAAGAACATTTTTAAATGGTTTACTGATTTTTTGAATAACCATATCTACAAAAAATCAAAAAAACTAAAGGCAGCGAATATACTCGGAATTTATGTATTCGTCGCTATTCCACTGCCTTCTACTGGAGCCTACACGGGCTCAGCACTTGCTTCAATTTTAAATATTCGTATGAAGTATGCTCTTCCTGCCATATTTTTTGGAAACATGACAGCAGGCTTTATCATGATGATGCTCTCACACGCTATAATGCTCTAGCCTAAAAACAGAGCTATGAGAGGTATCGTAACTAGAGACATTAAGGTTGTTAAAAATATAAGCTGAGATGCTAGAAGCTCGTCGCTTTCATAGCGAGTAGCAAATATAGCTACATTAGCAGCTACTGGCATAGCAGTTATTATTATAGGAATCTTTAAAAAATAACCATCTAGCTTTAATATCGTAAAAAGAACAATCATTATCGCTGGAATTACTGCAACTTTTATAACTGCTGTGAGTAGCAGTTTTTTGTTTGCAAAAATTGCATCTACTCTAGTTCTAGCTAGTGTGCTTCCAACTGCCAGCATGGCAAGAGGAGTGGTAGCTGAGGCTAAATATAACAGCGTGCTATCTAGTATCGGTGGAAGTTTAATTGAAAGTATAAACAAGGTAAAGCCTATAGCTACCGCTATCGTTCCTGGATTAAGTAAGGCTGCAAGCCCTTTTTTCTTAGATGCTGTGCTATCAGAGGATCTGCTGAGCATATGAACTCCAACTGTCCACATCAAAAGGTCAAAAGGCATATTAAATAATGATGTATAGAATATTCCTTGAGTTCCGTAAAGTCCCTGAGTTATAGGATACCCCATAAAGCCTACGTTTGGAAATATCATGGCTGTCTGAAATACGTCCTTTTCCTTACCCTTTGATCTAAGTAGCTTTGCAAATAGATATGAAAGCGAAATCGTACCTGCATAAACAGCTATAGCCATTCCTATCATCTTTAAGCTCTGACCTAGTAGCTCTATAGAAAAATCAAACTGCATAGCTCTTATTATAAGAGCTGGAAGAGTAATATATAAAACTAGAGTACTAATTTCTTTAGCTCCATGCTTTGTTATCATCTGCTGTTTTCCTGCTATATATCCAACTAATATCAGCAGAAACAGCACTAATACTTGAGAAAAAATCGTCCAAAAGTCCATTTTTATCACCGTCACTTTTTATAAATTAGGAACAAAATCAAAATTATCTTTACTACCATGAAAGTAATCCGTTTTTAATTTCAATGCTTGTATACATAAAACAAAACCACTTAGATTATTATCTCATAAAAAAGACAAATCTAAATGGTTTTTTTAGTTGTTATAATTTTCTTTATATTTCTTTTTTTATATTTCTCAATAATTCTTCTTATTTCTTTATAATTCTTATTATTTTTTTATAATTCTTCTTATTTTTTGTAGGTCTTAGTGTACTGCTCATATATCATTTTGGCTATACCCATAGATTGATTTTTTGACACATCTTCCGCATATCTTTCTAGCATAAAATCCGTCATGATATCCTTACCTGGAGCTTTTTCTTCGTCTTCATTTTCAGGAATAGTGGCTTTCATCTGCTTGAGCATGATTTTTAGAAATTCCGCTTCCATCTCTCCAGCAACCTTTTTAAGCTTTTCCTTTTCCATCTCGCTCATCTGTTCATCCTTGTAGTTTACTGGGATGTTAGTAGGTATAAAAGGCTTAATATCCATAATCTACCTCCTATCTTTTAAGTGAGTTTACTGTCTGCATCATATCGTCTGCTGTCTGAATGGATTTTGAGTTTATTTCGTAAGCTCTTTGAGCCATAATCATTCTTACCATCTCGTCAACTAGCTGAACGTTTGATGTTTCTAAAAATCCTTGGTAAAGTTTAGTGTCTTTACTTTCATCTTCTTCTATTACTGGCTCTCCTGAGTTTGCAGTCTGAGAGAAGAAGTTGTTTCCCATAGCCTGAAGTCCTTCTGGATTAATAAACTGAACGATTTGAATCTGACCTAGCTCTACTATCTCTCCTGCTTCATCCTGAGCCGTAACCATGCCTTCCTCTGATATAGAGAAGTTTCTCATAGTAGATTCAACTTCTATTACGTCATCGTCTGTAGATAGTACAGTGTAGCCCTGGGAAGTAACTAGAGTCATAACATCTCCGTCTACAGAAAACTTAAAGTTTCCATCTCTAGTAAACAGCTGCTCTGGATTACCAGTTGGATTCTCAACTACGAAAAATCCTGGTCCTTCTAAAGCAACGTCTGTAGGATTTTCAGTTTTTTCTAGATTTCCATTTGTGAACAATCTAGAAGTAGCAACAGGTCTTACTCCATGACCTATTTGGAGATTTACAGGCTCTCCTAGCTCAGGGTCATTTGATACGCTTTTCATCGATGTATAAAGTAAATCCTTAAATTCTGTTTTTTGTTTTTTGAATCCTGTAGTATTTACGTTTGCAAGGTTGTTTGATATTGTATCCATGTTTAACTGTTGCGCTCTCATTCCACTAGCCGCAGTCCAAAGTGCTCTCATATTTATCTTCCTCTCTAATATACATATTTATTTTCAGTTGTATAGATATTTTACTTCCTAAACTTTATTACTATAACCCATTAATACTAAGTATATATTATATTTTACCTATTTCATTTGCAGCTTTTGACATTATGTCATCATATGACCTTATAACTTTTTGACCGCTTTCGTAGCCTCTAAGCAAATTTATCATTTCAGCCATTTCTGATATGATATCTACGTTAGAGCCTTCTAAATATCCTTGGAGCACCTGTCCATCAAACTCAGCTTCATCCGCTTCGATGCCATCTGCCATGGTAAGGTAGCTTTCTCCTTGCTTTATCATGCTCTCAGTATTTGCTATATTTACTACTCCAAGTGTGTCTATTTCCTCTGGCTCGCCACCTATGGTTGCCACTATGTTTCCAAATTTATCTATGTCTATTTTTGAAGCTCCTTCTGGAACTGAAATTTCATTGTCGCTGGCAGAAAGCACTACATTTCCGCTATAATCCACTAAAATTCCTTCTGGATTAATAGAAAAGCCACCATTTCTGCTATATTTTATTTGATTATCCTGCATATCTAATATTTTGAAAAATCCTTTACCCTCTATTGCTACGTGAAGAGGATTTTCTGTAGGGTCTAAATTACCTTGATTAAAGTTAATCATAGACCTGTCAGCTAGTGCTCCACCATTCATAGTTCCTATAACCTGAGCATTTACAGCCGTTATAATTCTAGCTACGTCTTGTCCTCCGGCTTGCAGTATGCCGTTTGGAAGTAGAGTAATCGCACCGTCTGGCGCTGAAATAGGATTGCCGTTTACATCTAAAAGATAGGCTCCAAATTTCGCATGAGTATTGCTGTCTGAATCTCTCAGCGCTGTTCTAAGATAACCCTCCTCATCTCTAGTTATTTTAGCAGATTTGTGATAGCCTATGCCATGTCTATCTTCCATTCTAAGGTATCCCGAGGTTATCTCTATAGATACAATCGAATCATTTGTCTGAAAGTCTGCTGGAGGATCTACATTTATAATTTGCCTAGTAGGTCTTAGATTATTTTCTACTCCATTTAGCTTTACCATGAGCTGCTCTGGAAAAGACTCCGTAACTAGAACATCTTTTTTAAATGCCGTAGTTTGAGAGTTTGCGATGTTGCTTGTAATTACATCTATTCTTTTTGAGTCCGTTCTCATGCCATTTGTAGCTGTATAAATACCTCTAAACATAATTGCCTCCACATTAAGAATTTATTGAATAAAATAAGAACCTCACCCATTAGTCCAATCAAAATTGCTAATGAAGCTCTAAAATATTGTTTTATTTACAACAAAAGTCTATTAGCTAGGCTAATAGACTCCTTATGTACATCATCTAATTTAATTCAGATTAATGCATTACAGGATATAGCCCTGTAACCTTTATCGACATTTCTATAGAATTTACCTATAGTTCTTTAGTACCTTTTTTTAGTTGAACGCTGTAATACCTTTATTGAATTAAGCGCTTCTCCTGTTCCTTTTGCAACACAAGAAATAGCATCATCTGCTATATATACGCTTATACCCGTTCTTTTAGCAATAAGCTTATCTAGTCCCCAAAGAAGAGACCCTCCACCAGTCATAAGGATTCCTTTGTCACTGATATCTGCTGATAGCTCCGGTGGTGTTTTTTCAAGCACATAGTGAACTGCATCAGCTATTTGTGCTACACTTTCTCTAAGCGCTTCTAATGTTTCTTCTGAAGATACTTTGATTGTTTCTGGAAGTCCTGAAACTAGGTTTCTTCCTCTTACATCCATAGTTACTTCCGTATCTCTTGGGAAAGCTGAACCGATGTTGATTTTGATTTCTTCAGCTGTACGCTCTCCGATTAATATGCTGTGTTTCTTTCTCATGTACTTCACTATCGCCTCATCGAACTTATCTCCAGCGATTTTTATTGAGGTGCTTACAACTATACCTCCAAGAGATATAACTGCAACATCAGAGGTTCCTCCCCCGATATCTACTACCATACTTCCGTTTGGCTGAGAAATCTCTATTCCAGCTCCTATAGCTGCTGCTATCGGCTCTTCAATTAAGAATACGTCTCTAGCTCCTGCTTCCATAGTAGCATCTATTACTGCTCTTTTTTCAACTTCCGTTACTCCTGATGGTACACAAACTATAATCTGAGGCTTAAAGAATCTAAATAGACCTACTCCTCCAGTAACTTTCTCTATGAAATGCTTTAGCATTTTTTCTGTAACATCATAATCAGAAATAACTCCGTCTTTTAATGGACGAATTGCAACTATATTTCCAGGTGTACGGCCTAGCATCCTTTGAGCTTCTTCCCCAACAGCAAGCACCTTATTAGTGCTAGTGTCTATCGCTACAACTGATGGCTCTTGAAGCACTATACCCTTGCCTTTTACATATACTAGTACTGACGCGGTACCTAAATCTATTCCAATATCTGGCGAAAATCCCATTTCTATATTCTCCTTTTCATCAATAAATTATTCTCTAATCATTTTAACATTATTTGGAAAGAATTAGTCCTCTATTTTTTCAATATTTGCCCCTAATGAGGAAAGCTTCTTCACTATATCTACATATCCTCTTTCGACATGATAAATTTCAGTAACTCTAGTTTGCCCTTCTGCTACCATTCCACTAAGAATAAGCGCTGCTCCAGCTCTTAAATCTGTAGCTACAACATTTGAGCCCTCAAGATTTTTTACGCCTTGAATTACTGCTGATTTTCCCTCTATTTTTATATCTGCTCCCATTCTATTTAGCTCAGGAACATTCATAAATCTGTTTTCAAATACAGTTTCTATAACCATAGAATTGCCCTCAGCAATGCTAAGCAGTGCCATAAATGGAGACTGCAAATCTGTAGGAAAACCTGGATGAGGCATAGTTTTGATATCTGTAGGCATTATGTTTTTGGGCCCAATAACTCTTATAGTAGATTCGCCTTCTTCTACCACGCAACCCATTTCTATGAGTTTTGCCATTACCGGTCTAAGGTGATCTGGAATAACATTTTCCAGCACAATATCACCCTTGGTAATAGCTGCAGCTACCATATAGGTTCCTGCTTCTATACGGTCAGGAATTACTATATGCTCTGCGCCATGAAGGGCTTTTACTCCAGTTATTTTTATGGTTTTTGTTCCAGCTCCTTTAACCTTACCACCCATTTCATTGATAAAGTTAGAAAGATCTACTATTTCTGGCTCTTCTGCAGCATTTTCAATAACAGTAACGCCATCTGCAAGAGCTGCCGCCATCATTATATTTTCTGTAGCTCCAACAGAAGGGAAATCCAGATAAATCTTATGACCCTCTAGTCCTTTAGTGTGTGCTTCTACATAGCCATGCTCCATATCTACAAGTGCATTCATAGCTTTAAACCCTTTTAGATGCAAATCAATAGGTCTTGTGCCTATAGCACATCCTCCGGGCATTGAAATTTTTGATCTGTTAAATCTCGCAAGCAGTGGCCCCATAATCAAAAATGAAGCTCTCATTTTGCTAACTAGCTCATATGGAGCATCATAGCTATTTATGTTAGTAGCATCAACTACCAAAGTTTCATCTTTAAACTCAACCTTTGCACCTAAGTGGCGCAGTAAATCACTCATTACATGTACATCTCTTAAGTTTGGTACTCCCTTAATTGTAGATACACCGTCTGCAAGAAGTGTAGCTGCTATTACTGGAAGAACTGCGTTCTTTGCTCCACTGATTTTTACATTACCCTTTAATGGTCCGCTTTTTCTCACTAGAATATGAGCCAAATTGTTCATTCCTTTCGATTTTTCAAATATAAATCGCTTTTTTCATCCATTTTTAACCTGCCGGACTCTAATTGTCCCACATCATCTATTATTATAAAGTTGTATGCTATATTTTAAATTTTATTTTTTATCAAAGTCCAAATCTATTTATACCCTTTTTATCTGAACATGTCAATTTATATTTTACTATATAAATCATCTAGATAAAAGTTATATATTCTACTTAATTCTCAACCAGAGCCTTTTTAACTTGTATTGTGTAAAAGAATTTATTTGTATCATCTACATGAAATATATATTCTTTTCCATTTTCTTCAAATATTACAGATTTTAAAACTATGCTTCCATTATTATCAATTATATTCTTACTCATCAAATAAGCTGTAGCATCTTCATAGCTGATTTCATTTACTATAGAGGTAAGTAAAACTGCATTTTCTTTAAACCCTAGTGGGAAATGTCCGTTGTCTTCTTGATAAACTCCAATTACACCAACTTTTTCTATTTGGTTGTCTTTTCCTTGGAATATCCCTATAAGTGAATTGGTTTTCTTAGTACTGTTTTGTTTAAATGAAATTTCCAAGCCAGATTTCAAAACATCTTCTATGCCTTTGTCGTATTTATAATTTTCGTTTTGCTGCAATAATTTTTCTTCATAAGCCGTTTTGAAAGCTTTTTCTGAGGAGTATAGCATATATTTTTCGACTTTTGCTCCTGCAAAAGAGCCTGTGTTTAACACATCGCTTTTTGAAAGCACTAGCATAGTCATAAAAACAAGCATGATTGAAAAAAGTGTTACGATATTTATTAGGCTTAATTTTCTTCTAGTTTTCCTCGGTCCCTGAATCATAGCTTCCTTAATGTTTTCTCTTCTTTGAATTCTAGCTGCCTGTTTTCTTTCACTGCGACTTGCCTTTCTCATTCTACACTCCCTTTGCAATATTAAGCATATCCTTAAATATTACGTATCTATATTGATAATACTCAGTAGTATTTATAATACTCTATATTATAAATTTTAATCGATTTGTAATAATCTAATTTTAATTCTTTTTTGAAAAAAAAGCTATAATTTGGTAAAAATAATTGAACTTTTTCCAAATTATAGCTTTAGTCTTAGGCATATTATTTAATTATAGTTCTATGGAGCTACAGCAGGTTCTGCATACATCACTGGATAGTCTATATACTTTCCAGTTTTTGCATCTATATAGCTTCCACTATAATGTCCATCCTTTGATACAAGTGAATATATTAATTTTATTACAGGTTCACCTGTTTTTTGAGTTTGATTATAATCTAGGGTATATCTAAGCTGCATAGATTTATCACTTAAGAATTTTTCCATTGCTTGCTCAGGCTTGATTAGGCCTTCAAGAGAATCGAAAGTTTTTTTGTCATCCCAGTATATTCCCATAGATTCTACTGTTTTAGTAACTCCATTGATTCTAATATCTATAAACTGCTCTTGAAATTCAGCTGATTCGACTTTTCTTGGGAATGTAAAGTAGTATTCAGCTGGAGTGTAAGGATTTGATTCATAAACATAATTCACCTGCTCAAAATCCACCTGCTTTAATTGCTCTGGGGCTATTTTAGCAAGTTCCTTGATAGCCATTTCATAAGCTTGCTTATAGTTTATTACAGGTTTTTGGTTTGTTGGCATATCATAAGGCATACCTTCAATATACATAGGCATTCTTCCCATGAAAAGTACTTTGTTGTCTGAGATATTTATGCTTACATAGTATTCTAGCTTGGCCTTTGTATCTTTATAGGTCACGTATACGTTATTTGGGTCATATTCGCTATACTCTACTTTAGGAGTTAGCTCTACACCGTAGACTTCCTTAAGAAGCATATTCGCCGCCTCTACAGCCTGACCTTTGTTTTCTGCTTTAAATTCAATTGGTTTTATATCTTTAGTAAGATTAGAAACCTCATCAGGAGTCATGTTAAATTTTTCTATAGTAACTGGTCCACCGAAATAATATATATTCTTTGTATGAGCATCTACTGCATCTCCAAAAGCAGTATCTATGATGTAAACAGGAATAGCTCTTTTTTCATCACTAGGTGAAGTTACATATTTTAGCTCAGATGTAAACTTTTCCTTAGCAATCTTTAAGGCTTCCTCTGCAGTCAGCTTAGGAGTAGCATCTGGAAATTTTAAGCTCTCAGTATAATTCTGATAAAAAGACACCACTTTTCCTGTTGATAAATCAACACTCACTGATATGAAATCTCCATCGTACTCTATGCCTTCATGAACTCTTTGATAGTAGTAATCTCCCATTACATATTCCTGATTGTATGGTGATTCTTCAAATACTTTATATGTGAACTGTGATAAATCTAAGTCGGTCTTGTCTTTTAAGAATTCCCTTGCTATTTCATGACCTTTTTCTTTAGTCATCTTTCTCTTAGCTTCATAATCTATATTCATATTTGATAAAGATATTATTTCTTTATTGTCTTCATAATAAGCTACGTAAGCTCCTCCGCCTCCATTTTCACTTTTCGGCATGAAGCTTACAGAGATATTTTCTCTGAAGTTCTTGTTTTTTGGAAACTGTTCATCGTTATAATCAGAAGAATAAAATACATCCAATATATAGTCCTCAGATTTTAATTCAGTCCCAAAATAATCTTTCATTATGGCTTTAGCATAATCTATAGCCTCTAAATCCCTTTTTGTAAGCTCTCTTTGTTCTATAACTGCTGGAACAGTGAGCTTTGAATCAAGCACTCCATTATCCATACCTGCCATATTTGAATCCGCAAATGAAATTGCTGGTGAAGTAAGCATCGCGGTCATCATACTAAGTGCAATCAGTTTTTTATATTTCTTCATAAAAAACACCTCCTATTTTGATTTCTACCATAATTATAATTCCCGAATCACCCTCAGGCATTACAAATTACTTACAAATAGGAGGCATTTTGTTACATTCCAATTAATTTTTTTATTCTGTTTTCTATGCCATTTGCCCAGTTAGGGTCTGTAGCATATTTTTTTCCTATAGCACTGATGCTATATCCATTAAAATATTTTCCATCTGGCTGAAGATAATTTTCAGATAGGTATTTTGCCACAGTATCTATGCTCTCATCAAAGCTCTTAAACCCTTTTGCACTACTGTATGGAGAATTGTCATAGGCCTGAAAACCAAAAAGATTATTTTTATCTTTTGCTATTCTGCTAGTTCCATAGTTTGATTCGTGAATAGCAAGCCCAAGTAGGAAGAGTGCATTTACTCCATGTTCCTCTTCTGCCTTTTTAAACGCCGAGCCTAAGCCTTCAAGAGCTGTTCCTTGAAGCTTTGAATCTATGTAGGAAGCACTTACCTTGCTTTTTTCTCTTACATTTGAAGATGCTATTAATCCATTTTCTGCTAGTTTGTTTGCATAGGGATTGTTAATAGGAGCAGCATAATTGGAAATCTCTCCTAGGCTTCTACTTTGCTGAAATAGCAAGTCTATCATGAAATCATTTGCACCTAAATCTCCTGATGAAGAAGGAACCTCCACAGTGGGAATATTTAATTTTGTTTCCAAAATTGCTTTAAATCGCTCTTTTGTTTCATAATAGTTCTGGCTAGGTCCTGAAAAACCATTTATATTAATAGAATTTTTTATTTTTATATCCATAGATATTATCTCCCTGTACTTTTCCGTATATGTACTCAATATATATTATATCGTTTAAATCTCAATTTTCTATAGTTTTTTAACTCCATTTTCTTGAAATGAATATCACTTTCAGTATATAATGGCTAAGGGTATAAAATACTATTAAAAGGCAGGTGAGTACTTGTGGACCATAGTCCGTCGCCCGAACGGTTATTTCAAAAAATAAAATTGAATACGCAGGGCCCAAGTACTCATCTTTACTTGGGCGATTGCTCAAGGAGGTTTTTTAATGGAAAAAATTCTAGATTATATCAAGGCAGGAAAGCCTGTAAACGCTAGATCTAAACTACTTGAGATGAACGTTGTCGACATCGCTACATTGCTTGAAGACGTAGATAGAGACGACCTAGTGATCCTTTTTAGGATATTGCCAAAAGACACAGCGGCTGAAGTCTTTTCGTATCTTAATAAGGTAGATAGAGCTCATATTATAGAGTCTCTAACAGACAGGGAAATTTCCGGAATCATAGACAAGCTATTTATGGACGATACCGTAGATTTCATAGAAGAGATGCCTGCAAACATTGTAAAAAAAGTGCTTAAAAACACTGACGATGATACGCGTAAGATGATAAATTCTCTGCTTAGCTATCCAGATGACTCTGCCGGCAGTATTATGACTACTGAATTTGTGGATATCAAAAAAGAAATGACAGTCATGGATGCTATCGCACACATAAGAAAAACAGGCGTAGATAAAGAAACCATAGATACACTTTATGTTATCGATTCAAACAGAAAACTAGAAGGCATAGTCCCTATAAGAAAAATTCTGCTTAGCGATGAAAACCTTTTAATCGAGGATATAATGGATACAAACTTCGTATATATCTACACCCTAGATGATCAAGAGGATGTCGCTTCTATGTTTAAAAAGTACGATTATTTTTCCATGCCGGTAACTGATAGTGAAAACAGGCTGGTTGGAATTATAACTATAGATGACATACTAGATATAATAGAAGAGGAAAATGAAGAGGATTTTGCAAAAATGAATGCTCTTGCACCATCAGATGAGGAATATCTAGATTCATCTGTATACTCTCTGGCTAAGCAAAGAATCATGTGGTTATTGATACTGATGATATCTGCTACTTTTACTGGAATCATAATCAGGCAATACGAAAGTGTACTGAGCTCTGTAGTTATACTTGCTTCATTTATTCCTATGCTCATGGATACTGGTGGAAACTCAGGTTCTCAGTCATCCACTCTTATCATACGTGGCTTAGCTTTAGGAGAGCTCGAAATCACTGACTATCCTAAGATTATATGGAAAGAATTCAGAGTGAGTATACTAGTTGGCTTAGTACTTGCTTTTATTAATTTCCTAAGAATATATTTGCTAGAGAGAGTTGATTTTATAGTTTCTCTCACAGTATGCATCAGCTTATTTGCAACAGTAGTGCTTGCAAAAGTAGTAGGCGGAATGCTTCCTCTTATAGCAAAAAAGTTTAAGCTAGATCCTGCCATAATGGCAGCACCTCTTGTTACTACAATTGTGGATACCTTTGCACTTATGGTATATTTCTCTACCGCAACTCTGCTTATGGGTCTTTAAAAAAAGCCTTATGAGAAGTCAAAACAAAAATGACTTTTCATAAGGCTTTTTAATTAGAATTCTGCTGTTCCAACTGTTCTAGGGAAAGGTATAACGTCTCTGATATTTGTCATGCCAGTTAAATACATTATCATTCTTTCAAATCCTAGTCCGTATCCAGCGTGCTTTACTCCACCGTATTTACGAAGCTCGAGGTACCACCAGTAGTCCTCTTCGTTCAGTCCCATTGCTCTGATTTTTCCAGCAAGCACATCTTCTCTTTCTTCCCTTTGACTTCCTCCGATGATTTCCCCTATGCCAGGCACTAGTAAGTCCATAGCTGCTACAGTTTTATCATCTTCATTAAGTCTCATATAGAAGGCTTTGATTTCTTTAGGATAATCAGTAACAAATACTGGTTTTTTGAAAATCTGCTCAGTAATATATCTTTCATGCTCAGTCTGAAGGTCCATACCCCATGAAACTGGGTATTCAAAATTGTGTCCACTTTCCTGAAGTAATTTAATAGCTTCAGTATATGTCACTCTTCCAAAGTCATTGCTTACTACATTTTGTAGTCTAGGAAGAAGGTCTTTATCTACTATGCTTCCGAAGAATTCCATCTCTTCAGGTGCATTTTCCAGTACATAGCTGATGATGTATTTAATCATATCCTCAGCTAGCTCCATGTTATCCTCTAGCTCAGCAAAAGCTATCTCAGGCTCTATCATCCAAAACTCAGCCGCATGTCTAGATGTGTTAGAATTTTCTGCTCTAAATGTTGGTCCAAAGGTATAGATATCTTTGAAAGCAAGAGCAAATATTTCTCCCTCAAGCTGTCCACTAACTGTAAGGTTAGTTTCTTTTCCAAAGAAGTCTTGAGTATTGTCAATGCTTCCATCTGCATTCTTAGGAGGATTCTTAAGGTCTAAAGTAGTTACTCTAAACATCTCTCCTGCACCTTCTGCATCACTTCCAGTTATTATTGGAGTATGTACATAAACAAAGCCTCTGTCTTGGAAGAACTTATGAATAGCATAAGCGGCTACTGAGCGCACTCTAAACACTGCAGAAAAAGCATTACTTCTAGGTCTAAGGTGAGCTATAGTTCTAAGGTATTCAAAAGTATGGCGCTTTTTTTGAAGTGGAAAATCTGAGCTAGATGGCGCTTCTACTACTATTGATTTTGCTTTTATTTCAAAAGGCTGTTTTGCTCCTTCTGTTTTTACTAAATCTCCAGTTACATTTATAGCTGTAGCTATAGGCAATTTTGCTACATCCTTAAAATTTTCTAAAGTTTCATCAAATACAATTTGCAGGTTTTTGAAAAAACTTCCGTCATTTACTTCTATAAATCCAAAGTTTTTAGAGTCTCTAAGTGTTCTAATCCATCCTTGGATTACGATTTCTTTTCCCATGTAATCGTCTGTATCTCTATAAAGCTTTTTAATATCAACTGCTTTAGTCATGGCAAACCCTCCTCATAGTTTTCATATTAAAAATAGTATATATTAACCCAAAACCGGTGTCAATCAAAGTTAACACTTAGGTTTGCTTGCAATTTACAATAAATTTAAAGAACTAATTCCAATTTTCTAGTATAATATTAGTTATGCAAAATTATTTTTCAATTTATTATGAATCAACATTGATACTCATATATTAATAACCATTTAAGGAGACGATTATTTTGATTAAACGTGACTATCATATTCACACTGCTTATTCAGATGACTGCATTATACCTATGGAAACCATGGTATTATCGGCAATAGAAAAAGGCATGGAAGAAATTGCTCTTACCGATCATGTAGACTACGATTATCCAGATAGAGATTTGCCTTTTGTAGTAAATTACGATTTATACTCACAGGATTATTATGCTCTAAAGGAAAAGTATCAAGATAAAATCAATATTTTATTTGGTGTAGAGATAGGGCTTCAGCCACATTTAGGCTCTAAAATCGAGGAGCTCCTTGCTAAGTATCCCTTTGATTTTGCTATAGGCTCCATCCATACTGTAAAGCGCCACGATATATATGCAAGAAGATTTTGGGATAATAAATCCAAAGTAAAAGGCTATACAGAGTATTTTGAGGATGTTTTGGAATGTGCTAAAATGCACTCTTGCTATAGAGTTTTTGGCCATTTGGATTATGTAAACAGATATGGTGGATTCGATGACAAAACTCTATATTACAAGGATTATGCTGATATAATAGACGAGATTTTAAAAACCATAATAAAAGGCGAGAGAGGCATAGAAATCAACACTTCTGGCTATCGCTACGGATTAAATCAAACTCATCCTCAAAGAGATATCTTGAAACGCTACAAAGAGCTAGGTGGAGAAATCATAACTTTAGGCTCTGACTCTCATAAGGCTGAGCACATAAGTGCAGATTTTGACATCGCTGAGCAGATGCTAAAGGATTTAGGGATTCATTATCTTACTAAGTTTAGTAAACTGAAACCAGAAATGTACAAAATGGGCGATTAATAGAACTTCATAGACGAAAAAGGTGCTAGAAAAATGTTATTTCTCCTAGCACCTTTTTTATTTTGCCCTAATTTATTAAAATAATTATGAAATAATCAACTTTAACTATTTTTGATATTATTAATAAAAATAGAAGATCAATTTTTTTACTAAATATATACTGATCCTTCGCTAATTATTGTAACTTCAGTTGAAATGTAATTTTTGTCAGAAATTTCGACATCAATAATACCACCACTTTGATGCACTCTAGCCTGTTTTATTCCCATAAAATTATTCAAATGAATCCCTAGAGAAAGGCTTCCAGAGCCACATGCTCTTTCAAAATATCTAGACCCAGTATTTTTTACAAATACATATGGATTGATTTCAAAATTTGTTTCGTCAATTGATTTAAATGGAATAATTCCTAAAGCACTTGATTCTACTGAATTAATCAACTGATTCATAATTTTATCAAATTCTTCTTTTCGAACAGCATAATCAGTTATAAAATGGCTGATACCATTCATTACTACAAGATTACCCGATATTATATTATTATCTACTTTAATATCCATAGGGAGTATATCTAGAGGGTTTGGTACCTGTCCAAATACTTTAAATCTATGGAGGTCTAAAACATTTATCTTACATTTTAACGCATCTTTTGAACCTGATGAACTAACAAAAAAATTTTCATCTAAGCAAATTCCTTTATATCTGCTATAGGCCGCAGCTGATAAAAGTGCATTGCCACAAAATTCTCCGCCAGCCATACAAATACCAACACACGAATCATTGTGTTTTGGTGGTACTACAAATCCAACTTGCTCTGCGTATAAAGATTCATAACGCATAACAGAATTTGCTACCTTAATATAATCCTTTGAGTCAATATAATCCGTTATTAAGATTGTCATATTTTGTGACGGGCTAGTTTTTACATAGTTCAATTTCATTTAAACCACCACCTTATTTTTATCAAATTAACTCAACGTTTTGTTTAGTATATTGTTATTTTTCTCAGTTTTGTACAGTATACTTTACATATCATTCTGTTTCAAGTACTTTTTTACAATATATCTATTTTTTTTATAGCTTGTATAGTATTATGGTTTTCAACCTATAAAAGTTATAAGGACATGAGGTGTGAAATGAATATTGGCAAACATTTAAAAAAACTAAGAGTTGAAAAAGGTCTTTCAATTCGAGATATTTCAAAAAGTGTAGATTTATCACCTGCAGCTTGGAGTAATATTGAGCGTGATGTTAACAGCCCGACACTCGCAACATTATCTAAGATATGCGACGCTTTAGGTGTACATCTTGTAGATTTATTACAGCAGTGTAAAAATGAAAGTAATAAGGAAGAGATAGTTTTTAGAAAAGATGATAGAAATCAAATTATCATTTCTGGAAAATCAAATATTAAGTATGAATTAGCCTCTGTTTCATCAAATGAGTTTCAAATTTTGATTGTTAAAATGGAAAAAAAATGTGAATTTGGTTATTTATCCAATGAATATCCTTATGACGAGATTGCTCTGGTTATTAAAGGCCGTATGGAGCTTTCTTTAGATGATACTATTTATATTTTAAATGAAGGCGATAGTATTTATTTAAAATCTGGCTCAAAATACCAATATAGAAATCCAGATAACGCCTCCTGCGAAGTAATCTGGGCAATTCAAGGCGCGCCTAAACATTCTAATGAATAAATTAAGTAAAAAACGCTCGAAACCAAATTTATTATGGCTTCAGAGCGTTCTATTTTTTGCAAAAATAAAATCTTAAATTCGATTCTAATTTCTCTTTTTATCCACCATTATCTCTAGCATCATTTTGTCCAAATCTGCCATTCCATAAGCTGCGATTTTTCCAAGGTTCGCAATGCTCTTGTCAACATTGTCGTCTACTATTCCCTCTAAGGAAGTACAAGATACGTTGTCCATAGCTGCAAGGCTTGATATTACGGCTGCGCTTACTCCAGTAGCTACCTTCATGGCACAGTTAGGCTTTGCCCCATCACATACTATTCCAGTTAGATTTCCTATCATGTTTTGAACTGAGAACTTAACTTGCTCTAGATTCCCACCTAACAAATAAGTCATTCCACAAGAAGCTGAAGCTCCTGCAGTCATAGCTCCACAAAGTGCAGATAGTCTTTTCATATTAGATTTGATATAAATAGATATAAGACTCGCTAATACCAAGGCTCTAGTTAGTTTTTCTTTATCAGACCCTAGCTTTTCAGCGCAGGCTATAACTGGAACAGATAAAGTAATCCCTTGGTTTCCACTGCCCGAATTGCTCATTGCTGGAAGCATACAGCCTCCCATCCTAGCATCGGCCCCTGCTGCAGATTTTTTGATTACGTAAGACATCAAGTCATCTGCCAGAAGTCCATTATCTATGTTTTTTTGTACTATTCTTCCAATTCTATGACCGTAGTTTTTTTCCATTCCTTCATTTGAAATCAAGCTATTTGTCGTAGTTAAATCATAAACAAAGCTAAGCTCTTCAAGAGGCGTATTTACAGAAAAATCGTAGATACTCTCCACGGAAAATTTAAGACTTTTTCCTGTATCTTCGGTTATAGAAGCTTTTCTTGAAGATTCAGCGTTATTCTCTACTGATGCTTCTTTACTTTCTTTTTTAGTGTCCTTTTGGATGCGATTATTTAATATTATTTGCCCATTTTTTTCTATGTATACTATATTGTTATGCTTTTCTTCTATTATGACCTTACTATTAGACTCTCCAGATACTGCATTTACTTCTATATATACAGGATTTATACCTGATTTTACTCCTATTTTAATCTTTTGCTCTGCTACCATCTGCTGACTTTGCTTTACATCTTTATAGGTTATATCAGCAAGTACATTTAGCTCTTTACTTGCATCTCCTCCTACTATCCCTATAGCCGCAGCAATTTCAAGGCCAATCATTCCAGTTCCTGGTATCCCTACTCCCATTCCGTTTTTAAGTATGTTAGGACTTACAAAAGCTTCTACAATCTTCGGAGCTTCTCCTAAAATTTCTCTAGCCTTGGCCGCTGCATATGCAAGCGCTATAGGCTCAGTACATCCCATAGCTGGTACTAGCTCTTTTTTTAAAATATCGATATAATCCTGTTTACAATAGCTTTCCATAAAAATCCTCCTCATTATCTGGATAATTGTTTTAGATATCTATATATAGTTGCTTCTGAAGTTTTTAGTCGCTCTGCAACCTCTATCACACTGCCCTTTAAAAGAAATACTCCTTTTTCATGTAGCTGGGCTACTATAGCCACTTTTTCATCGGGCGACATTCTCTCTGGCTCAATATCGGTTTGAATCAGCACTTGATTTATGATTGTAGTCGTAAGCTCTTCTAAGGTAGTAGTGCTAAGATTCTCTTCAATCACTTTAGGCTTTGCTTTTTCTATTTCATTGGCCTTAGCCTCAGTATAAGCTAGCTTAATATTTGTTCTTTCCTTTGATTTTTCACATAGATTAAAATAATCGCTTGTAGCTCCCATAAAAGAATCTATTATCGCTTGCATATCCAAAAATTTACTTGCATCCATGTTTATGCATAGCAAGCCAATTAAATTATTATTAACATCCTTAATAAAGTATGTAGCAGACTTCACTTGGTCTCCTGAAGCAGTAATACTTATGTAGTTTGATATATAGTCCTGCTTTAGATATAGTTTGTCCTGTAAAATTTTGAGTGATAAATCAGTAAGAGGACTTCCTATTCCTCGTCCACTAACATGGGAATTTTCTATTGCAATTACTGATTTTTCTGGAGTCGTAACATCATGGAGCACCACTTCATAATTAGGTCCAAGAAAATTTCCTAAAAATTTCGTAAATATGATATATGGCTTTAAGATTTCTTGACTAGTCATATAATCCGCCTTTCTATGAAAGCATTTCTTATTTCATTTAGTTCTACCTAAATTATATTAGAGTATAGATAAGAGTGCAATAATTTTTTATCATGATAATAATTTAATATCAAATAGTATAATTACAAGTAAACTAATGTACTATTTAAAAATTATTAATAAGACCATATACACTTTAATATTAATCACTAACGGATTTTTGGACTTTGCTATCTTCACAATTAAAAATTTTGAAATTAAATTATTTGGGTAATAAATTCTTTAAGAAAAGGAGGTTTTTTGTTATGGATAAGCTACTGATTCATTTATGGTATGACAAAGAAGCTAGAGAGGCTGCTGAGCTTTACACTAGTATATTTCCTGACTCAAAAATCAATAAAAGTATAATTTTGAGAGATACTCCTTCAGGTGATGCAGAATTGATTGATTTTTATTTGTGCGGCAAGGAATTTCAAGCAATAAGTGGAGGACCATATTTTAGATTTAATCCTTCCATATCTATGATGGTCAAAACTCCTAATATAGAGCAAGTGAACTTCATATGGGAAGCTCTTATACAAGGTGGAAAAGAGCTTATGCCTCTTGATAAATATTTTTTCAGCGAAAGATACGGCTGGTTACAAGATAAATATGGCTTATCCTGGCAGATATTTCATAATCCCGATACTGATAAAGCAGAAATCTACCCTAATCTATTATTTTCATCCTCTGTAAACGGAAAAGCAGAGGAAGCTATTTCTTTTTACACGAACTCGTTCCCAAACTCCGAAACTATCTATATAAACAGATATAATGAAAATGAAGCTTCTGCCCCAGAAGCAAAAATAAATTATGCCGAATTTGCTCTAGATTCTATGAAGCTAACTGCTATGGATAACGCAAATTCTGTAGATTATAGTTTTAATGAAGCTATTTCATTTATGGTAAGATGCAAGAATCAAGAGGAAATAGATTATTATTGGAATCTGCTATCTAATGATAGGGAAGCCGAGCAATGTGGATGGCTAAAAGATAAATATGGTCTATCTTGGCAAATAGTTCCAGACTTTCTAGATGATGCCATGTTTGATGCCTCTGAGGAGCTCATCGACAAAATAACAAAAGTCTTTCTTCCTATGAAAAAATTAGACTATGATAAGTTAAAAAATACCTTGTAGGTTTTGAACTTCCCCTATATTTTAAAATATTTTTCAAACATAAAAAAACTGCAGACCAAAAGCATCTGCAGTTTTTTACGGTTCTATTGTAGATTAAGCAATCTCCGATTGCTTTAATGGGCAATGTTCTTATTGTGAATGCAACAAGGTTCCCGGGCTCCATAAGCAATCTCCGATTGCTTTAATGGGCAATGTTCTTATTTTATATATTCTTCACTTACAAGAGCATCCTTTAAAAGTTCACTTGGTATTATAAATTCAGGATTTCCCATATACCCAGGAGCAACCTCATACTTATCAAATGCTATAACTAGCTGATTATCTTTAGTTATATAGAAGCTTTGGTTTTTATCTATTTTAGAGAAATTTTCATCTCCCATCATTTCATCCTCTAGCCAGTATACATTGTTCTCATCCTTCATCTGTTCTTTCATTTGAGCTTTTATATTCTCGCTGATTATATCTATATATGCTTCATCTTTGAATAGACTTGGCAAAGTAATTAATATTTTATTTTGTTTATCTATGGTGTCATACTTTATAGTAGTAGATGAAGATCCTGCAGTATTTACAACATATCTGCCTATTACTAGAAGCTTATCAGTATCAGTTTTCACTTCATATCCAGAAGCTATTCCCATATGTGCCTCATCCATATCAGCTTTCTTCAGCTCATCTATTTCCTTCATAAAATCATCATAAAGCTTTTGATTTTCATCTAAATATTTTTCATTTAGCATAGCTTCAAGTTTGGAATCTAAGCCTTCAATAGCTGGTGTTTTGAGCTCTGCATCAAAATTATTGTCCTTCAGCTCAAAGGTTTTAAATGTAAGCACCCTAACTATTGAGCCAAGAACTGGAACCTCTGATAAAGCATATGAAATCTCAGAGCTTAAATTTATGCTTCCTACAAATACAACTCCTGCAACAGCCGCCGCAATTACACTTTTATTTATTATATTTTTTCTTTTCATTTTTTTCTCCTGCTCCTTTATTGTTGTTCTGACTAAAAATTCTAATTCATCTGGTATCTCTATATTTTCATATTCGTTTCTGAATTTATTCATTATTAATCTCTCCTTTGATAGTCTTATTACTATTCAAGCTCTATGCGTAGTTTTTTAAGTGATGAATAAAGCTTAGTTTTAACTGTACTTTCAGGCATGTTCATTATGCTAGCAATATCTTGAAGCTTCATGGATTCAAAATATCTAAGAACCACTATAGTTTTATTTTCGTCGCTTAGCCTATCTAGAGCAGACATTAAGTCAGTATCCTCATAATTATCAGAGCTACTTCCTCCAATATCCTCTAGAATTTCATCCTCAGTCAAAACAATTTTATTTGATTTTCTCAAAAAATCTAAAGCAGTATGAACAACTATTTTGTAAAACCAGCTCTTTATTCCATCTGGATTTTTTAACTTATGCTGTGATTCTAGTGCTTTGCATATAGCTTCTTGGACTATATCAAGGGCATCTTGCTGATTCTTTACATAGGTGTAAGCTAATCTATAGTATCCCTCCCTGTTTTCTATGATGAATTTTGTTACATAATCGCGATTAGTTTTTGTTTTCATCTTTAAGTATTCCTTTTTATATATTTTTTGTCTTCTAAATAATAGACGAATAAGGCGCTTAAAAAGTTTTAAAATGATTACAGATTTTTCGCAAAAAAATACCATCTTATTCAGATGATATTTTTTTGTACTCAATTATATCTAGTTGTTAATACTTTTACTCGGAGTTCTTAATATTACTATTTTTCTTATTGATATATTCTTATATCAAGGCTCTTATTAGAGCCTTTACTATTTTAGGATCAAACTGGGTTCCAGCATTGTCTTTTATTATTTCTAGAGCTTCCTCATCATCGACAGCCTTCCTGTATGGTTGATCTCTAGTGAGTGCATCATAGGCTTCTGCTACGGCTAGAATCCTAGCATAAAATGGGATTTCATCCCCTCTTAGTCCCTTAGGGTATCCACTTCCATCCCATCTTTCATGATGAGAAAGCACTGAGTCTGCTATAGGTGCAAATTCATTCGAGGAGCTAAGAATACTATAGCCTGTCTCAGGATGACGCTTCATATTGTCCCACTGATGAGCATCTAGAGAGCCTTTGTAATTTAAAATATTGTCTTGAAGTGCAATCTTCCCTATATCGTGATAATAGCCAAGAGTAAGAAGCTCAAGAAGCTGTGTCTGAGAGAAGCCAAGCTGTTTTCCTAGTAATTTACATATATAGGATGTTCTTTTTGCATGCTCTCGTTCTTCTGGATACTTTTTCTCTAGGTTGTGAAGGATAATTTCTATAGCTTCTTTTCTAAGAGCTGCTCTTTGAGCTAATTTATTTTGGTACATCATGACATCAGCGCTGTTTAGCACTTGAGAAATAGGGATATTTTCTTCATGCTTTAGAGCGTACCCTATAGCTATTGATATAGGTATGTCCTGAATGGTTCTCGATTTTGTAGAATGCTCTAATCTGGATTTTAAAGATATTAAATCTGGCTCATTTACCTTTGTCATTATTAAGGAAAACTCATCTCCACCTATTCTCGCAACTATGTCATCACTTCTAAGCTCTTTTTGAATTAAATCTGAAACAGTTTTTATTAGTTCATCTCCACTTGCATGTCCAAAAGCATCATTAATAAGCTTAAGCCCATTTACATCTATCATGACTATTCCTATAGGATAATTTCTAAGAGTGTCAACACGTTTTAACTCCTCTTCAAAAAATCTTCGGTTAAAAAGCCCAGTGAGCTGGTCATGGTAGCAAATATATGATAGCTTATCTTCCGTTACTCTTCTATTTGTTATATCGGACAAAAACATCAATATGCTCGGCTTATCATCCCATAGAAGATGTACCGCCGAAGCTTCTACCCAAATAAATTCTCCACTAGATTTTTTAAATCTAAACTGAATCTTCGGATTATCTAAGTCATTTATAAGGCGAGAATCCAGCATCAATTTCAGCTTGCTCATGTCCTCATCATGAACTAGTCCTTCAAGCTCAAGCCCTTTCAAGCTTTCATTGTATCCTGTTTGCTCCATAACCTTTAAATTAGTATGAATTATTTTATTGTCTTGAATGACAAATACAAATTCGGATAAATTATTAAATAATGTTTTGAACTGCATCTCTTTTTTATCTAATTTCTTTATAATTTCATTTACTTCAAGCTCTTTATTTTTCTTTTCTAAACTGGCTTTAAATAATAAATATACTATTACTGCCAATAGCAAAATTACGGTTAAAAATAAAATAGTTTGGCTACTCATAATACTTCCTCTTTTCACAATAAGAGCAATCCAATTTTATCCGAATCTATCTAGTATTATTGTTATATATACCAATATACAAATAAAAAACACCATAATCAGAAAATTATGGTGAAAATAAAATACAATTTATAAGTTTAACTGTTATTTATCATTTTCTTATAAATTTTGAGTTGTTTATATTTATGTTTATGTTTATCTTTACGTTAAAATTATAGATTGAATTTTAAAATCATAGCTTTATATATATCCTCTATCCTAGAATTATTATAATTTAAATCAAAATCACTCTCACTTGTCCATATTTCCTGAGCTTTTAGAGCTTGTCCTATCAACATATACAGTCCATTTATGTTATTAATTCCATACTCATCTGCTAGCTTAAGTAGCTTGGTTTTTTGTGGATTGTATATGAGATCAACTACATTGCTGTACTTTTTTATAGCTTCCTTTTTAATAGGACACTCTTCAATATTCGGATAGGTTCCTACTGGGGTGCAGTTTATAAGGCAGTATTTATCCTTAATTTCATCGATTTCCTCATAAGCCAGTACTTCAAAATCTGGATACTCCAGCTTTGTTTTATCTGGATTCCTGCTTATAATTGTTATACTCCTAGCCTGTTCATCCTGCAGTACTTTTATAACTGCCTTTGCAGCTCCTCCTGCTCCAAGTAAAGTAAATCCATTTTTGCTTATAGATATTCCTGCTTTATCAAGACATAATTTAAAGCCATCGTAATCTGTGTTTGTTCCTATGGCTTTGTTTTCTTTTAAAGTAATTGTATTTACAGCCCCTATTTCGATTGCCTTTTGATCTATCTTATCTAGATATCTCATTATATCCTGCTTGTAAGGGATAGTTACATTTAGACCAGCTAAGTTTAGTACTCTCATCGAAGCTATAACTTTTTCTAGATTTTCAGGCTGTACTTCGAACATGCCGTAGCTACCTTTTATACCTGCTTCTTTCATAATCTCTTGATGAAGTACATCTGATATACTGTGAGCTAAAGTTTTTCCTATTAATCCAAAATTGTTTTTCTTCATAGTCTCCACCTTGATTTGATGTACTCAGGATTTTCATCTAGCATCATATCCAAAATAACAAAAGCTGATACTGACTCAATTACAGGAACCACTCTAGGTACTATGCAAGGATCATGTCTTCCCTTTATCTCAATTATTGCATCACTGGAATTATTTATATCTATAGTATTTTGGCTCATCGCTATAGATGGAGTTGGCTTTATTGCCGTTTTGAATATTATAGGCATAGCATTAGTGATGCCACCTAAAATTCCCCCATTGTGATTTGATTTATGTGTTACTTCCCCATCAATTATACTCATCTCGTCGTTTACCATAGATGCTCTTGCTTTACTCATCTCAAATCCATCACCAAATTCAATACCTTTAACAGCTGGAATAGAAAATAGCATATGAGATAATCTACTCTCGACAGAATCAAAAAATGGGCTTCCTATACCAGCTGGCACTCCAGTTATGGCACACTCCACTACCCCTCCTATAGAATCGTGGTTTGCCTTTGCATCTTGAATTAGATTCCTCATGAGAATTTCTTTTTCCTCTGATATTACTGGTAGTTCCATTTGCTTCAATTTATCTCTTAGCTGAGCACTTCCTGTCATGGAATTTAGATTTTCATCAACAACCTCTCCAATACTTAGTACATGAGCCGTAGTAAAAATATTTGCTCCCTCTAGTATATAGCTCGCTATAGCACCAGCAAAAGTAAGCACAGCTGTTAATCTTCCAGAGGAATGTCCTCCTCCTCTATAATCACTGTACCCTTTGTATTTCATATAGCCTGTATAATCTGCATGGCCTGGTCTCATTAGATTTTTAGTTTTTTCATAATCGCTCGAGTGCTGATTTGAATTTCTAATTTCAAAAGCTATAGGAGCTCCAGTTGTAATTCCATTAAAAATACCACTTAATATTTCAGCCTTATCAGCTTCTTTTCTAGGTGTGGACATATCATTTTGTCCTGGCATTCTTCTTTTCATCACAGCTTCTATATAGTCCATATCAAGCTTAACCCCAGGCAGGATTCCATCTATTACTCCGCCTATGGCAACCCCGTGCGATTCTCCAAATATAGTAAGTTTTAATTTAGTTCCCAGTGTCGTACTCATTAATATCTGCCCCTAACGTTTTAAAGTCTTCCCAAAAATGCGGATAGGATTTAGAAACTGCTTCAGCTCCTGATATTTCTACTTCAAACTGACATCTTATAGAAGCTATAGCCATGGCCATAGCGATTCTATGGTCATTCCAGCTACTGAGTTTTCCTCCAGTAAGCTGAGTTTTTCCATTAATAATAATAGAATCCTCAAGCTCTGTAATATCTGCTCCTAGCTTTGATAACTCACTAACTGTAGACTTGATTCTATCAGATTCCTTAATCCTAAGTCTTGATGCATTGATGATTCTAGTTTCTCCCTCACTCACAGATGCCATAACACAAATTACTGGAATTATATCTGGAATCTGAGAAGCATCTATTACCATTGATTTTAAATGCCCAGAGTTTATCTCAATATTTCCATCTTCAAGCTTTTTAATATCTGCTCCCATAGCTTTTGCTATATCTATAATTTTTTTATCTGCTTGAAGAGATTCTAGATTTACATCATTGCATACTATTTTATCTCCAATAGCTCCAGCTACTATCCAAAATGCTGCTTGCGAAAAATCGCCCTCAACTTTGTATTCTCTGGCTTTGTAAGCTTGATTTCCCTTTATATAAAATTCTTTATACTCTTTATTTTCTATCAATATTCCAAAGGCTTTTAGCGTATCAATCGTCATATCAACATACCCTTTAGATTCTAAATCTGTCGTGATAATTATCTTTGAATCAGAATCTAATAGTGGAAGCACAAACATAAGCCCAGTTATAAATTGAGAGCTTATATCCCCACGAAGCTGAAATTCTCCTGCCTTTAATTTTCCTTTTACTACTAGAGGCAGTTTATTTTCTTCATTCCTATAGGATATATTTTGTTTATCAAAAATCTCATAATATACATCAAGAGGTCTTTCTACAAGCTTTCCTTTACCTGTAAACTTAACCTCTTCATCCATTAATCCTGCAAAAGGAATTAAAAATCTAAGAGTAGAGCCCGACTCATTGCAATCGATGTCGTTTCCTGTATAAACTAGATTTTTATTGCCCTTAATTATTACTGTTTTCCTTAGGCCTGCATTATCTTGAACTTCGATTTCCACTCCAAAATTCTTCATTGCATTAATCGTTGCTATTATATCATCGGATAAAATCACATTCGTTATCTTACTCATCCCATCGGATAAGGATGCGGCTATAATAGCTCTATGACTCATGCTTTTTGAAGGTGGTATACTTATCTCACCAGAAAGCTTTTTAGGATTAATTGTTACTGTCTTTTTAGGCATTGTAACTTCCTTTCTATTCATACTGTATACAAAGCTATTTAAATTTTTGATATATACTGATACTCCTCAATAATAAATCTAAGTACTTGCTTGTTCAATATTTTATATCATAAATAGCTACCTGTTATTTTTCTATTAAAACATCTATATATTCCGGATATATAAACGAATCTCCTATTTTTCTTATAAAAATAGTATTAATTTTTTCTCCTAGTGACTTTTTATCATGAGCAATTATCTCTTTCACAGCCTCAATATCCATTTTAGGATAGTCTATAGGAAGATTATATTTAAGCATTAGAGTCTTAATTTTATCACTAGTGCCTAGCTTGGTAAGTCCTAGCCTTTCTCCTAAGCTTGCTATATAAAGCATTCCCAGTCCCACGGCTTCTCCATGAGTATAAACTTCATAATTAAAATTACTTTCAATGACATGCCCAAAGGTATGCCCAAAATTAAGCAGCATTCTTTCATTATTTTCTTTTTCATCTCTTTCGACAATATCTGCTTTTATTTGACAGCATGTTGAAATCAAGTTGTCAAATTGTCCACTTATAGAATCTAAATCATACTCTTCTAAAAACTCAAAAAAGCTTTCGTCCTTTATACAAGCATATTTTATTACCTCTGCCATACCATCGGATAAAACTCTCTTATCCAAAGTCTGCAAAACTTCAGGGTCAATAAGTACAGCTTTTGGATGATAAAAGCTTCCTAAAAGATTCTTCCCTATAGGAAGATTAACTGCTACCTTTCCACCTACACTGCTGTCTATTTGAGCAAGCAAAGATGTTGGAATCTGTATAAAATCTATTCCTCTAAGTAATGTTGAAGCAACGAAGCCTGTTAAATCTCCTACTACTCCTCCACCAAGAGCTATTATCAAATCACTTCTAGTTATATTATATTCTATAAGTTTAGTTGCTAAATTTTCATAATTTGAAATAGATTTGCTTTTTTCTCCTGCAGAAATAGTAAAAATACAACTTGTTATATTTAGATTTTCTAACGAAGCTTTTAATCCATTTGCATATAAAGGACCTACATTGCTATCTGTAATAATTGCAACTTTTTCTCCTCGTAAAAGCTGTTTTATATATGATGCCCAATTTGTCTTCAAGCCATGTTCTATATATATAGGGTAAGAATCCTTGCTAGTTTTAACATTGATGATTTTTGTCATGCGCTTTTTCCTTTCAGCTTTTTATTGTTTTGCTGTCTAGTATTTTTACTGACAATATCTGAGACATCTTATAGCCTTTATTTGTCTTAGCTACTCTGTATATATTTTCAAATTCCTTATATTCCATTGGTTGATTACCTTTTTGGATATAAAATTTTTCATTTACTACCACTCTAAAATCTCCGTTGTCAAATTCATTCATGGAGTTTATTTTATATGATATAAGACGTTCCTTTATACCTCTTTCTGAGTATGACTTTACAGTTGATTTCTGAACTGAACATATCTTACTGCCTGGAAGAATATCCGATGATACTAGCGAAAAATCTCCTGAATTTATGGCGCTCACAAAATTATTCTGATAGCTATGTATTAGTTTTTCTACTTGAGTTTTCTTATGCTGGTTTAAAAATTTATTATGATTTTGGTTGTGCATCTTAGGTTGATAAAAAATCTTTGTAGCTGTATATGAATCTGCATATGATATTATTCCAAAATTAGATAAAAAAAGTGAAAAAATGAGCATTCTTGCCAATAATTTTATCTTCATATATAAACACCTCATTGTTATAAATATTAGTTTAAAATTCAATAGGTAAAATTTTCAATTAACCTATATTATAATACAAATCCCAGTGATAATACAAACTTTATGCTTAAAATATTTATAATTAAACAAAAACACCACACGTTTAAGCTATCTGTATTGCTTAAATATGTGGTGAGCTTTGTTGTCTCTGCAATAAAAAACCCTTTAGATTATTCTAAAGGGTTAAATGTTCTTAATATGAGTTAAAAAATGTTAAATTTATAATTTTTTCTATATATAACCTCTGAAAGTGTTGCTGTGGTGTGCCCAGAGGGATTCGAACCCCCGACCCTTTGATTCGTAGTCAAATACTCTATCCGGCTGAGCTATGGGCACAAATAATTCATTATAAAAAAAAATAGTGGAGGCGGCACCCAGATTTGAACTGGGGGTGAAGGAGTTGCAGTCCTCTGCCTTACCACTTGGCTATGCCGCCTCGTTTTGTTGGGGTGAATAATGGGATTCGAACCCACGGCCTCCAGAGCCACAATCTGGCGCTCTAACCAACTGAGCTATATCCACCATATTAAAATTTAATCTATATGGTCGAGGTGGAGGGACTCGAACCCCCGGCCCCATGGTCCCAAACCACGTGCGCTACCAAACTGCGCTACACCTCGATAATGTCATTATACTATATTAAATTGGTAGCGGCAACAGGGGTCGAACCTGTGACCTTTCGGGTATGAACCGAACGCTCTAGCCATCTGAGCTATGCCGCCCTAGTGCTGAAATCAGCTCAAATGGTGCCCAGAGGCGGAATCGAACCACCGACACGAGGATTTTCAGTCCTCTGCTCTACCGACTGAGCTATCTGGGCTAACATGGCGGAGAGGGTGGGATTCGAACCCACGGTCCCTTTCGGAATCACTGGTTTTCAAGACCAGCTCCTTAAACCGCTCGGACACCTCTCCATGTTAAGCTATGTAAAATAGTAAGTGGTGACCCATCCGCGACTCGAACGCGGGACACCCTGATTAAAAGTCAGGTGCTCTGCCGACTGAGCTAATGGGTCATAGTATGGCTGGGGATGCAGGACTCGAACCTACGCATGCCAGAGTCAAAGTCTGGTGCCTTACCGACTTGGCTAATCCCCAACAAAAAATTGGTGTGCCTGAAGGGAGTCGAACCCCTGACACCCGCCTTAGAAGGGCGGTGCTCTATCCAGCTGAGCTACAGGCACATAACTGGAGCGGAAGACGGGACTCGAACCCGCGACCCTCGCCTTGGCAAGGCGATGCTCTACCACTGAGCCACTTCCGCAAAAAAAATGGTGCGGATGGAGGGACTTGAACCCCCACGCACAAGGCGCTAGATCCTAAGTCTAGTGCGTCTGCCAATTCCGCCACATCCGCATGTGGAGCTGGCGATAGGAATCGAACCTACAACCTGCTGATTACAAGTCAGCTGCTCTACCGTTGAGCCACGCCAGCACATTATCTACTATCATACACCATTTTTCATGTACTTATATTTAGTTTTAAAATGGCGATCCGGAAGGGGCTCGAACCCTCGACCTCCAGCGTGACAGGCTGGCATTCTAACCAACTGAACTACCGGACCGCATATTAAATTTGGTGGGCCCAACAGGGCTCGAACCTGTGACCCCCTGCTTGTAAGGCAGGTGCTCTCCCAGCTGAGCTATGAGCCCACTAATGGTGACCCCTAGGGGAATCGAACCCCTGTTACCGCCGTGAAAGGGCGGTGTCTTGACCGCTTGACCAAGGGGCCTTAACTGGTTGCGGGGATAGGACTTGAACCTATGACCTTCGGGTTATGAGCCCGACGAGCTACCAACTGCTCCACCCCGCGTCATTATGAAATTATTGTGGTGCCGAAGACCGGAATCGAACCGGTACGATATTCTCATATCGCAGGATTTTAAGTCCTGTGCGTCTGCCAGTTCCGCCACTTCGGCACAATAATTAGCTGGCTCCGAAGGTGGGACTCGAACCCACAACCTACCGGTTAACAGCCGGTTGCTCCGCCGTTGAGCTACTTCGGAATACCAATTGGCTACGTCCTACTCTCCCAGGACCCTGCGGTCCAAGTACCA
>Ga0247728_10038_pt1 | contig 116048 bp, 99 predicted proteins | sample SalenrCarbi39_FD_183048 | JGI IMG/M metagenome (GOLD analysis project Ga0247728, IMG submission 183048) | Saline wetland microbial communities from Lincoln, Nebraska, United States - Carb-i39 | ecosystem: Environmental > Aquatic > Non-marine Saline and Alkaline > Salt marsh | place: USA: Nebraska...
GGGGTACACCCGATCCCATTCCGAACTCGGAAGTTAAGCCCTCCATCGCCGATGATACTGCGTACTCTTGCGTGGGAAAGTAGGCCGATGCCAGCACTTATTCTCAAAAGGGATACGAGAAATCGCACCCCAACCCATCACGGAAGGCCCCGGTGAGCAATCACCGGGGCCTTCCTGCGTTCGGCACCATGGAAGCGCGATGGGGGCGGGGATAGGGCGGGGGGACGGATGGGCCGGGGGGCTTGAGCAGGGCAGGCACGGGCAGGATATCTCGCGGGTGGTGAATACGCTTCGCGTGGTGTGCGATGCGTACCCGTGTGTTTCTCTGTGGTTGCAATCTGGTGGCAGTGCAACGTCCTCAGAACCCCATGTTTTCCGGAAGCGGCAGCTGGTGCGCTACGGAAGGGATGCAGCCCGTGCGTCTGCAAGTGTGCACTGATGAAAGGTAGGGATAACACTCATTGTCAGCGCGGGTTCTTGGACTTAACTTGATCGGGATTCTGTTGACTGCGCGCTCGAACATCTGGCCGCCGCATGGCTGCCCCTTTTTTCACCTTTCGTCGGTTGCCTTGGGGGGGAACATGTTCCGCAAGTTTACCATCGCCAAACGCATCTATGCCCTGTTCTTCATCATGACCCTGTTTCTGGCCGGGATGGCCATGGGGTTGTACTGGGTGGCCGATCACATTGCCGGGGCGGGCATTGCAACCGCCAAAGAGGCCATGCTCTCGGCCGAGAAGAACCGCATTCAGGCCCTCACGCATGCCCTGGCCGTATCCCTGGGGGATTTGTCCGCAGGGCTCGGCGAAGAGGAGCAGCGCCAGGTTATCGGCAAGGGCGTCGAGCGGGTACGCTTTGAAGCGGACCAGTCCGGCTATTTCTATGTCTACAAGGGAACCGTGAACGCCGCACACCCCGTGCAGAAGCAACTGGTGGGCAAGGACCTGGGCGACACCAGGGACCGCGAGGGCAAGTACTACGTGCGTGAACTTTCGCGCGTGGCCGCTGCGGGCGGAGGCTTCGTTACTTTCGTATTCCCGAAGCCGGGCATGGGCGACCAGCCCAAGCTGGGGTATGCCGAAAGCATTCCGGGTACACCCTTCTGGGTGGGCACCGGCATCTACCTCGACAATATCCAGGCCGCCGAAGCACAGGTGGCCGATTCCATGGAGCAGGTACGCACCCGCGAGGTGCTGTACACCTACGCCGTTGTGCTGGGGCTGCTCTTGTTCGTGGGGCTGCCGGTGGCCTACCTGCTGGCGCGGTCCATTGTGCTGCCGCTGCGCGAGGCCACCCGCACCGCGCAGGACATAGCGGCGGGCGATCTTGACCGCCACATTGCCGTGGAGGGCGAGGACGAGGTGTCCGCCTTGCAGTCGGCCCTGGATGTGATGGTAACCACCCTGCGTAGCAACATCGAGCGCATGAGCGCCCAGCAGGACGAGGCGCGCCGCCTGGCCGCAAACGCCAGCGAGGCCGCCCGCAACGCCGACGAGCAGGCCCGCACTGCCATGGCCTCCAAGGAGGGCATGCTGGAGGCGGCAGTACGGTTGCAGCGCATGACCGAAGACCTTGGCGTGTCCGCGCGCGAACTGGCCAGCCGTTCGGCCACCCTGTCAGAGGGGTCGCGCGCGCAGACCACCCGCGTGGCCGAAACTGCCACCGCCATGGAGCAGATGAATGCCTCGGTCATGGATGTGGCCCGCAGCGCCGCCGATGCCGCCCGCGAGACGGAAGCCTCGCGCGAGCGTGCCCGCCAGGGGGCAGAGGCCGTCACTGCCACCATGGACGCCATGGGCGAACTGCGCCAGCTTGCCGAAACCCTGCACGAGAACATGCGCAGGCTGGGCGGCCAGTCCGAGGCCATCGGCACCGTCATGAGCGTCATCAACGACATTGCGGACCAGACCAACCTGCTGGCCCTCAACGCCGCCATCGAGGCCGCCCGCGCCGGTGACGCCGGACGTGGCTTTGCCGTAGTGGCCGACGAGGTGCGCAAGCTGGCCGAAAAGACCATGAACGCCACCCGCGAGGTGGGCGAGACCATCAAGGGCATCCAGTCGCTGACCGCGGCCAATGCCCGCAGCATGGATGATTCGCTGCGGGCCATGGAGCTGGCGGAGCGTCGTTCCGCCGATTCTGGCGAGGTGCTGCGCGGCATTCTGGACATGGCCGTGCGCGTCACCGGGCAGGTCCAGGCCATTGCCGCCGCCGCCGAGCAGCAGTCCGCCGCGTCGGAACAGATTACCCGCAGCCTGGCCCAGGTGGATGGCATCGCTCGCGACAACGGTCGTCTGGTCACCGAGGAGGACAAGGAAATCCACGATCTCGGGCGCATGGCTGAAGACCTGCGCGGGCTGGTGACGGAGTTGCAGCGCAAGGCCGGATAACCCGGCTGGCGTGCGCGCCGGTTTTCTCCTTCCCCCACCGCACGCAAGACGGCCCCGGCAGCATGCAGCTGCCGGGGCCGTCGTCGTTTCCGTCCTGCTGGCGCAGCCTACATTGCGTCGCTGGCGTCCAGCTGGTTGATCTGGTCTTCCACGGCCTGTTCCAGTTCGCGGGGCAGACCCATGATGTCCACGTTCAGGAAGCCGCGCACGATGGTCGAGGTGGCTTCGTCCTCGTCCAGGCCGCGCGCCATGAGGTATTCGATCTCTTCCTGCGCGATCTTGCCGACGGCCGCCTCGTGGGACAGTTCCACGCCGTCCACGGTGCCTTCCAGCTCCGGAATGGCGTGGATGATGCCGTTGCCGAGGATCAGCCCCTTGCACTCCAGGTGGCCGCGCGCGGGTACCTGATAGGCACCGATGTGCCCCCGGTTGATGATGGTGCCGCCGGTGGTCAGGGTGCGGGCGATGATTTCGCCGCGCGTGTCGGGCGCGTTGAGCAGGATGCGGTTGCCCGTGTCCACGTACGAGCCTTCCGGCGCCACGATGACCGAGTTGAACCGCGCCACCGACCCGCGCCCGGCAAGGGTGAGGGTGGGGTACATCTGCAAGTCCTTCACGGGCTTGAGCAGCACGTAGTTGTTCACCAGTACCGCGTCTTCCTCAAGCATCCCGGCGGAGCGCGGGCGCACCGCCGTGTCTTCGCCCCAGTTGTGGATCATGGTGAAGGTGAGCTTGCCGCCCTTGTGCACGAAGAATTCGGAGACGCCCAGGTGCGCCGCCTCGCGCGTGCCGTGGGCCGTGGCGCAGCCGGTGATGATGTGCATCTCGGCGCCTTCTTCCACGATGACCACGTTGTGCACGTTCTGGCCCACGCCGTTGCCCTTGATGAACAGGCACGACTGCACGGGCGCCTCGATCTTGGCCCCCTTGCGGGCGCGGATGAAGTAGCCGCCGTGCAGGTGTTCCGCCGCCGCGCGGGTGTATTCGTCGCGGTTGGGATCCACCATCTTCCAGAAGTATTGCGGCAGGCCGTCATAGGTCTTGAGGGCCTGCTTGATGTCCATCAGCTCCAGGCCTTCCTGGGTGGACTTGCAGTGCACGCCGCTGTGGTTCATGTGCATGAACGAGCCGCTGCGCTCCTTGGCATTCACGTCGATGCCCGCGTACAGCAGCCGCTTGCGGTCGAATTCGTCCAGCGTGGAAAGGTCGGGGATGGTATCGGCCTGCGCCCCTTCGAAGCTGTAGCGGGTAAGGTCCACGTTCTTGAAAGCCATGGCTACAGCGCCTCCTTGATCTGGCCGAGCGATGCGTCGCTGTCGAGGCAGCGCAGGCATTCCTGATAGCCGTACTTGCTGACGTGGTCGAGGATGTCGCGGGGGCGCGCCTCGCAGCACAGGTGCCCGTCGTACATCACCTGGCCCCGGTCGGCATTGACGTATTCGAGAATGTAGCCGGTGTGGGTGATGATCAGGCCGGAGGTCTTGCAGCGGGCCTTGTGCTGCTTCATGGAGCAGGACGCGGGGGGCATGCCGTCCAGCAACTGTCGGGCGGTCTGGCCGATGAGGGCCATGTTCTCGAGGTCCACGCCCGATTCCGGTTCGTCGAACAGCACAAGGTCGGGCCGCTGGGCCATGAGCTGGAGCATTTCGGACCGCTTGATCTCGCCGCCGGAGAACCCGGCGTTGACGTCACGCTCCAGGAACCGGTCGAAGTTCACCTTGCGGGCCAGGTCTTCCACGTCCACTTCACGCTCGCGGGCGCACATCTTCACCAGCAGGCCGGTCTTCAGGCCGTGGATGGTGGGCGGGCGCTGGAACGACATGCCGATGCCGAGGCGGGCGCGCTCGTACATGGGGGCATGGGTGATATCCTGCCCCTTGAAGAGTATCTGGCCCTGGGTGACGGTATAGTTGGCGAAGCCCATGAGGGTCATGAGCAGGGTGGTCTTGCCGGAGCCGTTGGGACCAAACAGGATGAAGGTCTCTCCGGCTTCTATCTTGAGATCGATGCCTTTCAGAACCTCTACGTCGCCGATGCAGACGTGCAGGTCGCGTATTTCGAGCATGATGGACCCCTTGCGATGTTTTGCGCGGTGTGCGGCCCGGCGCGTGTTCCCGTTGCGGCCCCCTTCGCGGTGGCGAAGGAGCGGCATGACGGGCGAAACGGCGCAAACCGCCGCGCGGCAGCCCGAAACTTATGCGGCATACCCCCCGGTAAGTCAATGCGAGGAACCCTGCGGAAAACGTGAGGAAGCACTCGCATCCTGGCGGAAAGAAAGGGAGGGCGGTTGGGCCACGTCGCCGCACGGGGGCGAGCGAAGGATGCAACGGCAAGGTTGTGTGTGGGGGGAGCGGACCGTCAGCGGGGATGCGCGGCGAGGTGGCGGAGTGAGAGGCAGCTTGCAGGGCGAATGATGGTGCGCGGCAGGGCGTGCGCCCGGCCTGCGCCCCGCCGGTCATGCCTCCGGGTCGTGCGGGGCGCGGATGACACCTCGGCCCCGGCCCTCGGGAAACCGGCAGTAGTAGCAGCGGCCCTTCTGGCGGAACAGCGGCAGCAGCACGAACCCGGCCACGAAGCCGCCCAGGTGCGCCCACCATGCGATGCCTGCGCCGTCACTGCCCAGCGAGGTCAGTCCGGACAGCAATTGGGTGACGAACCATATGCCCAGGTAGACCACGGCGGGCAGGTCGAAAATCAGCGGGATGAACAGCAGCGGCACCAGCGTGGTGACCCGCGCGTGCGGATACAGCAGGAAGTACGCCCCCAGTACCCCGGCGATGGCCCCGGACGCCCCCACCACCGGCACGGTGGACGAGGCGGAGAAGACCATGTGCGTCAGCAGCGCCGCCAGCCCGCACGTGAGGTAGAAGATCATGAAGCGCACCGGCCCCATGACGTCCTCTATGTTGTCGCCGAAGATCCACAGCGTCCACATGTTGACCAGAAAGTGGCCCCAGCCGCCATGCAGGAACATGTGCGCGGCGAAGGCGATGAAGCCCCCCGGCGGGTAGCCGGAGGTCAGCGCCCAGTCCGGGTGGGCGAAGCGGGCGGGCACCACCCCCAGGACGTGGAACAGGCGCAGGGTTTCGCCCGGCGTCAGCGTCTGCTGCCACAGGAACACCGCGAGATTGACGGCAAGAATGCACCACACCGACCACGGGGTGTGCACGCGGGGGATGGTGTCGCGCAGGGGAAACATGCGCTAGCGTCTCATGCCTGCCACAGCGAGGCAAGGTGCGCGGCCAGGCGGGCATCGCGCGCGGCGCGCAGGCGGGCCAGTTCGGCCACCAGGCCGCGCGTGCGGCGGGCCAGGTCTTCCGGCGTGCCGGAATTGTCCACCACCAGGTGGCAGGCGCGCATCTTGTCGGCCTCTGGCCATTGCCAGGCCTCCATGGCGGCGATCATGTCCGGCGGCCAGCCGCGATGCGTTTCCAGCCTGCGGGCGCGTTCGGCAAAGGGGCAGTGCACCCCGACGAGAAGAACATTCGGCAGGATGTTCGGCTGTGTGCCCGTCTTCCAGCCCGCCTCCAGAAACAGCGGCACCTCGGCCACGGCCACGGGCGCGCCCGCCGCCTCTGCCTGCGTGAAGAACTGGTCCATGTCGTGCCGGGCCAGGGGGTGGATCATGTCCTCCACCTCGCGGCGCAGGGCGGTGTCCACGCGCATGGCTTCGAACAGGGCGCGTTTGTCCACCGGTCCGGCGGGGTCGGGCACGAAACGGTCTCCGTAGCGGCCCCGCAGCATGTGGTGCCCGCCGCCGCCCGGCTCGTACAGCCGTGCCACGGCGGCGTCGGCGCTCCACACCGGCAGGCCTGCCTCGTCCGACTGGCCAAGCATGCGCAGGAGGGCGGACTTGCCGCAGCCCGGCGACCCGGTCACCACCACCCGCTGCATGCGCCGCGACAGGCGCAGCGCCAGCGCGGCGAAGTCCGGCGGGGGCGGGCAGGTGAAGTGCATGTCATCGCCCGTTTCCGGGTGGCGGAAGGACAGGTGCCAGGCGTGCAGCATCTGGCGCGGGGGAAATTCCGGCAGTTCGCGACCACCGGGCGGCACGGTGTCCGCCGGGCCGTACACGGCGTCCTGCCACAGGGGGTGTCCCAGATGGGCCATGTGCACCCGTATCTGGTGGGTGCGCCCGGTGAAGATGCGCACCGCCACCAGGGCGAAGCGCCCGTCCGGGTCGGCCAGCAGCACCCGCCACGCCGAGCGGGCGGGCTTGCCGCCCCGGTTTTCCGGCACCACGGCCATCTTGACCTTGTGCAGCGGGTGGCGACCGATGGGCGCGTCGATGTCGCCTGCCGCCGTGGGCACGCCGTGCACCAGGGCCAGGTATTCCTTGTGCACCTGCCGTTCCGCGAAGGCGCGCGACAGTTCCAGCCGCACCGCCTCGGTCAGGGCCACCAGCAAAAGACCGCTGGTATCCTTGTCGATACGGTGTACGATGCCGGGGCGAAAGCCCTCTTGCGCGGCCAACTCGGGAAAGTGGCGCACCAGCCGGTGCACCAGCGTGCCTTCCGGGCAGCTGGGGCAGGGGTGCACGGTGAGTCCGGCGGGCTTGTCCAGCACGGCGATGGCCGCGTCGCGGTACAGAACGGCCAGTTCGCCGTCTTCGGGAGTGACCTTGGCAACGGGCACGGCAAGGACGAGGGTGACCGTTTGCCCCGGCTCCACGCGGGTGTTGGGCACGGTGCACGCGCGGCCCTGCACGGAGGCAGCTCCGTCGCGGATGGCCCGCTTGACCTTCTCGCGCGAGACGGCGTCGCCGTGACCGTCCCTTTCACGCAGTTCGGCCATGACGTCGCCCAGAAAGCGGTCCAGCCGCTGCCCGGCGTGTTCGGGGCCGACGGTGAAGGAATGGGTGCGCGTTTCTGCCGGAGGGGGGGGTAAATTCGACATGTTTGGCAACGGTTGTGCTTTCGCTTGACCGACGGGGGCGTGTTTTTTACAACCTGTTCGTTTGGGGGGCAAGCGTCCCCGCACACCGAGACAGACAAGGAGACCTATCGTGGCCGTAACCGTGGTGAATCATCCGCTGGTCAAGCACAAGCTGGGCATCCTGCGCCAGCACGACGTGCCGGTAAGCGAGTTCCGGGCCATTTCCAACGAAATATGCCGCCTGCTTACCTACGAGGCCACCAAGGACCTCGAAACGGAGAAGGTCACCATACAGGGGTGGGCCGGGCCTGTCGAGGTGGACCAGATCCGCGGCAAGAAGATCACCGTGGTGCCCATCCTGCGTGCCGGCCTTGGCATGCTGGACGGCCTGCTGGACATGATTCCCGGTGCCAAGGTGAGCGTTGTCGGCATGTTCCGCAACGAGGAAACTCTTGAGCCCGTGAAATATTACGTGAAGCTGGCCAAGAACATCGAAGAGCGCATGGCCATCATCATTGATCCCATGCTGGCCACCGGCGGCACCCTGAACGCCACCATCGACCTGCTGAAGGAAGCGGGCTGCCCGCAGATCAGGGGCCTGTTTCTGGTGGCCGCGCCGGAAGGCATCAAGAAGGTCACCGATCGTCACCCCGACGTGGACATCTATGTGGCGGGCGTGGACGAGCGGCTCAACGAGCACGGATACATCCTGCCCGGCCTTGGTGATGCGGGCGACAAGATATTCGGCACCAAATAGGGCGCACCACGGGGCGGGACAGCATATGTCCCGCCCCTTTTTACGGGGGGGCCTCGCCGCTCCCCGCCGTGTGCCCGCATCCGGGGGGACACGGCACGGACCCAGGTTTTCCGCAGCAAGGCGGCAGGGCGTTTGCCCGGACCGATCCTTGGCGATCGGCCAGGCCAGGCGCCCCGCAACGGCCCAACGTCCGCGCGCCGCGCGCATGCACACACCACATCAGCACTTTTCGGAGAGGGCAATGGCCAGAAAGACCATCCAGGTGGAGGAGAAGGTACCGTTTCTTCAGGGTATTCCCCTGAGCTTCCAACACCTTTTCGCAATGTTCGGGGCATCCGTTCTGGTGCCCACCCTGTTCAAGATAGACCCGGCCATAGTGCTGCTGATGAACGGCATCGGCACCCTGATCTACCTCGTGCTCTGCAAGGGCAAGGCCCCGGCCTTCCTGGGGTCCAGCTTCGCCTTCCTGTCGCCGGTGTTCGTGGTGCTGGGCGCGGACCCGACCATGTGGGGGGCCAACTACTCCTACGCGCTGGGCGGGTTCATCGCCTCGGGCTGCATCTTCATCGCCGTGGCCCTGATCATCTGGAAGTTCGGGCCGGACTGGATCGGCGTGGTGCTGCCGCCCGCCACCATGGGGCCCATCGTGGCCCTGATCGGCCTTGAACTGGCCGGGGTGGCCACCGGCATGGCGGGCGTCATGCCCGACGCCAATGGCGTGTACAATTCCACCGCCATCATCATTTCCATGACCACCCTGCTCACCGTGGCCTTCGGCTCGGTGCTGTTCCGGGGCTTCATGGCCATCATCCCCGTGCTGACCGGCATCGCCGTGGGCTACGTGGTGTCCATGGCCCTTGGCGCCGTGAACTTCGGCGGCGTGGCCACCGCCCCTGTGCTGGCCACCCCCACGATGTACGTGCCCAAGTTTGACATCAACACCATCCTGATCATCATTCCCGCCGCGCTGGTGGTCATTTCCGAGCACATCGGCCACCTGGTGGTCACCGGCAACATCGTGCAGCGCGACCTGACCCGCGACCCCGGCCTGCACCGTTCGCTCATGGGCGACGGCGTGTCCACCGTGCTGTCCGGCTTCTTCGGTTCCGTGCCTACCACCACCTACGGCGAAAACATCGGCGTCATGGCCATCACCCGCGTGTACTCGGTGTGGGTCATCGGCGGCGCCGCCGTCATCTCCATCCTGCTGGCCTTCGTGGGCAAGCTGTCCGCGCTCATCCAGTCCATCCCCACCCCGGTCATGGGCGGCATCTGCATCCTGCTGTTCGGCGTCATCGCCGCCTCGGGCATCCGCATGCTGGTGGAATCGCGCGTGGACTACTCCAAGCCCGCCAACCTCACCCTGACTGCCATCGTGTTCATCACCGGCATCAGCGGCGTGCCGGTGCAGGTCGGCTCGGTGCAGCTCAAGGGCATGGCCCTCGCCACCGTGGTGGGCATGATCCTGTCGCTGATCTTCCACGTGCTGGATCGCAGCGGGGTGGCCAGCAGCCAGACCGATTTGTAAGAGTACTTGGAGATAATCGGGGGAAGGAAAGGGGCTTTGGCGCTCTGCGGTCGTCATCCGTAAGACTCGCGTTGCGCGCTCGCCTAACGGTTGCCGCTCCCTCCCGCAAACGTTTCATTTGGTCTTTTGCATCCCCGTCGCAGTAACGCGGCGGGGATGTTTTCTTTGTGAACGATGAGGCGGGATGGTGCTGAATCGGGAGGTTGGACGATATGTTCATAAAAAGATATTGTTCAGAAAATATGAACATGCTAATTAGATGAACAAAGACGTGCGACATCAAAGGAGACAGAAGTGGAATCCAAGGAAAACAGCATCATCCGGCGATGCGTCGAGCAACTGAAGGCCGTGGCTGGTGTGGACGTGACGGGGCAGGTTGCGGAATTCGCGCTGGACAGGGGATTCGATCTGGCTCTTGACGTGTCTGGAAAAGGTGCAACTGCTGCTCGTTACATCGTCGAAGTCAAGACGCGTTTCAACAAGATGTCGTTTGAATTGATTCGCCAGCGCTTTCTGCTCGTTGGTGGCGAAGGTGCCAGGCCTTTGCTGTTTGCGGACTTCATCTCCAGGAAGCTTGCCGAACAATGTCGGGCCGAGGGGGTGGAATTTGTCGACAGTGTCGGGAACATGTTCATAAATCTTGATTGGCTGAAGGTGTATGTTGCCGGTAATGAAAACGATGCGAAGGTAGACGCCAGGGCCTCGCTAGCAAGTGTTGCAGCAATGAAAGTAACGTACGCACTGCTGGTGAAGAAGGATAGCGCCGGGGTGCCGCTGCGTGACATGGCGCGATGGGCGGGGGTGTCGCTTGGTAGCGTGGCTGCCGTGTACAAGGAATTGCGGGCGCAGGGGTTCCTGCGCGTGCGCGGTGGCCCTGATGGGGAAACCCGTGATCTGCTTGGCATGCAGCGTCTTTTTGACCGCTGGATAGCCGGATACGAGGACAGGCTGAGGCGAAAGCTTGTCGTCGGGGTATACAGGACGGCGGGAGGGGCGGTGGCTGAATTGCCGGAACGCCTGGCTGGGGGAAGGGGGGAAGGTATCCTGATCGGCGGGGAGTTGGGGGCGACCTTGCTTGAACGGGGCATACTGCATCCTGGCGCCGCAACATTGCATATTCCGGACACGATAGTCGACGCACGGAAGTTGGCGGTGCAACTCCGGCTGATTCCGGACAAGGGGGGGAATGTCACGTTCCTGAAGACGTTCGGTGATCTCAATGGGGGCGGAGGGGAGAAGGGATACCCGGAACTGGTCAATCCCCTATTGTTGTATGCGGAACTGCTCCGGATCAATGACCCGCGTACAAGAGAATTCACGGAGAAATTCCACAGCGCCAGGATAAAGGGGGTGTATGAAGCATGATCGAGCAAGGGGAGTACGAGGCTCTGCGCGATTTCGTGGGTGTTGCGGAAGGGCGACAGGTACCGTTTGTCCTGATTGGGGCCGGGGCACGGCTGCTGCTCATCGACTGGAAGGACAATGTGTATGACAGGCGCCGTACAGAGGATTGGGACTTTGGCGTCCAGTTGGCTGACTGGAGTGCTTTTGGCGGATTGCATGCGGCATTGCTGGGGTCTGGAAATTTCGCAGCCTGCAATGTTATGCATAGGGTAAAGCACCATTCGGGCGTCACGGTGGATTTTGTGCCTTTTGGCGACATTGAGAAGCCGGAAGGGGTCGTGACATGGCCGGATAGCGCGGTAATGACCGTGTGTGGATTCCCGGAGGCGATGCGGCACGCGAAACGTATTGATGTCGGACATGGCGTGAGCGTGCCCATTGTGACGGTGCCGGGCTTCGTTCTGCTGAAACTGTTTTCGTTCAGTGAACGTTGCGGCAATGATAAGGCAAAGGACCTTCAGGATATTCACTATGCGGTCAGTTGCTACGGAACAGGTCGGGAAGAAAGGATATTTGACGAGTTGAGCGACATGCTGGCGCAAGGCGCGCTGGGTTTTGACCGCGCGGGCGCATACCTGCTCGGAAAGGATGTGGCGGGCATTGCCCAAGCTGGTACTTTGAGCAAGGCGCTGGGGATTCTTGGGGGAATGTGCGGAGATGGTGTTACGCTGGATTCTCTGGTTTCATGCGGCACCATGGGCGAAGGCGAGGAAATTGCGGAAAGGACAAATGTTTACGCGCTGTTTGCCGCCTTCAAGAATGGTATTGAAGAATGCGGCAACCTTGTTGCAATGGCCGGGTAATGGAATGATCACTTTGAATGGAGGGAGGTGTCGGCTCACACGCCGTTGCAACGCGATGCAAAACGGCCCGCGCTTCACGAGAAGCACGGGCCGCGTCATTTGAACAAGGGACCGAGCGGGTGCCCTACAACCCGCCGCGCGCGGCGATGTGCCGGGTCAGTTCCGCGAACACGCCGTCGATGTCGAGGGCGGTGGTGTCCACCGTCACGGCGTCGTTGGCGGGGCGTAGCGGGGCCACGGCGCGGTTGCGGTCCATGTCGTCGCGTTCGCGGATCTGGGCGGCAATGGTGGCAAGGTCGGCGGGCTGGCCCTGCGCTTCCAGTTGCTGGCAGCGGCGGCGGGCGCGTTCCTCCGGCGTGGCGTCCAGGAAGAACTTGTGGCGCGCCGCGGGAAACACCACGGTGCCCATGTCGCGGCCTTCCACCACCAGGGCGCACGAGGCCCCCAGCGCCTGCTGTGCGGCCTTCAGCCGTTCGCGTACCACCGGCAGGGTGGCGATGCGCGAGGCCAGCGCGGCCACTTCCTCGGTGCGGATTTCCTCGCCCACGGGCACGCCGTTGCAGGACAGCACGGAAGCGCCGCCCGCGCCGGACAGCGCGAAGCAGAAGCCTTCCAGCCGGGCGCGCAGGTCGCCTTCCGGCAGTTCATGCGCGCCGGGCCCCAGCTTCCAGGCCAGGGTGCGGAACATGGCCCCGGTGTCCAGATAGGCCACGCCCAGCGCGTCGGCCAGCCGTTTGGCCAGGGTGGTCTTGCCCACGCCCGCCGGGCCGTCCAGGGTGACCACCGGGACGACGGGGGATGCGGCGGGCGAAGCGTTGGCGGCAGCGGCCTTGCCCGCGCAGGAACAGGCGCGACAGGTATCAGGCATGGGCCATGATCTCCCCGGCAGCCTTCAGGAACGCCGCGTTCTCGTCCGGGCTGCCCACGCTGACGCGCAAAAGGTCCGGCAGGCCATAGCTTTTCAGCGGGCGGATGATGATGCCGCGCCGCAGCAGTTCCTCGAACAGGTGCGCCGCGCTCTTGCAGGACGGGGCCGGGCGGAACATCACGAAGTTGGCCTTGCTGGGGTACACGTGGCAGCCCTGCGCGGTCAGCCCCGCCGTCAGTGCGGCGCGCCCCTCGCTGGTCACGCGCAGGGTTTCGGCGCGGAACACGTCATCCGACAGCGCGGCCAGTCCTGCCTCTTCGGCCAGAATGTTCACGCTGAACGGCAGCCGCACCCGGCGCAGGTAGTCGGCCAGTTGGACGGGCAGGATGCCGTAGCCAAGGCGCAGCCCGGCCAGCCCGAAACTCTTGGAAAAGGTGCGCAGCACGGCCAGGTTGGGGAATTCGTCGATGCGCCCCAGCAGCGAGTGGCCCGCCTCGTCCCCGCAGAAATCCATGTACGCCTCGTCCACCACCAGCAGGCAGCCGGGGGGCAGGGCGTGGGCCAGCCGTTCCAGGTCGGCCACGGGCGGGCAGAAGCCGGAGGGGTTGTCCGGCGTGGTCACGAAGACCACGGCGGTGGCTTCGTCCACCAGCGCCAGCAGGCCGTCCCAGTCGAAGGAAAAGTCCGCCGCCAGCGGCGCCTGCCGAAACTCCACACCCGCAAGGCGGGTTTGCAGTTCATAGATGCTGAAGCACGGGTTGAACGCCACCACGTTGTGCACGCCGGGCACGGCTCGTACCCGCACGATGAGGTCGATGATCTCGTCCGATCCGTTGCCCGCCACCACGCGTTCGGCGGGCACGCCGTGATGCGCGGCGATGGCCGCCGTCAGGCGCGGGTTGCCGGACTGGGCATAGCGGAAGGCCAGGTTCGCCTTGTGGCGCAGGGTGTGCTGGACCACCGGCGAGGTGCCCAGCGGATTTTCGTTGCTGGCCAGTTTGATGACGTGCGCAAGGCCGTACCTGTCGCGGATTTCGTCGATGGACAGGCCGGGGGTGTACGGCTTGAATCCGCACACTTCGGGACGCACGGCGCTGGGCGAGGCCAACTGAAGGTCCGTGGGGGCGCCTGTGTCGGTACCGGTCGCGGCGGACGTGTCGGCTGATTTGACGGCACACATGAGGGAACGTGCTCCTTCGTTGGGGCGCGGCGGGGCGGGGTGCGCCCGCCGTCGCGGAAGACCCCTCAGATAGTCCAAGGCGCCCGCACTGCGCAAGAGGCGGCGCGCAGCCGGGGTGTGCCAGCCCTTGCCCTGCGTGCGCGGTCCCTGCCTCCCCTGCACCGGACGCATGCCATGCCCGGCCCCTTGCCCCCTTGCCCCCTTGCCGCTGTCCGTCGGGTGCGTGTATCGTGAAGAATGGCCGCGTGACCGCACGCGGCATGTACTCCTGGATTGGCGGCAAGCGGCCCGCGACCGGGACGATTTTCGTCGGATACTCACGGGACAGCATATACGGAGGCGGACATGATCGGCCGAAACGATACGGACAGGTTTGCGCGCGGTACCGGCAGGCCCCGCGTGGTCATCGTGGGCGGCGGCTTTGGCGGGCTGTGGGCGGCGCGGCGTCTGGCACGGTCGGGCCGGGTGGACGTGGTGCTGGTGGACCGCAACAACTATCACACCTTCCTGCCGTTGCTGTACCAGGTGGCGGCGGCGGAGATCGAGCCGGAGCAGATCGCCTATCCCCTGCGCGGGGTGTTCCGGAGGCAGCAGCGGGTCAGCGTGGCGCTGGCGGACGTGCGCGGCGTGGACGCGGCACGCCGGGTGCTGCACACCGACGGGCCTGATATTCCCTACGACCATCTCATCCTTGCGCCCGGCAGCCTTACCTCGTTCTTCGGGGTGCCGGGTGCGGCAGAGAACGCCTACACCCTGAAATCGCTGGAAGACGCGGTGCGGCTGCGCAACCACATCCTGGCCTGCTTCGAGCGGGCCAGCCTGACGGAGGACCCAGCCCGGCGCGCCGCGCTGCTCACCTTCACCGTGGTGGGCGGAGGCCCCACCGGGGTGGAATTCGCCGGTGCACTGGCGGAACTGGTGCGCACCCCGCTGGCGCGCGACTTTCCGGAACTGGCGGGCAAGACGCCCCCGCGCATCGTGCTGCTGGAGGTGGCGGACGGCCTGCTGACCGGCTTTCCCGAACAGTTGCGCACCTATGCCCGCGACCGGCTGGCCCTGATGGGCGTGGAAGTGCGCACCAGGGCCGGGGTGGCCGAGGTTGGCCCCACCGACGTGCGCCTGGGCGAGGGGCTGCGCATCGCCACCTGCACCGTGGCCTGGACCGCCGGGGTGCGCGGGCACGACGTTGCCGCCGCCATGGGCCTGCCCGTGGGGCGTGGCGGGCGCGTGCCGGTGCTGCCCACGCTTCAGGTGGACGGACACCCGGAAATCCACGTGGTGGGCGACCTTGCGCTGCCGGATGGGCAGAACCCGCCCATGATCGCCCCCAACGCCACCCAGCAGGGCCGCCACGCGGCGGCCAACGTGCTGCGCCTGTTGCAAGGGGGCAAGGCCAAGCCTTTCCGCTACCGGGACAAGGGGGCCATGGCCACTATCGGGCGGCAGGCGGCGGTGGTGCGGCTGGGGCGTTTTGCCTTTTCCGGGCTGGGTGCGTGGGTGCTGTGGCTGTTCGTGCACCTGGCCTATCTGATCGGTTTCCGCAACCGGCTGTTCGTGCTGGTGAACTGGGCGTGGGACTACCTGTTTTTCGAACGGTCGGTGCGGCTCATCCTGCCGCGCGTGGCCATGGATGATGCGGTGTGCGAGGCCCCGCCGGAAGTGGCGGAAGCAACTGATGCCGGGGACGCGGGTCCGGGAGGCTCGGGGGATTCCGCCGGGACGTAAACGCCACGCAGGCGGGCCTTCCGTCCGGATCGTGCCTCCGGCAGGGGGCTGAAGAAACGGGAAAAGGGCCGCCGCGAACTGTTCGCGACGGCCCTTGCTCTTGCCTTCTTGCTGCTGTTCCTTGCCGCACCCGGCGGTGCCGTGGCGTCCGGCACACGGGCAGGTGCGGTCAGGCCACCGGAGTCGCGCGGGCCGAAGCCGCACGGACCAACCAAGAGGCCCGAAGCCGTTCAGCCCGGAACTACGCCGAAGGGCGGATGGTCAGCACTGGCTGGCGGGCGCTCTTGACCACCTTTTCCGCCACCGAGCCGAACAGGATGCGGTCCAGGCCCTTGCGGCCATGGGTGCCCATGATGATCACGTCCGCGCCTTCCTTGTCCGCGATGCCCAGGATTTCTTCCGCCGCATAGCCGGTGACGATGCGGCCTTCGGCCTTGATGCCCGGAAAGTTTTCGGCCACGAACGATTCCATGGCCTTTTCCGCGCCGGAAACGATTTCGCCCACGAAGTTCTCGATGGAGTTCGGCGGCACGTGAAAGCCCACGTACTGGCTGAGCGAGGGCGCTGCGTACAGCACCACCACCGATCCGCCGGTCATCTTGGCGAGAGAGGCGGCATATTCGGCGACATCCTTGCTGTGCTCGGAAAAGTCCACCGCGCAAAGAATCTTCTTGAAGTCCTTCATGGTGTTTCTCCCAGGTTACGGGTTCCGTGCCCCTCGCGGGGCCGGGTGGCAGTCTGAACCTCTTCGTATACTTACAGTATGCCTTGAGGGCGAAATAGACAAGGGTCGATTTGATGCGTAGTGTTGCCTTGTGGGCAAGCCGTGCCGCCCGGCAGCTTTTTCCCGCCTTTCGCGCCGTTGCAAGCCCGTTGTGCTGGGGGTGGGCCAGAAATTTCAGCATGTTGCGCGCGTGGCCCCCGTGGCAGGGTTCTTGCTTGACCACGGGCGTACCCTGCATGCACGACATGCGCTACATCCCTGACATGGGGGACGTCATGAAGATCGGCACGGAACAACTGGAGGCCCTGCAACGGCAGGAGTCGACGCAACGAAAGAGCACCGGCGGCGCCAATGCCGTCGGCGACTTCGGCGCGCTGCTCTCGCAAGAGCTTGGCGGAACCGAATCGGCGCAGTCCGCTGCGTCGGTGGTGCCGCCGGGGGCCGCGGGCATCGACCCGCTGCTCATGGTTTCGTCCGTGGATGGTGTTGACGCCACTGCGGATTCGACCGGCCTCGACCAGGCCATGGAGCAACTGGACGGTCTGCTGAACAACTGGGACGCCTATGCCCGCGAACTGGGGCAGGGGACGTCAACCGGAGGACTGCGTGATGCGTACTCGATGCTGCAAGGCATCGACAGTTCGCTGCGTGACCTGAAGCAGACCATGCCCAACCTTTCCGACCACGAAGGGCTCGCGGCCGTGGTCAACGAACTCGAAGTGATGGCCGCCACGGAGAAGTTCAAGTTCAACAGGGGCGATTACGCCTCGTAGGGCTGTCGCCGCCATGGTCCTTTTGCCCTCTGCCTGCGTCAGAATGTTTTTTGTTCCGGTCGAATACGATAAGAGTATGCTCCCGTAACAAAAAAGCTTTCTTCCTTGGCAGAGAACAAAAATCCTCATGGCGGTAAAAGTCTGGGCGTATCGTTTTTTTTTGCGGGGATCCCCTGCGGAAGAATCCTGAGTTGCCTTGATGCCATGCCCGCGTTCGCTTCGGCGGGGGCAGGACATGGCCAGCGGCATGAACGTCGCGCCTTCGGGCGCGGCGTTTTTCATTTTTTTGCAGGGAGATACGAAGAACAGGACGCAGACGGGAAAGGGTAAATTCAAACAGGCGGCATCGAAAGCGGCATCGGCAATGGCGGCATGGGCCGCTTGCGGGGTGGGTGACCGGCCTGGGGCCTGCCGGGCGGAAGCCGGTTCGTCGGGCAGGGGTCGGGACGGGGGACATGGCCCACGCCATTGTCGCATCTGGCGGTCACGTGCGCGTGACGTCCGCTTCACGCCCGCGTCAGGCTTGGGCGGGCAGTACCGCCAGGGGGGTGTACACCGGGTGGGTGCCGCCAAGGTCGCTGCGCCACAGCACCATTTCGCGTACGGTGCAGTCTGGCCATGGCGATGCGGCGCGGCTGGTTGGAGCGCGGTTGATCCGGGTGTCGATGGCGGCCAGCAGGGCGTCGCGCGCGTCTGTCATCGCCCGGGGGGAATACAGGCGGGGCGGGGATGCCGATTCGCCGTCGCGACATGCGGCACCGTGGCGCTCGCCGTCGCGTCGGGCCTCGCGCACTCGGGCCAGGGTAAGGTGCGGGGCAAAGGGCCGGTCCTCCGGCGCGAACCCCAGGCGAACAAGGGCCGCGTTGACCGCCCCGGCCAGGGCCGCGCATTCCGGTGCGCCACGCGCCAGCCCCAGCCACAACACACGCGGAACCCCCCGGGCCGGGAACACCCCCGCCTTGCCCACGGCCAGTTGCAGGGGCGCAAAGCTGATGGTTCGCAGTGCGTCCGCCACCTCGGCGCAGCGGGGGACGGGCATGTCGCCCAGAAAACGCAGGGTCAGGTGCCAGTTGCCGGGGGGCGTCCAGCGCAGGCGGCGCAGCAGATCGGCCAGTGCCGGGGCGTGCGCGTCGGGGCCGGTCGTGTCGGCGTCGGCGCAGGGCGCGTGCAGGTCGGTGCGCAGTGCGGCCAGGCGGTCCTGCCATTGCGGGGGCAGGGGCAGCCCCACGAAGCAGCGGATCGGGCGGTTCGAATCCGCGCCGGACCCGTCAGGATTCGCGGGTGCGCCGCGCCAGGTCTTTCCCTGCGCCGTTCGCGTGTCCCCGGTCATGGTGTTCCCCTGTTCGTGACGTGTCCCTGCGGATGACGTGTCCTTGCGGATGACGTGTCCCTGCGCATGGCGTGTTGTCGGTGCCCGCGCAGGTTGCCTGTCCGGTCACCCGTTCGGCAACACGTCTGGCAGCACGTCCAGCAGCATTTCCACTGCGGCATCCACCGTGGCGTTGCGCACGGCGGCCCTGTCGCCGGAAAACAGAAAGCGCCGGGCCTGCACGTTCTCTCCATCGGCCACGGCCACCCACACCGTGCCCACGGGTTTTTCCGGGGTGCCGCCATCTGGACCGGCCACCCCGGAAACGGCCACGGCAAGGCGGGCACCGGTCAGGCGGCGTACCCCGGCGACCATGGCGCGCACCACCGGCTCGCTCACCGCGCCGTGGGCGGCCAGCAGGTCCGGGGCCACTCCCAGCACGTCGCGCTTCACCTCGTTGGCATAGGCCACCACCCCCCCGGTGAACCACGTGGAACTGCCCGGCACATCGGTGCAGCGGGCCGCGATAAGCCCGCCGGTGCACGATTCCGCCGTGGCCAGTGTGGCCCCCCGGGCAGCCAGGCTCTGGCCCAGCAACCGGACGCGGGCGTGCGTGTCGCTGGGCGATGGCATGACTGAGCCAGCCGGGCCAGCCGGGCCAGACATGCCAGACGGGCCAGACATGCCAGCCGGGCCAGCCTGTTCAGGCGGGGTGGTATCGGATGAATGCTGCGGGCAAGGCATGGCGAACGGCGTGGTGGGCATCTTGTCTCCGGTGCATGGGGGCAGGCGGTGCGGCATGCACCGCCCCTTCCGCCCGGCTACCACCGAGGAAACGGTTCCGGCAAGGGGCAGGCTTGCTACGGGCTGCGCGCGCTGCTACTCTGATGGCCGACCAGCAGTCATGGAGATGCGATGACCGACCAGCGTGAGGAAATGGTTTCGGCCCTGCAGGACGAAGTGCTCAGCGAAATGGCCGAGACCTTCTTTTCCGCCCGCAAGGCCGTGGATGAAGAGATGGAACTGTTCCGCTCGCGCGAGGAGGAACTGCGCCGGGCCTCCCGGCGTGCCCTGTGCCATGCCGGATGGCTGGCGGAGCTGCTTACCGGGGCGGACATGGCCGGGCAGTTGTGGCACGCCCTGGGGGTGCCCGTGGACTTCATGCAACTGGCGGGCGGCACGGAGGCCTGCCCGCATCGCGACGTGCCCTTTGCCTGGACCCGTTCCGGCCGGTACGAAAAGCTGCTGCTGGACGTGTACGAGGACACCTGGCGCGCCTTCGACGAGTATGTCAACGGCGTTGCCGCCACCGTGCCGGGAAGGACGGGCAAGGTGCGCAGGCTGGGCTATCGGCGGTATCGCCAGTGGGCGGCAGAGATCAACCGCATGGTGGACAAGGCCAACCGCGACCATTCACCCTCGTGCGTGCTGGGCATGGCCCGCGCACTGGACGTGGAAGGGCAGGAAAAGCTGAAGGTGGCGGGCAGCGGCATGGAAGGGTACTCGTGCGCGCTGGACGCCACGCTGGCCCTGCCCCGTCTGGACGAGAGCGTGCCCCAACTGCCGGACCTGCCGGATCTGCCGGCGCCCGCCACGGCGGCGCGCAGCCTGCGTGCCCTGGCGCGCCGCATCTGGCGTGAACGGCGGGACCGGGCGACCGCGGCATTGGCCCGCGTGGAGCAGTCACAGGCATGACATTTTTCGCGGGCACACTTTGGGCTGCCCCCCGGTCAGCCTGACACCCGATCTTGCGCCTATCCCGGCGACTGGTTGTTCCAGCGCCCGGACAGGCACGGTGGAATCACGGAGAGGGGACGCATGGTCGGTATGGGGCAGGCCGTGCGTCCGATGCACATCAGACGACACGCCGCGCGCAGGGGCCGCGCGTGGCGATGTCATGCAGGAGGGGAACACGGATGGAAGCGAAACAGCAGGACGCCGCACCCGCAGCCAAGACCGGCGGCGAGCGCAGGCGCGCCGCCCGCGTGGCCGGACGGTACAAGGGGCGCATCGAGATTTCCGGGTACGGCTTCACGGTGATGACCTGGGACGTCAGCCTTACCGGCGCGCGGTGCGCCGTGCGCGGCAAGTTTCCCGAAGGCACCGTGTGCACGCTGTTCGTGCAGAACGCCAAGGGTGAGGAGATGGGGCTGCCCGCCCGCGTGGTGCGCGGCACCGGCAACGACGTGCGGCTGAGTTTTTCGGCGGTGTCGCCCGAGGCCAACGCCTTTTTGCGGGCGCTCACCGGTTTGACGTAGCACGTCGGAATGCTCCGGGCCGCCCTCCGTGGGCCGTAACGAGCAGGGCGCGCGGCATGTCCGCGCGAAAGGAGAGCGGCGCATGCGCGTGCTGGCGGCAGACATTGGCGGCACCAACAGCCGCTTTGCCCTGTACGAGACGGACGGGCTGGCGCGCGGCGACGTGCCGCGCCCGCAAGACCACCTGTGCGGGGTGCGTCTGCCCACCGCGCGTGCGGCGTCCTTTGCCGATCTGCTGCGCCGGGCCGCCGCCGAGGAGCCAAGGTTGTTCGCGCCCCCACAAGCTTCTGGGGCGGATGCTTCGGGCGCGGGCGCCATGCCCCCGGCACTGCTGGTGCTGGCCGTGGCGGGACCGGTGCGCGACGGGCGCAGGTGCGCGCCGCCCAACATCCCCTGGGCGGTGGACCTGGACGACCCGGCGCTGCGTGCGCCGGATATGCCGCCCCTGCCCCCGGTGCTGCTGATCAACGATTTCGTGGCCCAGGCTTACGCCTGCCTGCGTCCGGCAGCGCTGGACGTGGTGGACGTGCTGGACGGGCATCCCGTGCCGGACGCCCCCACCGCCGTGGTGGGCGCGGGCACGGGCCTTGGCAAGTGCCTGCTGCTGCCCCCGTCCGGTGCAGGCATGCCGCCCCGCGCCTTGCCCTCGGAAGGGGGGCACGCCCTGTTCCCCTTCACGGACGAGCGGGAAATGGCCTTTGCGGCGTTCGTCCGTGCCCATACCGGACGTCAGGTCATCGGCGATCTGGTGGTGTCCGGCCCCGGCCTGCGCCTGCTGCACGCCTTCCACACCGGCCAGTGGCTGGAGCCCGCCGAGGTGGCGGCCCGCCTGATGTCTTGCGGGGACGATGACGGCCTTCGCTCGGTGCTCACCTGGTTCGCCCGGTTCTATGGCCGCGCCTGCCGCGACTACGTGCTGGAAACCCTGACCCTGGGCGGGCTGTTCATTGCCGGTGGGGTAGCCGCCGCCATGCCCGCGCTGGTGACGCATCCGGCTTTTGCCGAAGCCTTTCGCCAAAGCGATACCCACGCCGACCTGTTGCGCGGGGTGCCGGTGCGCCTGGTGCGCAGCCCCGACGCCGGGCTGCTGGGCGCGGCCCTGTACGGCGCCCTGAACGTTCCCCATGGCGTTACCCGGCAGGTCACCCCGGCCAACCCCGCTAACCGTGGCCCGACGGCGGCCCGGCAAACCGCAAAGGAACCTCATGCGTCCGGTATGGACTGACACGGCGCGGCGCGGCCTGCTGGTACTGGCGGTGGCGGCCTGCCTTGGGGCGGCGTGGTGGTCGGGCCTTGGCGAATGGCTGTCGCTGGCCCGGCTGAAGGCGTCGCAGGCGCAACTGGTGGCCTGGCACGGCGCCAGCCCGGTATTGTCCGTGGGGGCCTACATGGCGGTGTACGTGGCTTCCGCCGCGTTGTCGCTGCCGTGGGCCACGGCCCTGACCTTGGCGGGCGCGGCGGTGTTCGGTTTCTGGACCACGCTGTGGGCCACCTCGTTGTCCAGCACCGTGGGGGCCACACTGGCCTTCCTGGGCGCACGCTACGTGTTCCGCGATGCGGTGCGCCGCCGCTTCGGCCATCGCATGGCCCGCCTGGATGAGGGGCTGGCCCGCGACGGGGCGTTCTACCTGTTCGGGCTGCGCCTGGTGCCCGTGTTTCCCTTCTTTCTGGTCAACCTGCTGATGGGCCTGACGGCCATGCCCGCGCGCACCTATTTCTGGGTGTCGCTGGTGGGCATGTTGCCCGGTACGGCGGTGTACGTGAATGCCGGGCGCGAACTGGGTTCCCTGACGTCTGCGGGCGACGTGCTGTCGCCGGGATTGCTGGTGGCCATGACTCTGCTGGGAGTGTTTCCGCTGGTGGCGCGCAAGGTTCTGGAACGGGTGCGTTCACGCCGCGCGGCACCGGTCAACGATCCGGTCGCGGAAAAACGGCACGCCGAGGAGGACGACAATGGCCCGAACCCCACGGCATGATGTCGATCTGTTGGTCATCGGCGGCGGCGCTGCCGGACTGACGGCGGCGGCGGGAGCGGGGCGCTTCGGCGCGCGGGTGGTGCTGGCCGAGCGGGAAGCCGCCTTGGGCGGCGATTGCCTGCACCATGGCTGCGTGCCCAGCAAGACGCTGCTGGCCACGGCCAGGGCGCGTCATGTCATGCGCCGCGCCGCGTTCTTCGGCCTGCCCGTGCCGGAACTGGACCCGGTGGACTTTGTCGCCGTGGCCCGGCGCATCCGCGAGGTGCAGGCCGTCATCCAGCGCCACGATTCGCCGCAGCGCTTCGCCGGGCTGGGGGTGGACGTGCACTTCGGCCCGGCGCGTTTTTGCGACGAACACACCGTGGACATCGGCGGACGGCGGGTACGTGCGGCGCGCATCCTCATCGCCACCGGGTCGTCGGCCCAGCTGCCACCCCTGCCCGGGCTGGATTCCGTGTCCTTCCTGACCAACCGCGAACTCTTTTCGCTGGATGCGCTGCCTGCCTCGCTGCTGGTGCTGGGCGGCGGTCCCATGGCCTGCGAGATGGCCCAGGCCTTCGCCCGGCTGGGGTCGCGCGTGACCATGGTGCTGCGCGGCCCGCGCATTCTCCCGCGCGACGACGCGGACATGGCGGGGGTGGTGCACGCCGCCCTGGCCGCCGATGGGGTGCGCGTGCTGGCCGGTGCCACGGTGAAGCTGCTGCGCGCGGTGGCTGGCGAGGCTGACGGAAATGGCGGAGCCGGGAAGGGCGTGGAGGCGGAACTGGACGTCCCCCTGGGCGAGGGGCGCGGACCGCTTGTGGTGCGGGCGGACCGGTTGCTGGCGGCCCTGGGCCGCACTCCGGAAACTGCCGGGCTGGACCTTGCGGCGGCGGGCGTGGCCACCGGGAAGAACGGCGGCATCACCGTGGACGGGCGCATGCGCACCAGCCAGTCGCACATTTTCGCGGCCGGGGATGTGACCGGCGAGTGGCTGTTTACCCACGCGGCAGGGCACGAGGCCGGGGTGGTGGTGGCCAATGCGGTGCTGCGCCTGCCGCGCCGGGCGGACCATGCGCGCATGCCGTGGTGTACCTTCACCGATCCGGAACTGGCTTCGGTGGGCTGCAACGAGCGCATGGCCGCCGAGCGCGGCCTGCCCGTGGACGTGCATGTGGAGTCCTTTGCCGCCAACGACCGAGCCCTGGCCGAAGGCACGCCCGAAGGCCGCCTGAAGCTGGTGCTGCGCAAGGGAAGCAACAGGGTGCTGGGCGTGCAGGCCGTGGGGCCGCACGCGGGCGAGGTGCTGAACGAATGGGTGGCGGTGCTGGGTGGCGGGGTGCGTCTTTCCGCGCTGGCCGGGGCTGTGCATCCCTATCCCACGCTGGGTGAGATTTCGGCCCGCGCGGCGGGCAACGTGGTGTCGCGGGTGCTGTTTTCCGCCGGGGCGCGCAGGCTGCTGCGCCTGCTGTTCGGCTATCGGGGGTGAGCCCAGGCGCTTTGCGCCGTCATGCGGCAGGCCGCTTTGCGCCGTCATGCGGCGGGCCGCCGGGGCGTGGTGCACTGCGCCGTCATGCGGCGGGCCGCCGGGGCGTGGTGCACTGCGCCGCGCATGTCGCCGTCATGTCGCTGTCCGGCGGGCAATGAAGTGCCCCCGAAGACGGTGGCAGAAGCGGGGGTACCGTCTCCGGGGGCTGTTCCGGGGGCATGTTGAGGAAGGATGCGCGGTTCGCGGCTTCCTTCGATGATGCCTGTCTAGCACGCTCATGCACTGTGCGATATTGGGCAGAACGCTAAATTCTTCGGTAGGGAATGCGGTAGGGGCCCCCTATGCGTGGCGCATGGGATGCGCTGCCATGCAGGGGGACGTCCATGCGCCACGGGGGCTTGCCGTTCCGCGATGGTGCGGCGTGCCCGCATGCAACGGTACGGATGTGCGAAGCCGCACGGGATAGGACGAACCGGCACGGAACGGAGCCATGGCCACATGGCTAACGTCACGCGCGGCGCAGATGCATGCAACACTCAATGATACAGGGATGATGCCGATGCCGTTGTTCGGAGCGCACATGTCCGTGGCCGGAGGTATCTGGCGCGCGGTGGACCACGCCGTGGCGGTGGGGGCGCAGGCCTTGCAGGTGTTCACGGCCAACCAGCGGCGGTGGGAGGTGCCCGATCTTTCGGACAGTGACGCCGCACGCTTTCGCGCTGCCGTGGCCGGGTGGGGCGGGGGCTTCGTGGCCTCGCACGCCTCGTACCTGTTCAATCTCGCCTCGCCTGACGAGGACGCCGGTTCACGCTCGGTGCGCGGGCTGGCCCAAGAGATGGGGCGGTGCGGGCTGCTGGGCATTCCGTGGGTGGTGCTGCATCCCGGAGCGCATCTGGCAGGCAATGGCGGGCAGGCCGTGGAACAGGGGGGGCTTCGGGTGGCCGCGCGGCTGGCCGAAGCCTTCAACGCGGCGGGGCGCCTGTATCCCCATGCCGATGGCGTGGGCGTGTTGCTGGAAAACACCGCCGGGCAGGGCACCTGTCTGGGGGGCGACGTGGCGGACCTTGGGCGCATTGTCGATGCCTGCCCGGCCCGCGAACGGCTGGGGGTGTGCATCGATACGGCCCACGCCTGCGCCGCCGGGTACGACCTGGCCACGCAGGAAGGCTATGCGCGGCTGGTGGCGGCGGTGGATGGCGCGGTGGGCCTTGGGCGGGTGCGTTTGTTCCACGTCAATGACAGCGCCACGCCCTGCGGCGCCCGCAGCGACCGGCACGCGCACATCGGGCTGGGCCACGTGGGGGGCGCCGGATTTGCCCGGCTGGTGCGCGACCCGCGCTTTGCCGCCCACCCCATGGTGCTGGAAACGCACAAGGGCAAGGATCTGACCGAGGACCGCCGCAACCTGCGGGTGCTGCGCGCCCTGGCGGCGGGAAGGGACCCCGACGAGGTGCTGCGTGACGAGGGCGCGCCCGACAGGGAAGGACCGAAGACGTAGACGCGTCCCGGTCTGGCTGGACGGATGCGCCGGAAGGGCCAGATGCGTGGGGCGCGCCAGATGCGCCAGATGCGTAAGACGCGCCAGATGCGCCAGATGCGTAAGACGCGCCTGATGCGTAAGACGCGCCTGATGCGTAAGACGCGCCGGTTTTCCGTGGCGGGAACCGCCCTGTTACGCGGGCTGGTCCTTGCCGTCGGCGATATCGACCGCCGGAGCGGCTTCCGTGTCGGCCTGGGGCACGGTCTGCCCCGGCAGCAGGGAACCCGGCTGCATCGAGGAAGGACAGGTCCCGCCCGACGGGCATCCGCCCGTATCGCCAGTCCCTGAAGACGGGCACCCCGCGCAGTCGGTCCCGCAGGCATCCGTGCCGGGCGCGGTGACCGTGTATTCCGGCAGCAGGTGGGGCATCAGTTCCTTGGTGGCGGTGCGGTGCGCCGCTTCCACAAACACCTTGCCGTCCCGCGCCGTGGCGTCGAAGCGCGTCACCACCCGGCGGTCATCCGGGAACATCAGCCGCTTCTGGCGGATCATTTCCTCCACGATGCCTTCCAGCGCCTCCTGCGCGTCATCGGTCAGGCCGAAGCGCACCAGCGACAGGCGCAGGTTGGCGCGCCAGCGCTCATCGGGCAGGAAGGCCGCGTTCCAGGCGAACACGCCCAGGCTCACGGCGTTCTCCGGGCCGCTCAATTCTTCGGCCACGGCCAGCAGCGGGCGGCAGAAATCGTGGAGGGTCTGCGAAAAGGGGTCCATCGTCCGCTCGGCCTTGCGACGGCGGATTTCGGCGATGCGTTTCTTCAGTTTCTTGGCGTCGGGAGCGGCCATGGTGCCTCGCTGCGGTGGGTTGCGTGGCGCGCGGCTGGGCGCGAACGGCAGGTGCATAGGCGGTTTTGCGGGCAAGCGCAACCGGGCGCTGGGGCCACGGGGCGCTTTCGGACGGGCCTTGCGGATGCCGAACCGGCCGGCCTTGTGGATGCCGAATCGGGCGAATCGGGCGGAACGGGTACGTTGGCGCAACGGTGGACAGGGGCGGCGCGGCATGCCGTACCATGCCGCAACACGCAGGCCCGACAAATGCTGCGGACCTGCGTGTTGCGAAAATGTGCGCGAAACGCGCGCGGCGGCGGGCCGGGCAGGACGTATGCCTGGCCGCTTCGTTTTCGTGCCGTCAGCGGCGGCGCGAGCGCGCCCACAGGGCGATGCCCGCCAGCCCCACGATGTACCCAATGCCCCCCGCCACGTCGGCCATGCGCGGACCGCCGGACTGCATGGCCGCGAGCGAATGGCGCAACGGGGCCACCTGTTCGGCCACGGCCTCGGCCACGATGCGCCGCAGGGCGGCCTCGTCCGGTGCCGCGCCCTTGTAAGCCCCACCGGCTGCGGATGCCGGGGCGGCGGCCTGCGGGGCATCCTGCGCCGCAGGGGTGTCTGTGGCGGCCTGCGTGGGCGCGGGCGCTGCGGCAGGGGCGGTGGGAGATGCCGACGCAACCGTCCCCACCGGCGCGGCCAGGTATTCCTCGGCGGGCATGGTCCAGGTGTTGCGGTGACCTTCGCCAGCCTGCACCTCGATGATCAGGTCGCCCTTGGCCGCGCGCAGTTCCGGGGTGATGGGCAGGGTGCAGCGGCCTTTGGCGTCGGTGACGGCGGTGCCCATCACCGTGGCGCTGCCCGCCAGCGTGGCGGTAACCTTGGCGTCGCGGGCGGGGTTGCCGCTGCTGAAGGAACTTTCGCAGCGGATGGCGCCGCCTTCCACCCAGGCAAAGATGTTCACCCGGTGGGCCAGGGCCGGGCTTGCCTGCCCCAGCAGCACCGCACCCACGAGCAGGAGCGCGAGCAGTGCAGCCGTGCGTGCCGTTGCCCGGTGGGGCACGCCAAGGATGCGGGATACGGTGGGCGCGTCCGCCGTGACGGCGGGCGGCGTGGGGGCGGCGGTGAAAAAGATGCCGCGTAGCGGCGTGCGGGCGGGAATCCGGGTCTGTTCGCAATGCATGGTGCCTCCTGCGTGTTGCCCCTTGGCATGCATCTTTTTTTGGCAAAATTCAAACGCCAAGTGTGCGATCTGTAGAATCGTGCCACGCGTTCCGTCCGCGCCGATCAGCATTGGGCGCCTTTTGCTTGCCTGCGCACGCCGTTGAGGCTATCTGCTTGGTGATATCACCTTCAGGAAGAAGGGCAGGCGGATGAAGGACGAAAATCCGAACAGCAGTGACAGCGGGAACAGCGGGAACAGCGGGAAGGGCAACCCCTCCGGCTCGACAGGTGTTGCCCGCACGGCTGGTGACACCCCAGTGACGGCCCCGACCATGCCGGAACCCACCGTGCCGACCTCGACCATGCCGGTGCCGGACGCGCCGGATACGGGCGCACCGGATCATCCGGTTCTGGACCGGTCCGGCGCCATGCGGCGTCTGGAGCTGGATGCCGATAGCTACGGCCAGCTTCTGGCGTTGATGACCGTGGAGGTGGCCGGAATGCTGGATGCCTTGACCGAAGCCTGGCGCAACGGCGATGCGGTGACCATGCGTTTGCACGCCCACCGGCTGAAGAGCGAGGCCGCCAACGTGGGGGCCGAAGAGGTGCGTTTTGCCGCCAGCAGGCTGGAACGGCTGCTGCGGCAGCGGGATGCTGCGGATGGCGATGCCCCGTGTTCTTCCGCGCGGGACGATGCCTCGGCGGCGGTAAGCCATCTGCGTACGGCCCTGGCGCGCCTTGCCGCCGTGCTGGGCCAGTAGCGCCTTGCCGCCGTGCTGGGCCGGTAGCGCCTTGCCGCCGTGCACCATGGCGCCAGCCGCCGCAGGGCGCAACCATTCCCCTCTTCGGCGGCTTCCGTAACGGTTGGTCCGTCGCAGTACTGGTCTGCACATGCGGTCCGGGCACCCGGTCGGCCCTTCCATCCGCCTCGTCAACTCGCCTCGCCAACGTGCTTCGCCCCTCCGCCTCGTCCATCCACATCGTCGATCATTCTGCGGCCAGCCCGCGCCACGGCCTGTTTTCTCTTTCATTCACGGGCTTCCCCCGCAGCCGTGCGTTGTCCGTGTCGGGCAATCGACGTGCGGGCGGTCTAAAGCAAAACCACATCCGGCCGATGAGGTTTCCGACGGGGTGCGCCACTCCGCCGCGACCCTTTCGGAAGGTAGTCCCATGCTTCGCCGTTCTCGTGTACTCCGTGGCCTTGCCCGCGCCCTGCTGTTGGCCGTGGCTCTTGCCGTGTCCGTTCCCGCCGCCCCAGGCCTGTGCGGTCCGGCGGTCACGCCGCCGCCGCGCAACGTGCCCGACAAACCCTTTGCCGATACCCGTTCCGGACGTTCCATCAGCGAACCCGACGACTGGAGCCGCATGGCCACGGCCACGGCCCTGCGGGTGTACAAGGCCCTGGATGACCGCAGGGACCTCGTGGCCCTGCCCGTGCGCATCACCCCGCCCAACGCCCGGCCCTTCGCGCTGGCCTATCAGAACCTGCTGGCCACCGAACTGGTGTCGCGGGGGATGCAGGTTACGCTGGCGCCGGAGGATGATTCGGTGGAGCTGGACTTCGCGGTGCACGCGGTGCCCGTCGGGCCGCAGCGCTCCGTGACCGATGCCACCGCCAACCCCGACGCCAGGTGGGAAGTGGTGCTGACCACCACCATGTGGCACGGCAACCGCTACGTCATTCATACGGCGGACGGATTCGTGGTGCGCGGGGACGAGCTTGGCAAGTACGTGGACCCCGACGCGCCCGGCCACACCGTGCGGCCCTTCCGGTCGCGCAGCGTGCCCATGGTCAACAGGTAGGGCACACCGAACAGCCGAAAGCACGGGCTGCGGATTTCCGCCGTGTTTTCGCAACCGCACAGACCGGGAGGCGACGCATGTCCGCATCCAGCAAATATTCCAAGTTGTTTCAGGTTGCTCTGGCCACGGTGCTCGTGGCCGGATTGCTGGCCCTTACGCTGCACGCCGCCCCTGCGCGGGCCGACGCCGGTCCCGTGGGTGCCGCCGCGCGCCAGCCCGCCGCGCCCGACGGAGTGCTGGTCAACCCGCCGGAAGGCTCGGAACTGCTCAACGCCAACACCTACGCCGCCGATGCGCTGCACGCGGTGATGGCCTCGCGCGTGAGCACGGGCAGCCCCATCCTTGTGGCCACCCTGGCCGACGTGGACAATCTGGAGCGCAGCACGCCCTTTGGCCGGGTGACCATGCAGCAGGTGGCCTCGCGCCTGGGGCAGCATGGCTACCGCGTGCTCGAGGCGCGCATGGGCCGGGCGCTGACTTTCACCCCGCAAGGCGAATTTCTGCTCTCGCGCGACGCCACCAGGCTGATGCAATCGGAATACGATGCCCAGGCGGCGCTGGTGGGTACCTATTCGCTGGCGGGCGGCACGGCCTATGTTTCGTTGCGGGTGGTGCGGCTGGACGATGCGGCGGTGATGGCCGCCTACGAGTACCACCTGCCCGTGCGCGGCGACACGCGCAGGATGATGGCCGGGCAGGGCGACCCGTGGAGCCAGTATGCCGGGCGGCGCCAGGCGTTTTCCGGCGCGGCGGTGGCCATGGCCCCGCAGGCGGCGGTTGCGGTGCCCGGCGCGACTGGCGCGTCGGCACAATCGGGTGGTCGTCCGGTTTACCCCGCGCCGGTTGCCGTACCTTCATCGGCTTCGGGGGCGTCCACGGACCCGGCGGCCATGCCGCTGCTCAAGGATTTCCCGCCCATCGGGTCCAAGTCTTCGGCCACTGCGGGCAAGCCCGTTGCCAAAAAGGCGGCCCCGGCCCAAAAGCAGGCGGTCAAGAAACCTGCCGCGCAGAAGCAAGCCGCCAAGGCCCCGGCCAGGAAGGCCGATGGCAAGTCCGCCGCGAAACCGGCCGCCAAGGCCGCGCCCAAGCCCTCGGCCAAGGCAGGCACCAAGCCGGACGCATAGGCGGTCCCGCCATTGTCCGCCGTCCTGCGGGCGCGCTCCGTTGGGGGCAGTATCCTTGCAGGCAGGTGCGATGGGTGAGGCGGGGATGTTCGACGGTACGCCCGGAATGCTCGCAAAGGCCCGGCGCGCACCCTGCATGGGGTGCAGCCGGGCCTTTCGCATGGTGCGTTGCCTGTCCCCATGGGGCCGGACGGCGTGAAGGCGTGCGGCAGAAGGGCGTGGCAACACTGGCGGGGATGGGCCGCCGCGTCGATTTCACTTGAATTCCAAGCCCGAAGGGCCTATGTCTGCGGTGCCGGAGACGGACCTTGCCTGTCCGCCCGGTCTGGTCCTGCCTGGTCCTGCCTGGTCCTGCCTGGTCTTGCCTGGTCTTGCCTGGTCCTGCTTGGCTTGGTCTGGCTTGGTCTGGCTTGGCCCTGCCCGATTGGGCTCACCCCTGTCTGTCCGGCTCGCCGTGCACGATAGGCCACCCTTTGGCCGCATGCGGCACCGTGCCCGCCAGTGTCAGCCCGCGCTTGACGCGGGCCTGCATACCGGGTAAACAGGTCCGTTCATATTTTTTGAAGGAGAAATTCCATGTCGAAGAGAACCTACCAGCCCAGCAAGATCCGCCGCAAGCGTACCTGCGGCTTCCGCGTCCGCATGAGCACCGTCAACGGCCGCGCCGTCATTCGTCGTCGTCGTGCCAAGGGGCGCAAGAGATTAGCTCTCTAGTCTTTCCCCGGCACAATCGGCTTGTCCGCAGGCCCGACTACACGACCTGCTACGACAAGGGACGCCGTCTTTTTACCAAGCATTTCGTCCTGTTCGTCCTATTCGACCTGGAACGCACGGCCAGCCCGGAAGGGTGGCGCCTGGGGCTGGCCGTTACCAGGAAGACGGGGTCGGCTGTGCGGCGTAACCGCGTCAAGCGGGTGCTGCGCGAGTTTTTCCGGCTCCACCGCGCCTTGATGCCCGATGGCGTGGACGTCATCGTGGTGCCCAAGCGCCACCTCAAGCCCGAGCGGGTCACACTCGCCCTCGTCACCCAGGAACTCCTGCCCCTGCTGCCGGAACTTCGCGCCCACCACGGCGCGGACGACCGCACCGGCGCCCACAGGCCGGAGGCAGCCGTGGCGGTTGGTTCCGGACCGGTGCCTTCCGGACCCGAAGCGGCAGCGCCGCGCTCGGCCCCATCAGGCACCGCCCCCACCGACGAGGTCCGGCCAGACACGGCCCGCGAGGCGGAAACCGGAGCGCAATGAGCACCTTACCGCGCGAACTGGTCGTGTGGCCCATCCGCTGCTACCAGCGCTTCATCTCGCCTTGCCTTCCGCCCGCCTGCCGGTACGTGCCGACCTGTTCCGCCTACGCCGCAGAGGCCGTGCTGACGCACGGCGTCGTGCGCGGCCTGCTGCTGGCCTGCCGGCGGTTGCTGCGCTGCCACCCGTGGTGCGCAGGCGGGTATGATCCCGTGCCCCCGCCCCGGCATTCCGGATGCGCCGCCCCCGGCGCTTCCGCCACCGCAACAGCCAGACACGCAACAGCACAGGAGCTGTCGATCTCCCATGGAAAGTAAGCGCGCCATCATCGCCATCGCCTTGAGCTTCGTGGTCCTCGTGGGCTGGAGCTACCTTGCCGATCACATGGGTTGGAACGGTCAGCCCGCTCCCCAGACCCAACAGGAACAGGCCGCCCCCCAGGCTGCCTCCCAGTCGGCCGAGCAGGCCACCGCGCCCGCTCCCCGCCCCGAAACCCCCGTCTTCCTGCCCTCCGCCGGGCGCGAGGTGACGGTAACCACGCCGCTGTACAAGGCCGTGCTGCATTCCGGCGGCGGCGTGTTGAAGCATTTCAGCCTGACGCGCTACCGGACGGCCATCACTGCCGGCGCCCCGGCCGTGGACCTGGTGGACACCGCCGCCACGGTCATGTCGCCCCTGGGCCTGCTGATCAACGGCCAGCCTTCGTGGAGCACCGGTCAGTGGTCCTTCGACGGCGGCGACCTGGCGCTGGCCGCCGGGCAGTCCGGCGTGCTGACCTTCACCGGAGAGGTGGACGGCGTGCGCGTGGTGCGCGAGCTGACCTTCAGCGCCGACACCTACCTTATTTCCGAAAAGGTGCGCCTGGCCCCCCTGGCCGATGCGCGCACCGTGCGCCTGGGCTTTACCGTGGGCACGGGCAACCTGTCGCCCAACGGCGGCCAGTACGATCATACCCGCGTGGCCTGGCTGCACGAGGGTTCGTTCAGCGAAAAGACCAGCGCCTCCGACCTCGAGAAGGGCGTGCTGGAAACCGGCACCCTGAGCTGGGGCGCGGTGATGAGCAACTACTTCCTGGTGGCGGCGGCCCCGGCCGACACCACCGGCGTGACCCTGAAGGGCAAGCTGCAGGAAGGCGTGTACCGCGTGGCCATGGAACGCGGCGACGTGTCCATTCCCGCGGGCGGCGAAACCACCGCCGCGTGCAGCTACTGGATCGGCCCCAAGGAACGCGGCCTGCTGAAGGAAGCGCCCAATCAGCTGTCCGAGGCCATCAACCTCGGCTGGTTCAGCATCATCGCCCGTCCGCTGGTGGACATGCTGGAGTTCTTCCACAAGTACGTGGGCAACTACGGCGTGGCCATCATTCTGCTGACCGTGCTCATCAAGCTGGTGTTCTGGCCGCTTTCGCACAAGAGCTACAAGTCCATGGAGCAGATGAAGAAGCTTCAGCCCATGCTCCAGAAGCTGCGTGAAAAGCACGGCGACGACCGCGAGAAGATGAACGAAGAGATGATGCGCCTGTACAAGACCTACAAGGTCAACCCGGCGGGCGGCTGCCTGCCCATGCTGGTGCAGATTCCCGTCTTCTTCGGCCTGTACCAGGCACTGCTGAACGCCATAGAACTGCGCCACGCCTCGTTCATCACGCATCTGCCGTTCACCGACATGGTCTGGCTGGCCGACCTTTCGGCCAAGGACCCCTACTACATCACCCCCATCGTCATGGGCGCCACCATGCTGTTGCAGCAGAAGCTGACGCCCGCCCCCGGCGATCCGACCCAGGCCAAGATCATGATGTTCATGCCCGTGGTGTTCACCTTCATGTTCCTGAGCTTCCCGTCGGGCCTCGTGGTGTACTGGCTGTGCAACAACGTGCTGTCCATCGCGCAGCAGTGGTGGATGCTCCGCAAGGCATAGGAAGTCCCTTTCGCCCCCCTCCGTCCGCCCTGCGCGGGCGGAGGGGCGGCCATGCGCCGGTCGCGCGTCCGCATGACGGGCACATGACCGCGCGGCGGGCCAGCCGCCCGCAAGGCACCTTCCGCTCCGCCCCCCTCCCTCCCACTTCGAGGTGACAGCATGGATGGATACAAGGAGTTTCAGGGGAAAAGCCTCGACGATGCCATTCGCGAGGCCTGCTCCTACTTCGACGCCCCTCGCGAGAAGCTCGAGATAGACATTGTCCAGGATGCCAAGTCCGGTATCTTCGGCATCGTGGGTGCCCGCAAGGCCATGATCCGCGCGCGCCGTGCCCAGATCGGGCAGATAGGCCGCCTGGCCCCGTCTGGTCAGCCTGGCCAGTCTGGACAGTCTGGCCAGTCGGCTGCTTCCGCCCCAGATTCCAACGGCACCAACGACGCATCCTCTCCCGCGCAGCCCCGTGACGCGCGAGCCATCGTGGCAACGCCGGAGACGGAAGCCGCCGAGGCCCGTGCCGGTCGCGCTTCCCGCCCCCGCGAAGATCGCCCCCCCCACCCGCGTGACGACAGGCCCCGCCGTGAACGCGGCGAAGCCGCTCCGGCCATGGCCGATCCCGCCGCCGGGGCCGATGCCCGAACCGACGCCGAACCCGGTGACGAGGACGACGAGCGCAGGCCGGATGGCGAGCGCAATGGTCGTCGTCGCCGCCGTGGTGGACGTGGCCGCCGCGAACGTGACGGTGAGACCCGTGGCGACAACGGCGATCAGCCAAGCCAGCCTCGCGATGCCAACGGCGAGGCCGCTGATGGTGCTGCGTCCGAAGATTCCCGTCCCGACGGCAGACCCGCCCGCGCACCCCGTGCGCCGCAGGCACCGCGTGGAGAGCGTCCCGCGCGCCAGCCGCAGGATGGCGACGCCAACGGACAACCGGGTCAGCAGGACCGACGCGGCGGCCCTCGCCGCAACGGCGAACGAGCGGAACGTCCAGAGCGGGCCGAGCGGATCGACAGACCGGGCAGACCCGACAGACTCGACAGACCGGGCAGGCCGGAGAGGCCGGGCCGGCCCGCAAGGCCCGAACAACTCGCCGGTGATGCCGCCCTGGGCCTCGACATGCTGGACGACGCCGACGAGCACGGCGGCGACGGCCTGCCGGAAATTCCGCTGGAACAGCTGGACCGGGAGCAGGTGACCCAGGTGGCCGTGGAGGTCATGGAACGCCTGGTTACCCCGGTCATCGGCGAGGCGGGCTTCACCGTGGAACTGGCCGAAGGCCGCGTCAACGTTTCCGTGGATTGCGGCGAGAATTCCGGGCTGCTCATCGGCCGCGAAGGGCAGACCCTGTCGGCGTTGCAGTACTTGGCCTCGCGCATCGTCTCGCGCCGCCTTGGCGCCTCGGTGCGGGTGCAGCTGGATTCCGGCGACTACCGCGAACGCCAGGACGACAAGCTGCGCGACATCGCCCTGCACCTGGCCGAAAAGGTGCGCGCCACCGGCAAGCCGCAGTCCACCCGTCCGCTCAGCTCGTACCACCGCCGGGTGGTGCACGTGACGTTGCAGGACGACGAAGAGGTGGTCACCCGCAGCAAGGGCGACGGCCCGCTGAAGCGGGTGATCATCATGCGCAAGAAAAAAGGGTAGGGGCTGTCCCCAAATTGTCCTTTCGCCCGTTGGCTTCCGACCCGAAGGGCGCGAAGCGTGGCCGTTAGGCGAGCGCGTAGCGTGAGTCTTACGGGCATCGTGCGCAACGAGGTCAAACTTCACCTGCCATATAGGTCGAATACGATAAGAGTATACTCCCTCATGGCGGGCTTGTTTTCCTTGCCAACGGACGAAAAACCTAATTTGGAAACAGCCCCTTGGCCGACCGACCCCGGCGGCAGTGCTGCCCTGGGGAGCCGGGGCGGAACATTCCGTTCGCGGCAGGCGGCGGGAACATACATCGTCGAATCGCGTCGCGGGGGAGGCCCACAGGGTTTCCCCCGTTCGCGTCCGCAAGGGCGCACGCCCGCCGGGCCAAGGGGCCGGGCAGGGCGCCGCGCCGGGGAGCACGCCATGCGGCAGGAAGGCACCATCGCCGCCATCGCCACCCCGCCCGGTACCGGGGGGGTGGGCATCATCCGCATCAGCGGGCCGGACAGCCATGCCATTCTGAGGCGGCTGTTCCTGCCCGCCTCGCCGCGTTTTGCCGGGTTCCGGCCCTGGACGCTGCACCGTGGCCGAGTGTGCGACGCCACGGGCGCGCCGCTGGATGACGTGCTGGCCGTGGCCATGCCCGGCCCGCGCACCTTTACCGGCGAGGACGTGGCCGAAATCCACTGCCATGGCGGTCCTGCCGTGCTGGCGGCGGTGCTGGAGGCGGCCTGCGCCTGCGGCGCGCAGCTTGCCGGGCGGGGTGAATTCACCCGGCGGGCTTTCCTGAACGGGCGCATGGACCTGACCCAGGCCGAAGCCGTGGCCGAGATGATCGCCGCTCCCGCACAGGGCGGGTTGCGTCTGGCCCAGGCCCGTTTGCAGGGGCTGCTGGGCGCGCGGGTGGCCGAACTGCGGGCGCGCCTGCTGGATCTGCGCGCGCAGGTGTGCGTGGCCGTGGATTTTCCGGAGGACGAGGTGGATTGCCTTGCCCCGAATGCCTTCGTGGCCGAATGTGAAGGGGTGGCCGCCGGGGTGCGCGGGCTGCTGACCGCCCACCAACGGGGCCGCTGCTGGCAGGAGGGCGCGCTGGTGGTGCTGGCCGGGCACGTCAACGCGGGCAAGTCCAGCCTGATGAACGCCCTGCTGGGGCGCCGCCGGGCCATCGTTACCGACATGCCCGGCACCACGCGGGATTTCATCGAAGAACCGGTGCAACTTGCCGGGTTGCCGGTGCGCCTGGTGGACACGGCGGGCCTGCGCGATACCGGCGACATCGTGGAACAGGAAGGCGTGCGCATCAGCCGCGACCTGGTGGCCCAGGCCGACCTTGTCCTGCTGGTGGTGGACGCCGCCACGGGGCTGGGCCATGCCGAGCGCGAACTGCTGCGCCAGGTGCGCGACCAGCAGGTGCACGGGGACAAGCCGGGCGGGCGGGTGCTGGTGGTGCTGAACAAGACCGATCTTGCCGCTGCGTCCGTGTCCGGTGCCGCCTTCCAGTGCCCACCGGAGGTGGATGGCTGCCCCTGCGTGGCGGTATCCGCCCTGCGCGGGCAAGGGGTGGACGAACTGGCCGCCGCCGCGCGGGCCATGGTATTGACCGGGCTTGGCGCGTCCGGTGCGGGCGGGGAACCGGAGTCCGGCGATCTTGCACCCAACCTGCGTCAGGCTCAGGTACTGCGTCGTGCGCTGGACGAACTGGACGCCCTGATGGAGGATGTCCGCGCCGGGGTGCCGTACGACCTGTGCTCGGTGCGGCTGGATGGTGCCTGCGCCGTGCTGTCGGAAATCACCGGCGAAACCACCCCCGCAGAGGTGCTGGAGCATATATTTTCTTCGTTCTGCATCGGGAAGTAGATGGAATTCGTCCTGTAACGGGATCACCACGAAGCAAACGAGCCATCCCGTCTGTTGTGACCTGCGTCACTGACCGGAACCCGCCGCCGTGCCACGGTGCACGCATGGCGGACACGCCACAGGAGTAACATGTCCGATCGCGCGCCCTCTCCCTTCATCGTCAACGGTTGTCGCGGTACGACCGTTGCCTCCTCTCGCGGGGGCACCTGCCGTTTTTCCCTGCCCGTGCCGGAGGGCTTTCTGGCCCGACTGGAGCGGGTGGTGGCCGAAAGCGGCTGGCCGGACTTCCTGCGCGACGTGGTGCGCGGTCCCATCCTGCACCATCACGCCTTCCGGGTGGCGGTGTCCGCGTGCCCCAACGGCTGCTCGCGCCCGCACATCGCGGATGTGGGCATCATCCGGGCCTGGACGCCGGGCCGCGCCTCCGATGCCTGCACCCGTTGCGGACTGTGCGAGCGGCTGTGCCCCGACCATGCCATGACAGTTGAAGATGACGGGCCGCGCCTGCACCCCGAAAACTGTCTTTCCTGCGGGCTGTGCATCAAGCGCTGCCCGGAAAAGGCCCTGCCCGTGGCCCGCGAGGGCTGGCGGGTGGTGGTGGGCGGTCGCCTTGGCCGCAGGCCCCGGCTGGCCACCGAACTGGAAGGGCTGGACGAAGTGCCGGGTACCTCCGGCTTCCCCGGCCAGTCGCACCTGCTGGACGACGATGGCGTGGTGCGCGCCCTGCGCAACGCGCTGGCGTGGTACATGCGCGAATACCGGCTGCACCTGCGCTTCGGCGACCTGGTGGCCTCCGACCCCGCCACGGCGGCGCGTCTGGCGGGCACCCTGCCGGGGCCGGTGCGCAATCCCGAAAAGATGGCCCCCATGCGCTTCGATACCCCCGCACCGGATACCGGCGAAGGGGAGGGCGCGGCGGGCGAAACCCCGTAGCGTTCCTGTTCACGCGCATGGCCCGGCATCGTCCCGATTCCCGCCGCCCGCATGGGGCACCGGCCCCGTTGCAAGACGGAGCCGCCGCACCGGCGGGCCTTGCGGAAATCGGCCCGGTGTCGGAAGCGCCCACGAGGCCCTGCCCGACCATGCCCCACCTTTCGGATGATTCTTCCCGGCCCGCGCCGCCGCTTTCGCCCTCCACGCCTGATGGTGGGGCGAACGGCGGCGCGGGCCGTACCGCGTTCTGGTCCGTTACCGTCCCCTGTCTGCTGGCCTTTGCCCTGCTGGCCGCCCACGCAGTGCGCTCCGGCGACGGGGGCACGGCGGCGGCGTGGGGCGTGCTGGCGGGGCTGGCCTGTATCCGCCTTGCCTGGGTGCGCCTGGTGGCTGCCGCCGCGTTGTTCGCCGGGGGCTTGTTCTGGGTGTCCGTGGGCGTGGACCTGGTGCGCTTTCGCATGGCCTTCGGCCTGGACTGGCTGCGTCTTGCGATGATCATGGCGGCGGTCACCGGCCTGACCATGGCCGCATGGTGGCGTCTGGCGGGAGAGGCCGGGCGGCAACACCATCATCGCGGTACGGATACCGCGTGGCCCAGGGCAATAGCCTTTCTGCTGGCCGTCGGGCTGCTGTGGCTGGCCCGCTGGCGTGCATCAGGTATCGTGCTGCTGCTGTCCGACCGCTTCCTGCCCGGCTCCGGGCCGCTCCAGATCGCCCTGGCCGGGGTGTACGCCGCGTGGGTGGCCGGGCTGCTGCTGGACCCCGCACGGGCGCGCAAGGCCCGTCCGCGCCTGTGGGCGCTGTTTTCCGCCGTGTTCTTCGGCCAGTTGGCCCTGGGCCTGCTGGGCGCGCACCGCCTGCTGATGACCGGGGCGCTGCACCTGCCCGTGCCCGCGCTGATCCTGGCCGGGCCGCTGTACCGGGGCGAGGGCGTGTTCATGCTGGTGCTGTTCGGCGTCTCGGTGCTGCTGCTGGGCCCGGCGTGGTGCAGCCATCTCTGCTACATCGGCGCGTGGGACGATGCCTGCTCGCGCTTGCGCGGGGCCGCCGCGAAGCCGGGAGACAAGGGGGAAAGGCCCCGGAAAGGCGGGCGGCCCATGCCGCCGCCCTTGCCCCGTTGGGCGGTGGCGATGCGCTGGTGTCTGGCTGCCGTGGTGTTCGCCGTGGCATGGATCATGGGGCGGGCCGGGGTGCCGGTGGGCGTGGCCGCCACGGTCGCCGGGCTGTTCGGGCTGGCCGGTGTGGCGGTGATGGTGGGGCTGAGCACGCGCCGGGGCATGATGGTGCACTGCACCGCCTTCTGCCCCATGGGCGCCGTGGGCAACCTGCTGGGGCGCATCGCGCCGTGGCGGCTGCGCGTGGGGCCGGGCTGCACCCGCTGCGGGGCCTGCCTTGCCATCTGCCGGTACAACGCGCTGGACGCGCGGCGGCTGGAAGCAGGGCGGCCCGCCCTGTCCTGCACCCTGTGTCGTGACTGCATCGGCGTGTGCCGCCACGGGGCCATGCGACTGACCCTGCCGGGGCTGTCCCCGGCGGCGGCGTGGCGCACCTTCACCGTGCTGGCCGCCGTGCTGCACGCGGTGTTCCTGAACGTGGCCCGCATGTAGCGGCGTGCCAGTCAACGGAATGCGTCGCGCGCGGAGACGGCGCGCAGGCAAGGTTCATTTCCGTGTCACCGGTGCCGCACTTCGCAAACCGGTGCGGATCGGCATGAATTGGCGCGAAACGGCGTGAATCGGTGTAAACGGGCGTGAACCGCTGGCCGGAGGGGCGGGCATGTCCGCGCCGTCGCCCCCGTTCGGGCCGCGTCCCTGGCTGCGCGGCGGGGTATTCTCCCTCGGGCCGTGGTACCGCGTCAGCACCGGGGGTTTACGTAATCCGGCCCATCATGTATGAATGCCGCCGCCGGAGCCACCGCGCGCTTCGTGCCTTTTCAGCATCCCGCGCCGCCGGTTCGTCGCATTTCCGGCTCCGTGGACCGCGCCTTCACGAGTGCCACTGATGAAGAAGATTCCCGAACGGTATCGGCGTAAGATCAGCAAGGACGAAATCAACGAGCTGCCCCTTGAGCGGTATGCGGGTGAAATCCGCATTGTCCGCAGCGAGGAGGAGCTCGCGGATGCCGTTGACCACCTGCGTGACGAAGACGTGCTGGGCTTCGATACCGAAACCCGGCCCACCTTCCGCAAGGGCAAGGTCAACCTGCCGTCGCTGGTGCAGCTTGCATGCAGCGAAGTGGTCTACCTGTTCCAGCTCAACTGGCTGCCCTTTGGCGAGGCGCTGGCCTCGGTGCTGTCCGACGCGGACATCGTCAAGACCGGCGTGGCCGTGCGCGATGACATCCGCGACCTGCAAAAGCTGTTCGCCTTCAACGACGCGGGCGTGGTGGACCTGGGCGAGGTGGCGCGCGACCTGGGCCTTGAAACGCACGGCCTTCGCAACCTTGCCGCCAATTTTCTGGAAGTGCGCATCTCCAAGGGTGCCCAGTGTTCCAACTGGAGCAACCGCGAACTGGCCCCCCAGCAGGTGCTGTACGCCGCCACCGATGCCTGGGTCAGCCGCGAGATTCATTTGCGCATGCGCAGGCTGGGACTCATCGACCGCTAGTCGGTCTGGCCCCTTTCTGCGTCGGTCCGTTTTCCCTTGCCGCATTTTCTGCGCGCCCCCATGCACGTCATGGGGGCGCGCGGTGCGTTTCTTCGCCTTTTCGCCGTTCCGCCGCCTTTGTCACGTCGTCGTCACCAAGCGTGGCATGTGCGGGCGTCCGGCAGCGGCATGCCACGGAAATACCAGCCACCTTGGCAGTGGTGGGGAAAAATGTCACATCCTTGTAACGGAGCAACCACGCATCCGTCACCGGCACCGCACATCTTCTCGGGCAGGAAAGCGCCAAGGAGAACCACATGACGAAAGAGCGCATTCTGGTGGTGGAAGACGACGAGGACATCCTGCAGTTGCTGACCTTCACCTTCGAATCCGCAGGGTTCGAGGTGCGAACGGCCACCACGGGACGCGAAGGTCTGGACATCGCGCTGCGGCAGAAGCCCGCGCTTGTTCTGCTGGACCTGATGCTGCCCGGCATGAGCGGACTTGACGTGTGCCGCGAGCTGAAGCGCCTGCCGGAAACGGAAGATGTACCGGTAATCATGCTTACCGCGCGCGGAGAGGAAGTGGACCGCATCGTGGGGCTGGAACTGGGGGCCGACGACTATGTGGTCAAGCCCTTCAGCCCGCGTGAACTGGTGCTGCGTATTCGCGCCGTGCTCAAGCGCGCGCAGGGCGTGGCCGAAAACCCCCAGCGCTCGCAGTGGCAGATCGACGGGCTTGCCCTGGACCTTGACGCGCACCGGGTGGAGGTGGACGGCGAAGAAGCCGCCCTGACCGCCACGGAATTCCGCCTGCTGGCGGAACTGGTGCGCAACCGGGGCCGCGTGCGCACCCGCGACCAGTTGCTGAACACGGTGTGGGGATACGAGTTCGAAGGTTACGCCCGTACGGTGGATACCCACGTACGCAGGCTGCGCCAGAAGATCGGCGGCTACGCGGCCATGATCGAAACCATCCGGGGCGTGGGATACCGCTTCAAGGAACAGTAGCCCCGGATTCCGCGTGGCGGCCATGCACGGCGCAGCAGCCTTGCACCGCTGAATCTCGGCACCGGCACACCGCCCCGTGCGGCGGCATCGCCCCTTTTCGCCTAACGCCCCAATGCCCCCAACGCGCGGCGCGCCACGCGTCGCCGGGAACGAGACATGCCAGACAGCAAGAACGTGAAGATGCACTCTGCATCGCTGAATTTCTACTACGGCGACTTTCAGGCGCTGCACGACATCAATCTGGAGTTCGAACGCAACCAGGTCACCGCGCTCATTGGGCCGTCTGGCTGCGGCAAGAGCACCTTCCTGCGGTGTCTGAACCGCATGAACGACCTCATTCCCATTTCGCGCGTGGACGGTGAGATATGCCTCGACGGCATGAACATCCACGACGCCCGGCTGGACGTGGTGGAACTGCGCCGTCGCGTGGGCATGGTGTTCCAGAAGCCCAACCCCTTCCCCAAGTCCATTTTCGAGAACGTGGCCTACGGGCTGCGCGTCAACGGCGTGCGCGACAAGGAATACATCGCCGAAAAGGTGGAGCAGAGCCTGCGCCACGCCGCCCTGTGGGACGAGGTGAAGGACCGCCTGCAAGAGTCGGGTCTGGGCCTTTCCGGCGGGCAGCAGCAGCGGCTGTGCATCGCCCGGGCCCTGGCCGTGGAGCCCGAGGTGCTGCTGATGGACGAACCCGCATCCGCGCTGGACCCCATCGCCACCCAGAAGATCGAGGAACTCATCCATATCCTGAAGAAGGACTACACCATCATCATCGTGACCCACAGCATGCAGCAGGCGGCCCGCGTCTCTGACCTGACGGCCTTCTTCTACATGGGGAAACTGGTGGAGTGGGGCGCGACGGAAATGATGTTCACCAGGCCGCGCAACAAGCAGACCGAAGACTATATTACCGGCCGGTTCGGGTAGGAGGAGTTCTCAAATTGTCCTTTCGTCCGGGGGCTGCGTCGAACTTCGTCTGCCAGATCGGTCGAATACAACAAGAGCGCGTTGCGGTCCTCATCCGTAAGGCTCGAAGACTCGCCAACGGCTGAGGCATACTCCCTCCTGTCAGGCTTGTTCTCCTTGCCGCCGAACGAAAATCCTGCTTTGACAACTCCCCCAGGAGAGTTCTGTGGAAACGCATTTTCACCAGCAATTGCAGAAGCTTCGCCTGAAGGTGCTGGAAATGGCCGCGCATTCGCAGGCGGCCATCGAAACCGCCGTGCGCGCCTTGCAGCACCGCGATGCCGACGCCGCGCGCTCGGTCATCGCAGGCGACAAGCTGATCAACACCATAGAGTGCGAGATCGACGAGCTCAGCTTCCGGCTGCTGGCGCTGGACCAGCCCATGGCCGTGGATCTGCGCATCATCGTGGCCATCATGCGGGCCAGCATGTACCTGGAACGAGTGGGCGACGAGGCCGTGAACATCGCCGAAGCAGCCATGTTCCTGGCATCCCGGCCGCCGTTGCCGGAAATGCCCAGCCTGAACGAACTGGGCACCCACGCCGTGGACATGTTCCGCAAGGCGGTCATGTCCTTTCGCGAAAGCGACGCCGGGCTGGCCCGCGAGCTGCGCATGCTGGACAAGCGCTGCAACCAACTGGACGTGCAGGTGCTGCGCGAACTCATGGACTACATGAGCCGCGAAAGCCCCGCCGTTGAGCGCGCGGTGCACACCATCCTTGTCTCGCGCAGCCTCGAACGGGTGGGCGACCTGTCCACCAACGTGGGCGAGACGGTGATGTTCATTGTCGAAGGGCTGAACATCAAGCACAGCTTCCAGATCAATTCCGGCGGCTCGTGCAGCTAGCACGGTACGCCTTACCGCACCGACATGGCGGGGCTGCCCACACGGCGGCCCCGCTTTGCATTCGCGGGCGGCTGCGGTATGCTGTCGCCCCGCCGCCCGCCGGATTGCCGGACGGGGTCGGCACATCCCATACCCCCACGCGGCCCGCACCTGCGGCGTCCGCCCCGGAGACCCGATGACCCAATTCGGCAAGCGCACCGTGCAGTTTCCCGTAACCCCGGAAGAAGTCCCCGCCCTGGTGAGCCGCATCGGCGAACAGATGGCCGCTGGCGTCATCACGCTGGATGGCCGTTCGATAGAGATCGAAGGCTACGAAAGCATTGGCATTTCGCTGAAGCGCACCGGCGACAAGCTGCGCGCCCGCGTGAAGGTGAAGTTCCCCAAACGTCCCGGCGAGGTGGGTGACGCGGGCAGCGATGCTGATGACAGTGACGGGGATGACGATTAGCCGTCCCGCGGCGGCAGGGGGTGGCGGCTCTGCCGATCACCCCGACCGCACCGGCCACTCTGGCCGCTCCGCCTGCTCTGCCCGCTGTGGCAGTCACGTGCCCGGCGACCGCCCGGATTGCGGCGTACCGAATGGTGATATGCCAGACAGGGGCGCCATGACCGGCGATGCCGCGCATGGTCCGCGCATCGTCTTCTTTACCGGCGGCACGGCGCTGAAGTCGCTCAGCCATGCCCTGACGGATCGGACGCACAACTCCGTGCATCTGGTCACCCCGTTCGATTCCGGCGGCAGCACGGCCGTGCTGCGGCGCTACATCCGCATGCCCGCCGTGGGCGACCTGCGCAACCGCCTGCTGGCCCTGGCCGACCCGACCGTGGCCACGCCGCCGCTGCTGGCGCTGTGCGACCTGCGCCTGGCCGACGCGGGCGCATACGACACCCTGATGCAGCGGCTGTATGCGCTGGGCTCTGAACGAGACCCCGCCTGGCGCGGCATCGACCCGCTGGTGGCCGACGTGCTGCGCCTGCACCTGCGCTGGTTTCTGGAGTTCGCGCCGTCCGGCTTCGACCCGCATGGCGCGTGCCTGGGCAATCTGCTGCTGGCGGGTGGATACCTGCGCCACGGCGGCGGGCTGGGACCGGTGCTGCACCTGTTCACGCGCCTGCTGCGGGTGCGGGGCACGGTGGTTCCCATCGTGGACGACGACCTGCATCTGGCGGCGGAACTGGCCGAAGGTACCGTGCTGCTGGGGCAGCACCGCATTACCGGCAAGGGCGTGCCCGGCATCACCGCGCCGGTGCGCCGCCTGTTCCTGACCCGCACCCGCCCTGATGATACCGGACAAGCCGAAGCAGGCGGTCAGGCCGAAGCAGGCGGTCAGGCCGGAGCCGGTGGGCCAGGCGGGACCGGGGACGAGGAGCGCCATGGCGTCGGGGGCGGAAAATGCGCCCCTCCCGCCGAGGCGCGCGTGCCCGTGTCCGACGCGGCGGCCCGGCACATCGCGCAGGCGGACCTGATCTGCTTTCCCATGGGCAGCTTCTATACCAGCGTGCTGTCCAATCTTTTGCCCCAGGGAGTGGGGCGCGCCGTGGCTGCTGTTCCGTGCCCCAAGGTGTACGTACCCAACACCGGCACCGACTCGGAGCAGCTCGGCTTGTCAGTGGCCGACTGTGTCGCCGTCCTGCTGGCGGCGCTGCGGCGCGACGCGGGCGCGGACGTGCCTGCTGACCGCCTGCTGCAAACGGTGGTGGTGGATACCCGCAACGGTGTGTACTCCGGCGGCATCGACCGCGAAGGGTTGCGCGCGCAGGGCGTGGATGTGCTGGATGCGCCCGTGGTGCGGGCACTGCCCGATGGCGGGGCGCACGCCGCCGCCGTGGCGGGGCGTCACGACGCCGAAGCCGTTGCCGACCTGCTGTTGCGCCTGGCGCGCCCGCGCGGATAGCCTTTTCAGGCGTCGGGCCTGCGTGGTTTTTGGCGGATGAACGAAAACGCCCCCGCGTGCATGCACGCGGGGGCGTTGTTTCGTGTCGTCGAGACGGGCCGGGTTAGCCGGCGATGGTCTTGCGCAGGATGTCGAAGGCCTCGTCGATGCCGGCCGGGTTGGTACCACCGGCCTGGGCCATGTCGGGCCGCCCGCCGCCGGAACCGCCCACGGCGGTCGCCACGGCCTTGATCAGGGCCGGGGCGGTGAAGCGGTCGTGCAGGTCCTTGGATACGGCCACGATCAGGCTCACCTTGTCGCCGTCGGGGGCGGCCAGGCAGGCTATGCCCGAGGGGAGCTTGGAGCGCACGTCGTCCATCAGGTCGCGCAGGGCCTTCACGTTGGGCACGTCCACCCTGGCGGCCAGCACCTTCACGCCGTTGATCTCGGCCAGTTCGTCCATGATGTTGCGGCCCTGGCCGGAAGTGGCCTGGGAGCTGGCCTTTTCCAGGTCCTTGCGCAGGCTCTTCACGTCCTTCTGCAGGGCCTCCACGCGGGGCACGATCTCGCCGGAGCGGGCCTTCAGCAGCCCGGCAACCTGGCCCAGTTCCGCGCGCTGGTCCATGACCATGCGCAGGGCGTTCCAGCCGGTGATGGCCTCTATGCGGCGCACCCCGGCGGCCACGCCGCCCTCGGACAGGATCAGGAACAGCCCGGCCTGGCCGGTGGCGCGCAGGTGCGTGCCGCCGCACAGTTCCACAGATTCGTCGGCAATGGCCACCACGCGCACCTCGTCGCCGTACTTTTCGCCGAACAGGGCCATGGCCCCGCGGGTCAGCGCGGCGTCGTAGGCCATGTGGTCGGTTTCCAGCGGCAGATCGGCCAGGATCACCCGGTTCACCTCGCGCTCCACGGCGGCGATTTCTTCCGGCGTCATGGCGGCGATGTGGGTGAAGTCGAAGCGCAGGCGGTCGGGGGCCACCAGCGACCCGGCCTGCTTCACGTGGTCGCCCAGCACGCGGCGCAGGGCGGCGTGCAGCAGGTGGGTACAGGTGTGGTTGCGGGCAGAGGCCACGCGCTCGTCCTCTTCCACCAGCAGGTGCACTTCCTGGTCGGGCAGGATTTCGCCGTCCACCGTTTCGATCTGGTGCACGGTGAGTTCGGGCGAGGGCTTCAGGGTATCCAGCACGCGGGCCTTGCCCGAGGGAGACGTGATGGAACCCAGGTCGCCCGTCTGGCCGCCCGAGGCGCCGTAGAACGGGGTGCGGGTGGCCACAAGGTAGCCCTTGGCGCCCTTGGGCAGGCCTTCGCAGGGCAGGCCGGAGGCATCCAGCAGGGCCACCACGCGGCTGTCGCCCGCAAGGTGGTCGTAGCCGATGAATTCCGAGCGCAGGCCTTCTTCGAGCAGGGCGTGGAAGCGCGAGGCGATGTCCGATTCGCCGGAGCCTTTCCAGGCGGCCTTGGCGCGTTCCTTCTGCTCGGCCATCAGGGTGCGGAAGCCGTCCTCGTCCACCGTGAAGCCGCGCTTTTCCGCGATGTCGTTCACGATGTCCAGCGGAAAGCCGAAGGTGTCGTACAGCTTGAAGGCCACGTCGCCCGCCACGTGGGTGCTGCCCGCGCCGCGCAGGCTTTCCAGTTCCTCTTCCAGCAGGGCCAGGCCCTTGTCCAGGGTGCGGTTGAAGCGCTCTTCCTCCTCGCGCACCACGCGGGCCATGAAGTCGGCATTGCCGCACAGTTCGGGATAGTCGTCGCCCATCACCTCGACCACCTTCATGGCGGTCTTGTGCAGGAAGGTGCCGGTCTGGCCGATGAGCCGCCCGAAGCGGTAGGCGCGGCGGATCAGGCGGCGCAGCACGTAGCCGCGCCCCTCGTTGGAGGGCAGGATGCCGTCGGTGATCATGAAGGCCATGGAGCGGCTGTGGTCGGCGATGACGCGCAGGGCGGTGTCCGTTTCGTCGTTGGCGCGATAGGACACCCCGGCGATGCCGCAGGTGTACTGGATGATGGCCTGGAACAGGTCGGTGTCGAAGTTCGAGAACACGCCCTGGCACACGGCGGCGATGCGCTCCAGCCCCATGCCCGTGTCGATGGAGGGCTTGGGCAGCGCGGTGCGGGTGCCGTCGGCGGCCTGGTCGTACTGCATGAACACGAGGTTCCAGATTTCCAGGTACCGGTCGCAGTCGCACTTGCCGATGCCGCAGTCCGGCCCGCAGGTCATGTGCTCGCCCTGGTCGATGAGGATTTCCGAGCACGGACCGCAGGGGCCGGTATCGCCCATGGACCAGAAGTTGTCCTTCTCTCCCATGCGATAGATGCGCTCCGCCGGGATGTCGGTGTGCGCCAGCCACAGGTCGCGCGCCTCGTCATCGTCGCGGAACACGGTGGCGTACAGCCGTTCCTTGGGCAGCTTCAGGTCTTCTGTCAGGAATTTCCAGGCGAACTTGATGGCGTCTTCCTTGAAATAGTCGCCGAACGAGAAGTTGCCCAGCATCTCGAAGAAGGTGTGGTGGCGCGCGGTGCGGCCCACGTTTTCAAGGTCGTTGTGCTTGCCGCCCACGCGCAGGCACTTCTGCGAGGTGGTGGCCCGCACGTAGCCGCGCTTTTCCTGGCCCAGGAAGGTCTTCTTGAACTGCACCATCCCCGCGTTGGTGAACAGCAGCGAGGGGTCGTCCTTGGGCACGAGGGAAGAGGAGCGCACGATCTCGTGGCCCTGCGACTGGAAGAATTCAAGGAACCGGCGCCGGATTTCGTTGGCGGTTATCACTGGGTGTCTCCTGTGCGGATCGTATGGCGTCGCAGGCACGCGGCGCCGCGCACGTCACCGTACCCGCATGGCGGGGCTGGCGGCGGCGCGGCGCACGGTGCGGCTAGAATTCGTCGTCGTCCATGGCCCCGGCGTTGTCGTCCGGGTCCACGACCTTGGTGGGCATCATGCCAAGGTGCTCGATGAGCTTGGCTTCCACGTTCAGGCGCAGGGCTTCGTTTTCTTCCAGCAGGGCGCGGACGTTTTCCTTGCCCTGGCCGAGGCGCTCGGACCCGAAGGCGAACCACGAGCCGCTCTTTTCGATGATGCCAACGTCCGAGCCGAGGTCGATGAGTTCGCCGGTGCGCGAGATGCCCGTGCCGTACAGGATGTCGAACAGCGCCTCGCGGAAGGGCGGGGCAACCTTGTTCTTCACCACCTTGACCCTGGTGCGCGATCCGTAGACTTCTTCCTTGTCCTTCAGGGTCTGGATCTTGCGGATGTCCAGGCGGATGGAGCTGTAGAACTTCAGCGCGTTGCCGCCGGTGGTGGTTTCCGGGTTGCCGTAGCCCATGGTGCCGATCTTCATGCGGATCTGGTTGATGAAGATGACGGCGGTGCGCGACTTGTGGATGGTGCCGGTAAGCTTGCGCAGGGCGTGCGACATCAGGCGGGCCTGGCCGCCCACCTGCATTTCGCCCATGACGCCTTCCAGTTCCGCCTGCGGAATCAGGGCGGCCACCGAGTCGATGACCACGATGTCCACGGCGCTGGAACGCACCAGCATGTCGGCGATGTCCAGGGCCTGTTCACCGAAGTCGGGCTGCGAGATCAGCAGTTCATCGGTCTTTACCCCAAGGCGCCGGGCGTAGTTGGTGTCCAGCGCGTGTTCGGCGTCGATGAAGGCGGCGGTGCCGCCCAGCTTCTGGCATTCGGCGATGATGTGCAGGGCCAGCGTGGTCTTGCCCGAGGATTCCGGGCCGTAGATTTCCGATACGCGGCCACGCGGGATGCCGCCCACCCCAAGGGCCAGGTCCAGCCCGATGGAGCCGGTGGGAATCACCGGAATGTTCACGTGGGCAGTGTCGGACAACTTCATGACCGAGCCCTGGCCGTACTTGCGCTCGATGGTGCTGAGGGCCGTCGAGAGAGCCTCGCGGCGCATCTCTTCCGGTGTCAGCGCGGGTTTCTTCGCCATGTATGTCTCCGGGGTGGGATGATTGCGGGCTTGGGGTGGCCCCAGACTGACCTGATGCGCCAGACGGGCCTGATGCGCCAGACGGATCGGACAGGTCAGACGGATCGAACAGGCTCAATGCGTCTGGCGAACAGGCCCGATGCGTCTGACGGGCAGGCCCGGGCGTCCGAGGGCTTCACGGGGAATATCAGAAGGCGCGGCGGCGGGCAACGCCGGGTGCGCGGCTCCGGACGGCGGGGCAGGGGCCGGATCGGGTCAGGCCGGATCGGGGTCAGGCCGGATCGGGTCAGGCCGTATCGGGTCAGGCCGGGGCGGACAAGGGCCGGGCGGGCAAGGCAGGGGGCACTGCCACGCCGCGCCCCTGGCCGGTGTGCGCTCCGCGCCCCTTGCCAACGGCCCCACCGCGCCGTATGTCACCCCCCATGGAACGCAAACGTTACGACGCCGTGGCCCTGCTGTCCGGCGGTCTCGACTCTATTCTGGCGGTAAAGGTCATCGAGGAGCAGGGGCTTGCGGTCAAGTGCCTGCACTTCGTTTCTCCGTTCTTCGGCAAGCCCGGCAAGGTGAGGCACTGGGAGGCCGTGCACGGCCTCGACATCGCCACCGTGGACATGGGCGAGGACTTTGCCGCGCTGCTGCGCGAACGTCCGCAGCACGGCTTCGGCAAGGTGCTGAACCCCTGCGTGGATTGCAAGATCATCATGATTTCCCGCGCGCGGGAGATGATGGAGCGCTACGGCGCCTCGTTCATCATCACCGGCGAAGTGCTGGGCCAGCGCCCCATGTCGCAACGGCGCGACACCCTGAACGTCATCCGGCGCGATGCCGGGGTGAAGGAACTTCTGCTGCGCCCCCTGTGCGCCCAGAAGCTGGACCCCACCCCCGCCGAAGAATCGGGCCTGGTGGACCGCAGCCGACTGCACGCCATCTTCGGGCGCGGGCGCAAGGAACAGATGGCCCTGGCCGAAAAGTACGGCTTGACCGAAATTCCCACCCCCGCCGGGGGCTGCAAGCTGGCAGAGCGGGAGAACGCGCGCCGCTACTGGCCGGTGCTGGCCCATTCGCCGCACGCCACCGCCGCGGAATTCAAGCTGGCCAACATCGGGCGGCAGTACTGGGCCGGGCCGCACTGGTTGTCCATTGGCCGTCACCAGGCCGACAACGACGCGCTGGTGCGCTTTGCCTTTCCGGCGGACCTGCACTTCAAGGTGGCGGGCTTTCCCGGTCCGCTGGCCATCGGGCGGCAGTTCGACGGCAAGGTCTGGGACGCGGAAGTGGTGCGCGATGCCGCCGCCTTCGTGGCCTCGTTTTCTCCGAAGGCGGTGCGCGAGGGCACGCCCGTCACCGTACGCGTGGCCGGGCCGGACGGCATGACCGAGGTGACGGTAACCCCCGCGCGGGTCTCCTCGCTGGGCTGGGGCGAACTGAACTGGCTGGGCGTGCGCGAGGAAATCCGCGCCGATGCCCGCGCCCGCGCGCTGCCCGTGCCCGAGGGCAACGACGACGGCCCCGACGGGCAATCGGAGTAGGGCGTCCGGCACGGGCGGTGTACCTGCCGACCGACCCCGGCGTCGGTCAGACGGCCCGCCCGGCCTGCCCCATGACCACACCCATGACGTGGTACTGGCGGGTACGACCAGACTTGCGTCCTTCACAGGCGGCACGTGCGCATGCAAGTGCCGCTTCTTTTTGGTATGGTCTGCCATTTCGCGCTGTTGCGCGCCGCTGCCGGATTTCGGGGTGCTTCCGGCATTGCGGAGTGAGACAAATCCCTTGATAAAGAAGGGGGATGAGCCTAATGAGGGGTGCCCGGATCGCCCGGAGCTCATCTTTCAAGGAAACAGTGCACATGGCGAAACAGATCACCACCGCCCGCGACGGCTTTGCGACGCGTCTCGGCGTGCTTGCGGCCACCCTCGGCTCGGCCGTGGGTCTCGGCAATATCTGGAAGTTCCCGGCTCTCACCGGGCAGAACGGCGGCGCGTCGTTCCTGCTGGTGTACGTGCTGGCCACCCTGCTGGTCGGCCTGCCGGTGATGATATCCGAAATCATGCTTGGCCGCCGCGCCAGGGCCAATGCGGTGGGCACCTTCCGCCAGCTTGCCCCCAAGGGCCAGCCCTGGCATCTGGTGGGCCTTTCGGGCGTGGTGGCCGCGTTCCTGATCATGGGCTTCTACACCGATGTGGCCGGGTGGGTGTTCGCCTACATCTTCAAGGCCCTGTCCGGCGAAATAGCCACCACCGATCCCGCCGTGGCCGCCAAGGCCTTCGAGGCGCTGGTGGGCAACCCGGTGCAGTCGCTGCTGTGGCAGTGGGGCGTGCTGGTGCTGATCAGCGTCATCATCATCGCCGGGGTGGCGCAGGGCATCGAACGCACCACCAAGGTGCTCATGCCCGTGCTGCTCCTGCTGCTGGTGGCGGTGTGCGCGCGCAGCCTTACCCTGCCCAAGGCTGCCGAAGGGCTGGCCTTCCTGTTCACCCCCGATTTCAGCAAGATCACTCCCAACGTCATCCTGATGGCCCTGGGCCTTGCCTTCTTCAAGCTGTCCATCGGCATGGGCACCATGACCACCTACGGCAGCTATTTCCGCAACGACCAGGACATTCCGCTGACGGCCACCCGCGTCATGCTGTGCGACCTGACCATCTCCATCCTTGCGGGCATGGCGGTGTTCCCCGCCGTGTTCAACTTCGGCTTCGAGCCCAGCGCCGGGCCCAGCCTGCTGTTCATGACCATCCCCGCCGTGTTCACCTCGCTGCCGGGCGGCCAGGTATTCATGGTCATCTTCTTCTGCCTCACCGCCATCGCCGCCACCGGCGCCATGCTTTCGCTGCTGGAAGTGCCCGTGGCCTGGCTGGCGGAATCGTTCGGCATGCCGCGCAAGCGCGCCACCATCCTCACCTCGGTGACGCTGGCCATCATCGGCATTCCGGCCACGCTGTCCATGTCCACCATGGCCAACGTGAAGATCTTCGGCATGACCGTGTTCGACCTGTACGACTTCCTGTCGTCCAACGTGCTGTTGCCCGTGGGCGGCATCTTCATCTGCCTGTTTGCGGGCTGGGTGTGGGGTGCGGCCAACGTGAAGACGGAACTGTCCAACCGGGGCCAACTGCTCAACGGACCCATCATCGCCGCGTTCCTGACCGTGGTGCGCTGGGTGAGCCCGGTGCTGGTGCTGCTGGTTCTCCTCAAAGGCCTCAAGGTCTTCTAGCGCGCGTCGAAAACGCGCAGTACGCGGGCAATGGCGGCGTCAAACCGTTTTTTTGCTCCGGTCGAGTACGGGAAGAGTACACTCCCGTCGCAAAAAAACGGTTTTCCTTGTCCTTGCCGCACGTCCTGCGCGTTTTCGGAAAGCCGCTGAACCCGCGCGAAAGCCGGAAAACGGAAATACTGCCGCGCGCAGTCGGAAATGCCGGCAGGGTTTCGTGCGAACCCGCAAGCCATGAATGCAAAGGCCCCGCTTCGGCGGGGCCTTTTGCGTTGAATGAGCAGGGGGCTGGGACGCGCGGGAAGGGGAAGTGAGGAAAAGGCGAATGCGGGAAGGTGCAGGCCAGCCCCGCACCCTCACCATTCCTTGCGGCCCCCCGCGTAGGGCTTGGCCAGCCCGTGTTCGATGAGCGCGGTGGCGATGTCGCCGTCGTCGGCCTCCACATCGGCCAGCAGGCGAAAGTACTTGTCGCGGCGCAGGTTGCGCAGGGTCACCGTGCTGCCCGGCGCGGCCATGCGCAGGGTCAGCTCGCGGGCGCGGCGCGAAAGTTCGCGCAGGTTGGCGCGCGGGTCGCGCTTTTCGGGCGTGTCGCACCCGGCGATGCGCACGCTGATGGCCCGGCCCGCCACGGGCGGATAGCCGGGAATGTCCACCACCAAGGTGTCGCCATCGGGCACGCGCAGCACCACGGCCCGCGCACCGCCGAATGTTTCCCCGGCCTGGCAGGCAAGACCGCCCGTGTCCGCCAGAAGCGGCGGGAACAGCAGGGGCAGGGCCAGAAGCCCGGCGCGGAGCATGCGGGCAAGAAATGTGCGGCGCATGCATATATAAAAATCTATATATAGAAAAAGTGCAAGAGTGCCGCGCGGCGTGGGACGGAGTTGCCGGGGCGGCCCCGTGCTTCCGTGGCTGCGGTTCGCGGGGGCGAACGCCCGGCAAGACCCGGCATCCGTTGCCGCCGCAACCCTGTCGTAGCCCGAATGGCGCGAAAAGGAATGGAACTTGCTGTACTTTTGGCGGAAGGTGAAAAAAATGCCCCGGCGGCACTGCCACCGGGGCGGAACGGAATGTGGCGCGGGACCCGGGCCCCGTGGCGTCAGCCGAAGATTTCTTCCTTGGTCACCGCTTCGGCCTTGATGCGGTCGAGCAGTTCGGCGAACACGGCCTTGACGTTTTCGCGGATGTCGCCCGCCACCACCAGGAACAGCACGTCGTCGCCGGGGGCCAGTTCGCCTTCCACGGCGTCGGCAAGGATGCGGAAGATGCCCGGACGCGCCGACAGCTCTCGGCATATTTCATTGATGCGTTCGCGGTCGGGGGTTACCCTGATGGCGACCACGTTGCTCTTGTCCTTGCGCGACCAGCCGCGCACCACGCCGTTGTGCACCAGCACCATGCCGACGTTGTCGGCGAAGCCCGGTTCCTTCTTCAGGTCCGCGAGGGCCTTGGTAACGTCCATTCGTCACTCCGTATCAGGGTTGTTCCCTGGTTAGCCGTATCCAGAGGTCCGGATGCCCCAGTTGCAATCGTTGCTGCGCCGCCTGCCGGAGTTCCGCGAATCGCGCATGAGCGCCGCGGGGCTTGCCCTGTGGCTGAACTGGCAGGGCGACATCAATCCCGCCGTGCCGCAGACCTTGCAGGACTACGGCGGCATGACCATTTCCGTCGAGCGCGACCAGTCGCTGTGGTTCTTCTTCTCGGCGGACGTGTTCCTGGCGCTGGCGCGGCTGGAAATATGGGGCAAGTTCAACCCGTTGCCCGTGGCCGGGCAGGTGCTGCCCGCACGCCTGCTGCTGGGCATCAAGCGCGAGATTTCCCTGTCGCTGGAAAACGTGCTGACCACGCAGGAACTCATCGCCCCGCAGGAATTCCAGGTGTGGGTGCACCCCCGCGCCCGCGAGATGGGCACCGGCGTGCCGGGCCTGTCCTTCGAGAAGGCGGCGGCCCTGCGCGGCATGGTGCCCGCCGAATGGACCATGCTGCGGGCCGATTCGCGCCTGCCGTACCAGTCCACCACCGGATGGTACTCGGTGCTGCGCCCCCTGGGCAACCCCCTGGACAAGGGATTTCAGGCGGGCTGGCGCGCCATGTTCGGCGAGATCGAGGAAATCCTCAAGCGCCACAAGTTCAAGTACATCCTGCACGAATCCTTTCTCATCTTTCCGCTGGAGAACCTGCGCCTGTACCGGCAGTGGTGCCGCGACCTCTTGCAGCGCGTGCGCGAGGTGAAGGAACAGCGCCCCGACAGCTACTGGCCGTGCGTCAGCGCCATCGTGGACCGCAGGGGGCTGAACTTCAACAACGAGCTGCCTCGCAAGGTCGCCCTGGACTGGGACCAACTGGTGCCCGACTACCCGCACACCAGCTTTCGCAACGCCTACCTGCTGGGCGAGGGCTTCACCATCCACGAGGTGCGTTTTTCGGTCGAGCACAGCAGCATGGACGACTGGTGCAACGTGGGCCTTGCCGACGACGGGCAGGAGGCGGGCGCGCTGCCGGTGGTGGTTTCCACCCGCGCGGTGGCGGGCAACAACCCGTGCTGCTTCTACTGCGGCATGCGCAACCACGAGGTCACGGCCTGCCCCACCCGCAAGCTGGAGACGCTGACCCCCAGCGTGTGGCGCGACGTGGCCCTGCTGGACTTCGACACCCTGAATCAGGGCTTCCAGATTATAGACGCGCAACTGGCCGGTGACATTGGCGAAGGGGTTGCCGTGCTGCTGGCCTCGGAAGGGGCGGAAGGCATCATGACCCGCGCCATGTTCGACATCGGCGGCGCCGCGCAGCACCGCATGGTGCGCCGCATGTGGCTGGCACGGGGCAAGGACTACCCCAAGGGCCTCGACGAGATGGCCCCCAAGGACGACAACCCGGTGTGGGGCGTGCTGGAGTCGATCCGCCATGGCGAGCCCATGGCGCTGGAGCGCGAACTGGCCCAGATCCAGATCAAGAACCCGCGCGACTACCGCAACCGCACCATGCTGGGCTACGTGGCCTTGGAACGTGGCGACCTGTTGCGCGCCGCCTCATTGTGGAAGGAAGCGGAAACCCTGGCTCCCACGGCGTTGCAGCAGGGGTGGCACATCTTTCTCCAGGCGCGCCTGCACGAGGTGCAGGGCAAGTACCAGCCTGCCACCCAGCTCTACCGGCAGGTGGTGCGGATGTGCCCCCAGTGGACCGATGCCGAGTACCGCCAGGCGGTGTGCCATGTGAAGATGGGCTTCGTGGAGCAGGCCACGGCGCAGTTGCTGGCCCTGATCGCCCAGGATCCCAACGTGTTCAACCGGGTGCTGCTGGACCCGGAACTGGAGCGCGGTCACCTGCACCTGCTTACGGCGCTGCATGTGCCGTGGAGCGAGGCCGAGAACCGCGTGGAAGAAGAGAAGCAGGGGCTGGCGCGTCTGCGGGCGGAACTGGGCACGTGGTTCAGCGAGGAACATCCCTTTACCGTGCAGACCGACATGCGCGTGGCCAATCTGGTGCGCATGGCCGAAATACGCAACTTCGTGCCGTACCAGACGGTAATCAATGGCCGCTCGCAACTGGAAAAGGACATGCAGCTGCGTATCGGGCGCGAGGCCAAGGACCTGAAGACCCTGTTCAACGGGTTCATGACCCGGCTGATGCACATCCGCGACGAGGCGGCCTGGTTCCCGTTCCCGCGCATTCTGGTGGAGTTCAACAAGAACTACAACCTGTGCGCCGCCAGCCTGAACTGGGCGCTGAAGACGAATTTGCAGGTGGCGGAAACCTTCAAGCGCGCCCATGCCGTGGCCGAGGCCGAGGAGGAACGGCTGAAGGACCTGGAATCGCGCCTGAAGTTCCTGCGGATGGTGCGCGATTCCACACTGTTCATGCTGCTGTTTTGGCGCAGCTTCCTGTGGATGGAGATCGTCGGGCTGCTGCTGATCCTGGTGGCGGCGCCGCTTGCCCTGTTCTACGGCGAACGCGCCGGGTCCACATGGGCCACGGGCCTTATCAGCACCCAGAAATGGCAGTTGCAGAAGGGGCTGATCCTCATCCTGTCCGTGGTGGCCCTGGGCCTTGCCGCGCTGCGCACCACCCTGGTCTTCGAAAAGAAGAAGGATAAGTTGTTCAGCGAGGCTCGCGAAAAGCGCACGAAGAAAAAGAAGTAGGGCGTCGTGGCGACTTGCCTGCCGCGTCCGGCGCGACGGCCAGACACGATGTGTTCGGGATACGAGGAAACCCCCGCGCGACGGTTGTTGCGCGGGGGTTTTGCTTTCAGTCCGTGCTTCCCGTCTGTGCTTCCGCCGGTCTGGCCTCCTTGTCGGCCTGGTCGATGGCGGCGCGCCGCAGCGGGCTACTGCTGGTCCACGCCCTTCATGGCCAGGCTCACCCGGCCGCGCGCCCGGTCCACCTCCAGCACCCGCACCTGCACGGTGCGGCCAGGGGCCACCACCTCCGACGGGTCGCGCACGAAGCGGTCGGACAGCTGGCTGACGTGCACCAGGCCGTCGCGGTGCACCCCGATGTCCACGAACGCCCCGAAGGCCGTGACGTTGGTGACGATGCCCGGCAGCACCATGCCCGGTTCCAGGTCGTCGGGCGAATGCACCCCCTCCGCGAAGCGGAACGGGGTGAAGGACGGGCGGGGGTCGCGCCCCGGCCTGGCCAGTTCTGCCAAAATGTCACCAAGCGTGGGCAGCCCCACCCCCTCGGAAACATACTGCTCGGGTCGGATGCGCCCGCGCAGGTCGTCGCGGCGCAGCAGGTCGGCCAGGGCGCAGCCAAGGTCCGCCGCCATGCGGGCCACCAGGGTGTAGCGTTCCGGGTGCACCGCGCTGGCATCCAGCGGGTTGTCGCCGCGCACCCGCAGAAAGCCTGCTGCCTGCTCGAAGGCCTTGGGGCCAAGGCGCGGCACCTTCAGCAGGTCCTTGCGGCTGCGAAAGGGGCCGTTCTCCGCCCGGTGGAGCACGATGTTGCGGGCCAGCACCGGGCCGATGCCGGAAACATGGGCCAGCAGTTCCGGGCTTGCGGTGTTGGCGTCCACGCCCACGGCGTTGACGCACGAGGCCACCACCTCGTCCAGGGCGCGGCGCAGGGCGGCCTGGTCCACGTCGTGCTGGTACTGGCCCACGCCCAGCGAGCGCGGGTCGATCTTGACCAGCTCGGCCAGCGGGTCCATGAGGCGCCGCCCGATGGAAACGGCCCCGCGCACGGTCAGGTCATGGTCGGGAAATTCGCGGCGGGCCACGTCGGACGCGGAGTACACCGAGGCCCCGGTTTCGTTCACCAGCACCACGTCCACCCCTGCGGGCAGGCCCGCCCCCCGCACGAAGGCCTCCGTCTCGCGTCCGGCGGTGCCGTTGCCCACGGACACCACCTCGATGCCGTATTTCGCGCAGCAGTCGCGCAGGGTGCGCGCGGCGCGTTCCGCCCCGGCGTCGCCGGTCAGCGGATGAATGACCTCGTGGTGCAGCAGGGTACCCTGCGCATCCAGGCAGACCAGCTTGGACCCGGTGCGCCAGCCGGGGTCCAGCGCCAGCATCCGGCGACCGCCCAGGGGCGGGGCCATGATCAGTTCCCGCAGGTTGGCGGCGAATACCCCGATGGCCTGGGCCTCCGCCCGCTCGCGCAGGGCCGTGCGCAGTTCGTTTTCCAGCGAGGGGGCCAGCAGCCGCTTCCAGGCGTCGGCAAGGGCCGCATCCACCTGCCCGGCGGCTGTTTCGGGCCGTGGGGCGGGGCCGTTGGCGGCGATGCCCGCCCGGCGGTGCAGGATGTCCAGCGCGTCGGCGTCGTCGGGGCGCACGGCCACGGACAGGAAGCCTTCGCGCTCGCCGCGCAGCATGGCCAGCAGCCGGTGCGAGGGCATGGCGGCGGCGCGTTCCTCGTGGCCGAACCAGTCGGCGTAGGTGGCGCCTTCCGCCTCCTTGCCGGGCACGGCCTTGGCGCGCAGCACGGCGCGGCGTACGAACAGGTCGCGCAACGTACCGCGCAGGGGGGCCGATTCCGCGTAATTTTCGGCCAGGATGTCGCGGGCACCGGCCAGGGCGGCCTGCACGTCGGGCACGGCCAGTTCCGGGTCGGTGTCTTTCGGCGTGACATGGGGCGCGGCCAGCGCAAGGGCGTCCGCCGTGGGCCGCGCGGTGCGCAAGGCCTCCGCCAGCGGGGCCAGTCCGCGCCGCCGGGCCTTTTCCGCGCGGGTAATGCGCTTTGGCCGGTAGGGCAGGTACACGTCCTCCAGCGCGGCAAGGGTGGCGGCCCCGGCCACGGCCCCGGCAAGTTGCGGGGTGAGCAGCCCGCGCTCCTCCAATGATGCCAGCACGGTCGCCCGTCGTTTATCCAGTTCGCGCGCCTTTTCAAGGGCATCGCGCACGGCGGACACTTGTACTTCGTCCAGGCTGCCGGTGGCTTCCTTGCGGTAGCGGGCGATGAACGGAATGGTGGCCCCTTCGTCCAGCAGGGCCATGACGGCGGATACGCCGGACACCGGCAGGGACAGCGCGACGGCCAGGACTGCCGGGGCGGCGGAGATCGGCGCGGCTGCGGGAATGGCGGCGGGGGTGGGGCTGTTGGCCTGAAGTTCTGGCGTCACGGGATATTCCTGTTGTTGTCCGGTGGCGGACGATGTAAGTATGTGATTACGTCAGTGGATTGGTATTCTGCCACAGTCCTGCCATCCGCAACCGAGAAGGAGGCCTGCCATGAGCCATACCGAAGCCGATCTGCCCGCCGTCATCCACGAGGCGGAGTTCGTCATCCTGGCCGACGGAACCCAGGTGCGCTACGAGGAAAGCGGCGGCGCGCGCGACGTGTTCGTCAACGACGAATGGTCTGCCCGCTCCACGCTGTTTCCCGGTTCGGACTACTGTCTCGAAACCGGGGGCTGCACCTATCTGCTCACCGCCACCGATGACGGGCTCAAGGTCGAGAAGCAGTAGCCAGTCCGGAGCCCGGCGTGCGGCCGGAAAATTGCGGGGCCGCGCATGTGCGCGGCCCTTGGCGTTCGCGGTGCCGGATCATGCGGCGTTTGGCGCTGCCGTTCTGCAGGCACGGGCTTTGGCGGCTGCGTGCTGCCGGGACTGCCCTGTCAGTTGATCGGCCCCTGCCCGCGCGCGGTAAGCCGGGCACGCAGATACGCGCCCAGCAGCGCGCCCGAGTCGTCCGGGCCATTCTCGCCGCCCTGCGTGATGCCAAGGGCGTGCAGGTCTTCCGCCACCTGGCGCTCCATCTTTTCCGACTCCATGAACATCACGTAGACCAGGGCGATGGTGGCGTCGTTCTCTTCGCTGCCGTCGCACAGGGCCGCCACGTGTTCGTGGGGCACGGTTTCCTGCAGGCGGTCCACGAACAGGGAGGCCCACTTGCCGTACAGCGATTCGGGCAGTTGGGGCACCATGGCCGACAACGCCCGCGCACCCCGTTCGTCCATGTCGGGCAGGGTCACGGCCAGAAAGTCTTCCAGGGCCTCGGTGCGGCGCCCGGCGTCGCGCGACAGGTGGCGCAGCACCGTGGCGACAAGGTGGGCGCGGGTTTCGTCGGGGGTGAGAGGGGATGCGGACATGCGGGCTGCTCCTGCGGCGGGGTGGTATCCGTCCGATGCTCCGCGCGGCAGCGTGCGGGGCATGACAAGGTGCGCAGCCTAGCTCAGGCAGAGCCGCCGCGCAAGGTTGGCGGGCCGTTTCGGACTGCCACTGCCCGTTCCTGATGGGCGCCGGGAGCGGCTGGCTGGCACGTGCGGGCAACAGGGAGGGCCTTGGAACGACAATGCGGTTTCGCGTGGGCGAAACCGCATTGTCATTTTCGTAAAACAGCCGGTGTCGGCGGTGTCGGCGTCGTTCCGGCGCCCATTTCAGGGGGGCCGTGCGGCAGGTGCCGACCGGGCCGGACCATCTGCGGGTTTTCCGCTGCCGTCGTTACAGGACTGCCCGCACGGCGGCCAGGGCGGCCTCGTAGTTGGGTTCGTGGCTCACTTCGGGCACGATTTCGGTGTAGGTGACCGTGCCGGACCGGTCCACCACGAAGATGGCGCGGGTCAGCAGGCGCAATTCCTTGATCACCACGCCGTAGGCGTTGCCGAAGGCAAGGTCGCGGTGGTCGGACAGGGTTTCCAGCGCGTCCACCCCGGCGGCGCCGCACCAGCGGGCCTGGGCGAAGGGCAGGTCGCAGCTGATGGTCAGGATGCGCACGTCCGCGCCAAGGCGGGTGGCTTCCTGGTTGAAGCGCCGGGTTTCCATGTCGCACACGCCGGTATCCAGCGAGGGCACGGCGGAGATGAGCAGAACCTTGCCCGCGTAATCGGCCAGGGTGCGCGGGGACAGGTCGTTGGCCAGGGCGGAGAAGCCGGGGGCCTTGTCGCCCTTGGCCACCGGGGTGCCGCCGAGGGTGAGGGGCGTGCCCCTGAAGGTGATGATGCCGGTACGGTCCATGGGTATCCGCCTCCTGCGGAAGGGGGTTCAAAGGGTCCGCCTCGTGTGGGAACGAGGAGCCCTGGCGGGGCCCGCGCCCCGGTGGGGGGCGCGTCGGTTCCGTGTCCTGGTCGCCTGCGGCAGGCGGTGGGCACGGTGGTTCGACAAGCCATACCACAATGGCGCAGGCATGCAAACCGGAGCGGCGTACTTTTTCCGGAGCTTGCTGCAAAAGTGTCGGTTTTTACAAAATAGGTATTGAGTCGCCTTGCTGTGTTACCAAAATGGAAAAAATGAATGTTGCCTGGTTTGCGCAATGGGGCGAATTCATTGGAACCGACCATTTTGTAGCAAATGGCACGCTCCTTGCCTTTACCATGGCATCGTTCGGGTTTGCCCCTGTCCGTTCGGTCCGGCAGGGGATGTACGTCAACATTTCGAGGAGGTTCACATGAACGCGGCGGATACCGCCTTCATCCTGGTCTGCTCCGCTCTGGTCATGTTCATGACCCCGGGGCTTGCCCTGTTCTACGGGGGGCTCGTGCGTGCGCGCAACGTGCTGTCCACCACCATGCACAGCTTCATTCTTGTGGGCGTGGCCAGCATCGTTTGGGCGGTCATCGGCTATACGCTGGCGTTCGGCCCCGACATCGGCGGGGTCATCGGCGGGCTTGATTTCGCGTTCCTGAACGGCGTGGGCATGGAGCCCAGCGAAACGGTCACCAACATCCCGCACCTGCTGTTCATGGTGTTCCAGTGCATGTTCGCGGTGATCACCCCGGCCCTCATTTCCGGCGCCTACGCCGAACGCATCCGCTTCCGCGCCATGCTGCTGTTCTCGGTGCTGTGGCTGGTGGTGGTGTACGCCCCCATGGCCCACTGGGTGTGGGGTGGCGGCTGGATGTTCGGCATTGGCGCGCTTGACTTCGCCGGTGGCGCCGTGGTGCACATGAGCTCCGCCGCCGCCGCCCTGGCCGCCGCCCACGTGCTGGGCCGCCGCCACGGTCATGGCCGCGAGCCCTTCGTGCCGCACAACCTTCCCATGACCGTGCTTGGCGCGGGCATCCTGTGGTTCGGCTGGTTCGGCTTCAACGCGGGCAGCGCCCTGGCCGCCAACGGCCTGGCCGCCAACGCCTTCGTCACCACCCACCTGTGCGCCGCCGCCGCCTCCATCAGCTGGATGGCCGCCGAATGGCTGCACAGCGGCAAGCCCACCACCCTGGGCGCCGCCTCCGGCGCCGTGGCCGGCCTTGTGGTCATCACGCCTGCCGCCGGGTTCGTTGCCCCCATGCCCGCCATCATCATGGGCCTCATCGGCGGCGCCCTGTGCTACGGCGGCGTGCTGATGAAGCATGTCTTCAAGTACGACGACGCCCTGGACGTGGTGGGCGTGCACGGCGTGGGCGGCACCTTCGGCGCCCTGGCTACCGGCGTCTTTGCCACCACTGCCGTGAACACCGCCACCGGCCTGCTCTACGGCAACCCCTCGCAGCTCTGGATCCAGTTCATCTCCGTGGTCGCCACCTGGTTGTTCTGCTACGTGGCCAGCCGCATCCTGTTCCATGTGGTTGACGCCCTCGTCGGCCTGCGCGCGGATACGGAGTCGGAGGTCGCGGGCCTCGACGTCAGCGAGCACAACGAAGCGGGTTATCAGCTCTAAGCTTGCCGCTGCCGCCGTTGTCGCCTACAAGGCGGAAGGGGTTATCCCTTCCCTGAACACGAACCGAGCTTCAGGATGGACATCATGAAGAAACTTGAGATCATCATCCGCCCCTTCAAGCTGGACGAGGTCAAGGAAACGCTGGCCGGCCTTGACGTGAAGGGCATGACCGTCACGGAAGTGAAGGGCTTTGGCCGCCAGCGCGGCCACAAGGAAGTGTACCGCGGTGCCGAGTACCAGGTGGACTTCATGCCCAAGGTCAAGATCGAAGTCGTCGTTGACGACGCGCAGGTGAAGCCGCTGGTCGATGCGGTGGTCAAGGCCGCCCGCACCGGCAAGGTGGGCGACGGCAAGATCTTCATCTCGCCGGTGGAAGACGTGCTGCGCATCCGTACCGGTGAAACCGGCGTGGAAGCCATCTAGCCGCAACATACCGCAATCCATGGGCGGCGCCTCGGCAGCGATCGGGGCGCCGCCCGTCCATACCCACCTTCCACCCCCCACACCCTACATGACGCAGGCACACGGGCCATCTTCCTCCGCTCCCGCCGGTACTCCCGGCATGCCGCGCGATGCCGCCACGGTGCTGCGCGAAGGGCGCGCCGCGCTGCTCGAACGCCTGGACGCAACCCTTTCCCCCGCCAATGCGGCACCGCAGGAGAACGCCTGCGCCACCCGGCCCGACGCTCATTGCCGCGACACCGCGCCCGCGTCCACGACCATGGGCGCACCGCGTTTCGAGCGGGCCTACAGCCGCCTGCTGGACGACTATTTTCGCCTTCGCTTCGCCGAGCTGCGCGGCGGTCACGACAAGGTGGCCCTGGTGGCCGTGGGCGGCTACGGCCGCGAGGAACTGTGCCTGGGATCGGACATCGACATCCTGATCCTGTGCGGCCGCTCCATCCCGCCGCAGGCCATCGACCTGGCCCAGCCGCTGTTTCTGCCGCTGTGGGACGCGGGCTACACCCTGGGGCACGGGTTCCGCACCATCGGCGACTGCGTGAAGCTGGCCGCCAAGGACCACAAGGTGCTGGCCAGCCTGCTGGACGCGCGGTTGATCACCGGCAACGAGGCCCTGTTCCGCGAGATGGTGGATCGCCTGAACGACAAGGTGCTGCCGCGCCGGGGCGCCTCGTTCCTGTCATGGAACGACGAGGAACACGAGCGCAGGCGCGCCGCGCACGGCGACGGTGCCGTGCTGCTGGAACCCAACCTGAAGGAAGGCCTGGGCGGCCTGCGCGACTACCACCGCATCCTGTGGCTGGGGCGCATCCGCAACGAGGCGGGCACCGTGGAGGAAATCCTGGCCCAGGCCGGGTTCTCCGCGTCCGATGCCGCCCTGTTGCGCGAAAGCGTGGGCTTTCTGCACGACGTGCGCAACCTGCTGCACCATCTTTCGCGCCGCAAGAACGACCAACTGTTTCTGGACCTGCAACCGGAAATCGCCGCCCGCCTCGGCTTTCACGAATGCGGCAACCTGCTGGCCGTGGAATGCTTTCTGGGCCGCCTGCACCGCTGCATGTCGCACATCAAGGCGCTGTCCGCCGCCTTCCGGGGTACCCCCGGCGGCCCGGTGCACCCCGACCAGCCCTGCCCCGAGGTGGAAGGCCCCGTGGTCATGGCGGGCGGCACGCTGCACATCTGCCTGCCCGATCCGGTCGCCGTCACCCCCGGCCTGGCCCTTTCCGCCTTCGTGCGGGCCGCCGAATGGCCCGGCCCCAACGCCCCCGCCCCCGACTGGAATACCCGCAAGGCCATGGAGCAGGCCCTGCAACTGGCCCTGTCCGGTGCGGACGGTGCCCTTTCCAGCGCAGAGGTGGGCGCGGCGCTGATGCGCATCCTGGGGTCCGGCAAGGCGTTTCCGGTGCTTGGACACATGGACGAGACGGGCCTTTTGCCCGCCATCCTGCCCGCCTATGCCGAAGCGCGCGACCGGGTGCAGTTCGACGGGTTCCATACCTACCCGGTGGGCATGCACACCCTGTTCGTGATCCGCCAGTTGGAATCGCTGGCCAGCGAAGATGTCGAGCCGTTTTCCGGCTTCTGGCGCGGCGGCTGCCTGAGCGTGCCGGGCGGGCTGGCTGATACGGGCGAAAGCGCCGCCGCCCGCTTGCCCGCGTACCCGTCCGGGCAGGACGCGGATGCCGCGCGTGACAGGCTGTGCCTGCTGCTGGCCGCGCTGCTGCACGACCTTGGCAAGGGCGGGGCCGACGCCTCGCACCATTCCGAGGTGGGGGCCGAAATGGCCATGCGCCTGCTGGCAGAGTGGGGTGCGCCGCCTGAAGTCATCGACGACGTGGTCTTTCTGGTGCTGCACCACCTGCTGCTCATCCGCACCGCCCAGCGCCGCGACCTCAACGACGAGTCGGTGGTGGCCCAGTGCGCGGGCACCGTGGGCAGCCTGCGCCGCCTGAACATGCTCTACCTGCTCACCCATGCCGATTCCATGGCCACCGGCCACAAGGCGTGGAACCGCTGGACCGCCAGCCTGTTGTACGAACTGCACGGCAAGGTGGCCAACATGCTGCGCGACGGGCAGCTTGCGGGCACCCAGACCGCGCAGGCCATAGTGCGCACGCGCGACATGGTGCGGGCGCTGGTGCGCGAGCGCCAGTCGGCGCTGCACTACACGCAGGAAACGGCGGGGCTGTATCTGGACGCCATGCCCTCGCGCTACCTGCTGGCCATGCCGCCGGAAGACATCGTGCGGCACATGTCGCTGGTCTACCAACTGAACCGCGACGTGGCCGAATCGCGCCGCCGCCTGCCCGAGGACAGGGCCGAGCGGGGCGTGGTGGTGCTGGAGGGCAGGCCGCTGCACGGCGGGCGCGACAGCGAGCTGTGGGAAGTGCTGGTGGCCGCGCGCGACCAGTCCGGGCTGTTCGCCACCATTGCGGGCGTGCTTTCGCTGCACGGGCTGAACGTGTTCGGGGCCGATGCCTACGTGTGGAGCGACGGCACCGTGCTGGACATCTTTCACGTTACCGCGCCGCCCGACCCGCTGTACGCCAAGGATTTCTGGGGCAAGGTGCGCGGGGCCATCCACTTCGCGCTGACGGGCAAGCTGTCGCTGGACTACCGGCTGGAGCAGGCCCGGACCTCCAACGCGCTGAAGCACAAGGTGCCCACGGTGCTGCTGGATGCGGTGCGCCGCCCGCCGGAGGTGCGCATCGACAACGAGTTGTCGGACTTCCACACCGTGGTCGAGGTGTTCGCGCCGGATCGGCCCGCGCTGCTGTATGACGTCGCGCGGGTGTTGCAGACGTTGCAACTGGACATCCTGTTCGCCAAGATCGCCACGCTGGGCAACCGCACCTCGGACAGCTTTTCGGTGCGTACGGTGTACGGCCAGAAGATCACCGACGAGCAGCAGATGGACGAGGTGCGCGCGGCCCTGCTGCACGTGGTGTCGCAGTAGGGCTGCGGTTCTTCCTGCGGCGTGGCCGCTTGGGTGAACGCTGGTCCCCTTCGTTTTTTGCAAGCCTCCGGCGGGCAGGGGCCTTGCACCCTGCCCCCCCTTTTTTCGTGCGTTCCGGATGCCGGTGCATCCCTTGGGGACGCACGTTTTTTTTGCTATCCACCTTGGGCGGCGCGATGAGGTGGGGCAGGGCGAAGGTGCAATGTCCCACGGACCGGCCTGCGCGGTGGTCGCGCTGAGGGCGCCGCGCTTGTGGGCGAGTTTTTCGGTATACGGAGGCAGCATGTTCGAGCGGTATGCCGCGCGGGTGGACGAGTGGCGCGACATTCATTCCGGGGTGGATTTCATCAACAGCCGCAAGCAGGGCGAGGCCGAGGCGCGCGCGCTGCTGGACGCTGCCTTCGGGCAGGACGGCAGCGGGGCCATGTCCGCCGCCGACTTTCGGGCCCTGTGCATGGCCGTGAACCGTGAATGCATTGAGGGCAGCGTGCCCAAGCGCATCACCTGCACCCGTTTCGGGGCGGGCTACCCCTCGCTGCTAAGCCGTGCCGCAAACATGGCGGATGTCTTGCCTTGGCTGGCTGCCCTGTGGGCGCTGCCGCCCGGCCCAGATCTGCACGAAGCTTTTCGTTTGCATGATGCGCACCGCCCGTCAGGGGTAGGAATTTTCGGGCTGTCGCTGCTCCTGTACTTGAAGTCCGGTTCGGTTGCCGACGCGGATGATGCTTCTTTCTGCCTGCCCTGTACCCCGGCCCTGTGGCGTGGGCTGGGCTTCCTGAAAGGGGATTCGGTCAAAAAGTCCGCCACACCGCGTGGCTGTGCTAACTACCGGATGTTTCTGCTCCACGCCCACGCCCTGCGCGAGCGGTTCTGTCTGCTGCCGTTGGAGGTGGACTATATCCTGTCGCAAGGGGAGAGGTTGCGCATCTTCACGAGCTGAACTCACTCAGGCAGAGAGTTCGGAACATGCCGTCTGGCTAAGTGTCTGCTTCTGCCCGGCGGTATGTTTTGGTATGCGGGGGATTTTCCATGTAGCGGCGCAGTATTTCTGATCGGAACGTGGAAGCTGTCTTTTCCTGAATTTGTGATGCAGATGGGGTCCCTAGGAATATTAGGAAAGGGGTCCAGGGGGCGTGCCCCCTGGCCGCCGGAGGCATCCTTTTACCCCACACGCAAAAGCGGGCCGCCCCTTGCGGAGCGGCCCGTTCGTATTCGTCCCGTGGTCTGCGGCGCGGCAGGCGCGCTACAGGATCTGGTTCAGGAACTTCTGGAGGCGCGGATGCTTGGGCGCGCCAAAGAATTCCTGCGGCGCGTTTTCTTCCAGCACCTGGCCGTGGTCCATGAAGATGATGCGGTCGGCCACTTCACGGGCAAAGCCCATTTCGTGGGTCACGCAGACCATGGTCATGCCTTCGCGGGCCAGGGTGACCATGACGTCCAGCACTTCGCCGATCATTTCCGGGTCCAGCGCGCTGGTGGGTTCGTCGAACAGCATGATCTTGGGGTTCATGGCCAGGGCGCGGGCAATGGCCACGCGCTGCTGCTGCCCGCCCGAAAGCATGGCAGGGAAGACGTTGGCCTTGTCGCTGATGCCCACCTTCTTCAGCAGTTCCAGCGCCCGGCTTTCCGCCTCGGCGCGCGGGGTCTTGCGCAGCCGCATGGGGGCCATGGTCAGGTTCTGCAACACGGTCTTGTGCGGAAAGAGGTTGAAGCTCTGGAAGACCATGCCCAGTTCCTGGCGGATCTTGTTGATGTCGTTGTCGGGCGAGTTCACGTCCTGCCCGTCCACGATGATGCTGCCCTTGTCCACCGTTTCCAGCCGGTTGATGGAGCGCAGCAGGGTGGACTTGCCCGAGCCGGACGGCCCGCAGATGACCACCTTTTCGCCGGGCATCACGTCAAGGCTGACGTCGTTGAGGGCCGTCAGCTCGCCGAAGAACTTCCACGCGTGGCTGATGCGGATGATGGGTTCGACGCTATCGGCGGTCATAGTAGTTCAACCTCGATTCCATGATGCTGACGCCCTTGGACAGGAACAGCGTGATCAACAGGTAGATGAGGGCGACCATGGTGTACGTCTCGAAGTACAGGAAGCTCTCCGAGGCGAATTCGCGCCCGCGCCGCAGGATGTCGGCAACGGCGATGATGGACACCAGCGAGGTGTCCTTCAGCATGGCGATGAATTCGTTGCCCACCGGCGGCAGGATGGTGCGCCACGCCTGCGGCAGGATGACCATGAACATGGTCTCCGCCCGGTTGAAGCCCAGCGAGCGGGCGGCTTCGGTCTGGCCCTTGGAGATGGAGTCGATGCCCGCGCGGAACACCTCGCCCATGTAGGCGCCATAGCACACGCTGAGCGCGATGATGGCGGCCAGGAGGTCCGGCACCTTCAGGAACCGGCCAAGGGCGTAGTAGATGTAGAAAAGCTGCACCAGCAGGGGAATGCCCCGCACCACCTCCACGTAGGTGGAGGCCACGAGGTTGATCAGCCGGTTGCGCGACAGGCGGCCCAGCCCGGTGATGAGACCGATGGGGATGGAGCACAGGATGGACAGCACGGTCACCTTGAAGGTGACGGCAATGCCGTCCGGCAGAAATTGCAGTAACCGCCAGTAGGGCTCGGGCCGGCTCGCGCACAGGTAGACGAGCGCGCCCAGCGCGCCCACGAAGGAGATGGACCACGCGGTTACGATCCGCCGTTCCTTCGGGTCCGGTATGATCGCGCCGTCGGTGATGACGATGCGGACGTTCTGGGGTTCGTTGGTCATGGCGTCTCTGAGGCTTTGACGTTGAAAAACGGGGGACCGGCGTAATACCGCCAGTCCCCCATGGTGCGCAAGTATCTAGCCGGGCACGGCTAGCGGCCGATCCACTTTTCGCGGAGCTGCTTGTCGATGCCCTTGGCCTTCACGGCGGCGATGCCCTTGTTCAGAAGGTCCAGGACTTCCTTGTTCCCCTTCTTCACGGCGATGCCGTAGAATTCCTTTTCCTGGGTTTCGATGACGAAGGCGATCTTCATCTTGGCGGCGTACTGTTCCTGCTGCAGGGCGTAGCTGGCGGCAACGGGGTCGTCGCACACCACGCCGTCGATGCGGCCGTTGAACAGGTCTTCCATGGCCAGGCCGATTTCATCGTACGACTTGGCGGTGACGCCGGCGGTCTTCTTGATGGTGAAGTAGCCGGTGGTGCTGATCTGGCCGCCAAGGGTCTTGCCCTTCATTTCGTCCAGCTTGGTGACGTTGGTGGTCTTGGGCACCACGAGGGCCTGGCGCACTTCGTAGTAGGGCGTGGTGAAGTCCATGGCGTTCTTGCGTTCATCGGTGATGGACACCGAGGACACGATGGCGTCATAGCTGCCGGATTCGAGCCCGGCGAAGATGCCGTCCCAGGCCACGTTCTTGTGCACGATCTTGAAGCCGGCTTCCTTGGCCATGGCGTCGGTGTAATCGACGGAGAAGCCGACAAGGTTCTTGCTCGCGTCAACGAACTCCATGGGCGGCCAGGTGGCGTCCTGGGCAACGACGATGGTCTTCTCGGCAAAGGCCACGTTGGCGGTGACCAGCAGGGCCGCAAGGGTGAGGACGATCTTCTTCAGCATCCCGGATTCTCCTCTGGACATGTGGTTGGTGTGACGGACGGACTCCCTTTTCTGGAGCATAAGTGAGCAGATTGTCAATGAATGAGTGAGAGAACGCCAGACTCCGGCGGCATGATTGACACATTTGTCACCACTTCGCCGGTCATGGCCGGGGAGGCTGGGCTGCCGGAAGGAAACCGGGCGCAGGAGCACCGGGCCAGGGGAATGCCCCGGCCAGGCATGCCGGGCAACCTTGCGGGCCAATCATGCCGGGCAGCCGCGAGGCATGCCGACAGGGGAGGGGGCGTGTGCTGCGGGCGCGCGCCCTACATCCAGGTGAAGATGGCCGTCACCAGGATGGGCACGGCCACGGTCAGCACCATGCCGCTGAATACGGCGATGATGCCGTAGCGCTCCCCGGCGTAGCGGGCGATGACGGGCAGGCTGGTGTCCATGCTGGTGGCCCCGCCCGCCATGACCGGGGCCAGCCCGCCGAACAGGCGCACCAGCAGCGGCGCGGACAGCAGGGTGACCAGTTCGCGCGAGATGTTGGCGATGAGCGCCATGGAACCCAGGGCCGCATCGCCCATTTTCGTGATCATGATGCTGGACAGGCTGTAGTAGCCAAAGCCCGCGCCCACGCCCAGCACGTCGCGCAGGGGCATGTCGCCCAGCAGCGCCCACGCCGCCAGCGAACCGCCAAGGGTGCCGATGCCCACGAACAGCGGCACCAGCGCCACCTTCACGTGCAGTTCGCGCAGGATGCGGAACGAGCGGGTATCGAACCCGATGCCCATGCCCACCACGAACAGCAGCATGTACAGCGCCCACGAGGCCAGGTCGCCCGCCTGGTCGGCCTGGGGGATGATGTCCAGCCTGCCCAGCAGCACGCCGGACAGGAAGAAGCCGAGAATGATCAGGCTGCCTTTCATGCCCGGTCTCCCGCGTGGTTTGCCGCACGGTCCCCCGCCCGGTCGCCCTGGTGGCCCCCCGCATGGCCTGGGGGCGAAGGCATGGCGGCGTTCGTGCCCTGCATGGCCGGGCGCACGGTGCCGGGGCCGTCCAGCGCGCCGCGCAGCAGCACGTGTTGCAGCAGCCACCCGGCGGCAACGCTGCCCGCCAGCGACGCCATGCTGATGACCACGGCCCGCAGGCCGATGTCGCCTGCCTTGGCCACCAGCGCGTCATCCGACCCCAGCGACAGGCCCAGCAGGAAGAGCAGCGCGTATATGGACCAGGTGGTCAGCCGGTCCACGGCGCCGACCACGGCGGGGCGCGTGCGCAGCAGGTAGCCCGCAGGCACGCCCACGGCGATGCAGCCAATTTCGACGATCATGAAAACTGTCCTTGCGCGGCGCTGCTTGGGCACGCCGCCATGATGCGCGGCAACGGGCCGCCGATTCAGGGAAAGGCCAGCGGTAGCCTGCCCGTACCGGGCTGTCAACCCGGCAGCCGGTGGCTAGGGACGAATAAGGGGCGGGTAGGGCGAGATGGGGCGAACTGGGCGGGAGAGGTGGAAGATACGGGCTTGCCGAACTGGCCGGGCTTGCCGAACTGGCCGGGCTTGCCGAACTGGCCGGGCTTGCCGAACTGGAGGGACTGGCCGGATTGGGCAGGCCTTGGCCGGGGGGGCTGTCCGCCGGGGCGCATCGCAAAATAAATCGAAAAAGCCCCCCCGCCCGTGATGCGCGTCACGCATGCCCCGCCCGGAGAGCCTATCTTGTGGGCGAGGACGGAGGAAACGCCTCCGCCCCGTGACAGGACCACACCGGGCAGGCTCTGCCGCCCGCAACACCCACGACGACAATGAACCAAGACGCCAAGGAGACCACCATGCGCCACATTCGCCTCGACGACATGCGCACCTTCAAGGACGCCGGGTTTGCCATGAACCTGGTGCACGACTCGGAAAACTTCAAGATCATCAACTTCAACTTCAAGGCCGGACAGGAACTGCCCGTGCACAGCCACGACATCGACGGTGAACTGGCCATCACCGTCATCGAGGGCGAGGGCGAATTCCTGGGCGCGGACGGCGCGGCCATTCCCGCGAAGCAGGGTGACATGCTGGTCTCGGAAATCCGCGTACCCCACGGAGTGCGGGCAAAGACCGAGATGCGGGTAGTTGTCGTTATCGCCCCTCCCATCTAGGGGCCGTTTCTAAATTGTCTTTTCGCCCGTTGGCTTCGTCAAACTTCGCCTGCCATGTCGGTCAAATACGATAAGAGTATATTCCCTCATGGCAGGCTCGTTTTCCTCGCCAACGAACGAAAATCCTAATTTAGAAACAGCCCCTATGGGCAAACAGCACACTGCTGGTCGGACAGCACCCCCCGACGATAAAAGGGAGGCCCCGTGGGGCCTCCCTTTGTCGTTCGCGGATTGAATTGGCGTCTGCCTGGCTACTTGGCCACCTTGGCGCGGCGCATCTGGATGTAGGCGTTGCGCACCGAGGTGTACGGCTCCACCGCGCTCTTGGTCACGGCTTCGTACCCGGCGATGGTCTCGTCCGCCTTGTTGAATTCTCCGTAGGCCCGACCGCCCATGTAGAGCCATTCGTCGTCCATCATGTAGGGGATCGGGTCGGCGAAATAGTCACCCGCAAGGCCCACGCTGTCGCGCAGGGTGCTGGGGCCTATCAGCGGCCAGACGATGTAGAAGCCTTCACCCGCGCCCCATGCGCCAAGGGTCTGGCCAAAGTCTTCCTTGTCCGGTTCCACGATGGGCTTGTCTTTCTTGGCCACGTCGATGAACCCGGCCATGCCCACGGTGGAATTGATGATGAACCGGCCCATCTCCACCCCGGCCTCCCTGGGTTTGCCCTGCAACAGGCAGTTCAGGAAGCGGAGGGGAAAGGCAAGGTTGTGGAAGAAATTGTTCACGCCGCTGCGCAGTTCGTCCGGGGTGACGGCCACATACCCTTGGTGCACCGGCTTGATGACCTTCAGCAGCAGCACGTCGTTGACGGCGAACCACATGCGGTTCCAGCCTTCCAGCGGGTCGGCCACCATGTCCTCGTTGCTGGTGTCGTAGTCGTCAAGGTCTGCGGACAGCGTGGGCGGTGCATGCGGTGCCCCTTCGGCGGGCATGTCGGCACGCGCGGCCGCCGGGGTCAGCAGCAGGGCACAGGCAAGGCACGCCGTACACAGCGCGATGTTGATGCGGAACGAACCTGCGGCCATGGGCATTCCTCCGAAGGCGGGTTCATGTTCGTGCGGCTAGTTGCCGGACAGGCCAGCCTGGCCCGCCGGGGCGGGCTGCTTGCGCACTTCGTCGGCCTTGGCCCGCACCCGTTCGATGAGCTGGTCGGGGGTGCCCTTTTCCAGCAGGTCCTGGAACTGGGTACGGTAGTTCTTCACCATGCTCACGCCTTCGATGAGGACATCGTACACCACCCAGCGCTGCTGGCGGTTCTGGAGCATGCGGTAGGCCACGGGCACCTGCTTGTCCTTGATCACCACGGTGGTCTGCACCTCTACCTTGTCGCCCTTGCCGCTGACCAGTTCTCCGGTGAACAGCACCTGCTGGCCGGTGTAGCCGTCGAACTTTTCAAGGTAGGTGGCCCGCAGCAGCGAGGCGAACGATTCGGCGAAGCGGTCCTGCTGGTCGGGGGTGAACGAGGGCCAGTTCATGCCCACGGTGCGGGCCGAGAACTCGCGAAAATCGAAGATGATGCGAATTTCGTTCTCCACCTGATCCATGAGCGCGGGGCGCTGCGCGGGGTCGGTGTAGCCCGGCTGCTTCACGATGTCGAGGATGCGGTCCACGGAGGCCTTCAGGGCGGCGCGGGCGGCACCCGCATTGTCCGAGGCGGCAAGGGCCGGGCCGGACCAGCCAAGCAGGACGCAGAGCAGGGCGCAGGACAGGGTCTTGAAGAGCGGCGCGGCAAGGGGGGCGCCGCGTCGGAATGCGGGGATGAACATGCCTAGACTCCTCCGAACACGTACTTGCTGATCAGCGATTCGATGTCGATGGCCGATTCGGTTTCCGTGATTTCGTCGCCTTCGCCAAGCTGTTCCGGAGAACCGCCGGGCGAAAGCTTGATGTACTTGTCGCCAATGAGGCCGCTGGTCTTCACCGAGGCGATGACATCATCGGTCAGGTGCACGCCTTCCTTCATGCGCAGGCTGACCACCGCCACCGGCTTGTCCGGCGCAAGGGTGATGCCCGCCACGCGGCCCACGGGCACGCCCGCGATTTCCACCTCGGCCCCTATGCGCAGGCCGGTGATGGAGCCGAACCGGGCGTGCACGGTATAGCCCTTGTCGGACAGCAGTTCCATGCGCCCCAGCTTTATGGTGAGGTAGCCGACGCACAGCAGCCCGATAAGGACGAAGATGCCGACCGATGTTTCTCGCGAATATTTTTTCATGCTGCCCTTCCCGTATCCGTTGGGGGCTTTGGTTGACAGTATTTGTCCCGCCTGCCGTCAGGCATCTGGCGTCAGCCTGTCCGGCCAGACGTCTGAAGTCCGGCCAGACGTCGGAAGTCCGGTCAAACGTTGGAAGTCCGGCCAGCCGTCAGCGGTCAGCCAGGCGTCAGTGATCCAGCCAGGCGTCAGCGGTCCAGCCAAGCGTCAGTGGTCCAGCCAGGCGTCAGCGATCCAGCCAGGCGTCAAGGGCCTGCTGCACCTCCGGCGCCAGCGACACCTCCGCCCGCTCGCCTTCTTCAACCCGCCGGTCCAGAAAGCTGCGCACGTACGGGTCGCTCGATGCGCGCAGCGCATCCACCGGACCCGCGAAGGCCGCCGTGCCGTCGTGCAGCATGAGCACATAGTCGGCGATGGCATCCAGGCTGCGCAGGTCGTGGCTGACCACCACCATGGTCATGCCGGGAAAATTGGCCCGCATGTCCAGCAGCAGGTGGTCCATGCGCGCGGCGTTGACCGGGTCGAGGCCCGATGTGGGCTCGTCGCACAGCAGGATGGGCGGGTCCATGACGATGGCCCGCGCGAGGCCCGCGCGCTTGCGCATGCCGCCGGAAAGCTGGTTGGGGTAGTAGTCGGCGTAGTCGGCCAGGCCCACCAAGGCCAGCTTGTGCAGCACGATCTGGCGGATGGTGGCCTTGGGCAGCCCGGTGTGCTCGCGCAGGGGCAGGGCCACGTTGTCGCCGAGGCTCAGCGAGCCCAGCAGCGCCCCGTCCTGGAACAGCACGCCCATGCGCCGCCGTACCTTGCGGAAATCACGGCCGCCAAGGGCGAACAGGTCGCGCCCGCCCACAGAAAGGGTGCCCGCCATGGGCCGTTGCAGGCCCAGCACGTGGCGCAGCAGGGTGGACTTGCCGCAGCCGGAGCCGCCGATGATCAGGGAAATTTTGCCGGCGGGCAGCAGCGCGTTCACGTCGTGCAGTACCACGTGGTCGCCGTAGCCCACCGTAAGGCCGTCAAATCGTATGTCCCATCCGGAAGTCGCGCGCATGGCCGTGGTCTCTTACAGCAGGAACGAGGTCAGCGCGTAGTCGGCCACAAGCACGAACACGCACGAAAGGACCACGGCGGAGGTGGTGGAATTGCTGACGCCCTCGGGCCCCACGCCGTCGCGGCGCATGTGGGTGAAATAGCCCTGGTAGCAGCTTACCGTGGCCACGATGACCGCGAACAGCAACGATTTCATGAAGCCGCCGGTGATGTCGGCCATCTCGACGCTGGACTGGATGCGATAGAAGTACACGCCCTCGTTGATGCCCAGCAGGGTGACGCCGGTGACGTAGCCGCCAAGGATGCCCACCACGTCGAACACCGCCGTCAGCAACGGGAACGAGATCAGCGATGCGGCAATGCGCGGGGCCACCAGGTAGGCCATGGGGTTGATGTCCATGACGTCCAGCGCGTCGATCTGGTCGGTGATGCGCATGACCCCGATCTCGGCGGCCATGGACGACCCGGCCCGGCCGGTGACCATGATGGCCGTCAGCACCGGACCCAGCTCACGGATCAGCGAAAGGGCCACGGCGGCGCCCAGCAGTCCTTCGGAGCCGAACTTGACCAGCGTGTAGTAGCCCTGCAAGCCCAGCACCATGCCGGTGAATACCCCGATGAGCAGGATGACGAACAGCGACTTGGAGCCGATGACGAACACCTGGTTCAGGATCTTGGGAATCTGCTTGGGCGAGGCGAAGATGAGGCGCAGGCCGTCCGCCAGGAACAGGAACATGGCCCCCATCTCGCCCAGCAGGCGCAGGGTTGCCGCGCCAAGGGCGGTGACGGGGGCGAGTATGCCGGGGCCTGTGCTCATGCTGTCCTCTTCCGGTGCGCGGCGGTTTCCGCGCTGGTGTCCGCGTGGTGTGCGGGCGGTTTGGACGTTCCGGACAAGGGGAGGACGGTGGGTGCCGCCCGTTCCCGACGCCTTTACATCATTGCAAGGTAGTCCCGTCGCAACATGCCGTCAAGGCAGCCCTATCGGGAAACAGGTGTCTTGCTGCGCAGGATCACCTTGTCGATGCCGTGCCTGGCAAGTGCCGCGCGCAACTGGCGCGTGTCCTCCGGCGTGCCCCGGAACAGCGCGTTCAGCCGGTACCACGACACGCCGCTTTCCACCGAGGAATCCAGGCGCACCTTGATGCCGGAGGCCTCCAGCTTGGCCTTCAGGGCATTGGCGGGGTCCGCCGCCTTGTAGGCCGCCACCTGATACACGTAATCGAAACGTTCGCCGTCGGCGGGTTTGGCCTCCGCCGCCTTGGTGTCTTTGGCATCCTTTGATGCGGCGGCGGGGGCCGATGCCTTCTTGTCGTCCTTCTTGGCGTCGGGCCTGGCCTCGGCCTTCTGGGCGGTTTTGGCGTCCGTCTTGGCGTCCGTCTTGGCATCGGGCTTGGAATCCGCCTTGGTATCGGCCTTGGCGGTTTTGGTGTCCTTTTTGGCGTCCGCTTTCGTGTCCGTCTTGGGGTCGGGCTTCTGATCCTTCTTGCCGTTTTTGGTCACGATTTCCGAAGCGTTCACCGCCACCCCGGCGTTGCCGGAAACCGGAGCGGGCTTGGCGCGCAGGGAATCCATGAACTGGAGGTCTTCCGGCTTGATGACCCCGCCGGGCATGGGGGTGGGTTGCGATGCGTTGACGGCGGGCTTGGGCATGATGCGTTCGATGCCCAGGCGTTCTTCCGGGTTGTAGCCGCGCCCCACGATGACGCCGAGCACGAACACCCAGCCGAAGCCGATGACGGCCACGATGCCCGCCGAAATGAGCGAGGGCAGGGTGACGTTGATGGTGTAGACGCCTTTCTTGCGCCCGCCATCCTTCGTCCCCTGGCCGCCACGCCCGTTCTGCGCGTTCGGTCCGGACTGCCCTTGTCTGGGTGCTGCCATGCCTGGTTCCCGCGCCGTGGCGCGCTACATGGCCTCGGGCGCGTCAACGCCAAGCAGGTTCAGGCCGTTGGCCACGGCCCTGCCCACGGTGCGCAGCAGGGCAAGGCGGGCCACGATGGTTTCCGCGTCGGCGGCGTTCAGCACCGGCACCTTGGCGTAGTAGCTGTGCAGGGCGCCCGCCACTTCCATCAGGTAGAAGCTGACGTGGTGCGGGGCCAGCCCTTCGGCGGCGGCGGAAAGGGTATCGGGCATGCGGTCCACAAGGCGCAGCAGGTCCAGTTCCTCGGGCAGGGTCAGCGGGGCCAGCGCCGCCGCATCCAGCCGGTCGGGCAGGACGATGGAACGTTCGGCGGCCTTGCGCAGCACGGCGCACACGCGGGCGTGGGCGTACTGCACGTAGTACACCGGGTTGTCCATGGAGCGCTGCTTCACCAGTTCCAGGTCGAAGTCGAGGTGGCTGTCGCTCTTGCGCGAAAGGAACATGAACCGCGCGGCGTCGGCGCCCACTTCCTTGACCACGTCGTGCAGGGTCTCGAACTGCCCGGCGCGGGTGGACATGGCGATCTGCTCGCCGCCCTGCAAGAGGTTGACGAGCTGCACCAGGATCACGTCGAACTGTTCGGGCCGCTTGCCCAGCGCGGCCACGGCGGCGCGCATGCGCGGCACGTAGCCGTGGTGGTCGGCGCCCCAGATGTCCACGACAAGGTCGAAGCCCCGGTCGTACTTGTTGTCATGGTAGGCGATGTCCGAGGCGAAGTAGGTCAGCGTGCCGTCGGACTTGCGCAGCACGCGGTCCTTGTCGTCGCCAAGGGTGGTGGTGCGGAACCACAGCGCGCCGTCCTGCTCGAAGGCGAGGCCCGCTTCCTTCAGCCGTTCGAAGGTCTTTTCCACCGCGCCCTCGCGCACCAGCGAAAGCTCGGAGAACCACACCTGGTGCTCCACGCGGAAGTCGGCAAGATCCTGCTTGATGCCGTCCATGATGGAACTCATGGCGTATTCGAAGCAGCGGGCCTGGCCTTCGGCTTCGGGCAGGTCCACCAGGCCGGGGTCTTTCGCCAGCATTTCCGCGGCAATGCCCTTGATGTAGTCGCCGCGATAAAAGTCTTCGGGCAGGGTGAACGGGCGGCCGGTAAGCTCCAGCGCGCGCAGCCAGACGGAAAGGCCCAGCAGGCGCATCTGCCGTCCGGCGTCGTTGATGTAATATTCGGTGGTCACGTCGTACCCGGCAAAGCGCAGCACCCGCGCCAGGCAGTCGCCAAGGGCAGCGCCGCGCCCGTGGCCGATGTGCAGGGGGCCGGTGGGGTTGGCGGACACGTACTCCACCTGGGCCTTGCGGCCTGCGCCCACGTTGGTGGCGCCGTAGCGCTCGCCCGCTGCTTCCACGTGCAGCACGGTTTCGCGCCAGAAATCGGGCGAGTAGGTGACGTTCAGGAAGCCCGGCCCGGCAATGTCCACCGAGGCGATGTCCGGGTCGGAGTCGCGCAGGGCACCGGCAAGGCGCGAGGCCAGTTCGCGCGGGGCCACGCCCGCATCCTTCGAGAGCACCAGGGCGATGTTGGCGGCAAGGTCGCCGAACGATTTGTCGCGGGGGGGCTCAAGGGTGGCCTTTTCGGGCCAGGAAAGCCCCATGTCCTTCACGATGGCCTGAAGGGAGGCCAGCAACTGCTGACGTGCGCGCATGGATGTATGATGTCCTGTTTGCTTGTGGGATGTGATGTCTGCGTGGGCGGCGGCTGGTCACGGTCGACCCCGGTCGGTCACGGTCGGTCACGGTCGGCCACGGTCGACCGGGCACCGTGCGGAATACCTCCGGCCCCCGCGCGGCGCGGGAACGCCCGGCCCGCGATGGTCCGTACCGGCCCGCCAATGGCTGGCAACGCCGGGGGAGCGGGTACGGTGCCGCAGGGGCGGGGGCTTGTCCGAAGAGGGTCGTGTACCAGAAAACGGCGCGACTGCAAAGTCGTCGGGGCGCACGGTACCGGCGGGCCAGCGCGGTGGAGCGGCACCGGGACGAAAGGCGCGAGGCGCGGTGCGTCTGCCCGACGGGACCAGGACATCGCGCCACCAAAGGGCGTCGTGCACGGGAAGGGCCGGGTGCGCATGCGCACACCCGGCCCGTGAACTGTCCGCCGTGGCGGGATGACGCGGAACCGGACCGTCTAGCACACCAGCGCGTCGGCCTGTTCCATGCTGCCAGCGCCCTCGGCGGTCCAGCCGCCTTCCTCTGCGGCGGGCACGCCCGACGCGGCAAGTATGGGCCCCACCATCTTGGTCAGCACGCCCTTGGGGCCAACTTCCACCCAGCGGCGCACCCCGGCGTTCCACTGGTTGGTCACGGTGGCTATCCACTGCACGGAAGACGTCATCTGCCGGGTCATGACCTCGTGCAGCGATTCGCCGTCGGTTACGGCCTGGCCGGTCACGTTGCAGTACACGGCAAAGCGCGGGCGCAACCATGTTGCCGTGCGCATGGCCTTGGCCAGTTCCCTGGCCGCCTCGTCCATGAGCGGGCTGTGGAAGGCCCCGCTGACGGGCAGGACAAGCGCGCGGCCCTTGCGGTCCTTGACCCTGGCGGCGGCGTCGGCAATGGCGTCGCGCGTGCCGGACAGCACCAGTTGCCCTGGCGTGTTGTAGTTGGCGATGCGGATCATCTGGCCGGTGGCCTCGGCGGATTCGCGCACCACGGCGTCCACGTCGGCCTGCGAAAGCTTGAGCACGGCGGCCATGGACCCCTTGCCTTCGGGGTCGGCCTCGGCCATCAGGCGGCCACGCAGGGCCACCAGTTCCAGCGTGCTGTCCACGGAAAGCGCCCCGCAGGCGGCGGCAGCCGCGTATTCGCCCAGGCTGTGCCCGGCGGCGCAGGTCGGGGTGACGCGTCCGGCAAGGCGCAGCCACAGGGACAGGTTGACGACGGTCAGCGCGGGTTGCAGGTTGCGGGTATCGGCCATGGCCTTGTCGTCGCCGCCGTCCCAGTAGATTTCGCGCAGGGGCAGGCCGCTTGCGCGTTCGGCCTTCTTCCACAGGTCCATGGCCTCGGGCATGGCGTCGGCCACGTCGCGGCCCATGCCGGGTTCCTGCGAGCCCTGGCCGGGGAACAGGATGGCGAGGTCGGTACGGTTCATTCGGTGTCGCTCCAGACGTAGGAATGGTGCCGGGCATGTTCCGGCGGTGGATGTGCGGTATCGTGCGCGGTTGCCGTCCCCCTCAGGACGGTGCCCGGCGATGCCGGGCGTGGGCGCGTCGCCCGTTCGCTGCATAGTCAAACACGCGCGCGGACGCAAGTGGTGCTGCCGTTTTCGCCCGCGCGGCCCGATGCGGCCCGATGCGGCCCGATGCGGCCCGATGCGGCCCGATGCGGCCTGATGCGGCCCGATGCGGTCCGATGCGGCCCGATGCGGGCGGACATGGACGGCCGGGGGAACGGCCTGCCGCCTGTCGCCATCCCTTGCCGCCGTCCCCTGTCACCATCCGTTGTCGCTTGCCACCGCCCGCCGGTACGGCTACAAGGCCGCCAACTCCCGTATCCGGCGCATGTCGGCGGGTTCATCACCAGGAGACGCCATGCCCCCCGCAGATGTCCACGTATCGTTGAAAGAATTGTCCCGGCTGTGCGCCGAGGCCGGGTTCGGCCCCGACAGCGTGCCCGCAGCCGCGCAGATGGCCCTGGCGGGCTATCTGGAACTGCTGATGAAGTGGAACCGGGTCATGAACCTGGTGGGCACGCGCACCTGGCAGGCCACGTTCCGCACCCTGATCGTGGACAGCCTGCACCTGGCGCGCTTCCTTCGTGCGTTGCCCTTGCCCGAGGCGCCGGAAACGTGGGACCTTGGCGCGGGGGCGGGGCTGCCGGGCATTCCCCTGCGCGCAATGTGGCAGGCGGGCACCTACCATCTTGTTGATGCGCGCGAGAAGCGCACCCTGTTCCTGTCCAATGTGCTGGCCCGCCACCCCCTGCCGGGCACCGTGGTCTTCCGGGGCAGGGTGGAGGAGTTCATGCCCACGCGGCCCAAGGCCGATTGCGTGGTGAGCCGCGCCTTTCTGCCCTGGCCGGAGGTGCTGGAACTGGTGCACGGTCACGTGGCCCCCGGCGGCATGGTGGTGTTTCTGGCCAACGAAGGCACGCCCGCAAGCCTGCCCTCCGGATGGAGGGTGGCGGCGCGGGCGGAATACGAGGTGCAGGCGCCTCCGCCACACGGCGCGGGCGGAGCACCCCTGCGGGGGGGACAGGGCGGACGGGGGGGACAGGGCGGACAGGGCGGACAGGGCGGGCGAAACCGTGGCGCGGAGCCCTCGACCACCGTGCGCCACCTGTGGGCACTGGCCCTGGCCTGACGTTGGTCCGGCCAGCAGTTGGTCCGGACAGCCGTTGGGGCTGGCCAGCCGTTGGGGCCGGGACGCAGGGTAGCGACCCGGCGCATGCTCCCTGGCCGGTGGAGCGACGGCGTGGCGCTATTTCTCGGGGGGGGTGCCTATCAGCGCGCCCAACTGCGACTTGCGGAAGATCAGTCGGGTGGCGGCGGCGTCGGCCTTGTCCGCCACATCCATGAGGCGTTCGAGGAATTCGAGGATTTCGTGGCGTCGTTCCTCGGGCGAATATTCAAATTCGTCATCCAGGCGTTCCGACGACAGGTATTCCTCGAGTTCGTCGAGATACTTCATGTTCAGCATGGCGGCGTCTCCATGGCTGGCGGGGTGACCCGCCGGTGCGGTGTGGTGGCGGCGCGCGGCCCGGCGCATGGGCGTCACCGTGAGCGGGGTGACGCGCCCGTGCAGCGGGTCTGGCGGTTTGGTCCGGGGCGCGGCCCGCGCGCGGCGCGGTGGCCGTTGCGTGGGGGCGCGCGGATGTTCGGTTCGCGCAGTCTCTAACGCATTTCGCGGCGCAGGTGAAGCGGTTGACCGCACCGTTGCCGCACCGGCCCAAAGCCCCCGGCCCCGCTGGCGATGCGCCACCGTTTCGCGTATATCCCCCCTGCGCGGTCCACGGGCCGCAGCCCTTTTTCACGGCAGGAAGCCATGAGCGTGCACACGCCCGATACATCTCCCCTCGCCGCCTCCTACACCGGGCATCCGGAATCCGGGGGCAACGGCGAATCCTCCACCCTGCCGGATGGCGGGCAGCGCCCCCCGGCGGGGCGGTCCCCGCGAACCCCGCAAGCTGGGCTGCGCGCCGCCGCCGTGGCGCTGTGTTCGCCGGGCGGGCGCGCCGTGGTGCTGGCCCTGCTGGCCTTTGGCGTGGCCTTTGCCATGCGCATGCTGGAGTACCCGGCCTGGCAGACCCCGGAATACCAGTTGGACGGCGAATACCTGCTGGCCACGCATGACGCCTATCACTGGACGGCGGGTGCCGACGGCTTCGAGTTCGGCGCGGGGCACCCCATGTCCGAACTGGTGCGCTACGTGGCCCTGCTGACCCACTCCACGTCCGGGGCGGTGGGCTTCTGGCTGCCGCTGGTCATGGGCAGCCTGCTGGCGGTGGCGGTGTTCGCCTGGGCAGCAGCGCTGGGCGGCATGGAGGCCGGGCTGTGCGCCGGGGTGCTGGCCTCGCTGGCGCCCGGTTTTCTGGCCCGCACCCTGCTGGGCTACTGCGATACCGATCTGGTGACCCTGCTGTTCGCCCTGGTGGCCGCGCTGGGACCGGGGCTGTGGCTGGCCCCGCGCCTGCGCACCCTGCCGGAAATGGCCGTGGCCCTGTACCGGCGGCTGCGGCACGGGCGCGTGCCTGCCGCCGCCACGGTTTCCGACGCCGCTGCGGAGACGGATCTGGCGGACTGTACGTCGGGCGGCACATCGGGCAGTGCATCGGGCGATGACATCCTTGCCCCACGCTGGATGGCGGTGCTGCTGTGCAGCGGCCTGCTGGGCTGGTGGTCGCAGGAATGGCATTCCATGTTTCCGTATCTGGTGCGCTACTACGCGCTGCTGGTGCCCGGCCTGGTCGTGGTGTTCGGCAGGCGGGGCAGCCGGGCCGACCTGCTGGTGGGCGGGCTGCTGTACGCCCTGCCCGTGCTGGGCGGCTGGCCGGGCTTTGCCGGGGCGGCACTGCTGGCGGTGGGGCTGCGCGGGCCGTGGCCCTTTCTGCGGGCGCTGGCCGAGCGGCGGGTGTTGCATGTGGCGCTATGGCTGGTGGTGCTGTGGCTGGTGGCCGATGCCGAAGTGTTCCGGACCATGCTGAACTCTGCCCAAAGCTATATCAAGCGGGCGGGCGATGCCGTGGCCCAGCCCGACGGCGACGTGCTGGTCTACCCGTCGGTGGCCCAGAGCATCATCGAGGTGCAGGACCTTTCGGTGGCGGAAGTGTTGGCCTACTTCCATCCGTGGATGCCCGCGGCCCTGGCGGGGCTGGCCGGGTTCGGCATCGCGCTGGTGGCGCGCCCGGCGGCGCTGTTTCACCTGCCGCTGGCGGTGCTGGCCTTCCTGTCCATCAAGCTGGGCGGGCGCATGGTCATGTTCGGGGCGCCGGTGATGGCCCTTGGCATCTGCATGCCGGTGCACTGGCTGGCGGGCCTTGTGCTGCGCGACAACTTCTACCGCACCGCCGGGCGCCTGCTGGTTTCCGTCGTGCTGCTGGTGGTTCTGGGCGCGCCGTACCTTGAAGTCATTCCGGCCATGACCCAGGGGCCCATCATCAACAGGCGGCATGCGGCAGCGCTGAAGTTTCTGCGCACCAACACGCCGGAAGAGTCCATGATCTGGAACTGGTGGGACTGGGGCTATTCCACCCACCACTTCGCGCACCGCTCGACCATCGCCGACGGCGCGAGCCACGGCGGGCCTTCGCTGTTCGTGCCCGCCGCCGTCTACGCCTCGGACAATCCGCGCTTTGCCCGGCAGCTCATCAAGTATGCGGCCAGCAAGGGCAATATTCCCGGCAATGTCTTCGAGGGCATGAACAATCACGACGCCGACGACCTGATGCGCAGGCTGGCCGCCCGAAAGGAGCCGCTGGTCGCCACGCAGGGCAGGCAGTATCTGGTGGTCAGCTTCGACATGCTGCGTCTGGGCTTCTGGATAACCACCTATGGCCGCTGGGACTTCCAGGCCAGGGAAGGGCGCGGCTACCAGATAGCCTCCATCAGCAAGCCGCTGCAATTCAGCATGGAAAACGGCGTGGTGCTGGTGCAGAACATGGACCCGGTGTACGCGGAATCCATCGACGTGCTTGACGATACCGGCTTGCAACGCCAGATGTACTTCCGGTTCAACGGGCGGCATTTCATTTTCAACCGCACCACCGGCGACAAGCTGGTCATCGACGACGACATGTACAATACGCTGATGGTGCAGCTGCTGCTGTCGTCACCGGAAGACCCGCGTTTCACGCCGTACTTCAAGCTGGTGTTCGACAATGTGCATACGCGTGTCTATGAGGTGCTGTAAGTCGCCCGGATGCTGTTTGCGGTAATGCTTTTGGATTCCGCGAAGAGTGATTTCGTTCGCTGGCTAGGAAAACGAGTCCGGCATGAGGGAGTATGCCTCAGCCGTTAGGTGAGTGAAGCGAACCTTACGGATGAGGACCGCAACGCGCTCTTGTTGTATTCGACCGAGCCTTAGCCGTTAGGTGAGCTTGCGAACCTTACGGATGAGGACAGCAGAGCTATGGCGGGCGAAGTTTGACCACGTTGCGCTCGATGCCCGTAAAGCTCGCAAGCTCGCGTAACGGGCACGCTTCGCGCCCTTCGGGTCGGTCAGCCAGCGGGCGAAAGCACCCTTCGCCGCTAGTGATGATACGGGGAACCACGCAGGATGCAGTCCGCGCGGTACAACTGCTCCAGCAGCACCACGCGGGCCATCTCGTGGGGGAAGGTCATGGGGCCAAGGCAGACGCGCAGGGCGGCCCGTTGCAGCACGGCATCGTCCAGGCCGTAGGCGCCGCCAATGACGAAGCACGGCACCGCCGTGGCGTTTTCCGTCAGCCGGTCCAGCAGTGCGGCGAACTCGCGCGAGGTGTGGGACTTGCCGCGCTCGTCCATACAGACCACGATGTCGGCGGGGCCAAGAGCCGCCAGCAGGCGCGCGCCTTCGTCGGCGTTGCGTTTGGCGGGCGGCAGGGCAGCGTCGCCATCGCGGACCAGGGTTTCGGTCACGCGCCAGGTATGGCGCAGCCGTTCCAGGTAATGCGCGGCGGCCTGCTGCCAGAACGGCGTCTTCAGCTTGCCCACCGCCAGCAGGCGCAGTGATTTCACGAAACCTCCGGATGCGTGCGTTCCCGGGCCATGGTCTATCCCGGCGCGGGGCGGGCGGCAAGCCGTATGGCGCGGCACGGCATTCGGCCAGATTCCCGCTTTTCCTGTCACGCCTGACCCAACAACGGATTGCCAGATGCTGGATTACCAGATGCTGAACATGGACGATGCCGCCGCGCTGCTGCGCGCGGGACGGGTGGTGGTGTTTCCCACCGAGACCTTTTTCGGGGTGGGGTGCCTGGCCATCCATGCCGGAGCCGTTGACGAGGTGTACCGGGTGAAGCGTCGCGCCCACCGTCTGGCCCTGCCGATCCTCGTCGGCCATGTGGACCAGTTGCCGCAGGTGGCCGCCCCCATGGGCCCGGTGGCGGAAGACCTGGCCCGGCGGTTCTGGCCGGGGCCGCTGTCCATCCTGCTGCCTGCCGCACCCGGCGTGCCCGTGCCGCTTACCGGCGGCACCGGTCGCGTGGCCGTGCGCCTGACCCCGCACCCCGTGGCCCGCGAGTTGTGCCTGCGGGCCGGTGGGCCGTTGGTGGCCAGCAGTGCCAACATCAGCGGGCGCCCTGCCGTGACCCGTGCCGTGGACCTTGATGCGGAACTGTTGGCCGAGGTCGCCGGGGTGCTGGACCTGCCCCCCGCACCGCCCGGCGGGTTGCCCTCCACCCTGGTGGAAGTGCTGGATGGGGGCGGCGGCGGGGCCGGTAACGTTGTTGGCGGTGGTGTGCCGCGCCTGCGGGTGTTGCGGGCCGGGGCCGTTTCGGCGCAGGTCTTGTGCGATGCCGGGTATGCGCTTGCGTGAGCAGGTGGGGACAACCCTACCGGGAGTACAAAAAATTTTTGCGGGACCGTGGCATGAAAATGGCCGCAAAACCGTACGGAACGGGCGCTGCACGACGGTGGCAAAGCGTCTGGCAAAAAAGTTGAACTGATTGCGCAAACGGCTCGTGCTGGCGTTTGATCGGGTGTTTGGGAAAAGTGTTGGAAAATCGGTAAAATACGTACACGGCGGAAGGCGGGATTGCATGGGGGCAGCCGTTGCCGGGCGTTGGCACACCGCTTGCTACACCCTGATCACCTTCCTTTCTTTGCAGAGAACCGGTCCTACAGGGGTGTGGGACCGGTTTTTCTTTTGTGCCATGTCTGCCGTCGTCGTGTACGGGCAGCGGTTTCCGTGACCCGGTGACCGTGTCCGGCCTTTCGCACGCAGGCACCCGGCCCGTTGTGTCTATTCAGCAATTTTCCCTGATATTCCGAGTAATTTCCACGTCATGTCCAGCACCGCCTGCACGGTGATGGCGGTCATGCACGGGGCCGTTGCGGCGTGCCCGGCGGTGCTGGCAGCCCCTTGTTCGCCGTGGATTTTTCCGTTGCCTTGCCCCCAACCGCAGGCAAGTTCGCGCAGGGTGGCGGAACAGGGGGCGCAGGCAAGCGGGCTGGCGAGCGGGGTGGCGCCGTGCGGGCACCATGACCCGGCGGGGGCCGGGCCGAACAGGGCGAGAACCGGCACGCCGTGCAGCGCGGCAAGGTGCAGCGGCCCGGAATCGTTGCCGATCACCAGCCGTGCGTGGCGCAGCAACTGCGCCAGTTCGTCGTGGTCGGCGGGGGCGACCACGGGCACTTCGCATCCCTTCGGCATCAGGTCGGCCCGGTCAAGGCCGCGCTCCAGTTCCGCCGGGCCGAGCACGTACAACGGATTGTACCCGGCCCGCGCCAGCGCCCCGGCCACTTCTGCGAACCGTCGGGGCGGCCACTGCTTGGCCCGGTGCCCCGCGCCCGGCACCAGCACCACGGTGCGCGAATCCGCGCCCTTCCAGCCGCCGAACAGCGTTTGCCACGTGTCCTGCCAGCCCGCGTCCCAGCGGGGCGGCCAGGGCAGGGCGGCGGGACATGCCCGCGCAAGATGCTTCCGCAGTACCTCGGTGACGTGGCAGATGCGCATGGCGGGTTCGGCTGCCCGATCACCCGTGCCTGCATCCCTGTCCGACATGCCCGCTCCGGCCATCAGGCAGGGCAGGGGCACCACGCGCGGGTGGGCGGCCACCGGCGCGCGGTCGAGGCAGAACCACGCCACCGTGGCTCCGGCCAGGGCGTCCGGCCAGACGGGTGCATCGGATTTGCCGTACAGTCCGTCCAGCGCCCGGCGCATGGCCGGGGGGCAGGGGGCGTAGCCCAGTGGGGCCAGCCAGCGCATGCGTTCCATGTTGCCCGCGAACAGCAGGCGCGGGGAGGCGCTTTCCTCTCCGCCTTGCGCCGCCGCGTGCTCTGGCGCTGTACTGTCCGGCCCCGTGCCGACCGGCCCGATACCCGGCGAACCCGCACCCCGCGCCAGCGCCAGCAGGGCGGGCCAGGCACACAGGAAGTCGCCCAGCGCGCCGTTGTGCACGGCTATCAACTTGTCACTTTTCATCTCTGCGCGTACTCTGTGAAAGTGGTGTCGTATCCTCGCCGCCTACCGGGACAGCCTGTTCCGGCCTGCGGCGGCGGGAGGAGGTTCGGGGCAGCCCGCCCGCAGCTTCCTCGCATCAACCTCGTCCACAACCGGCAAGAACGGATTCGCCCGTCATGGAACATCGCGTCCCCTGCCCGCACTGCGGCGGCCCCGTGGTCATGTACCGCAACCCCGCGCCCACCGTCGATATCCTCATTCACGATCCGGGGCGGGGCATCGTGCTCATCCGGCGGCGGAACGAGCCGCCCGGCTGGGCGCTGCCCGGCGGATTCATCGACTACGGCGAATCGGCGGAGGCGGCGGCGGTGCGCGAGGCCCGCGAGGAAACCGGGCTGGACGTGGAACTGACCGGCCTTGTCGGGGTGTATTCCGACCCAGGCCGCGACCCGCGCCACCACACCCTCAGCGTGGTCTATGCCGCGCGGGTGCGCGGCGGTGGCGTTGCCGGATCTGCGACAGGGGATGCTGCTTCAACGGTGGCCGATCCCGTTGCCGCCCCCATCGCAGGTGACGACGCGGCGGACGCCCGGTTCTTTGCGCCGGACGACCTGCCGCAACCCATGGCCTTTGACCACGCGAAAATCATAGCCGACTGGCTGCGCGACCGTGGCCGCTGCCCGGAGCGCACGGGGGAAGGGGCCTGAAGCGGCCGCGCGACGGTGGGCGCAACGAGCCCCGCCGTTTTGCGGGGCGATGGTTCCGCCGGGGTCACCGCCCCGGCACGATCGGGACGCATGCGCCAGGTGGCGCGCAACGCGTCGCGCGGAAACGCCGCGCGCGCAAGGGGAGGAACGCGCGATCATGCGACGTGAGGTCGTTTTCGTCACCTCGGAAATGTATCCCTTTTCCAAAAGCGGGGGCCTTGGCGACGTGCTGGGCGCGCAGCCCCTGGCCCTGCACCGCATGGGCGTGCCCACCTCGGTGATCACGCCGTTCTACGGTCGTCTGCGCACGGCGGACTACGGCATCCACCTGACCATTTCCGACTGCCACGTGGGCTACCCGTGGGACCCCATCACCTGCGACGTCTACGAGGCCGACTACCATGGCATGAAGGTGTACTTCGTGCACCGTGGCGAATATTTCGACCGCCGCTACTACTACAACGACCACAAGGGCGATTATTTCGACAACTGCGAGCGGTTCATCTTCTTCTGCCGCGCCGTCATGGCGCTGCTGCGCCGCCTGGGCACGCCGCCCGCCGTGCTGCACGCCAACGACTGGCAGAGCGGGCTGGTGCCCGCCTATCTGCACTTCTGGCGGCAGACGGACCCGTTCTGGGCAGACACGCGCAGCGTCATGACCATCCACAACCTGGCCTTCCAGGGGCGGTTCGCCTCGCGGCTGTTCACCGGCTGCGGTCTGCCGCCGCAGGCATGGACCATGGGCGGCGTGGAATTCTGGGGCGACTTCAACCTGCTGAAGGCGGGCATCGCCTATGCCGACATGGTCACCACGGTCAGCCCCAGCTACGCCCGGGAAATCCTGGGACCCGCCTACGGCTGCGGGCTGGAGGGCATTCTGCTGGCCCGCCAGCACGCGCTGCACGGCATCCTGAACGGGGCGGATTACGGTATCTGGAATCCGGCGCAGGACAAGTTTCTGCCGTGCCGCTACGGGCCTGACGATCCGCAGGGCTTTGCGGGCAAGCAGCGCTGCAAGACGGCCCTGCTGGACGAACTGGGCCTTGCGCCGGAACTGGCCCACCGGCCGGTGCTGGGTTTCATCGGGCGGCTGCGCGGGCAGAAGGGCATAGACCTGCTGCTGGACATCGTGCCCCGGCTCATGGAGCGTAACGTGGGCGTGATCATTCTGGGCGAGGGTAACCTTGCGCACGAGGCGCGGGCGCTGGACCTGATGGAAACCTACCGGGGCAGGGTGTGCGCCATCGTGGGCTACACCGAAGACCTTGCCCACCGCATCCAGGCGGGCAGCGACATCTTTCTCATGCCCTCGCGCTACGAGCCGTGCGGCCTGACCCAGATGTACGCCCTGCGCTACGGCACCCCGCCCGTGGCCACCGCCGTGGGCGGCCTGCGCGACACCATCATCCCGTGGCCGTCGCCCGAGGCCACCGGCTTCACCTTCGGGCGTTCCGACCCGCAACTGTTCCTCGAAGCCATCCTGGACGCCGTGCACTACTGGGAACACGACACCGAAGGCTGGCGCGCCATGATGATCCGCGCCATGCGCCAGGATTTTTCGTGGGAACGGGCCGGGCGCAGCTATGTGAACCTGTACCGGCAACTGGGGTTCGACTTTTCCTGATTCCGGCCTGCCGCCGCCGCAACCCGCCCGTCTCCTTCCGAACCGGTTGACCCCAAGCCACTGGACGAACACGCCATGCAGCTTACCCACCCCGCCTTCATCGAGCCCTTCGACCTGTACATGTTCGGCAAGGGCGAACACTGGGACCTTTACCGGGTGCTCGGCGCGCATTCCATGGCGCAGGACGGCGCGGAAGGCTACCGGGTGGCCGTGTGGGCGCCGTCGGCCCGCGAGGTGCATCTGGTGGGCGATTTCAACGACTGGCGCTGGGGCGAATATCCGCTGTACCCGGTGGGCGTTTCCGGCGTGTGGGCGGCCTTTGTGCCGGGCATGCGCAAGGGGGCGCTGTACAAGTTCGGCATCCGCACGGGCGATGCGGGCGACGGGCGCATCGTCTACAAGACCGACCCCTTCGCCCTGTATGCCGAAATGCGGCCCGGCGTGGCCGCCGTGGCCTGGGACATCGACAATCACCAGTGGGCCGACGACGACTGGATGCAGCGCCGCGCAGAGGCGGGGCCGCCGCTGCGGCAGGCCGTGTCCGTCTACGAGGTGCACGCGGGCTCGTGGCAGCGCAAGACCGACGGCACGGGCGTGGGGGGGCATCCCTTCCTGTCGTGGGACGAACTGGGCGACGGGCTGATTCCGCACGTGCGCGATCTTGGCTTCACCCACATCGAACTGCTGCCCGTGGCGGAACATCCGCTGGACCAGTCGTGGGGCTACCAGACCGGGCACTATTACGCGCCCACGTCGCGCCACGGCAGGCCCGAGGACTTCAAGCGCTTCGTTGATCGCTGCCATCAGGCGGGCATAGGGGTCATCCTGGACTGGGTGCCCGCGCACTTTCCCAAGGACGACTGGAGCCTTGGCCGTTTCGACGGCACGGCCCTGTTCGAGCATCTGGACCCCCGCCGGGGCGAGCACCCGGACTGGGGCACCTTCATCTTCAACTACGGTCGGCACGAGGTGCGCAACTTCCTGCTGGCCAACGCCCTGTACTGGCTGCGCGAATTCCACATCGACGGCCTGCGCATGGACGCCGTGGCCTCCATGCTCTACCTCGACTACTCGCGCGAGGGCGGCGACTGGCTGCCCAACGAGCACGGCGGGCGAGAGAACCTGGACGCCGTGGAGTTCCTGCGCCAGTTGAACGTGGTGGTGCACGGGCAGTTCCCCGGTGCCATGACCATAGCGGAAGAATCCACGGCCTGGCCGGGGGTGTCGCGCCCGGTGTACACGGGCGGCCTTGGCTTCACCTTCAAGTGGAACATGGGCTGGATGCACGACACGCTGGACTACTTCCGGCACGAGCCGGTGCACCGCGCCTACCACCACAACGCGCTCACCTTTTCGCTGCTGTACGCCTTCACCGAGAATTTCGTGCTGCCGATCTCGCACGACGAGGTGGTGCACGGCAAGGGCGCGCTGCTTTCCAAGATGCCCGGCGATGCATGGCAGCAGCAGGCCAGCCTGCGCGCGCTGTATGCCTACATGTGGGCGCATCCGGGAAAGAAGCTGCTGTTCATGGGGTGCGAGTTCGGCCAGTGGAACGAATGGGACGAAAGCCGCGCGCTGGACTGGTGCCTGTACCAGTTCCCCGCGCATGGGGGCATTCATGCCCTGCTGCGCGACCTGAACGGGGTCCTGCGGCGCGAACCGGCCATGCATGCGCACGACCACGACTGGACGGGCTTTCGCTGGATGGACTTTTCCGACTGGGGTGGCTCGGTGATCAGCTTCGTGCGGCAGTGCCCCGATGGGGAAGGCTCCCCTCCCGTGCTGTGGGTGTTCAACTTCACCCCGGTGGTGCGCGAATACTACCGGGTGCCCGCGCCCAGGGGCGGTACCTGGCGCGAGGTGCTGAACACCGACAGCGAGTACTACGGCGGATCCAACGTGGGCAACGGCGGCGAATTGCAGGCCCGCACCGACGAGTGGAGCGGTGGGCATCACCTTGTGCTGACCCTGCCGCCGCTGGCGGGGGTGGCCCTGATGCCGGGTTAGTCCGAACGCAGCGCCGGAGGCACGACGATCCGCGCGGTATGCAGAGAAGGCCGTATCTCCCCGACATGCCCGCGCGGCATGCGCTCCCTTCCGTTCTTTCCCCCGCCTTTCCCCTTCACCTTCGGGCCGCAATTGCGTAGATTCCGCCCCGTCCTCGCTGCGTGCATGAGGCACGCCGCGCGGGCGCATTCCGGAACCGCAGAGACACACATGACCGAACCGAGAATCATCGTGCACGGCGGCGCGTGGACCATCCCCGCCGACCGGCAGAAGGCCCACATCGACGGGTGCCGCGCGGCGGTGGACGCCGTGTGGGGCGAGATGCAACGCGGCATGCCCGCGCTGGAGGCCGTGCGTCTGGCCGTCAACGTGCTGGAGGCCGACCCCACCTACGACGCAGGGCGCGGGGCCGTGCTGAACGCCGACGGCCAGATAGAACTGGACGCCGCCATCATGGACGGGGCCACCCTGAATTTCGGGGCCGTGGCGGCGGTGCGCGGCTTTCTGCACCCCGTGGACATCGCCCGCAAGGTCATGGACACCGAATTCTGCTTCCTGGTGGGTGAAGGGGCGGAGCGCTTCGCGCGCGAGGCGGGTATTGCCGCCATCGACCCCGCCGAACTGGTGGTGGAGCGGGAAGTGCGCCTGTTCAACGAACTGCGCGCCCGCGCGGGCTTTTCCACCCACGACGCCTTCCGGCCCCATTCCGGGGTGACCGGGGCTGCCGGGGAAACCACCGCAACGGATGGCGCACCGTGCCACTGCCCGGTGGGGCCGGAACCGGCCATGCCCAAGGGCACCGTGGGCGCCGTGGCGCTGGACGCGGCGGGCAACATCGCCGCCGCCACCTCCACCGGCGGCACCCCCATGAAGCGGCCCGGCCGGGTGGGCGATTCGCCCTTGTGCGGCGCGGGCACCTACGCGGACAACGAAACCGGCGGGGCTTCCGCCACTGGCTTCGGCGAAGGCATCATCCGGGTGCTGATGACCCGTTCCGCCTGCGATTTCCTGCGCGATGGCGGCGCATCCCCTGCTGACGCCGCCCGCAAGGCCATAGACCTGCTGCATCGCCGGGTGTCGGGCCACGCCGGGCTGATCATGCTGGACCGGCAGGGGCGCTACGGCGTGCACTGCAACACCGAGCACATCGCCCATGCCTATGCCCTGCCGGGCGGCGGCATCCATGCGGATGTGGAATTGCGGCGCTGACGCAGGTGCGGCTTCGGGAAACATGCATGGCGGCGGCAGGCTTCGGTTTGTTGCCGCCTTTCGCATGTGACTCCAACCTGCTCACCGCGCACGGCCCATGCACCATGCGCACGGGCATCCATAGGCATATGGACAGCCCGCGCGAATGCGCATAGCCTGTGCGGCATGCGTGCGGAACCGTTGCTGATAACCCTTGGCGATGCCAACGGCCTCGGGCCGGAACTGGCGTGCCGCCTGTTGTCCGGCCATCTGCCTTTTCATCTGGCAAACCGGGTGTTGCTGCTGCTGGGGGCGGAAGCTTCCCTGCGGGGGCATCTTTCCTTCGCGGGGGGCACCCCCTTCTGGACGCGGGTGGACGACCCGGCGCGGGCGCTGGCGGCAGACGCCGCCCCCGGCGTGTTCCTGTACGAGCCGCCGGGGCTTGCCGACATCCGCGTGCAGGTGGGGCAGGCCACCCCGGACGGCGGCAGGGCGGCGGGCGTGGCCCTTGCCACGGCCTGCGACCTGCTGTTGGCCCCTGCGTCCGCAGGCGCTCCTTTCCCGCGCCGTCCTCGTGGTCCGCGCGGACTCGTCACCCTGCCGCTGCACAAGGCCATGCTGCACGCCGCAGGCTACGACGTGCCCGGCCATACCGAATATCTTGCCCGGCGCGCGGGACTTGGCGACGACGAGGTGTGCATGCACCTTGGCGGCGACGTGCTGCGCGTCAGCCTGGTGACCACCCACCCGCCACTGCGCGACGTGCCCGGACTGGTCACCCGCCAGCGGGTGCTGCACTGCCTGCGCCTGACGGCGGCCCACGCACGGGCCATTGGTGCCGTGGGGCCTGTTGCCGTGTGCGGGCTGAACCCCCACGCCGGGGAATCGGGCCGCATCGGCGGCGAGGAAATCGAGGTCATCGCCCCGGCGGTGGCCGACGCTGTGGCCGAGGGGCTGGACGTGATCGGGCCGCTGCCCGCCGACACGCTGTTCGTCAAGGCGGCACGTGGGGCCTACGCCGCCGTGCTGGCCATGTACCACGACCAGGGGCTGGCCCCCCTGAAGATGCTGCATTTCTCCGACGCAGTGAACGTGACCCTGGGGTTGCCCTTCGTGCGCACCTCGGTGGATCACGGCACGGGCTTCGACATCGCCGGAACCGGCACGGCGGACACCGGCAGTTTCGCCGCCGCGCTGCGCCTTGCCTGCACCCTTTGCGACGGGAAGGACTGAGCCATGTACCTGGGAATCGACGTCGGCGGCACGCATACCGATGCCGTGGTCATGGATGGCCGCACCATCGCGGCCAGCGCCAAGGTGCCCACGGACCATCACGACCTGCTGGCCTCGGTGCGCGCGGCCATGCAGGGGCTGTTGCAGCCCCATGGGGGAGTGGAACCGGGGCGCATCACCCGCATGAACCTCAGCACCACGCTGTCCACCAACGCCATCGTGGAAGGCAAGACCGAGGACGTGGCGGTGGTGGTGTCCGCCGGGCCGGGCATCGACCCGGAACACTTCCGCGTGGGGCGGTTCTACTTTCCGGTAAGCGGGTCCATCGACCACCGGGGCGAGGAGATTGCCCCGCTCGACCCGGCGGAGATGGCGCGGGTGTCCACCGCCTGCTGCGAGGCGGGGGTGCGCCTGTTCGCGGCGGTGGGCAAGTTTTCCACCCGCAATCCCGCGCACGAGACGGCCATGGGCGAGGCGCTCGGCGCGCGCGGCGGCGGCAGCCCCGCAAGCTGCGGCTGCGGCGACTTCGTCTCGCTGGGGCACCGCCTGTCGGGCCAGCTGAACTTTCCGCGCCGGGTGGCCACGGCCTACTACAACTCGGCGGTGTGGCGGGTGTACAACCGCTTTGCCGACGCCATAGAGCAGTCGGCCCGCGAATTCGGCATCACCGCGCCCATCCACATATTGAAGGCCGACGGCGGCACCATGCCGCTGGCCGTGTCGCGCGAACTGCCGGTGGAATCCATCCTGTCCGGCCCGGCGGCCAGCGTCATGGGCATCATCGCCCTGTGCGACATCCGCGAAGACTGCGTGATCCTGGACATCGGCGGCACCACCACGGACATCGCCGTGTTCGCTTGCGGTTCGCCGGTCATCGAGAAGGACGGCATAGAGGTGGGCAGTTACCCCACGCTGGTGCGCGCCCTGAAAACGCGGTCCATCGGCGTGGGGGGCGATTCGCGCCTGCACGTGGCCGCAGGCGCGGTGCGCGTGGGGCCAGAACGGGCCGGGGCCAGCATGGCCATGGGCGGCACGCGGCCCACGCTCATCGACGCGCTGAACTACCGGGAGCACGCCGCCGTGGGCGATGTGGCGGCTTCGGCGCGGGGCATCCGCGAACTGGCCGGGCTGTGGGACCTGTATCCGGAACGGCTGGCCGACGACGCCATTGCCGAGGCCGTGGCGCGCATCCGCGCCGCCGTCACCGACCTGGTGGACGAGGTCAACGCCCGCCCGGTGTACACCATCATGGAACTGTTGCAGGGCAGGGCGGTGGAGCCCGCCGCCGTGTACCTGATGGGCGGCCCGGCGAAAGTCATGCAGCCGTTGCTGGCACCGGCGCTGGGCAAGCGGGTGGAGGTGCCGGACGAGTTTGCCGTGGCCAACGCCATCGGTGCGGCGCTGACCCGCACCACGGCGGAACTGGAGCTGTTCGCGGACACTGAAAAGGGCGTGCTGTTCATCCCGACCCTGGGCGTGGAACGCAAGACTGTACGGGGCTTCGACCTGGAACGGGCCAAGGCGGATGCCCGGCAGGCCCTGCTGGAACACCTCGCGAGCCTTGGCGTTACCGGCGGCGAGGCGGCGGTGGAAGTGGTGGAAGCCTCGTCGTTCAACATGGTGGGCGACTACGGCACCGTGGGCCGCAACATCCGCGTGAAGTGCCAGGTGCGCCCCGGCATCATGGGTGAGCAGGCCCGGTCAGGCCAGCAGGGGAACGGGGGCAGGAACGCCTGCGGCTGCAAGCCCTGCGCGGACGAGGCCGGAGCGTGAAGGAAAAATTCTTGAGGCGCGCGGTGGGGACGACATGCCTGCGGCGCGCCCGTGTGCTGCTGTGTGCCGGGGCGATCCTGCTGGCGTGTGCCGTGCTGCCGGACGGCGTGGGTGGTGGCGCTGGTTTTTCCGGAGGTCTCGTGGCGTCCGGGGCCATGGCGGCCACGGGTAACGCCACGGTGACCGGGCTCAAGGCTCCCGTGGTCCCAGGACCCAAAGTGACCGCCCCCAAAAGTCCGTCCGCTCCGGGCGTGCCTGCTCCTGCCAACACGGCAGCTCCCAGGGGGGCGGCGGCACGGTCCGCGTCCGCTCCGGGAAAGGGGCAGGGCACGGCAGCGGTCCACGGCGAACCCTCCCTTTCCGACATGATCGGCCAGATGCTCATGGTGGGCTTTCGCGGGGCAGAGGCGCAGGCCGTTGCCGCGCGCGCGGGCGATGTGCTGGGCCTGGGCGGCCTGATGCAGTCGGTCTTTCCCGCAGCGGCCAACGCGACGAAGGCGGGCGCTGCCAAGCCCGCTGCACCAGGCTCCTCCGCGTCCGTCACATCGGGCACATCGGGCACATCCGGCACATCGGGCACATCGGGCACCGCGGGCACATCCCCCACGTCCGGAACCTACGGCGTGAACGAGGTGCTGGACGACATCCGGGTCGGGCACGTGGGCGGGGTCATCCTGTTCGACCGCGACGTGACCACCGGCAGCCCGGAACGCAACATCATTTCCCCCAAACAGGTGCGCGGGTTGTCCGCCGCGTTGCAGGCCGCCGCCGGGGCATCCCCCGCCGGGCTGCCGCTGTTCGTGGCCGTGGACCAGGAAGGCGGGCGGGTGCAGCGCCTGAAGCCGGAACGCGGCTTCACCCAGTTCCCTCCGGCGCGGCAACTGGGGCAGGGCAGCACGGATGAAACCCGGCTGCGTGCCGTTGCCATGGGCCGCGAACTGGCCGACGTGGGGGTGAACCTGAACTTCGCGCCGGTGGTGGACGTGGACGTGAACCCGGACAGCCCGGCCATCGGCAGACTGGGGCGGTCCTACGGGCGCGACCCGCGCAAGGTGGCGGCCCACGCGGCGGCGTTCATCAACGGCATGGCCCAGACGGGCGTTGTGTCGTGCCTCAAGCATTTTCCCGGCCACGGCAGCGCCCGCACCGATTCGCACCTGGGCGTCACCGACGTGTCCGCCACCCGCAGGCCCGAGGAACTGTGGCCCTACCGCACCCTGTTGCGCCCGGCGGGCAACGCCTGGGCCGATGGCTGGGGCGGCATGGTCATGGTGGGGCACCTGTACGACAACCGGCTGGACGCGGCACATCCGGCCACGCTGTCGCGCCCGACCATCGACGGGCTGCTGCGCCGCGACATGGGCTGGCGGGGCGTGGTCATCACCGACGACCTGCAAATGGGCGCCATCACCGAGCGCTACCCGCTGGAAGACGTGGTGTTCCGTGCCGTGGACGCCGGGGCGGACATCCTGCTGTTCGGCAACAACCTGCGCTGGCAGCCGGACCTGACCGCACGGGTGCATGCGACGCTGACCGCCCTCGTGCAGTCGGGGCGCATCTCCGAAGACCGCATCCGCCAGTCGTACCAGCGCATTGCCCGGCTGAAGGGACTGCTGCGCGCGGGCGATGCCACGCTGGGCGGCAGCGGACTTGGCCTGCCCGATTTGCCGGATGTTGAGGGAGTTACCGGGGCAAAGATGCTGGACTCTGATGGCAATGTAGGCGTTATTCAGCAAAATTGATAACTAGCTGAGCGTGGCCAATTTTACTCCCCCCACCCTTTGAAAAGTTTGGGAGGATGGGGGTCCGGGGGAAGGAACCTTTTCGCGTTGCGGTCGCCATCCGTAAGGTTCGCATGCAATTGTTGCCAGTCGTTGGCACAGAGGACTCATTGCATGCTCACCTAACGGCTGCCGCAAAAGGTTCCTTCCCCCGGTATGGTCTTTTCAACATACAAGGCGTTACATGCACATCGTTCTGTATCATCCGGAAATTCCGCCCAACACGGGCAATGTGGCGCGGCTGTGCGCGGCCACGCGCACCGCGCTGCACCTCATCGAGCCGCTGGGCTTCAGCCTGGACGACCGCTACCTGAAGCGGGCCGGGCTGGACTACTGGCCGCACGTGAACCTTTCCGTGTGGCCGGACTGGCAGGCCTACCTTGACGGGCCGGGGCGCGAGCGCCGCCTGGTCATGACCAGCGCCCGCGCGGGCGCTGCCGTGCACCGCTTCGACTTCACGGCGCGCGACGCCCTTGTGTTCGGGCCGGAGACCACCGGCCTGCCCGCCGAGGTGCTGGACGCCACGCCGCACCATGTGCGCATCCCCATCTGGGGCGAGGTGCGCAGCCTGAACCTGTCCACGGCCACGGGCATCGTGCTGTACCAGGCACTGGCGCATACCGGGGCGCTGGAAGGCCGCTGATGGATGCCCTGTGGGGCGCGTGGGGGCCGTGGGGCCTGCTGACCGTGCCGCCGCTGGCCCTGTTGCTGGACCTGTGGCTGGGCGACCCGCGCGGCCTGCCGCACCCGGTGTGCGGTGTGGGCCGCATGCTGCGCCGGGCAGAGGCCATGGCCCGCCGCCATGCGGACGGCCTGCCGGAAGGGGAACGCCCCGCCGCGCTGCGCCGGGCGGGGGTGCTTGCCGTTGTGGCCGTGGCGGGTGGTGTTGCGCTTGCGGTGTGGGGGCTGGTCAGCCTTCCCGTGCTGTCCCAGTGGCTTCCCGTGCTGTCCCCGTGGCTGGGCGCGCTGATGGCCGTGTATTTCGCCTGGGCCGGGCTGGCCCTGGGCAGCCTGCTGCGCGAGGGACAGCGCACCCTGCACGCCATCGAGCACGGCACGCTGGACGAGGCCCGCGCGGCGGTATCCATGCTGGTCAGCCGCGACACGGCGCAACTGGACCGCCCGGACCTGTGCCGCGCGCTGGCGGAAACGCTGGCCGAGAATTTCAACGATGGCTTCGTGGCTCCGTTCTTCTGGCTGCTGCTGGGCGGTCCCGCCGGTTTGTGGGGCTACAAGGCGGTGAGCACCATGGATTCCATGTGGGGCTACCGCACGGACCGGTGGTGCGACCTGGGCCGGGCCTGCGCCCGGCTGGACGATGTGCTGGCGTGGCTGCCCGCGCGGTTGGCCGCCTTTTTCCTGTGGCTGTCAGCGCCGCTGGTGCTGACGGACAAAGGGAGGGGAGGGGGGAGGGGCGGGGGCACGGGCATGGGGCCGGGCGTGGGACGCGGCTGGCAGGGCTTCGGCCCCATGGCCCGCGATGCGCGCAGCATGGAATCGCCCAACGCGGGCTGGCCCATGAGCGCTGCCGCGTGGCTGCATGGCGCGCCCATGGGCGGACCTACCCCCTATTTCGGAGTGGTGAAGCACAAGCCGGTGCTGGGGCCGCGACCAGAAGTGAACGAGGGTGGTGCGAAAGGGACGGACGGTGATGGCGGCGCGGCATCCGCCCCCGCATCCCCCTCCGTCTGGGACACCGAGCGGTTGTACCGGCTGTTGCGCCACCTGCGCGTGGCCGGGCTGGTGGCGGCGGGTTGCCTGTGGGGCGGGGCGCTGCTGCTGTTGCTGCTGGCGTAACGGGCAGGGTGACGCAGGGTTGCCGGACGAACGCACATCGCCCGGAAAGAGGAAAGACAAAGGGAGGCGCTTCGCAAAGCTCCTCCCTTCCTTTTGGCGTCGCGTGCCGGGTTGCGGGCGTGTCCTGTCAGCGCAACTGGCTGTCCTTGCTGCCCTTGCGGTTGTACAGCGAAACCGCTTGGCGGTCCCGGTCGGCCTCCTGCTGGCACTGCACGCACAGACGCACACCGGGCAGGGCCTTGCGCCGGGCTTCCGGTATGGGGTCTCCGCATTCCTCGCAGAAGTTCAGCCCAGGCCCTTTGGGCAGGCTGTCGCGCGCCCGCTGCACTTCGTCGGCGATGGAATCTCGTATCTGGTCGTTGACGGCGTTGTCGCCCGCCCATCCAGTGGCCATGGTATCTCCCCGCGCGCGGCGGTTTGCCCGCGCATGGATAATCTGTAAGGCATGCGCCCGCGCTGGCAAGGGCTGGGGGCGCTGGACAGGCGAACGAGCCGCGCGGATGCGCACACGGATCGCACGGACCCGCAAGAGACGGCATGGACTGCGCACGGGTGGGCAGACCGCTTTTTACGGTGCGTCGTCGCCCACGTCATCCGCGCGGTCGGGGTCCGGGGTTACCAGCACCCGGTCGATGCGTCGGCCATCCATGTCCACGATCTCGAAGCGGTGACCGCGCCAGCGCAGGGCATCGCCCATGGCGGGCATGCGCCCCAGCCGGTGCAGCATGAATCCGGCCAGGGTCTCGTACGAGCCGGGCCGGTCATCGGGTTCCTCCGCTGCGCCCAGCCCCGCCAGCGAGCACATTTCGTCGAAGGGCATCAGTCCGTCCAGCAGCCAGCTGCCGTCCTCGCGCCGCACGGCCGCCGGGTCGGGGTCGCCGCTTTCGTCGGGCAACTCGCCCACCACGGCTTCCAGCACGTCGTTGGGGGTGACCACCCCCTGCACCTCGCCGTATTCGTCCACCACCAGGGCGAAGGGCAGCCCTTCGGAGTGGCGGAACATGTCCAGCAGGGTCAGGGCGCGGGCCGTCTCGGGGATGTACAGGGGCTGCCGGATGAAGTCGTCCACGGGAATGTCCGGGGTGGCCAGCCGCGCGGCCAGGAAGTCGCGCGCCTTCAGCACCCCGGTGGCGGCGGCGATGTCGCCCCGCGCCACGGGAAAGCAGGAATGGGACGACTGCGCGATGCGCAGCATGTTTTCCTCGTCGGGCATGTCCAGGTCCAGCCATTCCACCTGCGAACGGTGGGTCATCAGCGAGCCCGCCCGCCGGTCACCCAGCCGGAAGATGCGTTCCAGCATGTCGCGCTCGGCGTGTTCCACCACGCCCGATGCCGCCCCCTCGCCTATGAGTCCCCGGATTTCCTCTTCCGTCACGGCCCTGTCGCCGCCCTCCGGCAGGCGCAGCAGGCGCGATGCCGCGCGCGACGAGGCGCTGAGCAGACGCACCAGCGGCAGGGCCAGACGCAACAGCAGCGCCATGAACGGCGCGGTGCGGCGGGCGCAGGCCTCCGGGTTGCCGAAGGCCATGCGCTTGGGCACCAGTTCGCCAAGGATCAGGGTGAAATAGGTGATGCCAAGGATCACCAGACCGAAGCCCAGCGGGCCGCTGTAGGGGCGCAGCACGTCCACGCGGGCCAGCGCGGCGGAAAGATGCTCGGCCAGCGCGGCCCCGCCGTAGGCACCGGTCAGAATGCCCACCAGGGTGATGCCGATCTGTACGGTGGAAAACAGCCGGTCCGGCTCGCGCAGCAGGCGCAGGGCCGTGGCCGCGCCCTTCACGCCGCGTTCGGCGTCCTTGCGCAGGCGCACCTTGCGCGAGGCCACCAGCGACATTTCCGCCAGCGAAAAGAACCCGTTGATCAGGATGAGCAGGAGGATGACGCCTGCCTCGAAGTAGATGGAGCCGGATGTGCCTGTGTCGTCCATGGGGGGTACTGCGGGCGCGGGGTACGGGGTGTTGCCCCGGACTGTGGGCGCGCGGATCTTGGCCGCCGTATGGGCCGGTGAACGGAATGCGCGGCATTAGTCCGGTCTTCATGGCCGGGCCGCGTTCGTGTCATTCCGTGATGTTAGGGCGCGCATGGCCCACAGGCAAGGGCACAGGGGAAAATTCGTGGAAACGCCACGCAAGGTGGCCGTGCGGAGGGGCGGCGGTGAATCTTATGCGACCTCGCCCGCGGCCTTGCCGCTGGCCCATGCCCAGTGCAGGTTGTACCCGCCAAGCTGCCCGGTGACGTCCAGCACCTCTCCGGTAAGGAACAGGCCGGGGCGCAGCGCGCTTTCCATGCTGCGCGAGGAAATCTGGTCAACGCGCACGCCGCCCGTGGCGGCTTCCGCCTTGCGCATGCCCTCCGTGCCCGTGGGCACGGCGGCGTGAGCGTGCACGGCCCCGTGCAGGGCGGCACGGGCGGACCTGGACAGTTCGGCGATCTTGCGCCCCGCCAGATCGGGCGGAACCAGCCGTTCCGCCAGCCGGTCGGGAAACAGGCGGCCCAGCAGGGTGCGCACCAGCAGCTTGCCGTGTTCCGGGGCGCGCAGCAGGTCGTCCAGGTTTGCGCCGGGCAGGAAGTCTATCTCCACCGGCTCGCCGGGCTGCCAGTAGCAGGATGCCTGCAAGGCCGCCGGGCCGCTGATGCCCCGGTGGGTGAACAGCAGGGGCAGCGTGAACGATGTCCCCCCCGTGGTCACGCGGGCGGGCAGGGCTATGCCCGCAAGGCCGTGCAGGGGCCATTGCGGGTCCATGACCAGCGGCACCAGCACCGGGCGCGACGGTGCCACGGCGTGCCCGAATTGCCGGGCGATGCGGTGGCCGATGTCGGTGGCCCCGATCTGCGGCCAGGCCGCGCTGCCCGTGGCCACCACCAGCGCTGCGGCGCGCAGCCGGATGGTCTTGGGGGATGCACCCTCCGTGCCCGCGTGCGTCCCGCTGTTCGCGCTGGCGTACGCACCGCCATCGGCATCACCACCGGCAGCCTGCGCGGGGGCCACGGTGACCACGAAGGCCTCGCCGTCGTGCTCCACCCCTTCCACCCGCTGCCCCAGCAGAAAGCGGCAGTCCGCCGCGCGGCAGCGTGCCTCCAGCAGGTCGGCCACGTCGTCGGCGGAGCGCAGGCAGAACAGCTGCCCGTGCTCACGCTCTTCCCAGGCGATGGCGTGCTCGGAGAGCAGGCTGACCATGTCCCACGGGGTGAACCGGGCCAGGGCGGACTTTGGGAAGTGGGGGTTGCCGCCCACGTAGTGGCGGGCGTGCATCTCCAGATTGGTGAAGTTGCACTTGCCGCCTCCGGCAATGCGCACCTTGCGGCCGGTGGCGCGGGCGTGGTCCACCAGCGTCACGCGGCGGCCCCGCGCGGCGGCGGTCATGGCGCAGAACAGGCCGGAGGCTCCGGCCCCCAGAATCAGCACATCGGTATCGGTGCGGGTCACGTGGTGTGGTGTGCCGGGATGCGCCCGGCGCTGCCAAAAGGTTGGAGAATGGCGCGGAATGCGCCCGTGGCGGCACTCCTACCCGAGGCCGCGCCGCTTGTCACCCTGCGCGGTGGCGGGGCGGGGAGTGGGGCATATCCCTCACAGTCCCGCCAGGTCCGTCAGGTCCGCCAGATTTGGCAGACCTGCCAGACCTGCCAGATCTGGCAGGCCCGCCGGGTGCGCAACCGCCCATCGACAGCCGGGGGGCCGGTACCGTATGGTCGCGCTCCGCGTTCTCGCGTGTTCGGCCACTGCGAGAGCCAGCCAGCATTTCCGGGCCATTCCCCCGATAATACTCCCCATCGCAAGCCCTCAAGGACCGCCGCCCATGCCCGTCTCCTTCGCCTCCAGCTATCGCGCGCCGTTCTTTTTGCGCAACGGGCACGCGCAGACCATCTTTCCCGTGCTGTTCCGCCCCCGCCCGGAGGTGGAGCAGCGCCGCGAACGACTGAACCTGCCCGACGATTTCATCGACCTCGACCTGACCCCCGCCGATCCCTTTGCCCCGTTCCGGGGGGTGGTCGTCGTGTCCCACGGGCTGGAAGGCAATTCGCGCCGCCGCTACGTGCAGGGCATGGCCAGCGCCCTTGCCGCCACCGGCTGGGACGTGGTGGCCCGCAACTTCCGGGGCTGCGGCGGCGAAACCAACCGCCAGCCGCACATGTACCACAGCGGTGAGACGGAAGACCTGCACGCCACCGTGCAATTCTGCCTGGCCCGGGGCTACCGGCGCATCGCGCTGGTGGGCTTCAGCATGGGGGGCAACCAGACCCTGAAGTACCTGGGCGAGAACCCGGACCGGGTGCCCCCGGAGGTGGTGGGCGCGGCGGTCTTTTCCGTGCCGTGCGATCTGGTGGGGGCGGCGGCGGTGCTGGACCGGCCTGCCAACCGCATCTATATGGAATATTTCCTGCGGTCGCTGCGGGTGAAGATGCGCGAAAAGGCGGCCCTGTTCCCCGGCCAGTTCGACCTGACCGGGCTGGACGCCATGCGCACCTTTGCCGAGTTCGACGAGCGGTTCACCGCGCCGCTGCATGGCTTTGCCTCGGCCATGGACTACTGGACGCGCAGCGGCTGCCTGCCGGTGCTGCACGCCATCCGGGTGCCCACCCTGCTGGTCAACGCCTGCGACGACCCCTTCCTGTCGCAGGGCTGCTTCCCCGAGGCGGAGGCGGCGCGCAACCCGGCGCTGCACCTGGAAATGCCGCGCGACGGCGGCCACGTGGGCTTCGTGACCCTGAATGGCGGCAACCGTTACTGGTCCGAAGCGCGGGCGGCGGACTTTCTGGCGGGGCTGGGCGCGGAGCAGACCGGGCACTGATCCGGTCAGGCTGGGGTACGGCCAGGCCGCACCTTGTTCCGAACCATGGCGTACCATGGCGAACCGTGGCGACTGGGGCAGGCCGGGGCAGGCCGGGGCAGGCCGGGTGCCGCCGAACATCTTCGCCCTTTGGTCCGCCTTTCCCCGAAAACGACGCGACGACGGGACGATGCCTGCGCATCGCTCCGTCGTCGTTGCGTTCCGGGCGGAAGCGGAAAAGTCGATGGGGGGACGCCGACGCAGGACAGCCCGCCAGTTCGCCCGCGAACCGCCAGTCGATCCGCTAATTGAGCCGCTTGTTGTGCTCGGGCATGACCGCCAGCAGGGTGTCCTTGTCCAGCGCCTCGGAGCGGGCCAGCAGGCTCTGGCCGCGCAGGGCGGAAGCTCCGATGCGCCGCATCACCGACTGGTAGGCGGGGTGGGCCCGGTTGGGCAGGGTGTCCAGAAAGCCGTGCCGGTTCAGCAGGGTCAGCAGGCTGCGCACGGATTCGGCCATTTCGGCCATCTCGGCGCACAGGTCAGCGCGCAGGTCCATGTCCAGCGCGGGCTTGGTGCCGTCGGTACGGGTGGCCTCGCCAAGGCGGCGGAGCATGTCGCGGTCTTCGGTGGTCAGGTTTTCGGCGGCCTGGCGCATGATGTTCTGTTTCACGAGTGTGCCTCCTTGGGCTTGCCGTCGTGAAAGCAGAAAGTGTGCCGTTCTTGTAACATGGCATAATTGCACGGCTTCCCCGCGATGCGCCGGAAATCGGACGCGCCGCGCATGCCTGCGTGGCCGAAAGGCTGACGGTCTGGCCGGTGTCCGCCATCCGATGGTCCGACCCGTCGGCGCACCGCCAGGGACCGGTGCGCCTTCGCCTCGCCGCCCGTCCTGCCCTCCGGCATGGCCGTCCGCGCGCGCTGCCGTGTCACCAACGCAAAGGCGGCCGGAACCCTTTCGGATTCCGGCCGCCGTGCGTTTTCGATGCGGCGTGCCTTTCGGCTGCCAGCGTTCGTCTTGCCGCCGTTCTTCGCTACTTGGACTTCTTCTTGGCGGCTTCCATCTGGTAGCGCTTCTGGGCGGTGAGCACCGACTTGCGCAGGCGGATGGACAGGGGGGTGACTTCCACCATTTCGTCCTCGCGCACGAAGTGCAGGGCGCGCTCCAGGGTCATGGGCCGCACGGGGGTAAGGATGACGTTCTCGTCCTTGCCCGAGGCGCGCATGTTGGTGAGCTTCTTTTCCTTGGTGGGGTTCACGTCGATGTCGTTTTCGCGGTTGTGTTCACCGCAGATCAGCCCTTCGTACACCGGGTCGCCGGGCACGCAGAACATTTCGCCGCGCGGCTCCAGGTTGAACAGGGCGTACGCCACGGCATTGCCCGAACGGTCAGACACCAGCGAACCGGTGAACCGGGTGGGGAAGTCGCCGCGATACGGCTCGTACCCTTCCAGGTACGAGTTCATGATGCCGGTGCCCTTGGTGTCGGTAAGGAATTCGTCGCGGTAGCCGATGAGCCCGCGCGAGGGCACGGAAAACTCCAGCCGCACGCGGCCTGTGCCGTTGTTGGCGCAGTTGGTCATGCGGCCCTTGCGGATGGACAGCTTTTCGGTGACCACGCCCATGAACGTTTCGTCGCAGTCCACGTACAGGTGCTCGATGGGTTCCAGCCGTTCGCCGTTCTGCTCGCGCATGATGACTTCCGGTCGGCCCACGCACAGTTCGAAGCCTTCGCGGCGCATGGTTTCGATGAGAATGGCCATCTGGAATTCGCCACGGCCCTTCACGATGAAGCTGTCGCGCTCTTCCGAGTCCTCGACGCGGATGGCCACGTTGGACAGGACTTCGCGCATCAGGCGTTCGCGGATCTTGCTCGACTGCACCAGCTTGCCTTCGCGCCCGGCCAGCGGAGAGGTATTGATGGTGAAGCGCATGGCCACGGTGGGTTCGTCCACGCGGATGCGGGGCAGGGCGCGGGGGGCTTCTCGGGTGCAGATGGTGTCGCCGATCTTCACGTCCTCGATGCCCGCCACCACCACGATGTCGCCGGGGTCGGCCTCGTCGGCATCGCGCAGTTGCAGCCCTTCGTAGACTTGCAGGCGGGTGACGCGCAGGGGGTTTTCCTTGCCGGCCTCGTCAATGCAGACAAGGCTGTCCTTGGCCTTGACCGAGCCGTGGAACACGCGGCCCACGGCCATGCGGCCCAGGTAATCGGAGTAGGCAAGGTCGGCCACCAGCATCTGGAAGGGTTCCGCCGGATCGTACATCGGTCCGGGCATTTCCTTGACGATGGTTTCGAACAGCGGGCCAAGGTCCACCTGTTCGTCCTCAAGGCCGTGCATGGCCACGCCCTCGCGGCCGATGGCGTACAGCACGGGAAATTCCAGTTGCTGTTCGTTGGCGTCAAGGTCGATGAACAGGTCGTAGATTTCGTTCAGCACTTCCTGCGGGCGGGCGTCCTTGCGGTCGATCTTGTTGACCACGACGATCACCTTCAGGCCTGCTTCCAGCGTCTTGCGCAGCACGAAGCGGGTCTGGGGCAGCGGCCCTTCCGAGGCGTCCACCAGCAGGATGGCGCCGCTGGCCATGGACAGGGCGCGCTCCACCTCGCCGCCGAAGTCGGCGTGGCCGGGAGTGTCGATGATGTTGATTTTTACGCCCTGCCACGACACGGCGCAGTTCTTGGCGGCGATGGTGATGCCGCGCTCGCGTTCCAGGTCCATGCGGTCCATGACGCGGTCGTCCATCTGCTGGTCGGCGCGGAAAACGCCGCTCTGACGGAACATGGCGTCCACGAGGGTGGTCTTGCCGTGGTCAACGTGGGCGATGATGGCGACGTTGCGCAACCTGTCGTTGTGCACTGCGGTGCTCAAGGGAAATTCTCCTGGCGGGATGGGCTTCGGCCACGGGCGGGGCAGGGCCTCTGGCCCGGCGCGGCTGGTGGCTTGTGGGGGAAGACGCGTTCCCGCATGCGGCGGGGAGGCGGGGCGGGGCAACAACGCGACAACCGTGAGGCGGCCCGGCGAGGGGCCGTGCGATGCCGGTTGCGGCGTGTCGCGGACGGCATCCATACACCTACGCGGGCCGAGTGGCAAGCGTGTGTCGGCGGGTCGGAATGATAAAGGAAATGTCGCTGATGGGTCAGATAGTTGTGCTGGGCCGGGTATGGGGGATGTGTAGGCTTGCTTGTGGCGGCAACGAACCGTGCGGCAGGGGTTGTTTCGTTGTTGCAGAACAACCCGTGCGGACTGCGCCCGCCGCCGGAGATCGCCGCCGGAGGGCTTGTGACGGCGGAAGCTCCGGCGCAGCGGGTGCACCGCAAACTGACCGGCGGTAAAAGCACGCCCCGGACATTTGCCGGGGCGACGAGAGCCATGCGCGCATGCGCATTCCGCCGGGCAGATCGCCCGAGGCGCGCCAGCGCCGCAGGGAAGCTGCGCGGCGTAGGAATGCGGCGCATGAAAACGTGGGGGGACCAGGGGGGCGGAGCCCACCGGAGCGCGGGGGTGCAGGGGGCTCTCGCTCAAGAGCCCCCTGCCCACGCCGGAGGCGGCCCAAACTACTGGTTGGCAACCCTCATGATACTATGTGAGGCCTCTGGGTTAGCAGAAGCGGAACGCATTTTCCTCCCCCCCTACACCCTCTCCACCACCGCCGCCACCAGCCGGGTCAGCCTGTCGCCAGCCTCGCCCGCCACGCGGATCACTTCCTCCAGCGGGGCTTCCTTCATGCAGTCGGGCAGGTTCTTGTTGGTCAGGCACGAAATGCCCAGCACCCGCAGGTCCATGTGCCGCGCCGCGATTACTTCCAGCACCGTGGACATGCCCACGGCGTCGGCGCCCAGTTGGCGGTACATGCGGGTTTCCGCCGGGGTTTCCATCTGCGGGCCGGGCACGCCCACGTACACGCCGCGCTCCAGCCGCACGCCAAGGTGCGCCGCCTCTTGCAGGGCGATGCGGCCCAGCGCCACGTCGTAGGGGGCGCTCATGTCGGGAAAGCGCGGTCCCCAGGCGTCGTGGTTGGGGCCGGTCAGGGGAGTGCGCCCGGTGAAGTTGATGTGGTCGGTGATCAGCATCAGGTCGCCCGCGTCCCAGCGCGGGTTCAGCGCGCCAGCCGCGTTGGTGATGACCAGCACCTCCACGCCCAGCGTGGCCATGACCCGCACGCCCATGCACACGTCTTCGGGCGCGTAGCCTTCGTACAGGTGGCAGCGCCCCTGTTGCAGCACCACGTCCACCGTGCCGATGCGCCCGAACAGAAACCGCCCCTCGTGCGAGGCTACGGTGGACTGCGGAAAGCCCGGCACCTGCGAGTAGGGCAGGGGGCGGGGATTGATCAGTGCGTCGGCCAGGCCGCCAAGACCGGTGCCGCAGACCACGCCCACGCGGGGCCGGGGGGCGTGTCCGGCCTGTTCGGACATCCCGGACAGGCCGGAAGTGATAACGGATGCCGCATTCTGGACATTTTCCGGGTTTTGCATAAGATCACCGACATTATTGATTGTGCGTGAACGGTGGGGGGCCACCAGACCGGTTGGTCCGGTCCGCACTGCCCGCGCCCATAAGGGGGAACTTGGGGGCGCAGCACCGCGAACAGGCAGGATATTAGGCCGAACCTATGGATATAGCAACTTTTTTCGGCGTGCTCACGGGCTTCGGCCTAGTCATCAGCGCCATTCTCATGGGGCCAGAGCCGGGGAAATTCTTTGACATCCCCAGCGTGATGATCGTGTTCGGGGGTACTGCGGCGTCCATTCTGGTTACCTTTCCCCTTGAAGAGGTGATGCAGGCGGTGCGGGGCGGCTGCAAGGCCTTCGGTTCCAAGCGGGTGCAGGCCCAGGACGTGGTGAACACCATGGTCCGCATCGCCGAGATCAGCCGCCGCGAAGGGCTCATCGCCCTCGAGAACGTGCAGACCGAAAACGCCCTGATCAAGAAGGCCTGCCAGCTCATCGCCGACAATGCCGACCCCGGCCTGATCCGGGGTACCGTGGCCATCGAAATCGCCTCCATGAAGCGGCGGCACAACGTGTCCATCGGCGTGTTCAACCGGTTGGCGGGGTATTCCCCGGCCTACGGCATGATCGGCACGCTCATCGGCCTCGTGCAGATGCTGGCCACCCTCAACGATCCCTCTTCCATTGGTCCGGCCATGGCCGTGGCCATCATCACCACCTTCTACGGGGCGCTTCTGTCCAACCTGCTGTTCCTGCCCATCGCAGGCAAGCTGAAGGCGCGCAGCATGCAGGAGGAATTGCACCTGCTGGTCATCTTCGAGGGGGCGAAATGCATCCTCGAAAACAACAACCCCAGGCTGGTGTACGAGAAGCTTTCCTCGTTCCTGCCTCCCAAGGAGCGCAAGGATGGCAGATGACGACGATCTGGACATGGAATCCGAAGCCGACGAGCCGCCTCAGGAATGGCTGGCCACCCTTGCCGACGTTTCCATGCTGTTGCTGTGCTTCTTCATTTTGCTCTTTGCCCTGTCCACCATCGACAAGACCAAGGTGACCGAAACGTTCGACGCCGTGCGCACGGTGTTTGGCGGCAAGGACAAGGAACTGTCCACATCCGCCGTGCGCAGCGACGAATCGAGCGCCCTGCTGGAATCGGTGCGGCTGCAACGCCAGATCATCGAAGCCCAGCGCAACACCTATTCGGAAATGCGCACCTACTTCAACAAGACGGGGGTAGAGGGCGTCATCGGGTCCGTATTCGACGAAGGCGTCATAACCCTGCGTATTCCCGCGGAAGTCATGTTTGCCCCCGGCGAGACGGATTTGAGCCCCCAGGCCGAGCGGTACCTGAAGCCCCTGGCCGACCTGTTCGTGCGCAAGAAGGATCAGTCCATTAATATCCGGGGGTTTACGGACGACTCGCAACCAGGCTCAACGTCAAGATTCCGGGATAATTGGGAACTTTCTTCGTTGCGCGCGGTGAGCGTATTACGCTATTTCCTGAAAGCGGGCATCGACTCCAAGCGGTTGACAGCCACCGGGCTTGGTGAGTTAGACCCCCTCTTCCCGAACACCACGGAAGAAAACCGGGCGCGCAACCGGCGTGTGGAATTCATGCTGGAACGCCGGGTGACCAAGTGACGCCGAGTCACCAAGTGACACCGAGTCACCAAGTGACACCGAGTCTCCAAATGACGCGGGGGGGCCTGCACACAACCGGGGGGTGTCGGGGATGGCGATGACGACGACACACGACGAATTCGACGATTTCGATTTCACGCTGCCCTCGGATGTCGAGGGCGAACGCCGGGCCTACCGCACGTCGGTGCCCGGTCTTGCAGCCAGCGTGGCGGGGAAGGACGGCACATTCCCCGTGGAAAACGTGAGCGCGGTGGGCATTGCCATGCAGGCCCCCGGCCACGCCTTTGCGGAAGGGGAGGACCTTCGGGTCGACCTGCTGATCCAGGGCAGGCCCTACATCACCGCGCTGCCCGCCAAGGTGGTGCGGCTGGGTGAGGGGGGCCTCGTCGGGTGCGAATTCGCCTCGCCGGACTTCTGGCAGGAAGCGCGCCTGGACAAGCTGGTGCTTGAGGTTCAGAAGCGGATGATCGCCCAGCGCAAGGCGGAATCCGAAAAACGTGATGCGCAGGCCGCAGGGCAGCACCGCGACGGCGGGGCTGCTTCCGATGCGTCTTCCGACGCGCCCGCAGGCGCGGGCGGTTCCACCACGTTCACGGTGGACAGCGTCGCCGGGACGGAACTGGACGTCTGACGGCCACGCGCGGGCATGAGGGTGCCCGTGTGGTGGCCGACGATGGTCCGGCGTCGCGGTGGCGTCGTGCGGCCTATGAAAATGTAACAACCATATCGAGGGACATTGGTGCAGACGAAAGACCATAAGGTGCTGGTGGCGAACAGAGGGGAAATCGCCATTCGCATCGTTCAGGCCTGCCGCAAGCTGGGCCTGGCTTTCACGTGCGTGTACACGGCGGAGGACGCCGCGTCGGGCCATGTGCGCATTGCCCGAGAACTGGGTGGCGACAAGAGCCTCTGCCGCGTCTCCTCCTATCATGATGCCAACGAGCTCATGGCCGTTGCCGACGATGCGGGCGCCACCGCCGTGCATCCGGGCTACGGCTTTTTCGCCGAAGACTACCGCTTTGCCCGTCGCGTTTCCCAGCGCGATCGCAAGCTCATCTTCATCGGCCCTTCGTGGCGGGTAATCCGCGAACTGGGCGACAAGATCAATACCAAGCGCCTCGCGCGCAGCCTGGGCGTGCCCACCGTGCCCGGTTCCGACCGGCCCATCTACGACGAGATGGAAGCGGAAAAGGTGGCCCAGAGCCTGTTCGAATTCCAGGAACAGCAGGGCATCCGCAAGCCGCTGGTGCTGGTCAAGGCATCGGCGGGCGGCGGCGGCATGGGCATCGAAGAGGTGTACGACATCGACCTCTTCCGCTCCGTGTACCGGCGCATCCGCAACTACGCCCTGCGCCAGTTCAAGGACGAGGGCGTGCTCATCGAGCAGCGCATCCGCGACTTCAACCACCTGGAAGTGCAGGTGGTGTCCGACCGCAGCGGGCGCAACCCCGTGCATTTCGGCACCCGCAACTGCTCCATCCAGTCCACCGGCCTTCAGAAGCGCATCGAGATCGCCCCCGGTTTCGATCCTTCGTCCATCGAATACGGTTTCGACGCCGCCCAGGTGCTGCGCGACATCACCCAGCACTCGCTGGCCATGGCCCGCAAGGTGGGCTACGACAACGTGGGTACCTGGGAATGGATCGTCACCCGCGACGGTCGCCCCTTCCTGATGGAAGTGAACACCCGCATCCAGGTGGAAAACGGCGTGTCGGCCACCATCGCCCGCGTGCGCGGGCAGAAGGGCGTGGACCTGATCGCCGAGCAGATCCGCATCGGCCTTGGCGAGCCGCTGGGCTACGGGCAGGAGGACATCACCTTCGACGGCGTGGGCATCGAATACCGCCTCATCGCCGAAGACCCGGACAACCGCTTCACCCCGTGGGTGGGCCGCGTGGACGGCTTCGGCTGGCCCGAACGCCCCTGGCTGGCCATGCACACCCACGTGCCCAGCGACGACCCCTACGACATTCCCACCGAGTTCGACCCCAACCTGGCGCTGGCCATCATCTGGGGCAAGGACCTTGCGGAAGCAAGGGAACGCGGCGTCGAATTCCTCGACACGCTGGTGCTGGAAGGCGCCAACAACGCGGGCGAGCCGCTGCGTTCCAACGTCCGGTTCCTGCGGGACAACACCGGGCGCATCCTCAAGTTCTAGGGGCAGTTTCCGGATGGTCCTTTCGTCCGTTGGCATCGTGGCCGACGAGCGAAAGTCCTGCCTCGGAAGCAGCCCCCGGCCATCGCCGTCCGCCATCCCCTACCGGCGGACACGCGGCAGCCTTCGTCCGCCACGGCACCGGCGCGCGAATACCCGCCGCCAAGCATGCTACCCGAACCCGCCGGAACTGCGGGGAAGCGACATATGGATACCGAAAAGAGAACGCAGCACCTCGCCGAACGTCTGGGCTACATCCGCGACGTGTTCGGCGGAAAGCACAACGAGAACATCGCGCTCCTCGAGTCCAAGTTGCAGGAATTCAACCTGCGCCTGTCCGAGGGCTCCATCAGCGACGAAAACGCCGCGCTGACAACCCTTGAAGACCTGTTCGACTTCGTGGAGCGCAAGCTGGAAGCCGAACTGACGCCCATGGACAAGGTGCGCATCGTGCGGCACCCGCAGCGCATCTGCCTGCGCGACATCCTGGAAAACGTCTACGACAACTACACCGAAATCGGCGGCAAGGACGAACACTCCATTGACCCGTCCATGCTCATCGCCCGCGCCTACATTACCCGGCGCAACGGCAAGAAGACCATCAACCAGCCGGTTCTGGTCATCGGGCAGGAAAAGGGCCACGGAGAGGAATTCCGCAACGGCGGTTCGGTGAAGCCGTGGGGCAACGCCAAGGCCCTTCAGTACATGAAGGTTGCCGAAACCGAAGGCATCCCCATCCACACCTACGTCTTCACGCCCGGCTCGTACCCTGTCGAGGACTACCCCGGCGCGGCCCAGCAGATTGCCCGCAACCTGTACGAAATGGCGGGGCTGCGCGTGCCGGTCATTGCCGTGTTCTCGGAAGGCGGCTCTGGCGGGGCCGAGGCCATCGGGCTTTCCGACCGCCGCCTGATGCTCTCGCACGGGTATTATTCGGTCATTTCGCCCGAAGGGGCGGCGGCCATCGAAGGCCGCCTGCGCCATGGGCAGCGCGCCACGCCCGAACTGATCGAAAAATGCGCCCAGCAACTGCGCATCACGGCGGAAGACAACCTGCGCATGGGCTATATCGACCACGTGGTGACGGAACCGCCGCTGGGCGCGCGCCCGTACCACTACGACTTCTTCCGGGGCCTGCGGCAGGAAATCATCCGCGCCACGGACGAGGTGATCCTGAACGTGAAGGGCTTTGCCCCGTTCCGGGCCATGGTGCTGCGCCGCCGTCGCGGCAAGGCCGAAACCATGGACCTCGACAACATGTACGTGCGCTGGAGCCTGTCGTCGTCCGCCAAGGACCGGCTGGTGGCCCGCCGCCATCGCAAGTTCAACCGCCTTGCCCGCAATGCCGCGCGCGACCGGCGCCCCGTGCTGCGCAAGCTGTCCAACATGGGCTGGGACGCCTGGTGGGACATCTACTCGTACTTCAAGTACGACCTGCTGCGTAAGCACCAGCAGAAGATCGCCTACCTCATGGAAGAGGTGGAGGCCGAAGCACAGGTGCTCGTGGAAAAGGTGGCCGCCCCGTGGCGCAAGATCACCTGCGCGCTGCCCGGCGGCGCGTGCCAGAGCAGCGAGCAGACCGAACGCGAACTGACCACCCTGTCCGACTGGGACGAAGAGGGGCAGCGCAACGGCAACTGGAGCTATGTCAGCCCCCGCGCCAAGGAAGACCGCGCCATCACCTGCCCCAACGCGGGCAGCCACGGCTGCCTCGACCTGTGGGCCCCCGACCTGTTCGGCGAATTCGCCGGGGTGTGCACCTACTGCGGGCACCACTTTCCCATGGAATACCAGTGGTACCTGCACAACGTGTTCGATGAAGGCTCCATCTTCGAGTTCAACACGGAAATCGAGGCGGGCAACCCCCTCGGGTTCGAAGGGTTCGACGTCAAGCTGGAGCAGGCCAAGAAGCAGACCGGCCTGAAGAGCGGCTGCGTCACCTTCGAGGCGCGCATCGACAACGTGAAGCTGGTGGTTGCCATGCTGGTGGCCCCGTTCCGGGGCGGCTCCGTGGGTGCGGCAGAGGGCGAAAAGTTCGTCCAGGCCGCCGAGCGCGCCAAGAAGAAGCGCTATCCCTTCCTGGCCTACGTGCACGGCACCGCCGGCATCCGCATTCAGGAAGGCACCAACGGCGTCATCCAGATGCCCCGCTGCACCATGGCCGTGCGCCGTTACATAGAGGCCGGGGGCCTGTACCTTGTGCTGTACGACACCAACTCGTACGCCGGGCCGCTGGCCAGCTTCCTGGGCTGCTCGCCCTACCAGTTCTCCATCCGTTCGGCCAACATCGGCTTCGCCGGGCCGGGCGTCATCAAGGAGACCACGGGCGTGGACATTCCGCCGGACTACCACAGGGCCTACCGCGCCCTGTCGCGCGGGCACATCCAGGGCATCTGGGACCGCCGCGACGCGCGCATGAACCTGAAGCAGGCCCTTCTGACCATGGGCGGCCGCAACCTCTACTACCGGTAGGGGAAGGCCCCAACGCAGGATAGGTGACATCCGTGTTCGACATCACGCAATTGCTGGATGAAATAAAGGCGTCTCCATACGAGGAGATCGTCGTCGCCGCGCCGCATACCGGCGTGGTCACGTTCGCCGACGTGCGCGAAGGCACCCGGGTCATCGGGCCTTCCGGCACGTGGAAGGAAAAGAAGGGCACGCTGCTCGCCACCATAGAGCGCGAGCGCAACCCAAAGCCCATCCACGCCGTGGAAAAGGGCGAGGTCAAGGAAGTGCTGCGCCACCTGGAAGGCACCTTCGTCGAGGCGGGCACCCCCCTCGTGCGGTTGCGCCACTTCCTGTCCAAGGACGAGGTGCTGGCCATCATCCTCAAGAAGGCCCTGCACCTCTTTGTCGCGCCGGAGCGCGCCAAGTACTACTTCGCGCCCGACGTGGACAAGAAGGTCAAGGCTTCCGGCGCCAGTTCCGTCTCGCTGCACGAGGGCATGGACCTGTTCATCATGTCGCGCATGAAGCGCGAGGCCTCGCTGGCCTATTCCGGCCCCAGCGGCGTCATCTACGCCGTGTACTTCCAGCACAACGAAAACGTGGATGCGGGCCAGCCCCTCATCGGCGTGTGCCCGCCGGACCAGCTCTCGCTCATCGAGGACGTGGTGGCTCGCGTGCAGACCGAGTGGGAAGAGCGGGAGTAAGCCATGGGCAAGGTGTTGCAGGTGCGCGTGTGGGCTTCTACCTACCGCGACGAGGATGTGGAAAAGGCCTGGCCGCTGCTTGTGGCCCTTGTCTGGCCCGAACCTTTCATCCGGCCCGTGGCCGGACAGGTGCTGGGCCCCGCAGACCGGCGCGGCGTGCTGGAACTGGTGCAGGCCCTTGACGACGGGCTGCGCTTTGCCGGGTGGGATGCCCCCGTGCGCGACGCCCTGGCCGACCGCGTGCCCGCCATCGTGGCCCTGCGCGACAAGCTGGACGCCGCCCTTGCCGAATGGGACGCCCGCACCGCCAACCGCATCACCGACGAACTGGAAGAAGCCCTGGACCAGGCCGAAAAGGCGCTGGTGAAGGCGAAGTAGAGATAAAGCCGATTCCTTTTTAAGAGGGAAAGGCAGGAAAGATAACGGGGG
>Ga0247728_10039_pt1 | contig 106614 bp, 83 predicted proteins | sample SalenrCarbi39_FD_183048 | JGI IMG/M metagenome (GOLD analysis project Ga0247728, IMG submission 183048) | Saline wetland microbial communities from Lincoln, Nebraska, United States - Carb-i39 | ecosystem: Environmental > Aquatic > Non-marine Saline and Alkaline > Salt marsh | place: USA: Nebraska...
CGCGCCGCTTCCCGGTCCGCCCCCCGCCCCCCCTGCCCCGCCCGCCCCGCCAGCAAGGCCCGCCAGTTCACGCGGCAGGGCGTGTTCGGTGATCAGGTTGTTTTCCGCAAGGATGATGCTGCGCTCCAGCACGTTGCGCAGTTCGCGCACGTTGCCCGGCCACGCATATTGCATCAGGCAGGCCATGGCCCGGTCGGAAATGCGCAGGTCGTCGCGGCCGTTGCCCAGCCGGGCCAGAAAGAATTCGGCCAACAGGGGAATGTCCTCCTTGCGGTCACGCAGGGGGGGCATTTCAATGTTGAATACGTTGATGCGGTGGTACAGCGCCTCGTGAAAGCGCCCGGCCTCCACCTCGCCAGCCAGCGAGCGGTTGGTGGCGAAGATGAGCCGGATGTCGCAACTGCGGTGATCCTTCTCGCCCACCCGGCGGTAGGTCTTGTTTTCCAGCACGCGCAGCAGCGATGCCTGCACCTCCACCGGCAACTCGCCTATCTCGTCCAGAAACAGGGTGCCCTTGTTGGCGAAGGCCATCAGCCCGTCGCGGTTTTCCAGCGCGCCGGTGAACGATCCGCGCACATGCCCGAACAGCTCGCTGCGCGCCAGTTCCTTCTGCAACGTCGCGCAGTTCTTGATGATGAACGGCTTGTCCGCCCGGGTGCCCAACGACTGGATGGCGTGGGCGGCCACTTCCTTGCCCGCCCCGCTGTCGCCCGTGATCAGCACGGGCACGTCGGTGGGGGCCACCTTTTCGATCAGGTAGCGCACCTCCTTGATGCCCTGCGAATTGCCGATCAGGGTCACCCCCGGGCGCGCCCCGTCGCGCGCGTGGCGCAGGGCGCGGTTTTCGTTGCGCAGAAAGGCCCGCTGGTAGGCGCGCTCCACCACCACTTCCAGTTCGGTCAGGTTGAACGGCTTGGTGATGTAGTCGTAGGCGCCCAGCTTCATGGCCTCCACGGCGTTGTCGATGTTGCCGTGCCCGGTGATCAGGATGACCTCGGTATCCGGGTAGCGCTGGCGCAGTTCCACCATGAATTCGATGCCGTCGGCATCCGGCAGGCGAATGTCCAGCACCACCACCTCGTACGTGGCGCGGCGCAGCCGCTCGCGCGCCTGCCGGGCGCTGGTGGCCACGTGCACGGTACGGGTGGGGGTGGAAAGTTCCTTTTCCAGCAGCTTGCCGATGGACGGTTCATCGTCCACGGCCAGCACGGTGTAGGTGGTGCGCACGGCGGTTACTCCGGCGGAAGCGGCAGCGTGACGGTGAACGTGGAGCCTTCGCCGACCCGGCTTTCCACGCGGATGTCGCCACCGTGTTCCGTGACGATGGTATAGCAGGTGGACAGCCCGATGCCGATGCCCCGGCCCACCGGCTTGGTGGTGAAGAACGGCTCGAACAGCGAATCAAGATGTTCCGGCGGAATGCCGCTGCCCGTATCACGTACGGAAAATCCCGCGTGGCGTCCGTCCCGGAACGGGGTGACAGTGATGACCGCCTCGACGCTGTTGCGCGCCCTCCCCCCGTTCACGGTGGGGAGTTCTTCGGCACCGCCTGCCGCACCACCATCCGCACTGCCCGCGTCCCCTTTCGGGGAACTGGCCTGGCCCTTGCCATCCCCCCCGGCAGGCCCGTCAAAGGCATCCAGTGCGTTCACCAGCAGGTTCAGCATCACCTGCTTCAACTGCGCCTCGCACCCCAGCACCACCGGGGCCGTGGGGCACAGCCGGGCGTCAATGCGCACGCGGCGGTACTTGGGTTGCTTCAGGTGGTTGTGCAGCAGCTTCAGGGTGTCGCCCACAACCACGTTCAGGTTGACGGGCGAGAATTCCGAGGAATGCGGCCTGCTGAAGGTCAGCAGCGAATGCACGATCTCCTGGCAGCGGCCACATTCACCAAGAATGGTCCCGGCGTAGTCCGCAAGGTCGGCGTGCATCTCCGGGTCCACCGTGCCGCGCAAACGCTCCACCCGGCGCAGGATGCCCTCGGCAAAGCCGTGAATGGCCGTGAGCGGGTTGTTCACCTCGTGCGCTACCCCGGCCGCCAGCATGCCCACCGTGGCCATTTTCTCGGCCTGGTGGAACTTGGCCTGGAATTCCTTTTCCAGGGTCACGTCGCGCTTGAAGATGAGAATCTGGCGATCCTGCGTGGCCGGGTCCTTGATGGGCGAGGCCACCATCTCGAACTGCAACTTGCGGCCATTGATGCGGAAGATGGACGTCTCGCGGCATACCTCGTCGGTAACGAACGAGCGGTGCGCCGGGCATTCCGGGCAAGGGTGGTCCTGCTGGCGGAATATCTCGTAGCAGTAGCGCCCCTCCGGTTCGCGCACGCCCAGGATGTCGTAGAACACGTGGTTCACGGCAATGATGCGCAAATCCTTGGAAAGCACCATCATCAGGTCGGTGATGCCGTCCAGGATGGCCTCTATCTCCAGGCGGTTGCGCTCCGACTCCCGGTGCGCCGCCTTCAACTGCACGATGGTCTGGCGCAGTTCCTGAAAGAAGCCCAGCTTGCTGTGCTCTATGCCGATAAGATCGTCTAGGCTGGTTCCCTGGGCCATGTCACCACGCCTCTTCGCAGATGGTCAGCAGGTCCTGCCAGGTGACCGCGCGCGGATTGGTCAGGGTGCAGGCATCGGGAACCGCCGTACGGGCAATGGTTTCCAGCGCGGACCTGTCGGGCAGCAGTTGCCCCAGCCGCACCGGCACGCCCAGCCCGGCAAAGAATTCGCCCAGCCGGTCTATGCCCGCTCGGGCGATGCTTTCCGCGCTGGCCACGCGCGGCCCCACCACGATGCGCCCGATGGCAGCCAGCCGGTCCACGCTCACCGGCAGGTTGTAGCGCATCACGTGCGGCAGCAGCACCGGGTGCACCAGGCCGTGCAGCACGTCGAACATGCCCCCCAGCGAATGGGCCAACGAATGGCCGATGCCGAGGCCTGCGTTGCTGAACGACATGCCCGCCGCCGTGCTGGCGATGCTGAGCTGTTCCAGCGCTTCCGGGTCGCGCCGTTCCACGGCGGGCATCAGGTTGGCCATGATCAGTTCCATGGCGCGCAGGGCCTGATGGTCGGTGAACGGAGAGGCCAGCAACGACAGGTACGATTCCACGGCATGGGCAAAGGCGTCGATGGCCGAGGCGATGATCAGTTCCTCGCTCTTGGTCAGCAGCACCTGCGGGTCGATGATGGAGACGTTGGGGACCAGCGAGCGGCTGATGATGGACATCTTCAGGCGGCGCGCAACGTCGGTGATGATGCAGAACTGCGAGATGTCCGACCCGCTGCCCGCCGTGGTGGGCAGAAAGATCATGGGCGGCAGGGGCCGCATGATCTTGTTGGCCCCCTCGTAGTCGCTGATGCGCCCGCCGTTGCCCACGATGGTGCCGATGCCCTTGGCCGTGTCCATGGGACTGCCGCCGCCCAGGGCGATGACCACGTCGGCGCGTTCCTCGCGGTATATCTGCGCGCCCTCGTGCACCTGATGATCGCGCGGGTTGGAACTGCAATCGGCAAAGTACACCCATTCAAGGCCGTTGCCGCCCAGGATGTCCATGACCCGTTCCACCCAGCCGCTGGATTCCAGCCCCTTGTCGCTGACCAGCAGCACGCGCGAGGCGCCCAGCCTGCGGGCGCACGGCGCAAGATGATCAAGGCTGCCATGCCCGAAGATGATCTCCGGAATGGCGAATTTGGTGATCCGCATGTAGTCCCTGCTCCCGAAGCCCGCGCCGTGCGGCGGGGCGCCGCCTGCCCTGTGTATCGTAGCCGCCGGACTATCCGGCTGCGCCACCGTGCGCGGCATCCCACAACGCCACGCACGGAATTGCCGTGCAGCCGACCCACGACGGCGTCACGGCAGTGTCACCCGATCATGCGCTATGTCAGCAGCCTGCACATCGGCGGACCGTGCCCGTCGCCGTGCCCATACACTGCGGCATGCGTCCCGCCTGGCTGATGCCCCGGCTGGACGATCACGAGCCCATCGGAACGGGTGACCATGTCGCGGATATAACCACGCCGGGCGAATTCCTGCAACAGCGGCAGGATATCCCGGCCCTTTCCCCTGGGCGCCATGGCCCGCAGGCGTCGCGGATCGATCAGGCAGGTTTCGCGCAGGGTCCAGGCCACGCCCAGCAGCCATTTGCCCAGCCCGTCGCGCCCCAACGCGGCCCGGTCGGCGATGAACCGCGCAATGCCTGGCGCATCGCGCAGCGCAGTGAACGGCTCTGGGCCGAACTCGATGCGCAGGGTGCCGGAGGCCTCGTCGCGCACCACGGCGGATACAAGCTGCATCCGCGCGGCGAACCGGCCATCGCCGCAGGCCATGCGTGCCTCGTGCAGGCGGTCCAGCCGCGCGGCAAAACGGGCCGTCCCCGCCCTGCCCCCAAGGCCGGCCAGTCTGGCGGGCTCGTCCGCCGGGCAACGCAGCCGGGAACTACCCTGGCGCAGTCCCAGCAACAGGCAGGCCAGATAGACATCCAGGTCGCCCTGGTCCAGCCACGGCCCCTCGCAGGTGACGGCGGCGGAAAGCGCCAACGGTGTCACGGGGCGCAGGCAACGACGTTCGACACGCAGGTAGGCTGCGGCAAACAGGTCCGAGGCCAGGAACAGCGAAGGGATGTGATCCAGAAAGACACGCTCGTCGGCAATGCTCCACGCGGGCACGCCCCCGGACTCTGCCGGACGGGGGCCGGGTGACAACGGGACGATGGCAGGATCACCGAAGGGTGAAGTATCGAAGGGGGATGACAGCAACATCAAGGCCTCCCGCGCTGGCCGGGCGGCACGGACGTCGCAACACCCGTGGCACACGGCCCGCCTGTATCCACCGCCCGCGGGAGGCTGCGCGGGACGGGCATGGGACGCTGGGCCATGGAGATGACGGACGGTCGGGTGCCTCTTTCCGACCGTCCGCCCCTCCATTGCGCCGGTCCGCACCCGGTGCGGACCGGCCCCGCGCGCGCCGTTGCGTCGGTCGTCGCGCGCGGAACATGCTTGCACTGGCGGCCGCCAGTGCGCCAAATACTAGGCGTGCACCTGGGCCAGCATGGCGGTAAGGGCGCGCAGATGGACGCGTTCTTCCGCGATGCAGGCATCCACCGCCGCCTTTTCCTGGGCGGGCACCAGCTCGCGCATTTCGGTGAAGAACAGCAGGGTGTCCTTCTCGAACTGGATGGCCATGCGCAGGGCGGTGGCGTGGTCGGCGGCGGCGCCCTTGAGCGCGGTCAGGGTACCGGCCTGGGTAAACAGCGCGTGCGAATCGAGCAGCGCGTGCAGGTATTCCACATACTCGGCGGCAATGCTCCACGCAGGCAGTTCCACGGGGCCGACGCGGTCGGCCATGGCGCGAAAGATTGCCTCGTGCTTGGCCTCTTCGGCGGCAAGGTGCTCGAACAGCGCCTTGACCTCGGGACTGGTGGCCATGGCCACGGCCTGATTGTACACGTCCTGGCCGCGCTGCTCGATGCGGATGGCGGCGGCGGTGACGTCTGCGGCGTTGAAGAACTCGGCCATATGCTCTCCGTAGGTCCCCGGCGCGGCGGTCCCGCGCCGGGGGCTTGTGGACTGTCCAAAAGTACTCTCAATGCTGACAGGGAGCAGTTTTCCCGTCTGCCCGCGCTCCCGCCCGCAAGGCAGGATTTTGTTCGCTGGCAAGGAAACCAAGCCCGCCAGGCGGGAGCATACTCTTCTCGTATTCGACCGCGTGGCGGGCGTCGGTTGACGCAGCCAGCGGGCAAAAGCCAACTTGCGGTTAGAGTTCGTTGGGCAAGTCGCGCAGTTCGGCGTAGGTAAACACCGGCCCGTCGACACACACGTATTTCGTGCCGATGTTGCAGCGCCCGCAGATGCCGATACCGCACTTCATGCGCCGCTCCAGCGTGGTGTAGATCTGCTCATCGGCGAAGTGCAGCTTCTTCAGCGCCTCCACCGTGAACTTGATCATGATGGGCGGGCCGCACAGCACGGCCACGCTGTTCGCATTGGACGGGGCCAGGTCCAGCAGCACGTGGGGGATCAGCCCCGCGCGGTGCGGCCAGTCTTCCGGGGCCTGGTCCACGGTCAGCGTGGCCTGCATGTCGGTGCGCGCCAGCCATTCCTGCACGTCGTCGCGGAAGGCCATGTCACCGGGGGTACGCGCCCCGTACAGCAGCGTGATGTTGCCGTAGTCGGCGCGATTGTCCAGCATGTACAGCAGCAGGGTGCGCAGCGGGGCCATGCCGATGCCGCCGCCCACGAACACGATGTCCTTGCCGCGCATGTTCTCTAACGGAAACCAGTTGCCCAGCGGCGCGCGCACGCCCACCTTGTCGCCGGGCTTCAGCCCGTGCAGGGCGGCGGTCACCTCGCCCGCGCGCATGATGCTGAATTGCAGGTAGTCCATGCGGGTGGGCGGCGAGTTGATGACGAAGGTGGATTCGCCCACGCCGAACAGCGAAAGCTGGCCCACCTGGCCGGGATTGAAACGGAAGGCCTCCATGCGCGCCGGATCATCGATGCGCACGCGCAGGGTCTTGATGGCCGGGGTTTCCTGCACGGTTTCCAGCACGGTGGCCACGTCGGGCAGGTAGGGGTTGTCGGTGAACCCCGAGCCCAGGGTGGTGGCGTGCGCGCCCGCTTGCGGGGTGATGGCATCAGGCATTGGGGGTCTCCTCATTGGCTTCGGTGGCGCGCACCACCATCTCGCGGATGTCCACGGATACCGGGCAGCCGGTGATGCAACGACCGCAGCCGTTGCACGACACCACGCCCTCGTGCAGTTGCGGGTAGTACGAGAACTTGTGGCCCACGCGGTTGCGCAGGCGCAGGGCCTTGCCCATGCGCGGGTTGTGGCCGCTGGCCTCGCGGGTGAACAGCGAGGACATGCAGTTGTCCCAACTGCGCAGGCGTCTGCCGCGCATGCCGTCGCCGCCGTCGTTCTCGTCGGTGATGTTGAAGCAGTAGCAGGTGGGGCACAGGTAGGTGCACGCACCGCAGGACAGGCATTTGTCCGACATGTCGCGCCAGAAGCCGGTATCGGGAAAGCGTTCCAGCAGGCGCGCCGGGGTGGCGGACAGGTCCGGGGCCGGGCTTTGCGCCTCCAGCGCCGCATGGGTGGCCGCGTGCACGGCCTGGGCGGCATCCGCACGGGCGGTGTCGGCCTCGGGCAGGTTGGCCCGCTCCAGCACGGCGCCGCCGCGCTCGGTGACGGCCACGGCCACGAAGCCCGCGTCATTGCCCACGCCCACGGGCGTCAGCAGGATGTCCGAACCGGTGGTGTCCGCCGGGCCGCAGCCGGTCCAGTGACAGAAGCAGGTGGATCCGGCCTTGGTGCAGGCCAGGGTGACCACCACGGTAGCCTCACGCCGCGCCGCGTAGTACGGGTCGCGGTGGGGGCCGTTCAGGTAGACCCGGTCGAAGATGTGGAAGCCGCGCGCGTCGCACGGACGGGCACCGAAGATCAGCGCCGGTTCAATGTCCACGGTGGAATCCAGCCGCACGGTGGTGTGACCGGGGTCGTTGGGGTCCTTTTCGCGGATGAAGGCGAACAGCCGCTCGCTCTGCGGAAAGATGACGCCCTTGGGCGGCACCGTGGCGCGGGCCAGCAGCGGTTCCTCGCCTTCCGCGCGGGGGCGGAAGACCACGGCGTCACCTTCCCGGCGGGGCGCATACGTCACGCGGCCCCGCGCCATGTCGTCGAGGGCGCGGGCAAGTTCGCCGCGCGCGATGTATCGTGCGAAGCTCATCACAGCCCATGCTCCTTGATGTTCTTTTCTTCCACGGCAAAGGCCAGCAACGGCGGCACCGCATTCACGTCAACGCCGGCCCGGTAGTCGAACAGGGTGCGCACCGAACGGTTCATCCACTGTTTGAGGGACAGCACCGGGATATTCACCGGGCAGGCCCGCTGGCATTCGCCGCATTCGGTGCAGCGCCCGGCCAGATGCAGGGCGTGGATGACCTGGAACTGCAACTTCTCGCGCACGTTGCCTTCCTGGGTGGTCCAGTGCGGGTCGCGGCTTTCGGCAATGCAGTGGTCGCGGCACACGCACATGGGACACGCATTGCGGCAGGCGTAGCAGCGCAGGCAACGGTCCATCTGTGCGCGCCAGAAGCCGCGCCGCTGTTCCGGGGTCATGGCGTCCAGGGCTTCGAGACTGGGCGGCGCGTCGGGCGCGGGGCCAGCCGGGGCGGAGGCGTTGCCCTCCACCACGTCGCCCAAGAGGGGCACCGGGGTGTCGCAGGTGCGGCACTTTTCGGCCACCACGTCGGCCAGTTTCAGGCGAGCCGTGGCTTCACCTTCAAAGGACAGGCTGTCTCCGTCAACGCCCACCGAAGAAGGCGCCGCGTCTGCGCACATCGCGCCATCCGCGTTACCCGCGTCCAGCGTTTTCTGCACGCGGGTCATGTCCACCACGCCCTCGCAGGGCATGCCGAACACCCGCACGTTGTCGGGTTCCACCAGCTTTTCCTGCAACAGTTCGATGACCGAGCGGCTGTCGCAGCCCTTCACCACCACGCCCACCTTGCGATTCTTGAACTGCGGCAGGTAGGTGGCCAGGTTGTGCACGTTCAGCGGACCCCAGGTCAGCTTGTCCACGTCTTCCGGCTTGCGCATGAACAGCGGCGTGGCGTGCAGCGCGTCAAAGCCCTGCTGCCAGCCGATGACGCAATCCAGTTCCGGCAGCGCCGCGCGGATCTTGTCGCGCAGTTGCTCCAGCGATGCGGCCAGCGTTCCCGCAGCCGGGTACGACAAAGGACGCAGGGGGGCGCGCAACGCGTGCGGGGTGTCGCCCTTTTCCGCCAGCGGCAGGTACGGGGTGGCTTCCTCTATGCGCGGGGCATGCCCCAACTGATGCACCTTTTCGACGAAGTTGGAGACCACGTTCTTCCAGCGCTGCCCTTCCGACGCGGAAACCCAGGTGTACTGGAAACGGTCCGGGTCGATGCCGAGGGCGGGCAGGAAGTTCTTCAGCGTTTCAAGCCGGCGCCGGGCGTAGAAATTGCCCTGGCTGTAGTGACAGTCGCGCGGGTGGCAGCCGGAAACCAGCACCCCGTCCGCGCCGCCCAGCAGCGCCTTGACCACGAACATGGGATCCACGCGGCCCGAACAGGGCACGCGGATGATGCGCAGGTCCGTGGGCTGCGAGAATCGCCCGACCCCGGCGGTATCGGCACCGCCGTACGAACACCAGTTGCACAGGAACCCTACGACGCGGAGTTCCTTCCCCTTCAGGACAGGCATAATGCGTTGACCTCCGCGAGGATCTGGTTGTCGGTGAAGTGCTGCAACTGGATGGCCCCCTGCGGACAGGTGACCGTGCAGATACCGCAGCCCTGGCACACCGTTTCAATGACGCGGGCCTTCATTTCGCCGCGCAGTTCCATCCAGTCGATGGCCCCGTAGGGACAGGTGGTGATGCACTTGCCGCAGCCCACGCAACGGCGCACGTCCACCTGCGATATCTGCGGGTCGCTTTCCAGCCTGCCGCGCGAGAAAAGGCCCAGCACCTTGGCCGCCGCCGCGCTGCCCTGCCCCACCGAGGACGGGATGTCCTTGGGCCCCTGGCACGCACCGGCAAGGTAGACCCCCGCGGTATTGGTTTCCACCGGACGCAGCTTGCAATGGCTTTCCATGAAGAAGCCGTAGTTGTCGTACGAGATGCGCAGCTTTTCGGCCAGTTGCGGTGCCCCGTGCGAGGATTCCGCCCCCACGGCCAGCACCACGAGGTCGGCGGGCACCTCCACCTGTTCGCCAAGCAGCGTATCCACCCCGCGCACCAAGTAGGTGTCGCCCTGCGGGACAATCATGGACACGCGGCCGCGCACGTACTGCACGCCGTATTCCTCCATGGCCCGGCGGGTGAATTCCTCGTACATCTTCCCGTTGGCGCGGATGTCCATGTAGAACACGTAGCTGCGCGAATCGGGGATGTGATCCTTGGTCAGCACCGCCTGCTTGGCGGTGTACATGCAGCAGAAGCCGCTGCAATACGGGCGGTCCACCGAGCGGTCACGCGAGCCCACGCACTGGATGAACACCACGGTCTTCGGCTCTTTTCCGTCGGACGGGCGCTTGACGTGCCCGCCCGTGGGGCCGGATGCCGACAACAGCCGTTCGTACTGCAAGGAGGTGATCACGTCCGGGTAGCGCCCGCCGCCGTATTCCGCGTACTTGGTGTAGTCGAACAGGTCGTAGCCGGTGGCCGTGATGATGGCCCCCACGTCTTCGGTCACCACCTGATCTTCCATGTCGTAGCGGATGGCCCCGGTGGGGCACACCTTGGCGCACACGCCGCACTTGCCCTTGACGAACTGGCGGCAGGACGTGGGATCGATGATGGCCTTCTTGGGGATGGCCTGCGGGAACGGAATGTTGATGGAGGTGGTGACGCCCACGTGCTCGTTGAACGCATCGGGCGACTTCTTGCTGGGGCACTTTTCCATGCACAGGCCGCAGCCGGTACACAGTTCCCAATCCACGTAGGTAGCCTTGCGCCGCACGTCCACCTTGAAGTTGCCCACGTAGCCGCTGATCTTCTCTACCTCGGCATGGGCGTACAGGCGGATGTTGGGGTGCTGCGACACGTCCACCATCTTGGGGCCCAGGATGCAGCTGGAACAGTCCACGGTGGGGAAGGTCTTGTCCAGCTTGGCCATCTTGCCGCCGATGGTCGATTCGCGCTCCACCAGCACCACTTCGATGCCGCCGTCGGCACAGTCCAGCGCGGCCTGGATGCCCGCCACCCCGCCGCCGATGACCAGCACGCGCTTGGTCACGTCGAACGACTTGGGGTACAGCGGCGCGTTCAGGCGCAGCTTTTCCACGGCCATGCGGACCAGTTCCGCCGCCTTGTTGCTGTTGGCCTCGCGGTCCTTGCCGATCCACGAGACATGCTCGCGGATGTTGGCCATTTCGAACATGTAGCGGTTCAGCCCGGCCCGTTCCACCGTACGGCGGAAGGTGGGTTCGTGCATGCGCGGGGTGCACGAGGCAACCACCACGCCATCCAGCGCGTGTTCCTTGATGGCGTCCACGATGGCCGCCTGCCCCGGTTCGGAGCACGCGTACATGGTGTCGGAGGAAAAGACCACGTCGGGGTAAGCGCGGGCCACCTCGGCCACGCCGGGCACGTCCACGGTGCCACCGATGTTGCTGCCGCAGTGGCAGACGAAAACACCTATTCTCATGCCCTGCCCCCTTCATTCGCTGCGGCGGCCTGTTTGGCCTGGGCGGCCTTGGCTGCTGCCTGGGCGGCCGCCTTGGCGGCCTGCGCGGCCTCTTCGGCCTGCCGTGCCGCCACAACCTGCGCCGCGCGACGGAAGGCGATGGCCGGGTCAACGCACAGCTGTTCCAGCCCCAGTTCCGCATCCGGCACGCCCAGGGCGCGCCCCAGCAACTGGGTGAAGTAGAACACCGGCATGTCCACGGCATTGCCGCCGGGCCATTCCACCTGCGTCTGGCGCAGGTCCAGGTTCATCTGGCACAGCGGGCAGGCCACCACCACGGCGTGGGCACCGGCGTCGCGCGCCGCGCCCAGCAGCCGCCCGGAAAGCCGGGCCACTATGTCCCGCCGCGTGACCCCGTACGAGGCCCCGCAACATTCCACCTTGTAGGCAAAGGGCACCACCTCGGCGCCCAGCGCCGTAAGCAAGTCATCCATGGAGGTGGGGTTTTCCGGATCGTCGAAGCGCATGACATCCGCCGGGCGGGTCATGATGCAGCCGTAATAGGGGGCCACGCGCAACCCGGCGAGGGGCTGGCGCACCTTGGCGCGGATGGCGTCAAGGCCAACGCGGGTCACCAGCGTTTCCAGCACCGACTGGACGTCGGGCAGGGCCGCGAGTGCGTCGGCGGGCTGGTCCAGCAACCGCCCTACCTTGGCGCGAAAGCCGTCGTCGGCCATGCGGTGACGGGCAGTCTTGAGGTTGGAAAGACAGCTCGGACAGGGGGTGGCCACGGTGTCGCAACCCGCGCGGGCGGCGCCCACCAGGTTGCGGGCCGACAACGCGCCCGACAGGGCATGCTCCAGCGCGTGGGCCGGGGTGGAACCGCAGCAGCTCCAGTCCGGGATATCCGTCAGCTTCACGCCCAGCGCCGCGCAGGCGGCCCGGGTGGAGCGTTCGTACTCGCGCGAGGTGCCGAGCCCCGAACAGCCGGGGTAGTAGGCGAGATTCATCGCGTCCTTTCCTCCTCGTAGCGCTGGAAGATGCGGGCGATCTCGTCCCGGCCCCTGATGTCGTGCGGCATGGGGGAAAGTTTGCCCTTGGGCGCGATGCGCGGCAGAAGATCGATGTCGGTCCACACCCTGCCGGTGCGGGCCACATAGTTGGCCACCACGCCCAGTTCGTAGACCCGGCCATGCTTGCGCACGGAGGCAAGGAAGGCGTCCCAGAAGGTGGTCACGCCCTTCTCGGCCACCCGGCCCTCGCGCCGGGCGATGTGGCGCAGGACGTCCATCACCCGTGCCACGTCGATGTTGTTGGGACAGCGGGTGGTGCAGCTGGAGCAGGACAGGCACAGCCAGATGGATCGGCTGTTCAGCACCTTGTCCTTCCGGCCCGCCTGCAGGTTGCGCATGATCTGGCTGACCTGGATGTCGTAGGCGAACCCGCACGGACACCCCGCCGTACAGTTGCCGCACTGGTAACAGTGCGTAAGATTCTGCCCGCTCTCCTCCATGACCGCATGGATGAAGTCGTCGTCGCGGACAGATTCAAGGTTGGTCACGTCCATGTCGTTTCCCGGCACGTTGCGGTTGCGCGCTCGCGGATGCCGCCGCGGGAAGGGGGAAGGAACTCTCCTTTCCCGCGGCGGTCGAAAGCGCAAGTGGGGATAGTGTCACAAAACCGGTCGGGGCCGATCTGGTCCGCTCCATGATAAGGAAGGGACCGGCGTGGGGGGCCTTTTGTGCGCCCGCGCGGAAATGATGGTGCATCTGCCGCGCGGGCTGGTCGCAGGTGGGGTTGCCCGCCGTCACCCTGAAAAGGACCACGCCCGGCTTTGTCTGTACCCCTTACATGGCCGCTTCGTAAATGGCCGCGACATCAGCATCGGTAGGACAACGCGGATTGGTCAGACCGCAGGCATCCTTCTGGGCGTTCTTGGTCATGATGGCGATGTCCTTGGGCTTCACGTCCTTGCCGTAACGCTTGCCAAGGGCCACGAGGCCGGCAGGAATGCCCACGTCCGCCGACAGGCGCTTGATGGCGCAGATGGCCTTTTCCGCCGCGTCGCGCACCGAAAGGCCGCTGATGTTCTCGCCCAGCAGTTCGGCGATGCGGGCAAAGCGGTCCAGCTTGGCGATGAGGTTGAACTGCGAGACGTACGGCAGCAGGATGGCGTTGCATTCGCCGTGCGGCAGGTCGTAGAAGCCGCCAAGCTGGTGGGCCATGGCGTGCACGTGGCCGAGGCTGGCGTTGTTGAAGGCCATGCCCGCCAGGTACTGGGCGAAGCACATGCGCTCGCGGGCCTCGATGTCGCGCCCGTTGGCCACGGCGCGGCGCAGGAAGGTGGCGATGAGCGTGATGGCCTGCTCGGCACAGGCGTCGGTCATGGGGGTGGCGATGGTGGAAACGTAGGCTTCCACGGCGTGGGTCAGGGCGTCCATGCCAGTGGCGGCGGTCAGCGCCGGGGGCATGCCCATCATCAGCAGCGGGTCGTCCAGGGCGATGCTGGGGGTCACGCGCCAGTCCACGATGGCCATCTTCACCTTGCGGCTGGTGTCGGTGATGATGCAGAAACGGGTCATTTCGGACGCGGTGCCCGCTGTGGTGTTCACGGCCACGTAAGGCGGCATGGGCTTGGACGACTTGTCCACGCCCTCGAAGTCATGAATCTTGCCGCCGTTGGCGATGACAAGGCCGATGCCCTTGCCGCAGTCGTGCGAGCTGCCGCCGCCAAGGGTGATCAGGCTGTCGCACTTGTTCTTCTTGTAGACTTCAACGCCCTTGTGGACGTTGTCGTCGGTGGGGTTGGGGATGGTTTCGTCGTACACGCTGTAGGCCATCTTGGCGGCGTCCAGCAGGTCGGTGATCTGCTTCAGGATGCCCGCCTTGACGATGCCCATGTCGGTGACGATGAGCGGCTTGGATCCGCCGAGCGCCTTGATCTTTTCGGGGATGGCCTTGGAGGCGCCGATGCCGATCAGGGTAACGCTGGGAATGAAGAACCCGTAAACCTGTTCCTGAACTGCCATGTCTGCCTACCTCGCTGAGTTGGGGTTAGCGACGTCATCGCGGGTTCCGTAAACCCCGCGAACACTCCTGCCCCCACTAGAGCAAGGATGGGGCCAAAGTCTCTTTTCCTTGTATTCCGTTATACTGCGTTATTTCACCCCCGCACGGGTGGCGCCAACTGGCCCGGCCTCGCGCAGCCACGCCCGTCCGCCGGGCACGGTATGTCCTCTTTTCGTGCCTGCAGGGTTCCGCAAGGCAAGGCAGGGCGCGGGCTGGAAGGCCGGGGGACAGAATGGCCCACTTGGGGGAGCAGATTGGGTCGAAACGACACATGTGCCTAAAAAAGCATAATAAGCACGCCAGGCAGGCAAATCGTGATTGTTTTCACGAAACCCTCTCGATTTTTCACGGTCACGAGTGTATCGGAATGCGTGTTCCTGTTACAAACGACACATGCGCGGCTTTGCTTGCGCGGCGCGGACAAGCGCTGATAGGCGGGGCAAGCTCAACCAGATATCCAACGGCAGGCAAACACCGGAGGCAGCCATGGCAGGCAGGCAACAGGTGTACAGTGTATGCGGCATGTGCAGCGTGCGCTGTCCCATCGTGGTCGAGGTGGAGGACGGCAAGGCCGTTCGCATCGAGGGCAACCCCAAGTCGCCCCTCAAGGGGTCGCTGTGTGCGCGCGGCGCGGCGGGCATCGCCCTTGAAATGGATACGGAACGTCCGCAGCGCCCGCTGATCCGCGTGGGTGAACGCGGCGAAGGCAAGTGGCGCGAAGCCTCGTGGGACGAGGCGCTGGACTACGTGGCCGAAAAGCTGAAGGACATCACCGCCGCCCACGGCGGGCGCAGCGTGCTGTTTTCCGACCGGGGCGGCCCCTTCGTGGACCTGCACCAGGCCTTCATGCGCGGTCTGGGTTCGCCCAACTACTGCAACCACGACAGCGCCTGCGCGCGCAACGTGCAGCACGCCGCAAAATCGGTGATGGGCATCGGTCGCAAGGAAGTGGTCTACGACTACCGCAACTGCAAGCACCTGGTCTTGCAGACCCGCAACATCCTTGAAGCCATCAACGTGGCCGAGGCCAACGCGGTGCTCGACGGCCTGGAAAAGGGCTGCAAGCTCAGCGTGGTGGACATCCGCGCCACCTACACCGCAGGCAAGGCCGACAATTTCTACATGGTGCGCCCCGGCAGCGACCTGGCCTTCAACCTGGCCGTCATCCACGTGCTGCTCAACGAAGGGCTGTACAACAAGCCCTACGTCGAAGCGCACGTGCAGGACCTGGACGCGCTGGCCGAGCATGTGGCCACCTGCACCCCGCAGTGGGCCGAGGGCGAAACCGGCGTGCCCGCCGCCGCCATCACCGCGCTGGCCCGCCAGTTGGCCGAGGCCGCGCCCAATGTCATCTGGCACCCCGGCTGGATGGTGGCGCGCTACGACGATTCGTTCCACGTCTGTCGCACCGCGTACATCATCAACGCCCTGCTCGGCTCCATCGGGGCCAAGGGTGGCCTGCCCATCGCCAACAAGCCCGGCGACGTGGGTCGCAAGGGCCTGAAGAAGCTGGTGGACCTGTACCCCGCCCCCGAAGAGAAGCGCGCCGACGGCGTGGGCTGGCGGCACACCCAGTTCGACGGCGGCCCCGGCCTGATCAACCTGGCCTACGACGCCATCGCCACCGGCGACCCGTACCCGGTCAAGGCGTACATCTGCTACCGGCACGACCCGCTGATGGCCATGCCCGACGCGGACGCCATGAAGCGCAAGTGGGAAGGGCTGGACCTGCTGGTCAGCGTGACCTTCTCGTGGTCGGACACGGCGTGGCATTCCGACGTGGTGCTGCCCCTGTCCACCTACCTTTCGCGCGAGAGCATCATCGCCTCCAAGGGCGGGCTGAAGCCGCAGTTCTTCGTGCGCAAGCGGGCCATGCAGCCCACGCTGGATACCAGGGCCGACTGGGAAATCCTGTGCGGTCTCGCCAAACGGCTGGGCATGGACAAGCTGGCCTTCGAACGCATCGAGGACATCTGGGACTACCAGTTGCAGCCCACGGGCGTGACCATGGCGGACTTCGACGCCAAGGGCTTCGTGGAACTGTGCGACGCGCCCAAGTACCGCGAGGACGCGGAACTGAAGTTTGGCACCGGCTCGGGCAAGCTGGAAATGATCAGCCCCAAGTGGACCAAGGCCGGCGAACCCAGCCTGCGCCCCTACGCCGCGCCGCCCGCACCGCCGCAGGGCATGTTCCGCATCGCCTTCGGGCGCACGGCGCTGCACACCCAGGGCCACACCGTGAACAACCCGCTGCTGGCCGAGCAGATGGCCACCAACGTGGCGTGGATCAACACCGCACGGGCCGCCGAACTGGGCATAGCCGACGGCGAACTGCTGGAAGTGCTGGACGCGCACGGCACCGCCGCCGGGCGCATCCGCGCCTTCGTCACCGACTTCGTGCACCCCGAGGCACTGTTCATGGTGCACGGCTTCGGCCACCGGCTGCCGGTGGAATCGCGGGCGCGGGGCAAGGGCGTGGCCGACCAGGAACTGATGCCCGGCGGGCTTGAACGCTACGACCGGGCCGGGGGCGGCATCTCCATGCAGGAACACTTCGTTGCCGTGCGCAAGGCCGCGGCCAGGGCATAGGGGACAGCACATGAGCACCTACTGCATCGTCACCGACGAACGCCGCTGCATCAGCTGCAAGGCGTGCGAAGTCCATTGCAAGGTCAAGAACGCCATGCCCGTGGGCATCAAGCTGGGCGAGCACTTCACCGAAGGCCCCGTGCCCTCGGCCAGCGGCGCGCCTCTTTACCGCACCCTGTACATGCCCTGCTTCCACTGCGAGGAGCCGGAATGCGTGGACGTCTGTCCCACCGGGGCCATGACCAAGCGCGAGGCCGACGGCATCGTGTACGTGGAGGCCGATGACTGCATCGGCTGCGGCGCCTGCCTGGAAGCCTGCCCCTGGCACATCCCCCAGTGGAACGAGGACGGCGACAAGGCCGTGAAGTGCGACCTGTGCATGGACCGCATCGACGCCGGGCTGAAGCCCGCCTGCGTCACCGGTTGCACCACCCATGCGCTTGCACTGGTGGGTCAGGACGACCCCCGCTACGAAGAACAGCGCAAGCGCGCGCCGCAGCGAGCCCTGGCGGAACGCTAGCCGATTCCGACGGCAGCCACGGCGTGGTCAATGCCACGCCGTGGCGTCGGCAAAGGGGGGGGGGAAGCCTGTCTTCCTCCCTTTTTTTGCGTCCCCGCTCCCGCTGGGGCCGCAACGGGCATTCTCATCATGAGAAATGGATGATAGCGTCCACTCCTGCCGCGCAAGTACGGCCAGTGAAGGGAGGCACTTTCATGCTCGCAGACATTCAGGCTCAGGTGCAACGCTATGCCGAGGTCATCTCGCAGGTGACCGGTATCGACGTCGAGGTGGTTGACGACAGGCTGATACGCATCGCCGGAACCGGCATGTACGAAAAGGGCGTGGGGCACAGCCTGCGCAGCGCGGGCGAGGTGTACCGCACCGCCATGCGCACCCGGCGCACCGTGTTCATGGAAACCCCGCGAGAACACGAAATATGCAGTCAGTGCCCCAACCGCGCCGATTGCCGTGAAAAACTTTCGGTCAGCACACCCATCGCCGACGGCGAACACTTGTACGGCGTCATCGGCCTGGTCTGCTTCAAGGACGATGAACGCGAACGGGTGCTGGCCCGCAAGGACACCTTCATCCATTTCATCGGGCTGCTGGCCCAGGCTCTGGCGGGCAAACTGCACGACAAGCGCAGGCTGGAGGGGGCCACGGAATTCCTGGACCTGATGCTCCAGATCGTGGACGTGAACAACCGGGGCATCCTGGTGCGCAACGCCGAAGGGGGCTTTACCTACGCCAACGGATTTGCCCGCAGCCTGCTGGGCCTTGGCGAACAGGACACCGCACCCGCCACGCTGGAAGTTTTGCCCACGGGCGACAGTTTCTCGGACATGGACGAGTTCGTGCTGCGCTGCAACGGCAGACAGGTGGATGCCGTGGGACATCTGCGCGGGCTGCATTCGCGCAACCCGGACTTTGCCTCGGTGCTGGCCTTTGAATCGCTGGATGACGCCAAACGGAGAGTGCACAGCCTGGCCGAAAGCGGAGGCGGCGGCGGGCTGGACGCCATCGTGGGCGAATCCGCCAAACTGAAGGCCCTGAAGGCGCAGGTGCAGCGCATCGCCACGTCCACATCCACCGTATTGATCACCGGAGAATCCGGAACGGGCAAGGAACTGTTCGCGCGGGCCGTTCATGCCGAAAGCCCCCGCCGCGACGGGCCGTTCGTGGCGCTGAACTGCGGCGCCATACCCGACACGCTTCTGGAAAGCGAACTGTTCGGTTACGTGGGCGGGGCCTTTACCGGAGCATCCCGCAAGGGCCACATCGGCAAGTTCGAACTGGCCCACGGCGGCGTCATATTTCTGGACGAAATAGGAAGCATGCCGCTGTACTTGCAGGTAAAACTGCTCCGTGTATTGCAAGAGCGCGCCCTGACCCGCCTCGGCTCCAGCCGCGCGGTCAGCGTGGACATCCGCGTCATCGCCGCCACCAACGACGACCTGGAAACCATGGTGGCCCAGAACATGTTCCGCGAAGACCTCTACTACCGGCTCAACGTCATCCCCCTGCGCGTACCGCCGCTACGCGACAGGCCCGGCGACATCCGCCCGTTGGTGGACCGTTTTCTGGACACCTACTGCGCCCGCTTCGGCAAGACGCGCCCGACGCACGTTCCCGATCGCGTGCTGGAACTGCTGAACGCCCACCATTGGCCCGGCAACGTCCGTGAACTGGAAAACGTGGTGGAATACATGGTCAACATGATGCCGGGCAACGGGCGGCTGGGTCCCATGCACCTGCCCCCTGCCCTGCTTTCCCCCCGCAACACCGCACGTGCCCACATGGACCGCTCCTGCGCGGCGGAACCCGACGCGCATCCCCACCCTGCGACAGGCCACACCATGCCCCACGTCGCGACCGCCTGCCCGCCTCCAGGCCAGGAGGACAGCACGATGCAAGGCGCGGCAAGGATCATGGATGGCTCAATGCCAATCATGACGTTGCAGGAACTGGAGCGCCGGACCATAGAGGCCGCGCTGGCCCGCTACGGCGTCGACACACTGGGCAAACGCCAGGCCGCCGCGGCGCTGGGCATCAGCGTGGCCACCCTGTACCGCAAGCTCAAGGAAGCCGGGGACTGATACGGCCTGGCTACTTCTCTCGCCAACACCATGCTGATCGCACCGCCATTCTCATATTGCGAATTTTCTCATTCCGAGAACACTCCCCCTTCCTGCGCCACGCTCGCCACGCACATACAACATACTGCTTTTACATGCTTTCACTTTGCGCCGCAGCATTGGCGCGCCGTTTGCTTTTCCGTGTGGGACCAAACACCCCACAAACAAGGAGACGCAACGACGTGACCGGCATCAAGGTTCTTCACAATTCCCGGTTGCGAACCGCCAATGCGGGAGCCGATCTGTCGGCCCTCTCGCAAGGCGAGGCGCAACGTGCCCTCCGCTTTCACCGCACCTTCCCGGAATACGCCCCCACCCCCCTGCATACGTTGCCGGGGCTGGCCCGCGACCTTGGCGTGGGCCAGGTTTTCGTCAAGGACGAATCGCACCGTTTCGGCCTCAATGCCTTCAAGGTACTGGGCGGGGCTTATGCCATCGGTCGCTACCTGGCCAAGGCCCTTGGGCGCGACATCGATGACATCAGCCGCGACATGTTGTGCTCCGATGCCGTGCGCCGCCAACTGGGCGAACTTACCTTCGCCACCACCACCGACGGCAACCACGGGCGCGGCGTGGCCTGGACGGCCCAGCAACTGGGGCAGAAGGCCGTGGTGTACATGCCCAAGGGTTCGGCCCGCGAACGCGTGGACAACATCCTTGCCCACGGCGCCGCCTGCACCGTCACCGACCTCAACTACGACGACGCCGTGGCCATGACCTGGCAAAAGGCACGCGCCAACGGCTGGATCATGGTGCAGGACACGGCGTGGGAGGGATACGAGGACATCCCCACCTGGATCATGCAGGGCTACATGACCCTGGCCCTTGAGGCGCTGGAGCAGATGCGCGCACTCGGCACGGAACGCCCCAGCCATGTCCTGCTGCAAGCGGGCGTAGGGTCGTTCGCCGGGGCCGTGCTGGGCTATCTGGCTTCCGTGTTGGGAGCGGACATGCCGCGCTTCGTCATCGTCGAACCGCACAACGCCAACTGCATCTATACGTCCGCCCGCATCGGCGACGGCGCTCCGCATACCGTTACCGGCGACCTGGATACCCTGATGGCCGGGCTGGCCTGCGGCGCGCCCAACACGGTGAGCTGGGGGCTGCTGCGCGACTACGCGCACAGTTACATGTCCTGCCCGGACTACGTGGCAGCCAACGGCATGCGCATGCTTGGTGCGCCATTGAGTGGTGATCCCCGCATCATTTCGGGCGAGTCGGGCGCAGTGACCACGGGGGCGCTCCAGTGGATCATGCAACACCCCGACGGGGCCGCCACGCGCGAGGCCCTGCAACTTGACGACGCATCCCGCGTGCTGTGCGTAAGCACCGAGGGCGACACCTCGCCCGCAACCTATCGCAACGTGGTGTGGTTCGGACAGAACCCCGACGGAGACCGCCCATGCTGAACGACCAACGCAGGAACGAGGTCAACGAACTCTGCCGCTCCCTGATACGCCAGCCCAGCTATTCCGGACAGGAAGGCGACGTGGCGCGCGTGCTGGGCAGCTTCATGCGTACGCGCGGGTACGACGAGGTGACCGTGGACCGGTACGGCAGCATCGTGGGTTGCATCCGGGGCAAGCGCCCCGGCCCCGTGGTGCTCATGGACGGCCACATCGACACGGTGCCCGTGCCCGACCCCACGGCATGGACGCATGATCCCTTCGGCGGCGAGCTTGCCGACGGGCGCATACACGGACGCGGCGCGTCTGACATGAAGGGCGCGGTGGCAGCCATGGCCTGTGCAGCGGCAAATCTTGCGCAGGACACCGACCGCAACTTCGCGGGCACGCTGTGCGTGGCCGGGGTGGTGCACGAAGAATGCTTCGAGGGTATCGCCGCCCGCGAGATCAGCGCCAACTTCAGGCCGGACGTGGTCATCATCGGAGAGGCGTCGGAACTCAACCTCAAGATCGGCCAGCGCGGCCGGGCGGAAATAGTGCTGGAAACCTTCGGCGTGCCCGCCCACTCCGCCAACCCGGACAAGGGTGTCAACGCCGTGCATCTGATGCGCGCCCTGCTGGCCGAAACGGAATCCATCACCGCACCCGAGCACCCCGTGCTGGGCAAGGGCGTGGCGGTGCTGACCGACATCATTTCCACCCCCTACCCCGGGGCATCGGTAGTGCCCAGCCACTGCCGCGCCACCTACGACCGACGTCTGCTGACGGGCGAAAAGCCCGATGCCGTGCTGGCCCCCTACCGTGATGCCGTGCGGCGGCTGGAAGCCTCCGTGCCGTCGTTCAAGGGGCGTGCCGAATACGCGCGCGGCGCCGAGTCCTGCCATACCGGCGCGACCATCGAAGGCGAACGCTTCTTCCCCGGCTGGCTCTTCGACGAAAGCGAAGACTTCGTGCAACGCGCCCTGGCCGCCCTGCGCGGCGCGGGCCTTGCCCCCGCCATCTCGCATTACTCGTTCTGCACCAACGGCAGCCACTACGCCGGGGAAGCGGGCATCCGCACCCTGGGCTTTGGCCCCTCGCGCGAGGATCTCGCCCACACCATCGACGAATACATCGAGGAATCCCAGCTCCATGCGGCCACCGCCGGGTACGCCGCCATCTGCAACGCTCTGCTCGAGGGGTAACGACATGAATCCGACATTCTACATCGTTCTCGCGTACATGGCGGCCATGATCGGGATTGCCCTGTATGTCTCGTCGCGCAAGGTCAAGAGTTCCGAGGACTTTCACCTGGCGGGACGTTCGCTGGGTCCCCTGATGATGGCTGGCACGCTGGCCGCTGCGGAAATCGGCGGCGGCAGCACCATCGGCGTGGCATCCAAGGCGTACGGCGAATGGGGGCTTTCCGCCGGGTGGTACGTGGTCTGCGCGGGCATCGGCATCTTTCTGGTGTCGTTCGTGGCCCCGTTCCTGCGGCGCTCCATGGCCACCACGGTTCCCGAAATCCTGGCCCGGCGCTACGGCAAGCCCTCGCACATGATCGCCACCTTCCTGTCGCTGTGCACCCTGTTCGTGGCTACGGCAGCACAAATCAAGGCCACCAGCAGCATCATCGAAACCATCTCCGGCGGCGACTTCACCACCGTGACCATCATGGTGGCCATTGTCGTCACGCTGTACACCATGCTGGGCGGCCTTGTGTCCGTCGCCTTTACCGACATCGTGCACATCCTGTTCATTACGGTGGGCATGGCCATCGCCATGCCCATCATTCTGAACGGCGCGGGCGGCTGGGATGCCGTTTCCGCCGCCGTCGTGGCCCAGAACCCGACGCAAATGAGCATGACCAAGGTTGGTTGGAAGACCATCATCGGCCTCATCCTCATGTACTTCATGACCTTCTCCACCGGGCAGGAAGCCGTGCAGCGCTACTTTGCCGCACGCGACATCAAGACCGCCCGCCTCGGTTCCTTCCTGTGCTCCATGCTGATGGCCTGCTACGGGTTCATCCCGGCAATCATCGGGCTGTGCGCCCTGGCGCATTTTCCGGACATCAAGCCCAGCCAGGCCATGCCCATGGCAGCCATGCACTTTGCGCCGCTGCTCATAGCAGGCCTGGTCATGGCCTCCGTGGTGGCGGCCACCATGTCCAGCGCATCCGGCAACCTCATCGCCTCATGCACGCTGTTCACCAAAGACGTCTACCAGAAGTACATCAACGAGCAGGCCAGCGACCGCACCATACTCATGCTGAGCAAGGCGGTGGTCATGGTCATGGGCATGGCGTGCCTGGTCATCGCACTCAACCCGGCCATCGGCATCATCGACCTGCTGGTCTTCGGCTTCACCATGCGTTCTGCGGGGCCCTTCGCCGCATTCCTGTTCGGGTTCATCTACAAGAACGCCACGCGCAACGGCGGCCTTGCCGCCATCATCATGGGCTCGGCGGCAGCCGGGGTCTGGCAGTACCTGAAGGAGCCCTACGGCATCATGTCGCTGGTGGTGGGTTCGCTGGTCAGCACCGTGTTCTTCTTCCTGGTCTCCAAGATCGAACGCAGCCTCGGCGTACCCGCAGCTCCGCCCGCCATCACCGATGAACACATCGAGCTGAACCGGCTTTCCGAAATAAGGAGATAGCCATGCGAACGCTCATTCGTAACGGCACGATCATGGACGGTACGGGTGCCCCGGGCTTTTCCGGCAGCCTGGCCCTGGACGGTGAACGCATTCAGGAAGTGGGACCGGACGACGCGTTCGACACGGGCGGTTTTGACGCCGTCATCGACGCCGGGGGCAAGGTCGTATGCCCCGGCTTCATCGACTCGCACAGCCATTCCGACGTGATGGTCTTCAAGGAACCCCGCCTGCTGGCCAAGGTCATGCAGGGCATAACCACCGAAATGCTGGGGCAGGACGGCATATCCATGGCCCCCTTGCCCGCACGGTACATCAGCCCGTGGCGCAAGAACCTGGCCGGGCTGGACGGCGACATGGACGAACTGGACTGGTCCTACGCCACCACCAGGGGCTATCTGGACATGCTGGAGCGCAACGGTTCCGCCACCAACCTGTGCTACCTCGCGCCGCACGGCAACGTGCGCATGGAGGCCATGGGCCTTGGCAGCGGCGTGGCGGATGACGCCAGCCTTGACCGGATGCGCGCGGTGCTGCGCCGCGAACTGGATGCCGGGGCCTTCGGCTTGTCCACCGGGCTCATCTACATGCCCTGCGCCTACGCCGATACCCGTGAAATGGTGGAACTGTGCACCGTTGCAGCGGCATACGACAGGCCGCTGGTCATTCACCAACGCAGCGAGGCGGATGCCATTCTCGATTCGATGCGCGAGGTCATCGCCATCGGCCGTGATTCCGGCGTGGCGGTGCACTTCTCCCACTTCAAGATCTGCGGCAAGAACAACGCGGACAAGTTCGAGCAGGTGCTGGCCTTGCTGGAACAGGCCAAGGCGGCCGGCATTCGCGTGTCGTTCGACCAGTATCCCTACGTGGCAGGCAGCACCATGCTCGGTGTCATCCTGCCTGCATGGGCGCACGACGGCGGCACGGACAGCCTGCTGGAACGCCTGGCCTCGCCGGAGGCCAGGGCGCGCATGACCCGCGACATCCACGACGGCATCCCCGGCTGGGACAACTTCGTGGCCTTCGCCGGGCTGGACGGCATCTTCGTCACCGATGTGAAGACGGACGCCAACCGCGACGCCATCGGCCTGAACCTCGTCCAACTGGGCGAACTGCGCGGCAAGGATCCGCTGGAGGCCACCTACGACCTGTTACTGCAGGAAGCCAACGCGGTGGGCATGGTGGACTTCTACGGTCTCGAGGAACACGTGAAGGCCTTCATTGCCCGACCGGAAATGAACGTGTGCACCGACGGGCTGCTGGGCGGAACGCCCCATCCCCGCGTGTACGGGGCGTTCCCCCGCGTGCTCGGCAAGTACGTCCGCGAGGAGGGGGTGCTGCCCCTTGAAGAGGCCGTCCGCAAGATGACCTTGCGACCGGCAGAGGTATTCGGCATCCGCGAGCGGGGTGTCCTGCGCGCGGGCTGCTACGCCGACGTGGTGGTGTTCGACCCGAAAACCATCATCGACAAGGGCACCTTCACCAATCCGCGTCAGCACCCCGAAGGCATTCACCATGTGTTCATCAACGGCGCCCATGTGGTGCGCGACGGACACCCGACCAACGCCGCCCTTTCCGGCAAGGTATTGCGCGCCTGATCGGCGGCGTCGATGTCAGCCCCGTCCACAGGCTTCCATGAACATCAAAATGACAACCCAGGAACGCACATGCTCACACGCATAGACACCGCGGCAGCCCCCGGAGCCGTGGGCCCGTACTCCCAGGCCATGGCCACCGGCAACCTCGTCTTCGCGTCCGGCCAGTTGCCCATTGACCCCGCCACCAAGGCCATGCCCGATGACGTGAGGGAACAGGCCGCGCAGTCGCTGCGCAACGTCAGGGCGATTCTAGAGGCGGCGGGGACAGGTCTTGACAAGGTACTCAAGGCTACCGTGTATCTTGCCGACATCAAGGACTTTCCTGCAGTAAACGAGGTGTACGCAACGTTCTTTTCCGCGCCCTTTCCGGCCCGCAGCTGCTTTGCTGTGGCGGCCCTGCCGCTGGGGGCAAAGGTGGAAGTGGAAGTCGTCGCCGTCCGCTAGGAAACGGCTTCTCCACTGACGCTGCACGACCCCCGATCCGGTACTCGAAAACAAGCAACCGCCCCGTCGGAACAAACGTTCCGGCGGGGCGGTTCGTCATGCTGTGTGCCTGCGCTGTTCAGGGAAATGGGGCGGATACAGGCGGCACGGACACGGCGGCGCCATGCGCCTCACAGCCCGAAGGCCCCGCCCCCGTGGCGCGCCCCGCATGTCGCCGTGTTGGCCACGCGCGTCAGATCACCCCACACGGCCTTGCGGCCAAGGCCCCGCTCCAGCAACGGAACCAGACGCTGGAACACCTGCGCGCACAGGCAGGCATCACCCAGTGCGTCGTGCGCGCCGTGCACCTCTACCCCAAGGGCACGGGCCACCGCGTACAGGTCTGCGTCCTTGAGGGGGATATCCCCCAGCGCGGCGAGCATGTCCGGAGAATCCGGCACGACCGGAGCAGGCGCTGGGGCATGCGCCGGGGCAAGCGGTGGCGCAGGCAACGCGCGTGAAGATGACACGCTTCCCGCCGTTTCAAGATGCTGCTGTACGGGCATGCTGCCCGCCGCCGGACGCCCCGTGGCGCGCAGATGCCGGAACAGGTCCAGCACGTCGCAGCGGGGATGCGTGCGGGCAGGCAGCCCGGCGCGCTTGCGCCCTGCGGCCAGGAATGCCTCGTCCAGCCCCAGGCACCATCCCAGCAGCACCACGTGCACCCCTGCCCCGTTCCCCGCGCCTGGCGCTGCGGTACACCCGGCAAGCCAGGCATCCAGACGGGCCAGTTCCGTCGCCGCGTCGTCGCCGTGGGCCGCCTCTCCGGGCAGGATGCCGTGCACGGGCACCCCTTCGGGCCGCACCGGGCAGACCGGACGCAGCCGTCCGCGAAAGGTGGCGGAAAGGTCCATGCGCGTGCCCCGCAGGGCCACGGCCCCCACGGCCAGCAGATCGTCGCGGGCGGGGCTCAGGCCGGTCATCTCGCAGTCAACGGACACGAAGACCATCCGCCGCAGTGGCGTGGCCGGGTCCGGACCGCTGCCGGACAGCAGGCGGCGCAGCAGCCGCTTCACGGCCTGCCTCCCTGACGGGGCGATACGCTCGAAGCATGACCGACGGGTACGCCATTCGCGTCCACTCCCGGACGGGGCGGCGTGGCGCCCTTACGAGGGCCCGGCAGCCCGTCGAGCGCGTGCAGTACATCGCGGGCGCGGCGCAGGGCCAGCGCGTCCAGTCCGCCCGGTCCGTTCGGTGCATCCCCCCCCTCGACCACAGGAGCACCGCCGGAAGAATCCATCGCCATGGCCCCGGCATCGTCCGCCTCCTCGCGGCTCTCGTCCTCACCGCTCTCGTTCGGGCCGTCTCCCATGCCGTGGCGGGCAAGTTCCCCATGTGCGAAGCGCAGCAGCAGGTATTCGCAGGCCCGCCGGGCATCGCCCAGAGCTTCGGCGTCCGTCTCTTTGCACGCGCCTTCGCGCGCGGCTAAGTCCGCCGCAACAGCATCCAGCCGTGTCAGGGTTGCGGGGGGCTGCACGTTGTGCCCCGCCGACAGAACCCGCGCCATGGCTGTCAGTTCCGCGCGCGGAGAGCCCCCCCGTCCCCCCTGTCCCGCCTGTCCCGCCTGTCCCGCCAGCACCTCCTGCTCCGCCGCCAGCGGCCAATACGCCCCGGCCCGCACCGCGTCCGCCAGTGCCGCATCGGCCTCGGCGGCCACGCGCAGGCCCAGTTCACCATCACCGCACACCGGGCGCACGTCGAACATGCCCAGCCGCACCGGCAACGGCATGTCCAAGGCCGCACAATTCAAGGTCGCACAATTTGCCGTGCTGCCGCATTCTGCTCCCGCCAAATGCCGCAACCTGTCCCGCCAGCCCGCCATGGTCAGCGTCCAGCCGGGCGTTGCAGCCATGCGCCCCTGCGAGCAGGGCGCAAAGCCCAGCGCGCGCAGTCCGTCGCGCACGAAGCGGGCCAGCGTGCCGAAATAGGCGGCTACGGAATCTGCCCCTGCCGCTCCGGCGGGGTGGGGATCGCGGCCATCGTTGCCGGGTGTGACGGGTATCTCGCCCACCACCAGCCCGTTCCATTGCCGGTGGCGAAACCACGCCTCGCGCCGGGCCGCCGTGCCGAAGGCCACGAAGCACCATGGGCACGGCGGCGCCCCCAGCGCGGCAATGCCCAGTTCGAACAGCCGTGCGGTCATGCGGTCGTGCAGGTCCGGCAGGGTGGCGGACAGCGTGGCCGCGCGCGCCCCCTCGCCCAGCAGCACGGCGGCCAGCGCATCGACGCGCGGAGCGGCCTCCACCAGTTCGGTCAACGTGCCCGCCGCGCCGATGCGCTCTGCCAGTGCCGTGGGCGACACCCCGCGCAGCACCATCAGGTCGTGCGAGGACAGCACCCCCACCGGCTCGTCGCCCTCGACCACCACCACGTGATGGATGTTGCGCCCGGCCATGAGCAGCATCACGTCCAGACACGGCGTTCCGGCCTGCACGCACAGCACCGGCGCGGACATCCGCGCGCTGGCGGGCAGGTCGTGTGCGGCCCCGCCCGCCACCACGCGGGAACGGAAATCCCGGTCGGTCAAAATGCCCGCCGCCCTGCCCTTGCCGTCCACCAGTACGATGGCGCTACGCTGGCGCTCGGTCATCAGCCGGGCCGCCTCGCGCAGCGATACATGGACAGGCGCCGCCGCAAACCCTGCGGGCATGGCTTCCCCGGCGGTAACGGACTGCCATGGACGCCCGCCCTGCCAGGCCAGCGCACCGCGCCGGGCCATATCCGCCGCGCCCAGTTCCAGCAACACCGGGCCGAAGCCGGGAGCCAGCAGTTGTCCCAACTCGGGCCTGCCGTCCAAGGCATCGGACACGGCCTGCGCGGGCAGCAGATAGCACAGGGCATCGCTGGCGGCGTACGCCGGGGGCACGGCGAGCCGCATCCTGCCGCCTTCCCCGGCCGGCACGATCCCGCGAGCCGCCCCCGCCCGCCCGAAGGGCCAGCCGAACACCGCGCCCGGCCCCAGCACTTCCCGGCGCTGCGCACCACAATCCGGCCCGGCGGACGCAGCGCCCACGGCAATGGCCCCTTTCACCACCACGTGCAGCACGGGCATTCCGTCCTCCGTGGTGCTTTCCAGCGCCTCGCCCGCCGGAATGAACGCCACCTGCGTGCCGAAAGCCAACGCGCGCAGCCGGGCACGCGGCAGGAACCGGAACGGGGGTATCCCCCGCAGGAAACGGATCACGTCCTCGTGCATGTGTTCTCCGCCCCGCCTAGGTCATCAGATGCAGCGAATAGCGGCGCCGCAGCATGTCCTGAAAGTCCGCCACAACCTTGAAGCACTGCCTGAGCCGTTCCCGCTCCAGGCCGGAAAGTGTGTGGGGGTGCACCCGGTCATCGGGAACCGCGCCGCCCCGCAGCGCCGCCGCCTGCGCCCGCGCCCGCAGTCCCAGCAGATGGTCCATGGCCTCGCCAAGGTCCGCCGCGCGCGCTGCGGACAACACTCCTGCCTCCCGCAGTTGCGTGATGCGCCCAACGGTATCGTGCGCGGTGACGCCTGCGTCCAGCGTCAGGGTGCGCACCCCGTGCATCAGCGGAAACAGCCCGCCCCGCTTGAGGTCCAGCGTGCCCGCGCCACGCCCGCCTGATTCGCCCAACCCGGATGGCCCTCCGGATTCGCCTGATCCGCCTGTACCGCCTGCACCGCCTGCCTTGGCCCGCTCCATCACCAACGCCCCGAACACACCCAGCGGCGGGGCAAAGCGCACGGCCTCTCGCGCCATGTAGCGCAGCATCAGCGGAACGTTGCGCACCATGTCACCCAGCAGGGCGCGCAGACGCGCCACCAGGTCCCAGCCGTCGTCCACGCCGCGCGCATCCGCCAGCATGGAACAGCGCAGCACCCCCGGCGCATCGGGGGCGCGCAGCATGGTCGCCACGTCCGCCCGCCACTGGGGCAGGGTCATGCGCCAGGCGGGGTTGCCCGGTACCACGCCGTGCGGGCAGTCCGGCACGCCTGCCTCGGCCTGCAAGGCGGCAAGACGCGCGGCAAGACGCGCGAAATAGTCGGCCACCTGTTCCGCAGGCACGTCGCCGGAAGCCTCGGAAATGACCATGGCCGCGTCCTGGTCGGCGGCCAGGAACTGCTCGCGCCGGGCCTGGCTGCCCAACACGGCCATGCCGAACGGAGCCGAGGGCGGCAACGGCATGGCCGCCACGGCAAGGTGCGTCAGGCGGGCCAGCAGATGGTCGTGCAATTCGGCGCCCAGCCGCCCCACGTGCTGCGCGGGCACCCCCTGTTCCACGCAACGCACCACCACCCGGCGTGCCCGTTCCAGCAGAGGGCGGCAGGCGGCCCCGTCCGGCGCGGCGGCCATGTCCGCCACCAACTGCACGGGGTTGTCCGCCCCGGCGGCCAGCAGGTCGCGTTCCTCCAGCATGCCGCGTACCGTGTCATCCGCCGCCATCACCACCAGCCGCCGGATGGCGTGGCGCACCATGCGCGACAGCCCCTCGAACAGCAGTTCATCCTCGCGCACGGTGACCAGCACGGCGGTCATGGCCGCCTCCACCGGCAGCGTGGCCGCGCCCGGACCGTGTTGGGCCAGCGCGCGCACCACGTCGCGCTCGGTCAGGATGCCCGCAGGACGTGGACAGCCCGACGCAACCTGCTGCGCATCCCGCCCGGTGCCCTCCCCCGCCGCACGCACCAGGCAGGCGGATGCACCCGCCCCGGCCATGCGTGCGGCGGCCTCGCGCAGGGGGGTGCCCGCCGCCACGAACAGCGGCGCGCGGAGCCCAGTCTCACCAGTCGCACCAGTCCCGCCAATCCCACCAGTCCCCGCAGGCCCATCCACCACCTCGCGCACGGGACGCAGCAGCGGATTTTCCGCAGGCAACGCGGCCAGGGACAACGGGTCTCGCGCCTCCCGGTCCCCTTCCCGCACCAAAGGCCCCTCCCCGTCGGGAGGGGCCACGGATGCCATGGCGGGATCGCCGGTCTTCATGCCTACTCCGCGCCCACGCCAAGGTAGTTGCGGATCTTCTGTTCGGCGTAGCGCTGTTCCGCGTCGGGTTCGGGCCGCAGCACCGAACCCAGCCACCCGGCGGCAAAGGCTGCTGGCAGCGAGATGAGCGCCGGGTTCTTCAGCATGAAGGGCGCGGCCATGCCCCACGGCGAATGCAGCACGTCCACCCACACGGTGGGGCTGAGCACGATGAGCCCAACGGCCAGCGTGGCCCCGGTGGCGATGGAGCACACCGCCCCGAAGGTGGAAAAGCGCTTCCACAGGATGGACATGAGCAGCGCGGGGAAGTTGGCGCTGGCGGCGATGGCGAAGGCCAGTCCCACCATGAAGGCCACGTTCTGCCCCTTGAAGGCGATGCCCAGTGCCACGGCCAGCACGCCCAGCGCCACGGTGGCCCGCTTGGCCATGCGCACCTCGTCGTCTTCCGTGGATTGCCCACGTCGGAACACGTTGGCGTAAAGATCATGCGCGTAGGTGGTGGCGCCCGCCAGGGTCAGCCCGGCCACCACGGCCAGGATGGTGGCGAAGGCCACGGCGGCGATGAAGCCCAGGAACATGGTGCCGCCGGTCACCTCGGCCAGCAGCAGCGCGGCCATGTTGCCGCCCTTGTCGAACCCGGCGATGACATCCTGCCCCACCAGCGTCATGGCCCCGAAGCCGATGATGAAGGTGAGCACGTAGAAGTACGAGATGAGGCCCGTGGCATAGAACACCGACTTGCGGGCGGCCTTGGCGTCCGGCACGGTGTAGAAGCGCATCAGGATGTGCGGCAACCCGGCCGTGCCGAACATCAGCGCCATGCCCAGCGACAGGGCGTCCCACGGATTGGACACAAGGCCGCCGGGGGCCAGCACCTTGTCGCCGTAGCGCGCGGCGGATGCGCGAAACAGTTCCGCCGGGCTGAAGCCGAAGTGCCGCAAGACGAAGAACACCATCACGCTGGCCCCGCCCAGCAGCAGCACGGCCTTGATGATCTGCACCCAGGTGGTGGCCAGCATGCCGCCGAACAGCACGTACGCGATCATCACCGCGCCCACCACCAGCACCGCCGTTTCGTACGGCAGACCGAACATCAAATGCACCAGCGAGCCGGAACCCACCATCTGGGCGATGAGGTAGAAAGCCACGGTCATCAGCGAACCGCACGCCGCCGCCACGCGGATGGGCTTTTGCCGCAGGCGGTAGGCCACCACGTCGGCGAAGGTGTACTTGCCAAGGTTGCGCAGGGGCTCGGCGATGAGGAACATCATCACCGGCCAGCCCACCAGAAAGCCGATGGAATAGATGAGCCCGTCGTACCCCTTCAGCGCCACCAGCCCGGCAATGCCCAGGAACGAGGCCGCGCTCATGTAGTCGCCCGCAAGGGCCAACCCGTTCTGGAACCCGGTGACGCTGCGCCCGGCCGCATAGAATTCCGCCGCCGAACGGCTGCGCCGGGCCGCCCACCACGTGACGCCCAGGGTAAAGGCCACGAACAGGAAAAAGAACCCGATGGACAGCGCGTTGGGCTGCCCGATGGTGGACGTGAATTCGCTAGCCATGGTGCCCCCCCTTCATGGTCTGGCCCGCTTTTTCGCCGGACTGCACGCCCGATTGCATACCCGCCACGATGCGGCGCACCGCGCCGTCGTACGCCCGGTTGGCCCACCACACGTAGACGCCGGTGAGCGCCGAGGCGATGACGATGATGCCGAACCCCACGGGAATGCCCAGGGTCATGCCGCCGCCCACGGAGGCCTGCAACAGGTCTCGCCGGAAGGCCAGAACCATGATGAAGCCGAAGTAGATGACCAGCATCAGGGCGGTCAGGGTGAGGGAAACGCTCCACCGGGCGCGGACCAGCGCCGCGAACTGCGCCTCGTCGGGGTGGTTGTGCGCCCGATGCGGCAGAGGTGATGCCCCGTGCTGGGCCGGAGCCATGTGGGGTTTGGGGGCTTCCATGGTCATGCCGGTGGTGCCCGCCGTTTCGGTGATCGTGGCCATGCGTGCCTCCTTGTGGTGTTCCGCCAGCCCGCGCACCCGCAGATATGGGCGCGGGCCGATGCAGTGCCCGTCCGGCGACGCTCGTGCCGTCACGGTGTCGCCGGTGTCGATGGCTCCGTTGTACGGCCACGCGGAAAGAGTGCCACGTCACTTTCGGTGAATGGCGCTCATGCACCCGCAAGCGCGCGAAAATCGGGAAAGGAGACCGGCCAAAGCCGCACGCGGCGCCGTTGGTCGGTGGCGGGCGGCGCAGGAACGACAGCGCGGCATCCGGCATCGAACCCGACGACACACGCCGTTCACCGGCCACTACGCGCCGCACGTCCCGCCCCACGCACCACTGGCTTCGGAAAACCGCCATTTCGCCAGACTGCGGCAACAAAAAAGGGATGCCGCGCCCTGCGACATCCCCCTGCATCACCCCTTCGGCATGACCGAAGGGGCACACCCCGAACCGGGGCGCACTTTACTGATCGGCCAGCAGCGGCAACGTCTCGTGCAGCGCATCCATCATACGGCGCACCGCGCGGCGGCGCATGCCCGGCACATCGTCCCACGACTGTGCATCGCAACTGACGCAACAGTTTTCATGCTCCACGTCAACGAACAACAGCGACCCCACCCGCGCCTCTATCTCCAGCCGCTTGCCGTCACGCGTCACAAGCACGACCTGCATCAGGTCGTACGGGTAGTCTTCGTTGTTCATGCGTCCTCCTTTGGCCGTTACGGGAGAGGGGTCACCCCCTCTTATCACATGCTTCCTCCCGTTCAAGATGCGCCACGCGGAGCGAACGGACATTGTGCATTTGCGGTACTAGCTGTTTCTTCGGTGCACTACGTGATGTTCCATTGGCATTTTTCCATGGCAGGCGGGCATGGCGCACAAAGACGGCGCCATTGTGAAATAAAGAATTACTGCCATATATAATGATTGAACAATCAGCCATCTATCCATACCCGCACGATGCATTGGCAAGCCACGCCTTCCGCCTCTTACGCCTCTTCCGCCGCACGTGTCCCGCCACCCCACGCAAAGGGCGGCCCCTTCCCGCAGAAAGGGGCCGCCCGTGTTCAGTCATGGCAGGACCGGCTTGCAGCAATACACCCGGATCACGCCCCCCGCATGGCAAGGGTGGCTGGGCCATGGGGCGCAGCCTTTGCGCCAGCCTATTCCTGCTTGCCTTCCGGTTCCTTGGCGGGCTTGGCACGCTTGCCCTTACCCTTGCCGTTGCCGTTCTCGTCCTTTTTCTCGCCGAAGTTACGCAGCCCTTCGGCCAGTTCGCGCAGCCGGGCATCCACCTTGCCGTACACGGTATCCGGCGGATAGGTTCCGTCCGGCCCGCGCACCCCGGCAGGCATGCCGGTAAGCAGTTCGATGCCTTCATCCACCGTACGCACGGCCCAGACGCGGAAGGTGCCCGCGCGGACGGAGTCCAGCACCTCTGGCCGCAGCATCAGGTCGTTGACGTTGGCGGCAGGAATCAGCACGCCCTGCTCGCCGGTCAGCCCCTTGCGCCTGCACACCTCGTGGAAGCCTTCGATCTTCACGTTCACGCCGCCGATGGGCTGCACCTCGCCCTTCTGGTTCACCGAGCCGGTGACGGCAATGCCCTGCCTGATGGGCACGCCCGACAGGCTGGAGAGCAGCGCGTACAGTTCGGTGGACGAGGCCGAGTCGCCGTCCACCCCGCCGTACGACTGCTCGAAGGCGATGGACGCCGACAGCGACAGCGGCTTGTCCTGCGCGAAGGCGCGCCGCAGGTAGCCGGAAAGGATCAACATGCCCTTGTTGTGAATGGCCCCGGACAGGTCCGATTCCCGCTCGATGTTGATGATGCCCTCGCGCCCCATGGAGGTGGTGGCGGTGATGCGCGATGGCTTGCCGAACATGTGGTCGCCCATGGCGTACACGGCCAGCCCGTTCACCTGCCCGACGACATCGCCGTCGGTATCGATGAACACGCTGCCCCGGTCGATCATCTCCTGCACCTTCTCCTCGATGAGCCCGGCGCGGTACAGCCGCCCTTCCACCGCCCGGGTCACGTGGGTGGCGGACACCATGTCCGCCCCCTCGCCGCGGGCGATGTACTCGGCCTCTTCCATGATGTCGCGCAGCACCGGGAACGAGGTGGTCAGCTTTTCCCGCCGCCCGGTCATGCGCACGCCGTGCTCCAGCAGGGCGGCCACGGCGGTGGCGTCGAACTGGCGCAGCTTGCGCGCCGTCACGAAGGTCTTCATCAGCTTGGCCACGTCGGTGACGCACACCTCGTCCAGCGGCATGGACGAATCGAAGTCGGCCCATACCTTGAATATCTTCTGCACGTCAGGGTCGTAGTGGCGCAGCATGTGATACAGCTGCGGCGTGGCCATGACCACCACCTTGACCTCCATCTCGATGGACTCCGGCTTGATGCCCGTGGCCGTGATGAAGTAGTAGGGGTCGAAGGTCTGTATCTCTATTTCCGACGTCTTCAGGGCGCGCTTGAGGGTCTGCCACACCCCCGGTTCCATGATGGCGTCCATCAGGTTCAGCACAAGGTACCCGCCGTTGGCCTTGACGAACGACCCGGCGTTGATCTTGGTGAAATCGGTGCGCCACAGGCCGGAACGGTCCATGACCCGCTCGATGGAGCCGAACAGGTTGCGGTAGTTGGGGAACGATTCCACGATAACCGGAGGACCTTCCAGTTCCGCGTTGTCCACCAGCAGGTTGACCTGGTAGGGGTGCAGCACCGCTTCCGCCGGGGCGGGCACGAACATGCCCATGGGCCCCTGCACCTGCTGGCCCATCACCTTCAGGCTGTCCAGATTTTCCGCCATGTCGGCCAGCACCGCCTCCACGTGCTTCTGCACCTTGGGGTCGTCATAGCTGTCCAGCAGCGGCTTGGCGAGGTCGCGGGCCGAACTCATGAACATGAGCCGGTCCACCTCTTCGGTCTTGCGCTTCACTTCCTTTTGCAGTTCGCGCACATCCAGAAAGATGGCGTCGATCTCTTCCTTCAGGGTCTTGTAGGTTTCCTGAAGCTTTTCCAGTTCCTCGCGGGGAAAGCGCCCCTTGGCGGCCATTTCCTCCAGCTTCAGCAGATGCACCGGCTCGCCGTCCACGATGGGTACGATGTCGGGCCGCTGGATCTGGCCCATCTGCATGTTCACCAGCACGAAGCCGGAATCGCGCACCTTGGTTTCCAGGTTCTTGAAGAACTCGCGGGTCTTCCTGTCGTGCGCCTCGATGATCTCGTTCTTGCTGGCGATGTATTCCTGGCTTTCGAACAGTTGGGGAATGTCGCGCTTCACCGTGTCCAGAAACGCCTGCACGTCGGCCTTGAAGGCGCGCCCCTTGCCTGCGGGAAAGCGCAGCAGGATGGGTTCTTCCGGCGTCTTGAAGTTGTTCACGAAGCACAGGTCGTCGGGCGTGGCCTCTCCGTTGACGCCAGTGCCCAGCAGCCGCTTGACCATGGACAGCTTGCCGATGCCCACGGCCCCGGTGACGAAGATGTTGTAGCCCTTGCCCCGCATGCCCATGCCGAAGCGAAAGGCATCCACCCCCCGCCGCTGGCCGATGATGTCGGCCTGCTCGTCCACCTCGCCGGTATGGGCGAAGGGCAGCGTCGCGGGGTCCAGCGTCCAGCGCAGTTGTGCGGGCGCGAGAGGAACGGGCAGCCCCGCGCGGCCCTGCGAGGATGAAGACGAAGACGATGACGAAGAAGGAGAAGAGGCAGCGGTGCGTTTGGTCGCTTTCTTGGGAGTGGTCATGGTGCCTCCTTGTGTTCAACCGGCCCGGCCGGTCCTGACAGGAACGCGGCGCGCTTCGGGCCTGCGGCACTTGGGCATGGTGATGCGCAAGACGCCCTCGTCCAGTTCCGCCTCCACGTCTTCCGTGCGGATCTTGCACGGCAGCATGAAGCGGCTTTCGTACCTGCTGCTGGATTCACCAATGCCGCAGGTGGCGCTTTGGGCGCAGCGCACCAGAAGCACGCTGCCGGTAATGACGATGTCGAGGTCTTCAGCGGTAACGCCCGGCAACTGCGCCTCGACCACCACCGCGTCGGGGGTGTCGATCATGCGCAGCGCCGGTTCCATCAACGGCTGGCAGACCGAGGGCAGGCCAAGGCCGGAGCACAACCGGTCGAACATCCGGTCGCTCTCGCTTCTCAGGCGCTGCAATTCCTCGCTTTTCCACAATTTGAAGTTGGCCATGCGAATGACCTCCGGAAATGGGGGCGCAAGGTGCGGGCGGGCCGGGGGACCGGCGTGCCTCCCGCGCGGCGCGGCGCGCCGCTGCCTGAATGGCCGGTGTTGCCGGGCGGCCTGCCCGGCCCGTATGGCCAGTGCGGCCCGTACGGTCGGATCAGGGTGGCCCGGCCCGATGACGTGGACCGGATCAGCGTGGCCGGGTGGCGTACGGGCCGGTCACGGATGGGCAGGAAAACTGACGGCCGGGTCGGTGCCTTGCGGGGCAGCCGCCCGGCCGGGTTGCGGTTCTCTGCATAAAGTTGCGTGCTGCCGCCTGTCTATCCGAATAAGGCGGCACCACCACCCCGTCCAGTGGGCGGAAGCGAAAAGGCGACTTCCGTGCGGAAGTTGCCCCGGCTAGCTGCCGGAGCGCGCCGTGACTTCAATCAGGTGATGACCGAACTGGGTACGCACCGGGCCGAGCACGGTACCCACCTCGCCGGTGAACACGACTTCGTCGAATTCGGGCACCATGGCGCCACGGGGAAATTCCCCCAGGTCGCCGCCACGGCGGCCCGACGGGCACTTGGAGTGGGCGCGCGCCACCTCGGCAAAGTCTTCACCCGCCAGAATGCGGGCCTTCAATTCGTTGCAGGCATCCTCGGTATCGACGAGAATGTGGCGTGCCTTGGCTTTGAGCATGAAACCTCCTTGCGAAAATGGCGATTTCGCTACAGTATCGCACGCCGTGGACGACGACGCAACCACGCCGTCGCACTTGCCCTTGCCCTTCGGCGCTGATATTGCGGGTGAACGCCATGCGGCGCATGCCACTTTTCAAGGAGATGGGACTGATGACTGGTGAACGCACCGAAGCCACCGGGCTGCAAACCCCGGAGGCCACCACAGAAACCGGACAGGCGGAAGCCACCGCCCCCGAAGCCACCACCGCTCCTGCCTCGCAGGACATGGCTGGTGACGACGCATTCGACGAGAACGCCAGCTTCGCGGACCTGCTGGAGGCACATTCCGGCGCGGCTGAAACCGTGCGCACCGGCGAACGGGTGAAGGCCACCGTGGTGGCCATCGGCGAGGACACCGTCTTCGTCGCCACCGGAGCCAAGGTGGATGGTCTTGTGGACCGCAAGGAGCTGGAGGACGCCGAAGGCAACCTGCCCGTGGCCGTGGGCGACGTGCTGGAACTGTACGTTGTCTCGGCTAACGCCAACGAAATAAAGCTGTCGCGCGCCATGGGCGGCCAGGTGGGCCTGGCCCAGATGGAAGACGCCCTGAACGCGGGCATCCCCATTGAAGGCAAGGTCACCGGCCCCTGCAAGGGCGGCTTCAACGTAGAGGTCATGAAGCGTCGCGCCTTCTGCCCTGCCAGCCAGATGGACCTGCGCCCCGGTGCCGAGCCAGACTCGTTCACCGGCCAGACCTTCCAGTTCCTGATCACCCGCCTGGAGCAGAACGGCCGCAACATCGTTGTTTCGCGCCGTATGCTGCTGGAGCGCGAGCAGGCCGAATCGCTGAGTGCCCTCATGGAAAACGTGAAGGACGGCGACGTGCTGGAAGGCACCGTGGCCCGTCTTGCCCCGTTCGGCGCCTTTGTGGAAATTGCCCCCGGCCTGGAAGGCATGGTGCACGTTTCCGAACTGTCGTGGTCGCGCGTGCAGCAGGCCGACGAGGCCGTGAGCGTGGGCGACAAGGTGCGCGTGAAGGTGCTGGGCATTGCCGGTGCGGAAGAAGGCAAGGGCGGCAAGGATTCCCGCAAGGGTCCGCGCATCTCGCTGTCCATCCGCCAGGTGTCCGGCGACCCGTGGCAGGACGTGGCCGATCGCCTGGACGCCGACCAGATCCTGACCGGCAAGGTCACCCGCCTCGCCCCGTTCGGCGCCTTCATCGAGGTGCTGCCCGGCGTGGAAGGTCTTGTGCACCTTTCCGAAATGTCCTGGACCCGCCGCATCAACAAGCCTGAAGAGGCCGTGACCCCCGGCGAGACCGTGTCCGTGAAGATCAAGGAACTGGACCCCGCCCGCAAGCGGTTGTCGCTGAGCCTGCGCGACGCCGAGGGCGACCCGTGGTCCACGGTGGAAGAACGCTTCCCCGCTGGTTCCACCGTCACCGGCACCGTGGAAAAGCGCGCGCCCTTCGGCCTGTTCGTCAACCTGGCCCCCGGCATCACCGGGCTTATGCCCAATGCCGTGGCCGCCACCTCGCCCCAGGCCAAGATGTACGCCGGCCTGAACCCCGGCGCGGAAGTCTCGCTGGTGGTGCGCGACCTGGACGTGAAGGCCCGTCGCATCTCGCTGGCCCCGGCAGACGCCACCGGCGAGGACGACGGCGAATGGCGCAAGCTTGCCCAGCCCCAGAAGCGCGAACCGCGCGAAGGGCGCGGAGGCAACCGTGACTGGGGACGTGACGGAGGCCGCGACGGTGGACGCGATGGGGGCCGCGGTTCGCGCTCCCCTGCCCCGGCCACCGTGGTGGCTGGCGATTCCAGCGGCTTCGGCAGCCTGGGCAGCGCCCTTCAGGCCGCCCTGGAAAAGCGCAAGAAATAGCCGTACGACACACACCGATGAAACGGGGGAGCGCATGCGCGTTCCCCCGTTTTTTCACGCCCTCGTCAGGACATGCCTTGCGACGCCCTTGCGCACACCGGACAAAAAATGGCGCCACGGTGTTTACATCGCACCGGTATGCCCTATTATCTCACCCAGTCGGCCCCGCTATCACGGTGGGGCCGCAGGCCTGTCGCCGCCTGCAAACTCCCCCTGCCAAGGAGCCTTACATGGCACGTTCACTTTCCCGTATCCTCGCCGCCACGCTGGCGCTGTGCCTTGTGCTTGCAGCCGCCGCGCAGGCCGCGCCCATGCTGCCGGACTTTCGCGAACTGGCGAAGCAGTCGGGCAATGCCGTGGTCAACATCAGCACCGAAAAAACCGTGCAGGCCACGGAAAATCCGTTCAACGAACTGTTCCGCAACATGCCGCCCGGCACCCCCTTCGACAAGTTCTTCGACCAGTTCGAAAAGTTCCATGGCCGCCAGCAGCGCCCGCAGAAGCAGCGTTCGCTGGGGTCCGGCTTCATCATTTCCGCCGACGGCTACATCGTCACCAACAACCACGTGGTGGCAGAGGCGGACGTGATCCGCGTGAACCTGCAGGGCGCCAGCGGCAAGTCCAACTCGTACGTGGCCAACGTCATCGGCACCGACGAAGAGACCGACCTTGCCCTGCTGAAGATCAACGCGGGCAATTCGCTGCCGGTGCTGCCCTTTGGCGATTCCGACAAGCTGGAAGTGGGCGAATGGCTGCTGGCCATCGGCAACCCCTTCGGCCTCGACCACTCGGTGACCGCAGGCATCCTGAGCGCCAAGGGGCGCGACATCCGCTCCGGGCCGTTCGACAACTTCCTGCAGACCGACGCCTCCATCAACCCCGGCAACAGCGGCGGCCCGCTGCTGAACATGGATGGCCAGGTCATCGGCATCAACACCGCCATCATCGCTTCCGGCCAGGGCATCGGCTTTGCCATCCCCAGCAACATGGCCGAGCGGGTCATCGCCCAGTTGCGGGCCGAGGGCAAGGTGCGGCGCGGCTGGATCGGCGTGACCATCCAGGACGTGGACGAGGCCACGGCCCGCGCCCTGGGCCTTGGCGAGCCGCGCGGCGCGCTGGTCGGTTCGGTGATGCCCGGCGAACCCGCCGACAAGGCGGGGCTGAAGCCCGGCGACATCGTGCTGAAGGTGGAAGGCGACGACGTGACCGATTCCAGCCAGTTGCTGCGCCGCATCGCCGCGCTGAAGCCCGGCGATACCGCCAAGCTGACCCTGTGGCGCAACGGCCAGACCAAGACCGTCAACCTTACCCTGGGTGAGCGCACGACGGAACACCTGACCGCCCAGCGCGGGGATGCCGCACCGGAAAAAAGCGGCAAGGAACAGGCCTCCGCCGGGCTTGGCATGAGCGTGCGCCCGGTAAGCGCGGAAGATGCCCGCAACCTGAAGCTTGAAGATGCCCGCGGCCTGCTGGTGGTTTCCGTCGAAGGCGGCAAGCCCGCGGCAGAGGCCGACATCCGCGCCGGTGACATCATCCTGCTGGCCAACCTGAAGCCGGTGAACACCGCCGCCGACCTGACCAAGGTCATCGAGCAGGACGGCAAGAAGCGCGGCGCGGTGATGCTGCAACTGATGCGGCGCGGCCAGACCTTCTTCCGCACCGTACCCGTGGAATAGCGCGCCCGACGTGCACACCACGACACGTTGACAGAACCGGGGAGGAGGCGCGCACGCGTCCCCTCCCCTTCCGTTTCCGATCCGCCCCGCGCCGTTGCAGCCGGTTCGCGCGTTGCGCGCATCTTTGGACGGGATCATGCCGCCAGGCAGCCCCCGCCGGGCGTTGGCTTTCGCGGCCCGCGCTGGTATCGTGCCCCGCACGGCGCCCGCTCCGTCCCCCTGCCCCCCCCCAATCCCTCAATCCCACTATCCCTTTGTCGGCGGGGCACCGGCAGAACGAACAACCCGCCTTCGTGCATATTGAACATGAGCAACCTTACCCCCCGCGAAATCGTTTCGGAACTGGACAAGTACATCGTGGGCCAGAACGCCGCCAAGCGCATGGTGGCAGTGGCCATGCGCAACCGCTGGCGCCGTCAGCAGCTGGACCCGGCCCTGCGCGACGAGATAGCCCCCAAGAACATCATCATGATGGGCCCCACGGGCGTCGGCAAGACCGAGATCGCCCGGCGGCTGGCCAAACTTTCCGCTTCGCCGTTCATCAAGGTGGAGGCCACCAAGTTTACCGAGGTGGGCTACGTGGGCCGCGACGTGGAATCCATGGTGCGCGACCTGATGGAAATCGGCATCGCCCTGGTGCGGGCCGAAGAAAATGAAAAGGTGCGCGTGAAGGCCGAGGCCCGTGCCGAGGAACGCCTGCTGGACCTGCTGCTGCCCGGTGGAGCGCCCCAGCCCGCTCACCAGACCGGGCAGGGCATGGGCGGCCTGGCTTTCAATCTTTCCGGCGACCTTTCCGCCAACCTTTCCGCCAACCCTTCCGACGGACAGGCCATTCCCCAGCCCCCGATGCGGGACGACGCAGCATCCACGGGCGCGGGCTCCACGCCGGACAGTCGCTCCTCCACGCGCGAGAAACTGCGCACCCTGTGGCACGGCGGCAAGCTGGACGACCGCGAGGTGGACATGGAGGTGGAGGAATCCGGCGGGCCGCAGGTGGGCGTGTTGTCCATGCCGGGGCTGGAGGACGTGGGCTCGCAGGTGCGCGACATGTTCAGCAAGGTCTTTCCTTCGCGCCGCAAGCGCCGCCGCATGAAGGTGCGCGAGGCCTTCAACCTGCTGACGCAGGAAGAAGCCGACCGGCTCATCGACCACGACCGCGTGTCGGACCTGGCCCGCGAGCGCGTGGAGCAGACCGGCATCATCTTCATCGATGAAATCGACAAGATCGCCAGCGGCTCTGCCCAGAAAAGCTCCGATGTCTCGCGCGAAGGCGTGCAGCGCGACCTTCTGCCCATCGTGGAGGGCAGCGTGGTCAACACCAAGTATGGCATGGTGCGCACCGACCACGTGCTGTTCATCGCCGCCGGGGCATTCCACTTCAGCAAGCCCTCGGACCTGATTCCGGAACTCCAGGGGCGCTTTCCCCTGCGGGCGGAACTTTCCGCGCTGGGAAAGGACGACTTTCTGCGCATCCTCACCGAGCCGCACAACGCGCTTACCCGGCAGTACACCGCCCTGCTGCAGACGGAGGGCGTACACATCGAGTTCACCAACGACGCCCTGCGCGAAATCGCCGCCTTTGCAGAGGAAACCAACGCCCAGACCGAGAATATCGGGGCGCGGCGGCTGTACACCATCCTCGAGAAAATCCTGGCCGACCTTTCGTTCGAGGCGCCTGACCGCTCCGGCGACCGGGTAACCGTGGACAGCGACTACGTGCGCGCACACCTCGCCGACGTGCGCGCCAACAAGGATCTGAGCCGGTATATCCTGTAGCACCCGCTTCCAACGAAAACCCCGATTTTGAAACAGACCCCGGCCGCATGAACCCCAGCCGCTACCTCGCCGTAGCGCACCGCCCGCAGAGAGAGCCATGAGCCAGACCGAACAGGCCGCGTCCTGCTGCGCAGACCCCGCAGCCTACGCCAAGCTCCAGTCCAAGGTGCTCATCGAGTGCCTGCCCTACATGCGCCAGTTCCACGGGCAGACCGTGGTCATCAAGTACGGCGGCCACGCCATGAAGGACGAGGCACTGAAAAAGGCCTTCGCCCTCAACATCGCCCTCTTGAAGCAGGTGGGCATCAACCCGGTGGTGGTGCATGGCGGCGGCCCGCAGATAGGCCGCATGCTGGAGCAGTTGCACATCCAGTCGCAGTTTCGCGAGGGGCTGCGCGTCACCGACGACGCCACCATGGACGTGGTGGAAATGGTGCTGGTGGGCAAGGTCAACAAGGAGATCGTGAACCTGCTGAACCTCAGCGGGGTGAAGGCCGTGGGCCTTTCCGGCAAGGACGGCCAGCTCATCCGCGCCCGCAAGATGGAGATGATCGTCAACAGCGGCAACCACGCGCCGGAAATCATCGACCTCGGCAAGGTGGGCGAAGTCATGCGGGTGGAAACCACCCTGCTGCGTTCGCTGGAACGCGACAACTTCGTGCCGGTCATTGCGCCCGTGGGCGTTGACGAATACGGCGAGACCTACAACATCAACGCCGACGCCGTGGCCGGGGCCGTGGCGGCGGCACTGCGCGCCAAGCGCCTGCTGCTGCTCACCGACGTGGCGGGCATCCTGGACAAGCAGAAGGAACTGATCCGCTCGCTGACCACCCGCGAGGCCGTGGAACTGTTCACCGACGGCACCCTGACCGGCGGCATGATCCCCAAGGTGAAATGCTGCCTGGAGGCGCTGGAGGAAGGCGTGGAAAAGGCCATGATCGTGGATGGCCGGGTGGAGAACTGCATCCTGCTGGAACTGTTCACCGACAAGGGTATCAGTACCGAAATCGTGGGCGAACGCGGCATGCGCGCCGCCGTCAGCTGCGGCTGCCGCCGGTAGGGATTTCCGCCGCCCACCCCGCGCATCCTGTGGCTGGCGTCCCTTGCCGGACAGCCAACCGCCACCCGCACGTGTCACCTGCCAATGGCCGGAAGGAATCCCTTCCGGCCATTTCCGTTGCCGGGCCAGGCACTGGTCCGCCGTGCAGCGGGCATGCCTGCAGTACTCCGCCCTTGTGCCGCAACGCGCCGTCGCCGCGCCTCCTGCTTTCGCACCACCCCTGCCTGCGTCTGGCCGCGTCTGGCACGTTAGGGCCGCACCTGTAATGTCCGGTTGGCAACGCCGCACGCCCGGTTGGCAGCCGGAAAGCCCACTTTGCACCCCCCGCCGCCCTCCGTTCCGCACAACATGCCGCAGTTCCACATTGTTTCAAAAAGGAACAATCGTGGAACGCCTCTTGCTGATCAACAGTTATTATCGAGCGCGAGTGATCGCTCCTATTTCACCGGAGGAACAGCATGCAACGGATGAACAGAAGATCGGCCTTGAAGGCCCTGGGAGTGCTGGGCTGTGCGACGGGTTGCCTTGCCGGCGGCCTGATGCCGGGCGCAACCCCGTTCGTGAAACCTTCGGCGGGACCGGCGAATGCCATGGCCGCCGCAACCCCTGCAACCGCCGCTGGCACCACGGGCGGGCGCTTTGCCCAGAAGGACGCCCCCTTCTCGTGGAAGCCCCACGTCCTGGACCCCAAGGTCTGCGCACCCGTGGCCTATGACGGCTACTGGCACCAGGGGTACGGTTGCGGGTACGGGGTGTTCTACGCCATCGTGGGCATGATGGGCGAGCAGCACGGCGCGCCGTACAACCAGTTTCCCTTCACGATGCTGGAAGTAGGCAAAAGCGGCATTTCCGACTGGGGCACCATCTGCGGCGCACTGCTGGGCGCGGCCAGCGCCTTTGCGCTGTTCTGGGGCCGCAAGGACCGTGACCCCATGGTGGCCGAGCTGTTCCGCTGGTACGAGCAGACCGCCTTTCCCATGCATGATCCGGGCGCGGCGTTCAAGGGGGTGGCCGGGGCGCTGCCCACCAGCGTGAGCCACTCACCGCTGTGCCACGTGTCCGTTGGCCGGTGGTGCCAGGCCTCGGGCTTTGCGGAAAAGAGCACGGAACGCGGCGAGCGCTGCGCGCGCATCACCGCCGACGTGACCGTGCAGGCCATCGCCATCATGAACGCCAAGCAGGCGGGCACCTTTGCCGTGGCCCACGGCGACCCGGACTCGGTCACCTACTGCGGTGAATGCCACAACCCCGGCAAGCAATCGCCCCTGCTGAAAGGCAAGATGGACTGTACACCCTGCCATTCCGGCAGCCCGCATACGGCCGACAAGTTCAGGAACCATCCCTGACAGCCAACGCGCCCCGCATCACCGCACGCCGCACAACAAGGCATGACGACAACAACCGGCCAGACGGACCACAGTCCGCCTGGCCGGTTGCGCGTATCCGATCCTGCCCGTCCCCTCCTGTCCATCCAGCTCAATCCATCCCGTCCTGTGCATCCTGTCCTGTCCGCCCTGTCCTGTCCGCCCCGCCGGGACCTGCCCTGTCGTTGCTGCCGGGCCTGTCCGCAGTTCCCCGCGCGCCAAGTAATCATGCCCAGCGCATATCCGCCAAGCTAACATGGAAACGCATCCACATTCATCCGGCGCGGCATCGCCCGCCAAAGGAGCCCCCATGAGATACGCACTCCGCGCGGCATTTGCCCTGTTGCTCGTGGCTGCCCTGTGCACGCTGGCCAACGCCCAGTCCAAGGGCAGCAAGGACGAGGCCGTGGCCATGGTCAAAAAGGCCGTGGCCTACATCAAGGCCAACGGACGCGACAAGGCCTTTGCGGAAATCAGCAACACCCAGGGCATGTTCGTCGATCGCGACCTGTACGTGGTTGTCTACGACATGCAGGGCAACTGCCTTGCCCATGGCGCCAACGCCAAGCAGGTGGGCAAGAACCTGATGGAACTGCGCGACCCGGACGGCAAGTACTTCGTCAAGGAGCGCGTGGAGTTGGGGAAGGCCAGCACCTCTTTCTGGCAGAACTACAAGTTCTCCAATCCCCAAACCAAGCTCATCGAACCCAAAGCCATGTACATGGAACGCGTGGATGACCTGCTGGTGGGCTGCGGTGCGTATCAGTAAATCCGGACTCCGTGTACGCATGACGTCCGACGCCTGCTCGTAGCAGGCACCGGTTTTCCGCAGGGGGAAGCATGGGCATCGCGCGCATCGGCACCAAGATCGCAGGGGCCTTTCTGATCGTCGCCGCCATAACGCTCGGGGTGGGCGTCATCGGCTACCTTGGCATCAGCAGCGCCAGCCATTCGCTTGAAAGCATCGTGGCCCGCCGCATGCCGGGCTTTCCGCACCTCATGCGGATAGCGGAGGAAATCCGCGAAATCGTCATTGCCCAGCGCAGCCTGCTGGTGCCCGGCATTTCGGCGGATTTCTCGCGGCAACAATACGCGGCCATAGACCAGTCGCGCGCGGCCCTGGCGGTGGCCATGGAAAAGTACGAGGCGCTGCCCCGTACAGAGAGCGAAAACGCCCTGTTCACGGAATTCCGCAAGCAGCTCGACGCGGGCCGCAAGGGCAACGATGCGTTGCTCGGCCTCATCCGCGAGTGGGAAAAGGACAAAAGCGACATCCTCGCCCTGATGGAGATACTGGCGCGCACCACGGACCTGCGCAAGGAGCACGACGCCACGTTTGCCGCCCTGGATGCCCTGACGGAACAAGGGCTCAGGGAATCCGGAGAACTCTACCAACGAGAGATGCAGAACGCCACGCGGCACAAGATCGCCATCATGGCGGGCATGCTGGGTGGCCCCGCCCTGGCCATGCTGCTTGGCGTGGGCATAACGCTCATGCTCACGCGGCCATTGCGCCGGGCCGTGGACTACGCCAGGGCGGTGAGCGAAGGCAGCCTGGACCGTGAACTGGACGTGCATGGCGCGGACGAGGTGGGCATGCTCGCCGAAGCGCTGCGCCGCATGGTCGTCAGCCTCAAGGGGCTGATTTCCGGTGCCGAGGAAAAACAGCGGCTGGCCACGGAAGAGGCCCACCGGGCGCGGCTGGCCACGGAAGAGGCGGAACACGTCCGCCGCGAAGCAGAGGTCGCCACCCGCAAGGGCATGATAATGGCGGCTTCGCGCATCGAAACGGTGGTGGCCAACGTCTCCAGGGCGTCGGAAGAACTGACGCGCCGTATCGACCACACCTCCAGCGGCACCTCCGCACAGCTCGAAAGCGTGGCGCGCACGGCTACGGCCATTGGCGAAATGAGCGAAACCATAGCGGATGTCGCCCGCAGCGCCACCAACGCCTCTCACACCGCCGACAACGCGCGGGAAAAGGCAATCGAAGGGGCCACCGTGGTCGGCGACGTGGTGCGCGGCATCGGCCTTGCGCAGGATCAGGCGTTGAGCCTGAAGACGGACATGGCCGCGCTGGGGGCGCAGGCGGAAGGCATCGGCCAGATCATGAACGTCATTTCGGACATAGCCGACCAGACCAACCTGCTGGCGCTCAACGCCGCCATCGAGGCGGCCCGCGCGGGCGACGCCGGGCGGGGCTTTGCCGTGGTGGCGGACGAGGTGCGCAAGCTGGCGGAAAAGACCATGGCCGCCACACGGCAGGTGGGCGACGCCATCGGCAACATTCAGGAGGGCACGCGCAAGAACGTGCAGAACGTGGACAACGCGGTGGGGGCCATCAACGATTCGACGCAGGCCGCACGCCGCTCGGGCGAGACGTTGCGCGAAATCGTCGGGCTCATCGAGGAAACGGCGGCGCAGGTAAGCAGTATTGCGGCGGCCGTCGAACGCGAAACCGCCGAAAACGACGAGATAGACCACGCCATCAAGGAAGTGGACCGCATTTCGTCATCCATGGCCGAGGCCATGGTGCACGCGGCGCGGGCCATCGGAGACCTGGCCGACCAGGCCCACGAACTGCAACGCCTGGTCGGCGAGATGCAGGAAGGGTGACGCCGCAGAACTTCAGGCCACTGCCGCTACTGGGCGGAAAGGTCCATGCCCGGCACGTATTCCGCGCCGTCCACGTCCTTCACGACGGCCTGCCCGGCGATCACCTGCTTGCGCTCGGCGTCGTAGGTCAGCGTGGGGCCGCCGTGCAGTTGCCAGCCCTTGTTCAGGGCCTCGGTGACGCGGTGGCAGAAGGCGGAATCGTCGGGGCCGGTCAGATAGCGGTACAGTTTCATGGCGCGTTCCCTGGCAGGAGGTTGGAGCACGGAGCGAAGTGGCCCGTTGGGGAAAAAAAGGATGGGGCCGAGTGCGGGACGGGTGAACGTGCCCCGTATCAGCGGATCAGGTGCGCGGCAAGTTTCTGCGGCCCGTATTCCGCGAACAGGGCACGCAGGGTGCCGTTGGCCCGCATGCGGGCCAGCGAGGCGTTGACCTTGGGCAGAAACTCGCGCAGCGAGGCATGCAGCATCACCGTGATGGGCGCGGGGTCGGCGAACACGTAGGCCACCCGAAAATCGGACTCGGACCACCCGGACTTGTGCATCCAGTAGGCGGACTCGTAATCGTCCACGATCATGGCGTCGATGCGCCCGGCCCGCAGCTTTTGCAGGTTCTGGGTGACGGTGTAGGCGTCCTCGCGGCGCAGCATTCCCGTCTCGAAGGCCTCGTCGAAGCCGTCGTGATAGACGTACCCGCCGATGGTGCCCACGCGCAGCCCGGCGAAGTCGCGCACGGAACGGAACACCCCCTTGGTCCCGGCGGGCACCAGCACCATCTCGGTGGCCATCATGAACGGCTCGGAATACACGGCCACGTCGGCAAGCACGCCCTCCCACACGGGGGAAACGCACGGCACCACGTTGATCTCGCCCCGGCGGAAGGCCATCTGGCGGCGCGGCTTGGGCATGAAGCCGAACTCCACCTCCAGCCCCAGGTCATCGGCCACCTGACGCAGCACCATGGGGCAGATGCCCTCGGCGAAGCCATCGGGCCCGGCCATGATGCGCGGCGCCCATTCGTCGGATACAGCCACCAGTGTCTGCGGCAGCGGGCCACCAGCCAGCGCCGGACGGACGGCATACGCCAGAAGCGCCGCGCATGCCGCCACGGCGCACAGGGCACGCAGGACAAGCGGTGCACGCTGGAACGGATGGTGGCGAATTGTGCGAACGCTCATGCCCTTGCGCATAGTTCATCCTGTAGACACTGGCAAGCATCACAATCGTTTCACGCAGTGCACCTGGTGTGGATGCGGGACATCGCGCAGTCACGCCGCCGTGGCGTGCTGCCCGGTGACAGAATGCCCCCCTCGCGCGTCAGGCGTACTGCCTGCGCCATTCATCCAGAAACAGCAATGACGTTTCCAGCGGGGTCAGCTGGCCGCTGTGCTGGCGCAAGGCGGTAATCACGTCCGCAAAGGCGGCGTCGGCGGGCAGGCCCAGCCGGTCCAGCAGGGCCGCAAGGTCGCGGCGCATGTCGTCGGGAAGGTCGGCGGGCAGCCCGCCGTCGGCGGCACGCGGGGCGGGCCAGCCGGGGCGGCGCTGGGCGATGAACTCCAGCAGCGTGCGCATGCGGTGCTGGTAGGTATGCTGCGCCAGCACCTTTGCCCGGGCGCGGGCCGCCATGGCCTGCCGTTCCTCCGGGTGGGCCAGGTAATGGGCGATGGCCGCCGTCAGTCCGTCCATGGAATCGAAGGTGGCCAGTTCATCCTCGGCGAACAGTTCATCCATCAGGGTGCGCCGGTCCACCAGTTGGAAGGCCCCGATGCTGGCCAGTTCGAAGGTGCGCGGGTTCACGAAGTCGCCGCCGGTGACCAGGGTGCGCGACTGGATGCTGGAATGCAGGTTCAGGTTGATGCGGCTGGCGTTGTAGATCTTCACCGAATCCTCGGCGGACACCCGCGCCCCGCCCTGTTGCACGTGACGCGCCAGCAACGGCTCGCCGTCCCATTCCGTGCCCCATATCTTGAAGTCCAGATGCACCAGTTGGCGAAAGGCCACGCGCCGGTTGGGATAGCCCGCGCCCAGAAAGGCCACGTCGGCCCCGTAGCGGCGCTGGTCCACCGGCGAAAGTTCAAGTGATTTGTGAAAGGACGGCAGCGCGGCCATGGGCAGGTACAGCGCATCGCGCACGCCCATGGCGGCCAGTTCGTCCAGCAGGGGGGCGCGCTGGATCACCGCGAACACGTCGTAGAACGGCGCAAAGGCCCGCCAGTAGGTGAACACCTTGTGGTCTTCCACGAACCACATGGCCGTGGCCACGTTGTCGCGCCGCAACCGCTTGAGGGCCTGATGGTTCAGGGGGGCCTGCGCCAAGCACAGCACCAGATCCGGCCCGAAGGTTTCCACCTTGGCCAGCACCGCCTGCGAGACCACCTGAAGGAAGGAGTTCTCCAGAAACTCCAGCCGGTCCGCCGTGACTTTCAGGTCCTTCAGCGCCGTGAACGCCCCAAGGAACGACGGTGCCTCGAAGGCTTCCACCACGTGGCCCAGGTCGCGCAGGGCGTCCACGCAGTACCGCCCGATGGGCAGGGAACCGCCATACATGGGCAGCACCACCAGTACCCGCAGGCGGGGCAGGTCGCTGGCGGGCGCACCGGATTCGGGGAACGGGGAAGTGTCGAAAGACTGGGTCATGCGCGAACCTCGTGCCGGAACCCCGGCGAAGCGTGGAGACGAAAACCTTCGAAAACGGGACAGGTGCTGCCCTGCAAACCTTGAAGTTGAACTTCAACCTTCAACCGGCGCGACCCTTCAAGCACCGCGCCACGGCTCGTCCGCAAACGGGTCGAACGCGGCGAATGCCGCGCCTTCCGGGCCGGGCAGCATCCAGTCCGCCTCGTGGTACAGCAGGCGGGCCAGATCGTGGTCCGTCAGATCCTCGCCCGTGAACAGGCCAAGGTACTCGCCCACCAGCGCCCGCAGTTCCACCCGGCGCGGTGCGGACGGGTCTTCGCCGAACACGGTGAGCCAGGTGGACCCCACGTCGTCGAGGGTGGAGACCATGCCCAGCATGCCGGGCGGGTGGCGGTCGCCGGGGCGCCCGGACAGGAAGGACAGGAACTCGCGCGAACGGAAGGCATCCAGACATTGCACCCCGATGGGACAGGGCCGGGCCTCGAGGCACGGCAGGCAATCCTGGGTGGCTTGCCATACCCGGTGACCGGGGCCGTAGGGACCGGTTTCGTGGCACCACGCCGAGGACAGGAAAAACCCCTGCACCGGCACGCCCAGATGCGCGGCCAGGTGCATGGTGCCGGTATCGGGGGTGAGCAGCGTGTCCAGCCCCGCAAGCGCATCGGCAAGGTCCGCCCAGCCGGTGCGGCCCACGAGGTTGTCGTGGTTTCCGGCCACGGACGCGGGCAGATGGTCCAGCACCTTGCGCAGCAACGGACGCTCGGCATTGGTTCCGAAAAAGGTCACGCGCGGGCCGCCCAGCCCCTCGTACACGGCGCGCAGACAGGCCGCCAGCGCCTCGGGCGGCAGGGACCGGCGCGACATGCGGCCGGCCAGCACCACGCCAATGCCCCGCCCGCCCCGCTGGGCGATGGGGTTTACCCTGGCCGGGGCAATGGGCCGGGGGGCCAGCGCCGCCCAGAAATCCACCAGGTTCACGGGAGACAGGCGGCGGTGCGCCACCCAGCGAAAGGCCATGCGCATCCAGCGGTCGCGCAGGGGCTGGCCGTTCAGGTTGCGGTAGCCGCGTACCGCATCGGGCGGAAACAGCGCGGCAAGGGCCATGTTCAGCCCGGAATTGTTCAGATTGTAGACGGTGTCGAAGCGTTCCGCCGCCAGGGCGGCGAAGGCGCGGGTGTTGTGCGCCAGCACGTCCGCCTGCGGGACACCGCCATGGGCGCGCACCGCGTGCACCGTGACGCCGGGGTAGACCAGCCGGGCCAGCTCAGCCAGCGAGGCGTCTACAGCCAGATGGACCTCGGCCAGATGCACTGCGGGGGCCAGATGCACTGCGGGGGCGGGACGCATTGCGGAGTCAAGGCTGCCCACGCCGGACGGGGTCGCGGCATCCGCGTGTCCCGCGCCCTGACCTGCGCCGTCCGTACCACCGCCGTCCGCCCCCTCATCCAGCAGCGACAGTATCAGGCGCTTGGTCTGCACAAGGTCGCCGAAACGGGCCAGCTGGATGACGAGGTGTTTGGCCATGCGGGTGCCTGCCGGGTAAGGGAATGACGCAGTAGGGGGATCGCAAGGGGTTGGCGTCGTTGCGGGATTCCCCCGCTTCGACCAATGTCGGCAGACTAGCCCAAGTGCGGCGCGGCGGCAAGGCAAGCCGGGCAATGCCGTTCCTCGCGCGCCGGGCCGGTTTTACTTTGCCCGCCCCTCGTGTATACGACCTCAATGCGTTACTATCCCCTGCTTCTCGACCTGCATGGCCGCGCCTGCCTGGTGGTGGGCGCGGGGGGCGTGGGGCGCCGCAAGCTGGCATCGCTGCTGGACTGCGGCCCGGCCCGCGTGCTGGTGCTGGATGCCAACCCGGAAGCGCCTTCTGACCCGGAACTGGCCCCCCTGCTGGGCCACCCCGCCGTGCGCTTCGAGGCGCGGCCCTTTGCCCCCGCCGACGTGGACGGCTGCGCCCTGGCCTTCGCGGCCACGGGCAGCCGCGCCGTCAACGCCGCCGTGGCCGATGCCTGCCGCCAGCGCAACGTGCCCTGCAACGTGGCCGACGCCCCGGACGAGGGAGCGTTCATCGTGCCCGCCCATTTCGCCTGCGGCGACCTGACGGTGGCCCTTTCCACCGGGGGGCACAGCCCGGCCCTTGCCCGGCGCATCCGCATGGACCTGCAAGCCTGGTTCGGCGCCCGGTACGACGGCATCACCGTACTGCTGGGCCGCCTGCGGCCGCTCGTTCTTGCGCTTGGGCACGAGACAGGGCAGAATACGGCGCTGTTCCGCGCCATCGTGGAATCGCCGCTCATCGACGCACTGGCCGCGCGCGACCGCGCCGGGGCCGAACGCATCCTGACCGAACTGCTGCCCGCGGAACTGCATCCGCGCATCGTGGAGTTGCTGCATGAGCTCGCTTGAGCTGCTTTCCATCGCCATCATCATGCTCTACGTGCTCGGCACGGTGTGCATAGCCGTGGGCCTGCTGGCCCGGCGCGACAGGCTGAAGCGCCTTTCGCACTGGCTGACCGTGGCGGGCTTTGTCCTGCACACGCTGATGCTGGGGCTGTCCATGCAGGGGCAGACCTGGCAGATACTGGAAAAAGCCTACTATTTCCGCATGCTCTCATGGAGCCTGCTGCTGATCTATTTCTTTGTCTGGTGGCGGCTGCGGCTGGAATTCCTGGGGCTTACCGCTTCGCCGGTGGCGCTGGTGTTCTACGTCTCGTCGTTCATGCTGGCCGACGTGCAGAGCAAGCTGCCGCCCGCCATGTCCGGCCTGTTCTTCGGGCTGCACATCGGCACGCTGTTCCTCAGCTTCAGCCTGATGACCATGGCTTGCGGGGCCGGGCTGCTGTTCCTGTACATGGACCGCAAGCTGAAGCACAAAACGCGTCTTTCCGGCTTCGACCGCGACCTGCCCGCGCTTTCCGCCTTCGACAGGGTGAACCACCTCGCGGTGATGGCGGGTTTTCCCCTGTTCACGCTGGGCATGGTTTCCGGCTTCGTGTGGGCGCGCATTGCCTGGGGCAAGGTACTGTCGTGGGACCCCAAGGAAATCGTCTCGCTGGTGGTGTGGTGCATGTTCGCCGTGCTGTTCCACCAGCGGCTGGCGCTGGGCTGGCGGGGCCGCAAGACCGCCGTCATGGCCATCTGGATCTTCGCGGTATGCGTGTTCTCGCTGCTGGGGGTCAACTTCCTGATGACCACGCACCACAGCTTCAACCCGCAATAACGGCCGCACCCCGCAGGAACCATGACCCGCAACCCGGAGCAGGCGGCGCCCGCCACGCACCCAGCGGACCACAAGACGCACCCCGCGAAGCACAGAGTTCACATGGATCAGGAAATCTATCTCATCGGTCTCAACCACCGCACCGCCAGCGTTGAAGTGCGAGAACGGTTCGCCCTCACCGACTGTACCGTCCTTGAGCAAGGGGTGGTGCCCACTGGCGACGACATTTCCGAAGTGGTCATCCTGTCCACCTGCAACCGCGTGGAGATCATGGCCGTGGGCAACGGCCCCGGCGTGCCCCAGCGCGTGCTGGACTGCTGGGCCGCCGCGCGTGGGCAGCAGCGTGGCGACCTGGAACCCTTCGTCTACGTGCACAAAGGCATCGACGCGGTGCGCCACCTGTTCAGCGTGGCCTCCAGCCTCGATTCCATGGTGGTGGGCGAACCGCAAATCCTTGGCCAGCTCAAGGACGCCTACCGCAAGGCCGTGGGCCGCAGCGCCACCCGGGTGGTGCTGAACCGCCTGCTGCACAAGGCCTTTTCCGTTGCCAAACGGGTGCGCACCGAAACCGCAGTGGCCTCCAGCGCCGTGTCCATCAGCTACGCGGCCGTGGAACTGGCCAAGCGCATCTTTGGCGAAATGTCGCAGTACAAGGCCATGCTCATCGGCGCGGGCGAAATGGCGGAACTTGCGGCAACCCACCTGCTGAATTCCGGCATCCGCGAGATCATGGTGGCCAACCGCACCTTCGAACGCGGCCTGCAACTGGCAAAGCAGTTCAAGGGCGAGGCGGTGCTGTTCCAGGACCTGTCCGTGCGGCTGTCAGAGGCGGACATCATCATCAGCTCCACCGGCGCGCACGAGCCGATCATCCGAGCACGGGACATCAAGGACGTGCTGAAGCGCCGCAAGAACCGGCCCATGTTCTTCATCGACATCGCCGTGCCGCGCGACATCGACCCCGATGTCAACAACCTGGACAACGTCTACCTGTACGACATCGACGACCTGAAAGAGGTGGTCGAGGAAAACATGGCCCAGCGCCGCGACGAGGCGGCCAAGGCCCGCTCCATCGTGGAAGAGGAGGCGGGCAACTTCGCCAAATGGCTGAAGTCGCTCGATCTGCAACCCACCATCGTGGACCTGTTGCGGCGCAGCGAACGCATTGCCCAGGACGAACTGGCCCGCACCCTGAAGCGCATCGGCCCGGTGGACGACGCCACCCGCGAGGCGTTGCAGGCCATGCTGTGCGCCATCGTCAAGAAGGTGAACCACGAGCCCATCACCTTCCTGAAACGCCGCTTCGACGAGGAAGAGGCCGGAACCCGGTACATCGACATCACCCGCCGCATGTTCAACCTGGACTGCGACGACGTGCCCGAAGACGCCCACAGCGACCGCAAGCACCCGCAGCCGCGCGACGACGCATAAGAGACCCCATGCGCACCTACTGCATCGACGACCTGACCACCGAAGACATTGCCGCCGTACGCGCGCGGCTGAACGAAATGGACCTTGGCGGTGGCATGAACGGCCTGTACTGGCTGCCCGTACCCCAGCAACATCTTACCCCCGTGCAGGTGGACCACGGCGACAGCTGCGGCCCGTTCTGTCTGGCGCTGGAAACCGACGAGGGCGCCCTGCGCATGGAACTGCTGGTGCGGGCGCGCGGCATGCTGCGCTGCGAATGCATCGCCTACGCCTCGCCCGAACTGCGGGCCCACATGATCGACTATCTGGACGGCCTGCTGGCGGACCTTGGCATAGCGGTGTAACGCCGGGCAGGCGGTACGCCGTCACCTGTCCGCAATGCGGCCCGGCACCATCCAGTCGCCCCCCGCTCTCGACGTCCTCGACGTTCTCGACGTCCTTGCCGTTTTGTCGATCCCGGCACCGTGTCCCGCGCGCATCCGCCAGAGGTGACAGGCGGCGGACCATCACGGCGTGACGTGTACTGTCCGCACGCAGCCATTCCCGATACCTTTCCGGCCTTCCCGCCCCGGGCCTTTGCGCCGGGTGTTCCCCTTTTCGTCCGCAGGCCAGCCATGCCCCACTCCGAAATCCCGCACGCATCCCCTGCCCTCGCGCCCCGCCCGCTGCTGCCGCAGCGGCTGCCGCTGCGCTTGCAGGACCTGCCGCCCCCTGCGGCGCGGTTCTGCCTGCGCGTGGGCGACTTCCTGAGCGGGGAGTTGGCGCGTGGGACAACGCACGGCAAGGGCTTTCCCGCGTCCGGGCGATCTGATGCGATTGCGGAAACGCAGCCGTCCCCCAATGCCGATCTTTCGCTGGTGGTGGGGGTTTCCGGCGGGGCCGACTCGCTGTGTCTGCTGCTGGTCCTGCGCTGGCTGGCCCCCCGGCTTGGGCTGCGCCTGCATGCCGCCGTGCTGGACCATGGCCTGCGCCGGGAATCGGCGGACGAAGCCCGCGCCGTGGCCGCGCTGTGCCGCCGTCTGGGCGTGCCCTGCCGCGCGGAACGGATCGACGTGGCCGGGCATGCGGCGCAGGAGCGTTGCGGCCTTGAAGACGCTGGGCGGCGCGCCCGGTACGCCTTCTTCGAGTCGGAACGGCAGCGCACCGGGGCGGACTGGATCTGCACCGCCCACCAGGCGGACGACCTGTGCGAGGACGTACTGTTGCGACTGGTACGGGGCACTGGCTGGCCCGGTCTGGGGGGCATGCCCGCCATGGACCCGGCACGGCGCATCCTGCGGCCCCTGCTGACCACGGAACGCCGCGACATCGACGCATTTCTGGCGGAGCTTGCCGTGCGGCCCGTGCGCGACCCCTCCAACGCCGATCCCGCCTACCGCCGCAACCGGCTGCGCCATCAGGTGCTGCCCCTGCTGCGCGCGGAAAACCCGGCCCTGGGCGAGGCCGTGCGTTCACTGTGGGAACTGGCCCGCTGTGATGCCGACTACTGGACCCGACAACTCGACGGGCTGGAAGAAGCGTGGCCACAGCACACCTCGCCCCCAGACGTGGGGCCAGACGTGCTGCCAGACGTGGTGCCAGACGTGCTGCCAGACGCGCCGCCCCCCGTGCCGCCAGACCTCCCGCTCCGCAACGCCCCCCCTCATGACACCGCGCAGCCGAGCCTTATTGACCGGTCCGCCGCCATGCCGGAAAAAACACCAGACCTGCCCCCCCACGCGGTTCCGGATGGATATGCCCCCGCGCCAGCCGCGTCCGCGCCGCAACGCATCGCCCTGCCCGCCCGCACCCTGCGCGGCCTGCACCGCGCGGCCCGCCTGCGCCTGTACAAACGCATGCTGGACAGGCTGGGGCCGGGCCAACCGCTGGCCGCCAGCCTGATGGACCTGGATGCGGCATGGCAGGCCGGGCATGGCGGGGCCTGCGTGCAGTTTCCCGGCGGCAAGACGGCGCGGGTGGTTCCCGTGTCCGGCGGCATCGGCGCCAGCGACGACAGCGGCGGCAGGGAAGGCGCCGGGGGCATAGAGTTTCGCGCCTGCGCACCCATGCCTTCCTTGCCCGAACAGGGGTAGTCGCCTTTCCGTAGCCCGGCTGCGGTGTGGCGGCTTTTCACAAGGGATATTTCCAGCGCCAGCCTGCCTCCAGGACAGGCCCTGCCCTTTCCGGAACCCCGCCCTGCGGCCCGCCTGCCAGCCTCCCTGCCCCGCATCCATCCGCACGAACCAGCGTCCATCCGCACGAACCAGCGTCCATCCGCACGAACCAGCAACCCTGCCGCGCCAGATCGGAAAAAGGGAAGGGGCCTGTTCCGTCCATTTTGCCCCGTGCAATCCTTCTGCATTTCGCGTATTTCTCACGAGCTTGCGGGGGCATTGATTGACAGATGGGCGGCCTTCGCGGTATCCCTCGTGAAAATTATTACAAGGAGGTTCGGGGTGAATATCCTCATCTTCGGTCCCAATGGTAGCGGCAAGGGCACCCAGGGGGCGCTCGTCAAGAAGAAGTACGATCTTGCCCACATCGAATCGGGCGCCATCTTCCGCCAGCACATCGGCGGCGGCACCGAACTCGGCAAGAAGGCCAAGGAATACATCGACCGTGGCGACCTGGTGCCCGACGACATCACCATCCCCATGGTGCTGGAAACCCTGAAGGGCGCCGGCCCCAACGGCTGGCTGCTCGACGGCTTTCCGCGCAACATGGTGCAGGCCCAGAAGCTGTGGGACGCCTTGCAGGCCGAAGGTCTGAAGCTGGATTACGTCATCGAGATCCTGCTGCCCCGCGAAGTGGCCAAGAACCGCATCATGGGCCGCCGCCTCTGCAAGAACGACAACAACCACCCGAACAACATCTTCATCGACGCCATCAAGCCTACCGGCGACGTGTGCCGGGTGTGTGGCGGCAGCCTGTCCGCCCGTGCCGACGACCAGGATGAAGGCGCCATCGGCAAGCGCCACGACATCTACTACAACACCGTGGATGGCACCCTGGCCGCCGCGTACTTCTACAAGGATCTCGCCGCCAAGGGCGTGACCAAGTTCATCGAGCTCGACGGTGAAGGCTCCATCGACTCCATCAAGGAAACCCTGCTGAAGCAGCTGGTCTAGCCGGTTTCCCCCTCGTCCGAATGCACAGCGCCCCGACCACAAGGCCGGGGCGCTTTTGCGTCGTGTGAAGAGCGTACGGCATCAACGAGCAGAGCCGGGGCGAATGCCCCATTGTTCGCGTCACCCAACGGGGCTTGGACCGGCCCCCCTTCTCCCCTGCGGCTTTCGATCGCGGACTGAAGCCGGGCATTCTTCCGTTGGCACAACGCGAAAAGCCCGCCGGACGAATCCGGCGGGCTGACGCGCGAAAGGAAAGGCGGGACTACTCGACGGAGCCCACGGCCTTGGTCAGGCGGGAAATCTTGCGGGCCGCCTTTTTCCAGTGGATGACGCCCTTGCCGGCGGCCTTGTCGAGCACCGACATGGCATCGGTCAGGGCCTGGGCGGCGGTGTCCTTGTCCTTCTGCAGGACGGCGGCACGCACGGCCTTCACCACGTTCTTGATTCTGGTCTTGGCGGCGCGGTTACGCGCGGCGCGCTTCAGGCTCTGCTTGTGCCGCTTGATGGCAGACTTGTGGTTAGCCAAGGTAACTCCTCCGAATGGCTTCGCAATATATGTTCAGTTAAATTCTGGGCTGGAACACGGGGAACCAGTCAATACCCGCATGGCAGGGGCTTGTCAAGCCCGCGCCGCCGCATTCCGCGCCATTGGCCGAATTCCGATGCATTTCGAAAAACGGCGCGCAATCTGGAAGCCGGAGCACCGGCCCCGGCTCCCTGCCCCTGTCAGGGGCAAACTACATCTGCAACGCGCCGAAGTCGGCCAGACGGCCCAGCCGCAGCGTCAGCGCCTTCAGCAGGTTCAGGCGGTTGGCGCGCACGGTTGCATCGTCGCACATGACCATCACGCCGTCGAAGAAGGCGTCCACCGCCGGGCGCAACTCGCCCAGCAGGCCGAACAGGCTGGCGAAGTCGTCCGCCGCCCACAGGGCGTCGAAACGCGGGGCAACCTCTTCCAGCCGGGCGGCCAGGGCCTTTTCCGCATCTTCGGTCAGCAGGGCGTGGCTGTACGCGCCGTCAAGCACGGCTCCGCCCTCCTGCCCCTGCTTGCGGATGATGTTGGCCGCGCGCTTGAAGGTCAGCACCGCGCTGGCGAAGTCGTCGCGGCGGCTGAAGTCGGACAGCGCGGCCAGACGCGCCCCGGCGGCGCGCACGTCCATTCCAGCGCCCTCGGGCGTGTCGGCGGCCAGGGCCGCCTCCACCAGCAGGGTTTCATGTCCGGCGGCCATGAAATGGTTCTTGAGCCGGGCCATGAAGAACTCTTCCAGCTTACCCAGCGCTTCCGCCGGGGCCAGCTTCCACGCGCGTTCGCCGTACAGGGCCAACGCCGTGCGGAACAGTGCGCGCATGTCGAGGCGCAGGCCGTGCTCCAGCACGATGCGGGCGATGCCCAGGGCGCAGCGGCGCAGGGCATACGGGTCGGCCGCGCCGGTGGGAATCATGCCCAGCCCGAAGCACCCGGCCATGGTATCCGCCTTGTCGGCAATGGACAGCAGTGCCCCCGTCAGGGTGGAGGGCACCGGGCTGTCCGGCCCGGCGGGCAGGTACTGTTCCGCCAGGGCGGCGGCCACGGTTTCCGGCTCGCCCATGCGGCGGGCGTAGATGCCGCCCATGATGCCTTGCAGGGTGTCGAACTCACCCACCATTTCGGACACCAGATCGGCCTTGGACAGGCGACCGGCGCGGGCGCAGGCCGCTTCGTCGGCAACGCCACAGGCTTTGGCCAGCCAGGCGCACAGCTTTTCGAGACGGCGGGTCTTGTCGCCCATGGAGCCCAGCGGCCCCAGGAAGATCACGTTGTCCAGTTCGGCCAGCCAGGCGTCGAAGCTGGAGGCAAGGTCGGTCTTCCAGAAGAAGCGGCCGTCCTCCAGCCGGGCGCGCAGCACGCGCTCCCAGCCCTTCTTGACCAGTGCGGTATCCAGCGGAGTGAGGTTCAGCACGGTGAGGAAGTGCGGCAGCAGCGCGCCGTCCGGCCCTTCCACGCCAAAGCTCTTCTGGTGGCTTTCCATGCTGGTCAGCAGCACTTGGCGCGGCAATTCCAGGAACGAGGGGTCGATGTCGCCCAGAAGCGGCACCGGATGCTCGGCAAGGCCCTGCACTTCGTCCAGCAGGCTTTCCTTCCACAGGATGCGCCCGCCAGCCGTTTCGGCGGCGGCGTTGCCGCCCGCCAGGATCATGGCGCGGCGTTCCGCCGGGTCGGGCGTTACGCCGCCCTTTTCGGTGACCACGTTCAGGTAGTCGTCCGCAGATTTCACAACCAGCGGACCGGCACCGTGGATGCGATGCCCCCAGGTGACCCCGCCGGAAACCACGCCGCCCACCTCGAAGGGCACCACCCCGTCGTCGAACAACGCCAGCAGCCAGCGCAGCGGGCGACCGAAGGTGAACTCGCCGCTGCCCCAGCGCATGCGCTTGGGGAACGGCAACGCGGCCACGATGGCCGGGCAGGCGGCGGCGATGAGGTCCGCCGACATGGCCCCGCCGGTGCGCTTGCGCACGGCGATGTATTCGCCCTTGTCCGTGGTCTGGGTAAAGATGTCGGCCATGTCCACGCCCTGGGTGCGGGCAAAGCCTTCCGCCGCCTTGGTGGGCTTGCCTTCGGCATCGAAGGCCACGCGCACCGGCGGGCCGGGCACCACTTCTTCCGATTCGCGCTGCACGGGGTTGATGCCCTCGATGAGCACGGCGGCGCGGCGGGGGGTGGTCAGCACCCGGATGGATTCATGCTCCACCCCGTCGTCATCCAGCGCGCGGGCGAAGCGTTCCGCAAGTTCCCGTTCCAGGCCGGGCAGGAAGCGGGAGGGCAGTTCCTCGAAACCTATTTCAAGCACGAATTGCGACATGCTCACGTCCTTCCTTCTTGTTCCTGAGCTTCGTGGTCAGGTCCAGGGGCCACTTCATAATTAGGATTTTCGTTCGTTGGCAAGGAAAACAAGCCTGCCATGAGGGAGTATACTCTTCTCGTATTCGACCGACATGGCAGGTGAAGTTTGACGACGCCAACGGACGAAAGGACAATTCTGAAGTGGCTCCTAGCGGGCGGCGGCCAACATGGGATAGCCAAGCTCCTCGCGCTGCGCGGCATACAGCCGCGCCACGGCAGAGGCCAGGGCACGCACGCGGCCTATGTAGCCGGTACGTTCGGTGATGGAGATGGCCCCGCGCGCGTCAAGCAGGTTGAAGGTGTGCGAGCACTTCAGGCAGTAGTCGTAGGCGGGCCACAGCAGCCCTTCGTCGCACAGCCGCTTGCATTCGGCTTCGGAGGCGTTGAACAGGTCCAGCAGCATCCTGGGGTTGCTGGCCTCGAAGTTGTACTTCGACTGTTCCACCTCGTTCTGGTGATAGATGTTCCCGTAGGTCACCCGGTCGTTCCACGAAAGGTCGTAGACCGATTCCTTGCCTTGCAGGTACATGCACAGCCGTTCGAGCCCGTAGGTGATTTCCACGCTGGTAGGGGCAAGGTCTATGCCGCCCACCTGCTGGAAGTAGGTGAACTGGGTCACTTCCATGCCGTTCAGCCACACTTCCCAGCCAAGGCCCCAGGCGCCCAGGGTGGGCGATTCCCAGTCGTCTTCCACGAAGCGGATGTCGTGGGCGGCCGGGTCGATGCCGAGGGCGCGCAGGCTGTCGAGATACAGCTCTTGCACGTTGTCGGGCGAGGGCTTCAGGATGACCTGAAACTGGAAGTAGTGCTGGAGCCGGTTGGGGTTTTCGCCGTAGCGACCATCGGTGGGGCGGCGCGAGGGCTCCACGTAGGCCACGTTCCACGGTTCCGGCCCGATGACGCGCAGGAAGGTCGAGGGGTTGAAGGTACCGGCCCCGCACTCCACGTCGATGGGCTGCATGATCACGCAGCCCCGCTTGGCCCAGAAATTCTGCAAGGTGAGGATGACGTCCTGAAAATGCATGCTGTACCCCTGATTATCCTGACTTGACCTGACTGTTGCCGTTGGTGGCCGGACTAACCGACTCGCCCGACTCGGCTGATTCGGCCCATCCGGCTCGTCCGGCCCATCCGGCTCGTCCAGTTCGTCCGGCTCGCGGCCCCGCGCTACAGGCGGCGGAACCGCCCGTTGTCCCACGCAAGGCCGATGTGAAACTGTATGAAGCCTTCCACCGCGCGGGTGCACTGCCGCCGCACGGTGGCCCTGTTCCTTGTGTCGGCCGGGGACTGCGCGCCGACCGAGTCGACCGCGCCGACCGCGTCGGGCCTGTCGAATCTGTCGAATCTGTCGGGCCTGTCGGCCTGCATGGCAACACCGGTTGTTGCCGGCGCGGCGGGCCGCTGCGGTTCGGGTGCAACCACGCCATGCGCCGCCCCGGAAATTTCCCGCGACCAGGGCGCGCCATCGCTGGCCCGGTCGTCAAAGCCCCAGTCCTCGCTGCCCCGGTTCGCAACGCCCCTGTCACCGCCGCCAGGCACAGGCCCGAACGGATCGCTCTCGAACACCGCGCTGCCGTTCCACAGGGGGCGGCGCGGTGCGTCCAGAGGCGCCAACGGCGTGGACGCGAGGGCCTCCCGCCCCTGACCGGCGCCGGGCGTGACATCGTCCGGCGGGGCACTGCCCGCCAGAACACTGTCCGGCAAACGGCACAAACAGTCGTCCAGCGATCCATGCCCGCCATGTCCGAAGGCCAGACCCGACAGGCTGCCAGGAAAACGCCCGTCCATGAACCGCGCAGACGCCCCGCCCGCGAAACCGTTGCGGGTGGAATCGGCACGGGGGGTCATGTCCGGCGGGGGCAGGTCGTATTCCGCCCCGAACGCATCGGGCGTGTCCGGCTTGGGCGTGTCCGGCTTGGGCGCTTCGGATTCGGGCACGTTCCCGTGCGGCATCGCCCGGGAAAGACCCTGCTCCTGCGGCACGCCGTCCATCCCCGGTGCCGGTGGCAGCACGCCCGGCCACAGAAGCGGCGAATTCTCCTGCACAAAGCGCAACACGTCAAGCGCTTCGCGCTCCACCCGCACGCGCGGCCCCGGCAGGGGGGCGCAGGCATCGCACTGGACCGCACCCTCCTGCACCAGAAAGGCCGCACCGGCAACATGGGTCAAGTCCGCGCCGCAGGTGGCGCAACTGTCCAGACGCGGGGCGTAGCCCTGCTCCGCCGCCAGACGCAGCCGGAACAACACCGGCAGCATGTCGGGCACGGGGCCGCCGCCTTCCAGCAATTCCAGCACATCCTCGACCAGTTGATGCGTGGCCGCCGCACCTTCCGGGCCGCAGCCCAGGGCTTCGAGAAATTTCAAGCAGTTCACCGCCACGCCAAAGCGCGGCCAGTCGCGGCGCAGGCGATCGGGCCCGCGCAGCAGGGTGCCTTCCTGAAGGGACAGGTACTGCCCGCCCCGCGTGGACTTGACCCGCAAGAGTGATCGATTGAACAGGTCGAGGCAACCGCAGAACCGCTTGCGGCTGCGGCAGCCGCCAAAGGCGAAGGCGGTGAGCAGGCCGCGCGTCGGAGACAGGAAGCGGACCCAAAGGTCCGCCTCCCTGAACCGTCCGGTGCGGACGATCAGTACCTGTTCCGAAAACTCCATGGCTGCCCTGCCCTTGCGGGCGTTGTTGCGACGGCGTGGTCAGCGCCCCGGCCTGTCGCCAGGGCCGCAGCACCTACTGCGCCTGCGGTGGAAACACCAGCGTCCGCACCTGGCCCGAATCGCCGGGCGCGGGCTGCTCCTGCCCGTTGTAGCGGATGCGTACCCCGCCCGCGTTGCCGAGCTTGAGCGTGAGGCGCTTGGAAAATGTCAGCGCGAAGGTCTGCCCCTTGTGCAGCGAAAACTGGCGCACGTCGGAATCATCCGCGCTGGAATGCACCCAGCAATCAGCCAGGGCAATGACCACGATGCGATGCGTGCCGCCCGCCAGCATGGAGCCGTCGGTATCCGCCCCGCCCGTGGCGCCTGCCTCGCTGTCGAACACGCCGCCCTGCGGGCCACCCACGGCAGCGGCAGGCACTGCGGGATTGGCCGGGGCGGGCTGTGTTGCAGGCTGGGCCGGAGCCGGTACGTCAGCCTGTGCGGCGGGTGCCGGTGCCGGTGCGGCGGAAGACACCGCCGGGACCGTGGCGTTGCGCGCGGGCTGCACTGCGGGAAGCGTTGCCGGTGCGGTTCCATTGACAGCGGTTCCGTTGACGGACGGGGCCGCGGCGGGAACCGTGGCATTGGTGGCATTGACGGCAGTGGTTGCCGGGGCGGCATCGGATGCGGGCACCGCGTCCTGCGCCGGTGCATTCTGGCCTTCGGCCTGCTGGGCAGGTTGCGCCCCCATCGAGGACTGGGGGGGCTGGGGAGCCTGGGCGGGCTGGGCCACCTTGGGCATGTCCGCCTCGCGCGCGGACTGCTGGCGATAGTACCAGCCACCGCCAAGGGCAGCCAGCAGCGCCAGCACGACCAGCGCCACCACCACCGGGGACAGGCTGGAGCGCCCGCGCGTCTGTGGCTGGGCCATGACAGTTTCCGGCATCGGGTCTCCGGGCACCTCGAAGGGATAGACCTCGTCCACGGCGCGCATGAGCAGGTCGTTGTCCACGCCCAGCAGCAATGCATAGGACTTGATGAAGCCCCGTGCGTACACGGCATGCGGCAGCTGGTCCTGCTCGCCGTCTTCTATGGAGCGCAGCACGCGGGCGGAAACCTTGATCCGGATCGCCACGTCGTCGATGTCGAGGCCTTTTGCCTCGCGTGCCTCGCGCAGGGCGATGCCGAGTTCCTTGAGTGCCATCTCCTCTCCTTGGCTGGATCAACCTGCCGCAACGTGCCCCGGCCGGGCCGCACGCACCGGCCGGAAACGTCACGGGACCTAGATGCGGATATCGATCACGGCCTTGTCGTGCAATTGCTTGGTATATTCGGTGAAGCGCTCTTGCAGCTTGGGTTCGCGCAGGATGTTCTCGATCTCGGGGGTGGCTTCCTCCACCGACTGCGAGCGACCCGTAGAAACTTCCACCAGCTTGAGCATGGCCTTGCGGCCTTCCACCAGCATGACCTTGCTCGCCTCGCCAGCCTTCAGGCCGTCCAGGGCTTCCTTCCAGGCCGGGGCAAGGTCGGTCCACTTCAGGGTGCCGATGTTGCCCCCGGCGGCAGGATTGGGGCCGATGGAATCGGTGGCGGCCAGCTGCTCGAAGGTCGTCTGGCCGGTGCGCACCTTGCTGGCCAGCGCCTCGGCGTCGGCGGTGGGGGCGAAGATGATCAGGCCAAGGCGCACCGTGCGGTCCGTGACGAACTGCGACTTGTGCGCCTCGTAGTACTTCTTCACATCTTCCTGGGTGATCACGATCTTGCGGGCGATCATGAGGGTCAGCAGGCGGTGACGCAGAATGCCCTTGCGCACGCGGTCGCGCATGACATCCATGGACAGGCCCTGCTGCATCAACTGGCGCTCGAATTCCTGCTGCGAAAGCTGGCTGCGCTGCACGAACTTGCGCAGTTCGTTTTCCACTTCGCTGTCCTGCACGGTGATCTTCCAGCGCTCCGCCTCCTGGTTCATCAGGATGTCGGAAATCATGGAATCGAGCACCTGCAGGTGCACCTTGCGCACCGCCTCCTGCTGGGCGGGGTTGTTGCGGTCAAGGCCAAGGCGCATCAATTCGGGGGTGGCCTGGGCCTGCACGTCGAAGAAGGTTATCATTTCGCCGTTGACCACGGCAGCGATCTTGTTGATCTGTTCGGCCCGGGGTGCCACGACAGCCACGGCGGCCAGGCAGACGAGGCAGACAAGGCAGACGGGGGCGGCAAGGCGGAGGGTGCGGAGCAGCGGACGCAAGGGGCACTCCTGTTTGGTGGTTGGAGACGACCGGAATCGGTACCGACGCGGGGTTGCCATGGGGCCGCGAAGGCGGACGGACACACGTATGCAGCCGGCCTGATACAGCCCTGCCAGATCAGCCAGGCCAGATCAGCCTGCCCGGTGTGACCGGACACGCGTGGTCGGCATGGGCAAGCACGGCTGGTTCAACCATGGCACGCCCGGCATGTAATACCTTTTTCCCGTTTATGCAATCAACTGCAACAATTCGTATTATTTCGTCTTTGTCGTGCGTTGCGTACCGTTTGCCGGTGCTGCCCGCGTCCCCTTGCCGTCTTCGGCGGGGGGCGGCGCATCCAGCTCCGATCCAGGGGCAACCCCGTCCATGGGTTCACCCTCGTCCAACGGCTCCTGCTGCATGGACCGCACATCCGGCATGCCGGTGGCGTTGCCGCCGTCGGCGGGTACTTCGACCTTGGCGGCGCCGCGCGCCTCGGGCAGTAGGTGCGCGGATACCCTGATCCGTGCGGTGCGCAATTCCGCATCTATCCAGCGGGCGTAGGCCTCGTCCATCTTGCGTTCCAGCAGCACCCGCTCGACCAATGGGTACGCGTGGGAAAGCTCCAGTTGTTTCTCGGCAATCTCGCCCACCAGCAAAAACGACTGGTAGCCCCATTCCCCCTGCTTCACCACGGAGGCCTGCCGGGGCGCCAGCCCCGCCAGTTCCTTGCTCCACAGGGCGGGCAGGCGGTCGCGGCGCATCTTCACCTCGCGCACGGTCACGGTAGGCTGGGCGGCTTCCACGTCGGCGGGTTTCGCCCCACCCAGCGACAGGGCGCGGGCCTTGTCCACGGCGGCCTTGTCCGGTCCGGCCACCACCAGGAACTGCACCCGGCGCGGCAGCCGGTAGTCCAGCCGATGCGCGGCGTAGTAGGCTTCCACCTCTTCAAGGGGGATGCTGATGGTGGGCCGCAGGATGAGACGCATGAACTTCTGCATGGCGATGCGGGCGCGCAGGCGCGAACGCCACAGGTCAAGGTCTATGTACTCCTCCACCAGCGACTTTTCGAATTCGCCCGCCGGGTAGTCGCCGCGCACCTCCGCCTCGGCATCGGCCACGTCCGCGTCGGTGACGGAGATGTTTTCCCGCGCCAGCGCCTGGGCCACCAGTTCCTGCACGATAAGGTCGGACAGCACGCCGCCATACTGGGCCTGCAACTGTTCCACAGAGGGGGCATGCCCCGACCAGCTCATGCTGCTCATGTCGTGCACCGCCTCCAGCGTGCGCAGCATGATGGGCCGGTCGTTGACCGTGGCCACCACGCCTTCGGGCAGGGATGCTTCACCACAGCCGGACAACGACAGCGCCAGCAGCGCGGCGCCCAGCAGCAGGACGACCCGCGCGCCACGGAGCAGGCGGCTGCCCGAACGAAAACGCGGCGGCATGCAGGAAGACGGGGACGGTGAAGGAACCATGGGCAGCGCTGCTCTCCGGTTGCGTGACGGGACGGAACAGAATCCGGGCGGCCTAGGCCTGTTGCGTGTCGGACGCGGGGTCATACACCGGGCCGGGCACGACGGCAGGCATGGCGGCCAGCCCTGCCAATTCGGTACGGATGGTATCCAGCCGCGCGCCAAGGTCGCCTTCCGCCTCGGCGGCGGAACCGGGCACCGGCGCCATGCGCACTTCCAGCGTGGCCGGGGGCAACAGGCGCGCCCTGCCCTGCCGTGCCCCCACCCACGCCACAAGCCGTTCCGGCGCGATGACGGTCTGGCGTTCGTCCCAGACCAACCGCAACCGCTCGGGGTGAATGTCGGCCCGCACGACCTGCAAGGTCGCCAGAAAACGCTTCAGCACCAGCACGGCCAGAAAGTTGCGCAGCTCCGGCGGGCAGGGGCCGAAGCGGTCGCGCAGTTCCATTTCCACGTCCTGCAACGTGGCGGCATCCGGCGCGGACGACAGGGCCTTGTAGAACTTCAGCCGTTCGCGGGCATCGCCAATGTACGTTTCGGGGATGTGTGCGGCAAGCCCGATGTTCAGTTCCGGCTCCACCGAGTCGCGCGGGGGGTCGCCCTTCAGGCGGGCCACTTCCTCTTCCAGCATCTCCAGATACAGGTCGAGGCCCAGGCGGGTCATGTGGCCGGACTGCACCTCGCCCAGGATGTTCCCGGCACCGCGCAGCCGCAGGTCTTCCATGGCCACCTGGAACCCGGCGCCCAGATAGTCCAGTTCCAGAATGATGCGCATGCGCTGGCGGGCCAGTTCCGGCAGGCGATCGGCGTCGGACACCACGAACACGGCGTAGGCCTGCCGGTCGGACCGGCCCACGCGCCCGCGCAACTGGTACAGCTGCCCCAGCCCGAACATCTGGGCCTGGTCCACGATAAGGGTGTTGGCGCGGGGAAAGTCCAGGCCCGATTCCACGATGGCCGTGCACACCAGCACGTCCAGTTCGCCGTGCCAGAACTTGTGCATGGTGTCTTCCAGCTCGCGCTCGCCCATCTGGCCGTGGGCCATGCCCACCCGTGCCGCAGGAACCAGCCCGCGCACGAATTCCGCCACCCGCTCCAGCCCCTGCACGCGGTTGTGCACCCAGAACACCTGCCCTTCGCGGGCTATTTCGCGCTCCAGAATCTGGCGCAGGGCGTTCTGGTCGCGCTCGATGAGCGCGGTGGCCACGGGCTTGCGTTCCGGCGGCGCGGTTTCGATGACCGACAGCTCGCGAATGCCCGACATGGACAGTTGCAAGGTGCGCGGAATGGGCGTGGCGGTCAGGGTCAGGGCGTCCACGTTCTTGCGGAACTTCTTCAGCTTTTCCTTGTGGCGCACGCCGAAGCGCTGTTCCTCGTCCAGCACCAGCAGGCCCAGGTTGGGCAGTTGCACGTCGTCGGAGAGCAGGCGGTGGGTGCCGATGAGAATGTCGATCTGCCCGCGCGCGGCCGATTGCAGCACTTCCTTCTGCTTCTGGCGCGAAACGAAGCGGCTCAGCATGCCCACGTTGACCGGGAACCCGGCCAGACGGCTGCGGAAGGTCTGGTAGTGCTGCTCGGCCAGCACCGTGGTGGGACACAGCAGGGCCACCTGACGGCCTTCGGCGGCGGCGCGGAAGGCCGCGCGCAGGGCCACCTCGGTCTTGCCGAAGCCCACGTCGCCACAGACAAGGCGGTCCATGGGTTCCGGCTTTTCCATGTCGTCCAGCACGTCCTGGATGGCCCGGGCCTGGTCCGGGGTTTCCTCGAAGCCGAAGGACGCCTCGAACTCGCGGTACAGCTCGCCCAGCGGGCCATAGCGGTAGCCCTTGGCCACCTTGCGGTAGGCGTACATCTCGACGAGGTCGGCGGCGATCTTTTCGATGGCCTTGCGGGCCTTGTCCTTGCTGGCCCGCCAGCCGGAACCGCCCAGCTTGTCCAGCGAGGGCGCGGCATCGTCACCGCTGCCCTTGAACCGCTGGATGAGCGACAGCCGGTCCACAGGAAGGTACAGCCGGTCCTCGCCCGCGTATTCCAGCAGCAAAAAATCGTTGGCCACCCCGCCCAGGTCCATGCGGTGCAGCCCGCCAAAGCGCCCCACGCCGTAGTCGCGGTGCACCAGCAGGTCACCCGGCGAAAGGTCGTCGTAGCGGTCCAGCCCCAGAAAGGCCCCGGTGGGCACGCGGGGCTGGCGGTCGGCCTTGGGTTGCAGCACGTCCTCGCCGATGACCAGCACGTTGTCCCACGCAAGGTCGATGCCCGCGCGGAACGGGGCCACCAGCGCGTACAGGCCCCTGTCTGTCGGGGAATAGCGCAGGGCCGGGCGCACGCCGTCCTGTTCCGCCAGCTTCAGGAACTTGCGGCGGCTGCGGTCGCTGGCGAAGCTGAGCACCACCTGGCGCCGTTCCGAGGTCCACTGGCGCAGGGCCGTCACCAGCCGCTGCCACGGTCTGTCTTCATCAACAGGTACGGCGGGGGTGGCGGCGAACAGGTCGCGGAAGGCATGCAGCCGCCGTTCCGGCAGGTCCACGCCGGTGCGCTCCACGCCCATGACCAGCCGCTCGAAGTGAGCCACGGACCGACCACGCCAGGCGGATTCCGCCTCGTCCGCGTCGCGCAGCACGAGGGTGCGCGGCTGGCGCAAGCGGTGCTCGTCGTACTGGCGGTCCAGCAGGGCTTCCCAGTTGGTGCGGGCAGCCTCCAGCGCAGTGGACAGATCGGCCCGGTCGGGCAGCAGCCACACGGCATCGCGCGGCAGCCAGTCTTCCATCCAGGTGGCGTTCTCGTACCAGGCACCGGGCAGAAGGCCGGTGACCTCGCCCTCGGCCATGCGGGACAGGGCGGCGGCCTGCTCGCCGTCGATAACGCCATCCTTGCGCAACTGCTTCCAGCGGCGGGCGGCGGCCTCGCGGTATTCGCGGCTGCCCACCACGGGGGCCACGGGCAGCAGCCGGAACTCATCCAGGCTGGCCAGCGAGCGCTGTGTGGTGGCATCGAACAGCCGAATGTCCTCCAGCGTATCGCCAAAGAATTCCAGGCGCAGCGGCTTTTCGTAACCGGGGGGAAAGATGTCCAGGATGTCGCCGCGCCGGGACGCCTCGCCGGGGCGGCTGACCATCTGGGCCCGCTCGAAACCCCAGTCGATGGCCTGGTCCAGCACCAGCTCGGGCGACATGTCCTCGCCACGGGCCAGCCGCAGTTCGTGATGCTCGAAAATGTCCACCGGCGGCAGCTTGGGCAGCAGGTTGTCCACGGAAATGATGATTCCGCGCGGATGCTCGCGGCGGCTGAGGGCGTACAGGCTGGCCATGCGCGCGGCCCATGCGCCGCGCCCGCGCGTGCCCGCCGGGTGCTGCGGAAAGACGATCCACTGCGCGTCCCAGCGGGCCTGTGTCACCGCCGGGTCCGCGCCGGAAAGCTCGGGCGAGAACAGTGTGGTCAGGGCGCGGGCCTCGGCCAGTTCGGCGGCATCGCGCACCAGCATGACCACGTCGCGCCCGGCGCGCATCAGGGCCAGGGCCAGGCGGGCGGCCCCGCCCATGCCGCTGCGCGCCACCTCGATGCGCAAGGCCTCGGCCAGCGCGTGCACCCCGCCGGAATGGCTTCCGCCGATGGTGGGTATGGCAAGGCCGGACGCGGCCAGCCGGGACGTCAGTTGCTCGAAATTCACGGTGCCTCCGGGCCCGCGCGTCCGGCACCCGGCACGCCCTGACGGGGTGCGGTGAAGGCGCGGGGCGCAGGTGAACGGCAAAAGGCCGCTTCGCCCCTTTTGCGACGCGGCGCGGGCACGGGGGAAGACGGCGTGGTTGTCGTGTGGCGCGCACGGCATGTGCCGTGCGCAGGGCGGGACCTTACCCGGTTCGGCCATGCGGCGCAATGGCCCGGAGTCTGTCTGGCTTCGGGCTGGCCCCTGTCCGAACCGGCAGCATTCCGACGGCTTCCGCAAGGCCCCGGGGGAACGCAGGGGCCAGCCACACGGCCTCGCCCAATGCGCAGCGCCCCGGTGGCCGAAGCCGCCGGGGCGCGTGCGAGAACGGGGAAAATGCCTAGATGTGGCCCAGGATGCTCATGTCGTCGTTGGACAGCAGCTTGTCGAGGTCCAGCAGGATCAACAGGCGATCCTGCAACTTGCCCACGCCGCTGATGTACTCCGACTCCAGCCCTGCAACCACCGGTGGCGGCGGCTCGACCGTGCTCGCGGGAATGCGCAGCACCTCCGAAACGGAATCCACCACGAACCCGACAATCATGTTGTTGATCTCGATGACGATGATGCGGGTATGCTTGTCGTGGCTCTTGGAGTCGAGACCGAATCTGCGACGCAGGTCGATGATGGGAATGACCTTGCCGCGCAGGTTGATGACGCCCTCGACGAACTCCGGCGCGCGGGGAACCTTGGTGATCTCCATGGTGCGGATGATTTCCTGCACCTTCAGGATGTCCACCCCGAATTCCTCGTCGCCGATGCTGAACGTGACGAGTTGCAGCAGTTCATCATCCTGCTTCTTCTGCGTTGCATCCATGACCAGCTCCTTGGTGCGGGTAGCGACAGTTGCGGCAGTCCGGGCGACGAACGCCGCGACCGCACGCACAATCCTATGCGGAATCATCTTTCAAGGCAAGTGACGCACTCGCGTCATCTTCCTTTCAATGGGCCGCATTCCCGCCACGGGGCTTGATAATCATGCCGCCGTGGCGTAAAAGGTGGCTGCACAGCCCAACCAGTCCGTTTGCCCCGTAACGCCACACGCACACCGCGTGCTGGTCGTGTGCCATGCACGCGCGGGCAGCAGGGACCCGACGAGCGTGGTCCGCCTCAGGGCGGCCCCGCCCGGCATGGGGTATGGTTTGCGGAAACGGGGGCACAACCGGACCGTACGGGCAGGTGCACGACCGATCAGAGACGTCCGAGAGAGGCAGGCGGCCGGCCCGGCGACCGCCCCGGCACCACAACGTCCACCGATGCGGAGGAATGCTGCCGATGGCGCATATGTTCCCCTTCCCCGACGACCTGCCCCTCGCCCTGCAAATCAAGGCTCTCGGTGACGAGGAGTTGCTCGACTTCTGGGAGGAGACCCAGTTCCTCGAAAAGTTTCTGGAAGAAGACTTCAACGTGCAGCCGCAACACTCCGTGGAGTACGAACGGCTGATCCTGCAGGAGCTGCAACTGCGATCCTGTAGACGCAGCCTCGATCGGCGCCCCTGAAAAGGCCCGACCAGAGGAAGGTCCGACCCAGAGGAAGGCACGACCCGAGGCATCCCGCCGCCGGACCAGCATCCGTGGCGGCCACGCGGAAAGGGCCGCATCCCGAACATGGGGTGCGGCCCTTTCCGCATGCTGCGGCCTGCATGGCCGAACAACGAGGCCCGGCAGCAGAACAACACAACGGACCGGACCGCGCCGTTGCGCCCGCGTCTCTGCCTGTCGGCCCGGCAGCAGCACCCTCCCTGCATACGCCGACTCTCGCAACGCAAAGGCCCCCGCCGGAAACTCCGGCGGGGGCCTGACGTTTTCACTGCCGCCCGGTTACAGGCTGGCGGCGCGGCCCACGCAGAAGTAGGCAAAGCCCTGCTCGCCCATGAACGACGGCGAATACAGGTTGCGCCCGTCGAACAGCACAGGCGCGGTCAGCAGTTCCTTCACCCGCTCGAAGTCGGGGTTGCGGAACTGGTTCCATTCGGTGACCACCAGCAGCGCCTGGGCGCCCCGGCAGGCCTCGTACTGGTTGTGCACGATCTCCACCAGCGGGTTGTCGCCGATGAGCTTCGCGGCGTTCTCGGATGCCACGGGGTCAAAGGCCCGCACCCGCATGCCGTGGGCGGTGAGATCCTTGATGATCGACAGGGCCGCCGCCTCGCGCATGTCGTCGGTGTTGGCCTTGAAGGCCAGGCCCCACAGGGCCAGCGTCTTGCCCGCAACCCCGCCCTGCGGCGCAAAGTAGTCGCGCACGCGCCGGGCCATGGACACCTTCTGGCGGGCGTTGACGTCTTCCACCGCGTCCAGCAGTTGGGGCACAGCCCCGGATTCGCGGGCGGTGTGGATCAGCGCCTTGACATCCTTGGGAAAACACGAGCCGCCATACCCCACGCCGGGGTAGATGAAATGGTAGCCGATGCGCTGGTCCGAACCGATGCCGATGCGCACTTCGCGCACGTCGGCCCCTACCTTTTCGCAAATCCCGGCGATTTCGTTGATGAACGAAATCTTGGTGGCCAGCATGCAGTTGGCGGCATACTTGGTCATTTCCGCGCTGCGGGTGCCCATGACGATGAGCTTGTCGCGGCTGCGCGCGAAAGGCGCGTACAACTGGCGCAGATATTCGGCGGAGCGCTCGTCTTCCGTGCCCACCACCACGCGGTCAGGCTTCATGAAGTCGCTCACCGCGTCGCCTTCCTTGAGAAATTCGGGGTTGGACACCACGTCGAAGGCGATATCCACGCCGCGCGCGGCCAGTTCCTCGCGGATCAGCCCGCGCACCCGGTCGGCGGTGCCCACGGGCACGGTGGACTTGTCCACCACGATGAGCGGGCGGTGCATCAGGCGGCCTATCTCGCGGGCCACCTGGTCCACGTAGGACAGGTCGCACGATCCGTCCTCGCGCGAGGGGGTGCCCACGGTGATGAACACGAACTGGGCGCGCTCCAGGCCCTGTTCCAGGCTGGTGGTGAAGACCAGGCGTCCTTCCGCGTGATTGCGGCGCACCAGTTCCTCAAGGCCGGGTTCGTAGATGTGCACCTTTCCGGCGGTGAGGGTTTTCACCACCTCGGGGTTCACGTCCACGCAGCAGATGTTGTTGCCCATCTCGGCGAAGCAGGCGGCACTGACCAGGCCAACGTAGCCGGTGCCGACGATGCAGACGTTCATGCGATCCTCGTTGGGTTTCGTGCGGGATAAGCGGATGCAAGGATAGCGGCGGCGGTCGCCGCCGATGATTGAGTGGTCACCTGATATACGCACCCTGCCCTACATCGCGGGCCCGCCGTTCGTCAACGGATGGGCCATGGAGCAGCCTGGGATCGGAAAAGTCCCGGCTGGTCGCGCACCCTCCGCGCCGCGCTTGACTTCACGCCCGCAGGGGTGTGAAAATCCCGCACATTCGGTATGTTCACCCAAGGAGTCACCATGCCCGTTCTCGTCGTCAACGTGGACCACGTCGCCACCCTGCGCCAGCAGCGCCTCGGCAAGGAGCCGGACCCGATCACCGCCGCCCATCTGGCGGAGATGGCGGGGGCGCGCGGCATCATCGTGCACCTGCGCGAAGACCGCCGTCACATTCAGGACCATGACGTGGAGTTGATGGCCCGCACCCTGAAGACCCGCCTGCACCTGGAAATGGCCGCCACCGAGGAAATGAGCGCCATCGCCCTCTCCCGCCAGCCGCACATGGTCTGTCTGGTGCCCGAAAAGCGCGAGGAACTGACCACCGAGGGCGGCCTTGCCGTTGCCGGGCGCGAGGCGTTTCTGAAAGAGTACCTCGCCCCCATCCACGCCCAGGGCATCCTGTCCAGCCTGTTCATAGAAGCGGACGAGGCGCAGGTACGCGCCGCCGCCGCCATCGGCTGCCCGTACATCGAACTGCACACCGGCCACTTCGCCGATGCCCCCACCCGCGCCGCCCAACGGGCCGAACGCGACAAGATCGTGCGGGCCATCGGCCTTGCACGGTCGCTGGGACTTGGCGTGAACCTCGGGCACGGGCTGAACTACGACAATATCTACGACTTCGCGGACGTGCCGGGCATCAGTGAATTCTCCATCGGCCACTCCATCGTTGCCCGCGCGGTATTCACCGGGTTCGAGCGCGCCGTGGCCGACATGGCGGCCATCATCGCCCGCTTTCCGGCGTAGATGTTGTTTCCGAGACAGGGGTCTCCGTCCCGACGAACCCAAATCCTGCATCTAAACAGCGCCTGGTATGCACACCGCCCCAACTGGAGCAAAGCCTGCCCCCGACGAACAACCATATAGTATGATGCACCAGCTCGCACACACCGGAGACAACGCATGATCGTGGGCCTCGGCATCGACATCGCGGAGCTTTCGCGCATCGCCAGGGCCTGGGAACGCCACGGGCAGCGTTTTGCCGCGCGCGTGCTGCACCCTGCGGAACTGGCCTGCCTGCCCGCCGCGCCCGTGGCCTTTCTGGCCGCGCGCTTCGCCGCCAAGGAGGCCGCCGTGAAAGCTCTGGGCACCGGCTTTTCGCAGGGCATCGGCCCGCGCGACATAGAGGTGCGCCCCCTGCCCACGGGTCAGCCCCAACTGGTGCTGCACGGCAAGGCCGCCGACCGTTTCGCCGCGCTGGGCGCCATCGCCGCCCATGTCTCGCTGACCCATGGCCGAGACACCGCCGCCGCCGTGGTGGTGCTGGAGCGCTGAACGCACGGGCCAGACGCGACAGTGAAGGTGCTTCCGGGGGAAGACTCCCGTCCCCCCAAATGCCCCCGAGGGGCTGACGGCAGCCATGCCATGCCGCACAGGAGCTTTCCATGACCCCGACCGACACCGCCGACCGCTGGCGCCTGCCTTACATGGACCTGCCCGCCCCGGAGGAAATGGCTGGATGGGACCGCGCCGCCAGCGCCGATTTCGGCCTGCGCGAAGACATCCTGATGGAAAACGCCAGCCGCGAGGCACTGCACGTGCTGCGCGCGGAACTGGCCGCGTCCGCCATGAACGCCGGTACGCCTGGGACGCCAGCCCCCCCGTCCGGCTCCTGTTCGTCCGGCTCATGCTCGTCCGGATCCTGTTCGTCCGGCTCATGCTCGTCCGGCTCCTGCTCGTCCGGCTCATGCCCGTTCACTGGACTGCGGGTGCTGCTGTTCATGGGTGGCGGCAACAACGGTGGCGACGCGGCCGCCCTGGCCCGCCACCTGCACGACGCCGGGGCAGAGGTGCTGGTGCTGCACACCCGCCCCCTGGGCGGCTATCGCGGCGCGGCGGGCTACCACGTCCGCCTTGCCAAACGCTGCGGCGTGCCCTTCCGCCCCGCCGGGGCGTGGCCGCGCGGCCTGCCCGACCCGCGCTGGCTGGCACCCCATGTGGTGGTGGACGGCCTTCTCGGCACCGGTTTCACCGGGACCCTCCGGGAACGGGAAGCGGCACTGGTGGCCGCCATCAACGAACTTTCCGACCGGGCCTTCGTGCTGGCGCTGGACATTCCCTCCGGACTCGGCGGGCTGACGGGCCGCCCCCGCCCCGACGCCGTGCGTGCTCACGCCACCGTCACCTTCGAGGCGGCAAAGCCCGGCCTGGTCCTGCCGGAGGCCGCCCCCTACACGGGCCGCCTGCACGTGCGGCCCATCGGCATTCCGAAGGCCGTGCGCGCGCTGCACCCGGCCTCGTACCGCATGCTGGACGACACCTGCCTTGCCGCCCTGCCCGCGCCCACGCCCTGCATGCACAAGGGCACCGCCGGGCACGTGCTGGTGGTGGGCGGATCGGAAGGGCTCACCGGCGCGCCGCTGCTGGCGGGGCTGGGCGCGTTGCGCGGCGGTGCGGGCCTGGTCACCGTGGCCTGCCCCGGCGGCCTGGCCGCCGAAGTCAAGGCCGCCACCCCCGACGTGATGACCCTGCCCCTTGGCGAACGCCGCGCCTGGGACCCCGCCGCCCTGCCCGGCCTGCTGGCACTTGCGGCACGCTGCAACGCACTGGTGATCGGCCCCGGCATGGGCCGCTCGCCGGAAGCTGCGGAAGTGCTCTCCGCCCTGCTGGCACTGCCCGGCAGGCCCCCTGCGGTCATCGACGCCGACGGCCTGTTCCCGCTGGCGGAAGGCCTTGTTTCTCTTGATTTGGTGCGTGAAACGGATATTGTTACCCCCCACCCCGGCGAAATGGCCCGCCTTGCGGGCCTGACCACGGCGGACGTGCAACGCGGCAGGGCGGTCACGGCCCGGGCCTTCGCGGCGCGCTGCGCGGGGGTGCTCGTGCTCAAGGGCGCGGGCAGCCTCGTCACCCGGCGCGACCGGCCCATCACCATCATTCCCCTTGCCGCACCCACGCTTGCCGTCGCCGGTTCGGGCGACGTGCTTTCCGGCCTTGCCGGTGCCCTGCTGGCGCAGGGCGCACCGCCAGAGGTGGCCGCCTGCCTTGCCGCGTACCTGCACGCCAAGGCGGGTCAACTGCTGCTGCACGACTACCCCGCGCGGGGCAACACCCCGAGCGAAATCGCCGACGCCATCCCCCGCGCGCGAAAGGAGCCCTTCCCATGCTGCTAGCCAAGAACATCATGACCGCCGCCCCCGTCACCGTCACCCCGGATACCGGCATCGCCGAAGCGGCCCGCATCATGATTCAGCGCAAGTTCAACGGCCTGCCCGTGGTGAACGAAAAGGGAGCCCTTGTCGGCGTCATCTGCCAGAGCGACCTTATCGCCCAGCACAAGAAGCTGAACCTGCCGACGCTGTTCACCGTGCTTGACGGCTTCATCCCCCTGCGCTCCATGAGCGACCTGGACGAGGAGATGCGCAAGATCTCCGCCACCAACGTGGGGCAGGCCATGACGCCGGACCCGATCACGGTGACCCCGGAAACGCCCATCGACGAAGTGGCCAGCCTGATGGTGGACTCCAAGTACCACACCCTGCCCGTGGTGGACGCGAGCGGGCTGGTGGGCGTCATCGGCAAGGAGGACGTGCTGCGCACCCTTGCTGGGGCGTAGCCGTCGGGCGCATGGCCCCAGCGAATTCCGTCCGGCCCATTGGGGATGCCGCAGGCCTGACCCTGCGGCTGCCCGGCCCCGGCGACACGTTGCGCCTGGGCCGCGTCTTGGCGTTGGCCCTTGCGGACCAGCCCCTCGCGCGCACCCTGCTGCTGTCCGGCGGACTTGGCGCGGGCAAGACCACCCTGGTGCGCGGCCTGGTAGAGGCGCTGCCCGGCGGCGGCAACGCAGAGGTCAGCAGCCCCAGCTTCAATATTTGCAACATGTACCCCACCCGGCCGGAAACGGCCCATTACGACCTCTACCGGCTGGAGCAGGCGCCCGGCGCCGCCCAGGCGGTGGCGGACGACGCCCTGCTGGACCTTCTGGAAACGGAAGGCCCCCGGCGGGCGCTGGTCATCGTCGAATGGGCCGAACGCCTTCCGGCCAACGTGCTGCCCCCTGACAGGCTGGAGCTCACCTGGCTTCCGGTCGCGCACGGCAGGCTCATCACGGCCATTGCCTGGGGAGAGGTGGCACGCCGCGTACTGGATGCGACGGCGCACGAGGTCGCGGACCTCGTCGTGCCGGTAACGGCACCGGATACGGTGCCCGATGCGGCGGACACGGCCACACAGGCCCCCGCCGCCCCGAACGACCGAGAGAACACGTAGCGACGCTGCCGGGCTCCGGCCCGGTGCATGCCCCCCAGCTTTGGGCACAACGCAGGGCACAACGCTCGACACAACGCACGACAAGGAAGCGGTATGCGTATTCTGGTGCAGAAGTTCGGCGGCACGTCCGTCGCCAACCTCGAGTGCATGAAGCAGGTGCGCGAGAAGGTACGGCGGGCGCTGCGCGACGGCTACAAGCCGGTGGTGGTGCTTTCCGCCCGCTCGGGCGAGACCAACCGCCTGCTGGCCCTGGCCGATGAATGGTCCGTGGACCCCGACCCGGCAGAGGTGGACGCCCTCATCGCCACCGGCGAGCAGGTTTCGGTGGCGCTCTTCTCCATGCTGCTCAAGGATTCCGGCATCAAGGCCCGCTCCATGGCCGGGTTTCAGGTGCCCATCACCACCAGCGACGCCTTCGGGCGGGCGCGCATCATGGACATCGACGCCTCGCGCCTGCGCAAGGAACTGGAAACCCACGACGTCATCGTGGTTGCCGGGTTCCAGGGCGTGACGCCCGAAGGACGCATCACCACGCTTGGGCGCGGCGGATCCGATACCAGCGCCGTGGCGCTGGCCGCCGCCCTGGGCTCTGTGGAATGCGAAATCTACACCGACGTGGACGGCGTCTACACCACCGATCCCAACCTGTGCTCCACCGCCCGCAAGCTGGACCGCGTCTCGTACGACGAGATGCTGGAAATGGCCAGCATGGGCGCGAAAGTGCTGCAAATCCGGTCCGTGGAGTTCGCCAAGAAGTACAAGGTGCCCGTCCACGTGCGTTCTACATTCACCGACACCCCGGGGACCATGGTCACCCAGGAGGATTGCGAGATGGAAGCCGTTCTCGTTTCCGGCATAGCCTACGACAAGGATCAGGCGCGGGTTACCCTGCGCAGCGTGCCCGACAGGCCGGGCGTTTCCGCCGCCATCTTCGGCCCGCTGTCCCAGCAGGGCATTCTGGTGGACATGATCGTCCAGAACCCCAGCCGCGACGGCGTCACCGACATGACCTTCACCGTGCCCCGCAGGGACCTCAAGAAGACCCTGGCGCTGATGGAGGAAATCCGGGCCAGGACCGGCGCGCAGGAAGTGCTGCACGACACCCAGGTGGCCAAGGTTTCGGCCATCGGCGTGGGCATGCGCAACCACTCGGGCGTGGCGGCCAAGGCGTTCGCGGCGCTGCACGCCGAGAACATCAACATCCTGATGATCAGCACCTCCGAGATCAAGATTACCTGCCTCATCGAGGAAAAGTACACCGAACTCGCCGTGCGCACCCTGCACGACGCCTTCGGCCTGAATCACGACCTCGGCAACGCGTAGGCGGCGGTCATGACCCGGCGCATACAACTGTACGACACCACCCTGCGCGATGGTTCGCAATCCGAGGACATCAACCTTACTGCGGCCGACAAGCTGAAGATCGCCCTCAAGCTGGACGAACTCGGCATCGACCGCATCGAGGGCGGGTGGCCGGGGTCGAACCCGGTGGACGTGGCGTTTTTCAAGGAAATCGCAAATTACCACCTGAAGCATGCGATGATCAGCGCCTTCGGCAGCACGCATCATCCCAACTTCACGGCGGACAGCGACCCCAACCTGCGCGCCATCGCCGAATCCGGGGCGCGGGTTGCCTCCATCTTCGGCAAGTCCTGCGAGGTGCACGCGGCAGAGGCCCTGCGCCTTGATGCCGCGCGCAACCTGGAGATCATCGGCGACTCGGTGGCCTTTCTGAAGGGAAAGCTGGCCGAGGTGTACTTTGACGCGGAGCACTTCTTCGACGGGTACAAGCACAACGCCGCCTATGCGCAGAGCGCATTGCGCCGCGCCCACGAGGCAGGCGCCGACGTGCTGGTGCTGTGCGACACCAACGGCGGCACCCTGCCGCACGAGGTGGCGCGCATCGTGGCCGATGTGCGCGAGGCCCTGCCCGGCGCGGTCGTGGGCATCCACGCCCACAACGACTGCGAACTGGCGGTGGCCAACTCCATCGCGGCGGTGCAGGCCGGTGCCGCGCAGATCCAGGGCACCATCAACGGGGTGGGCGAACGCTGCGGCAACGCCAACCTGTGCTCCATCATCCCCACGCTGGAACTGAAGTTCGGCGGGGAATACACCTGCCTGCCCCAGGGGCGGTTGCAGCAGTTGACGGCGGTGGCCGCCTACGTCGCGGAAGTGGCCAACATCCCGCCGTTCAGCCGCCAGCCGTACGTGGGCCGGTCGGCCTTCGCGCACAAGGGCGGAGTGCACGTCAGCGCGGTGAACCGCAAGTCGTCGCTGTACGAACACATCAGCCCCGACGTGGTGGGCAACCGCCAGCGCATCCTGATCACCGAACTGGCCGGGCGCAGCAACATCGTCTCGCTGGCGCGGCGCTTCGGCTTTCACCTGGACAAGGACGAGCCGGTGGTCAAGGGCCTGCTGACCGAACTGAAGAAGAAGGCCAGCCTGGGCTACGACTACGCCGCCGCCGAGGCATCGGTGGAACTGCTGATCCTGCGCAAGCTGGCCCGGCGCGGCGTGCGCGAGTTCTTCCGGCTGTTGCAGTTCCGGGTACTGGAAACCAAGCACGACAGTGAAGGCGACCCGGCTTCCGAAGTCTCGGTGATGGTGGACGTGGAAGGGGTGACCGAACACACCGCCGCCACCGGGCGCGGCCCGGTGAACGCGCTGGACAACGCCCTGCGCAAGGCCCTGCTGGGCTTCTACCCGCGCCTCAGCGAAATGCGCCTGCTGGACTTCAAGGTGCGCGTGCTGACCGGCGCGGAAACCGGTGGGGGCACGGCATCCACCGTGCGGGTGCTCATCGAGTCGGGCGATTCCGACAGCCGCTGGGTGACCGTGGGCGTGTCGTTCAACATCATAGAGGCAAGCTGGCAGGCCCTGGCCGATTCCGTCACCTACAAGTTGTACAAGGACGAGCACGCCCGCAGGGCGGGCTCGGACGGAGAGTAGAGTCGAGCATGCCCGCAGGGCGGGCTCGGACGGAGAGTAAAGTCGAGCACGTCCGCAGGGCGGGCTCGGACGGTGAATAGAGTCGATTACGCCAACAGGGCGGGACGGCACAGCGTGCATGCCCGGCATTCGCACCAGTACTCACGCCCAGCCATCGCACCTCGCCAGCATCAACACCAGCAACGCCCCGGCCATACGACCGGGGCGTTTTCTTGTGCCTGCTGTGTTCCGCATCAATGCTTGCCCAGACATTTCCCCCTGTTCCGGCACAGCCAGCCCCCCCTACCACCACGGGGCATTCAGGAAAATCCTCAATGGACACGGGCAGAAATGCTTCGCTCCGCTCCGGGCCTGGCGTAACACGCCCCCCCTTCGTGATAACACTTTTCGTAGCTTTGTTCACACCATCAATCCCGTTTGACCACTCAACCGTCGCAACATGCCCCCTCAAATCACTTTTTTCTATCAAAACCCACCCCTGCCATCGACATCGCATTGACCCAGAAGAGGGGGGAGGGCTATTCGTCATTGAAAGTATACGGGGCTATCGCGGGAAAATAGCCATTATGGTCTATGCTAACGCCGCAACCAAGGAGGCAGGGATGAGTCTCAACAGGCGTGATTTCGTCAAATTGTGCACAGGTACGGTTGCAGGGTTCGGAATATCCCAGATGTTCCACCCCGCCGTCTGTGAAGCCATTTCCGGTTCGCTGAACGGCGAACGGCCTCCGGTGCTCTGGCTGCAGGGCCAGGGCTGCACCGGTTGCTCGGTGTCGCTGCTGAACTCGGTGCACCCGACCATCGCCGACGTGCTGCTGAAGGTCATCAGTCTGGAGTTCCACCCCACCGTCATGGCGTGGGAAGGCGAACCCGCCATGGAACACATGATGAAGATCGCGGAGCAGTACAAGGGCAAGTACTTCGTGGTGGTCGAAGGGGCGGTGCCCACCGAGGCCGACGGCAAGTACTGCATCATCGGCGAAGCGCACCACAAGGAAATCTCCATGGCTGATGCCATGAAGAGCGTTGCCGCCAACGCCGCGGCCGTGCTGGCCGTGGGTACCTGCGCGGCCTATGGCGGCATTCCCGCCGCCCAGGGCAGCGAAACCGGCGCCAAGTCGGTGTCCGCGTTCTTCAAGGAAAACGGCATCGCCACCCCGGTGGTAAACATTCCCGGCTGCCCGCCCCACCCCGACTGGATCGTGGGCACCGTGGTGGTGGCGCTGAACGCCATCAAGGCCAAGGGCCTTGCCGCGGGCCTTGCCGACGTGGTCAAGCTGCTTGACGCCGACGGCCGCCCCACCCCCTTCTATGGCCGCAACGTCCATGAAAACTGTCCCTACCTTGAAGCGTACGACGCCGGGAAGATGTGCGAAACCTTCACCAAGAAGGACGGCTGCCGCTACGACCTCGGCTGCAAGGGCCCCATGTCCATGTGCGACAGCTTCGAGCGCAAGTGGAACGGCGGCGTGAACTGGTGCGTATCCAACGCGGTGTGCATCGGTTGCGTCGAACCCGACTTCCCTGACGGCAAGTCTCCCTTCTACTCGGCCTAGCCCCGGCGCCATACTCCAAGGAGGAAACCATGTCCGGCTGTACACCCAAGGCCGCTCCTGCCGGGGCCACCGGCAAGGCGACCATCGCCATCGACCCGGTAAGCAGAATCGAAGGCCACCTGAAAGCCGAAGTCACCGTTGAAAACGGCGTGGTGGTTGACGCCCGCCTGTCCGGCGGCATGTATCGCGGCTTCGAAACCATCCTGCGCGGGCGCGACCCGCGTGACGCCTCGCAGATCGTGCAGCGCATCTGCGGCGTGTGCCCCACGGCCCACTCCACCGCCTCATGCATGGCGCTGGACAACGCCTTCAAGGTCAAGGTGCCCACCAACGGCCGCCTTACCCGCAACCTGACCTTCGGCGCCAACTACCTGCAATCGCACATCCTGCACTTCTACCACCTGGCCGCCCTGGACTTCGTGCAGGGGCCGGACAGCGCGCCCTTCGTGCCGCGCTTTGCCAAGCCCGATCTGCGCCTGCCCAAGGACATCAACGCCGCTGCGGTGGACCAGTACCTGGAAGCGCTTGAAGTGCGCCGCATCTGCCACGAAATGGTCGCCATGTTCGGCGGGCGCATGCCCCACGTGCAGGGCCAGGTCGTGGGCGGCACCACCCAGATCCCCACCAAGGAAGCCCTTGTCGAATACGCCGCCCGCTTCACGAAGGTGCGCGAATTCGTCGAAAAGAAGTACGTGCCCGTGGCCTACACCGTGGGCGCGGCCTACAAGGATCTGTTCTCGTTCGGCCAGGGCTACAAGAACTGCATCTCGTTCGGCGCCTTCCCCATGAACGATGCCATGACCGAGCTGCACCTGAAGCGCGGCGTGTACATCGACGGCAAGGACCAGCCCTTCGATCCCAAGCTGATCAAGGAATACGTCAAGTACTCCTGGTTCGACGACGCCACCACCGGCCTGCACTTCTCGGAAGGCAAGACGGTGCCCGCGCCCCACAAGGCCGGTGCGTACAGCTTCGTCAAGGCTCCCCGCTACAACGGCAAGGCCGTCGAGTCCGGCCCGGTGGCCCGCATGTGGGTCACCAACCCCGAACTGTCGCCCGTGGGCCAGAAGCTGCTGAAGGACCTGTTCAAGCTGAACGCCAAGCGCTTCCGCGACCTTGGTGACGACAAGGCCTTCTCGGTCATGGGCCGCCATGTGGCCCGCGCCGAGGAAACCTACTACATGCTCTCCGCCATCGAACGCTGGCTGAAGGAAGTGAAGGCCGGCGAAGAAACCTTCGCCTCCGCCGAAATTCCCGCCAAGTCCGAGGGCGTGGGCTTCACCGAAGCGCCGCGCGGTTCCTTGGTCCACTACATCAACATCAAGGACCAGAAGATCGACAACTACCAGATCGTGTCCGCCACGCTCTGGAACTGCAACCCGCGCGACGACAGCGGCCAGCTTGGCCCGGTGGAACGCGCACTGATCGGCACCCCCGTGCCGGACATCAGCAACCCGGTGAACGTGGCGCGGGTAATCCGCGCCTTCGACCCGTGACTGGGCTGCGCCGTGCACGTGCTGCACGCTGAATCCGGCAAGGTCTCCGTCGTCGAAGTGAAGTAGACGCCGCATACCGAACCTATGGAGGGGGCCAGACCGGCGGGGCCGGCCTGGTCCCCTCTTGCATTCCCATCCTGCGCGATGCGCAACCGGGGGCGCTTGCGCGCTGCCCACCGCCCGCCATAGGGTGAGCCGCGAAGGAATGACGCATCCCCAACGGGTGCCCCCCTGACGCGCGCCGTGATACCGTGACGCCGCACCACGATCACGACGCCTTCTCCGCCCACGTACCGGAACACCATGGAGCCCACATGCAGAAGCTGCTCGTACTCGGCATCGGCAACACCCTGCTCACCGACGATGGCGTCGGCGTCTTTGCCGTGGAAGAACTGATGAAGGAAACCTGGCCGCAGAACGTCACCCTGATGGACGGTGGCACCTTCACCCAGGACATCTTCTACCTGTTCGAAGGGTACGACCGGTTGCTGGTGCTGGACATCGTGCACGCCAAGGGCGCCCCCGGCACCATCTACCGCCTGTCGGAAGACGATCTGGTCCAGAACGAGAAGCAGCGGCTGTCCATCCACGACGTGGACCTCATCGATTCGCTGAAGATGGCCGAACTGCGTGGCCCGCGCCCCTACATGCAGGTCATCGGCATGGAACCGCACGATTTCCTGAACTGGAACATCGGACTTTCCGAGCCGGTGCAGGCAGCCTTTCCGCGCTTTGTCGAGGTGGCGCGTGAAGAAATCCGCACCATCATCGCGGAAATGGAGCAGGCAGGCTGAAACGGCACGAATAAGCCCGCGCGCAGATCCTATCAATCTGGACGGTAACCGGGAAAGACCGGCAGAGCCTGTCTGTGCGGGGCTTGGAGGTGGGTGACCGAGCCATGACCGGGTTATACCGGACCAGGTGGGCGGTCGCCCCTGCGCGGCAACAACACGGTTGCTGGCGCACGTGCATACGTTTTCAGATTACAGCAAAAGGCGTGCTACGTTTTAATTAAACGTAGCACGCCTTTTGCTTTTCAAGCAAGAAAGCACCCTTTCCTGCTTTGCATGAAATTGAATGCACAAACAATACATCGAAACAGCAATCCTCTCCCCCACTGCATCTTCACACCACACATCCAGCCGCGCCGCGCCAGCCATTACACGTATCCATTCCATCCTGCGATGCAGAAATGTGCGCCCCATTTGCATTTTCAATTGGAATAACGTTTCAATGTGTTGTACCTTCCCGGCAAACGTGCGGACAGGTCGCCGCGGGAAACGGGTGCACGCAGAAGCGCACGCATCCGGGGGGCCTTTCGCACCAGTACGACCCTTACCCCGCCGCGCCGCTGGCGGCGGGCAGGCACGGTGACATGCCGTGCCGAAGGAGGCAGGGATGAAAATCTCGATCGGTCTCGGCAAGGAGGGCGTGGAGGAAAGGCTTGCGGAACGCGGCGTGTCTCGACGCGACTTCCTCAAGTTCTGTACGGCCATCGCCGTGACCATGGGCATGGGCCCCGCGTTCGCGCCGGAAGTTGCCCGCGCGCTCATGGGCCCCCGGCGTCCGTCCGTGGTCTACCTGCACAACGCTGAATGCACCGGCTGTTCCGAATCGGTGCTGCGCGCGTTCGAACCCTACATCGACACCCTGATTCTGGACACGCTCTCCCTCGACTACCATGAGACCCTCATGGCCGCCGCGGGCGAAGCGGCAGAAGCCGCCCTGGAACAGGCCGTCAACAGCCCGCACGGCTTCATCGCCGTTGTGGAAGGCGGCATTCCCACGGCTGCCAACGGCATCTACGGCAAGGTGGCCAACCACACCATGCTGGACATCTGCAGCCGCATCCTGCCCAAGGCCCAGGCCGTCATCGCGTACGGCACCTGCGCCACCTTCGGCGGCGTGCAGGCGGCCAAGCCCAACCCCACCGGGGCCAAGGGCGTCAACGACGCGCTGAAGCACCTTGGCGTCAACGCCATCAACATCTCCGGCTGCCCGCCGAACCCGTACAACCTGGTCGGCACCATCGTGTACTACCTGAAGAACAAGGCCGTGCCCGAACTGGACAGCCTGAACCGGCCCACCATGTTCTTCGGCCAGACCGTGCACGAACAGTGCCCCCGCCTGCCGCACTTCGACGCGGGTGAATTCGCCCCGTCGTTCGAATCGGAAGAAGCCCGCAAGGGCTGGTGCCTCTACGAGCTGGGCTGCAAGGGCCCGGTGACCATGAACAACTGCCCGAAGATCAAGTTCAACCAGACCAACTGGCCCGTGGACGCGGGGCACCCCTGCATAGGGTGCAGCGAACCCGATTTCTGGGACGCCATGACCCCGTTCTATCAGAACTGATCACGCGCACGCGCAAGGTCACCCAACACCCCATAGGCAACAGCCAAGGAGGAAACCATGAGCGGCTGCAGAGCCCAGAATGCTCCGGGCGGCATCCCCGTCACGCCCAAGAGCTCCTATAGCGGTCCCATCGTCGTCGACCCCGTTACCCGCATCGAAGGCCACCTGCGCATCGAGGTGGAAGTGGAGAACGGCAAGGTCAAGAACGCCTACAGCAGTTCCACGCTGTTCCGGGGCCTTGAAATCATCCTGAAGGGTCGCGACCCCCGCGACGCCCAGCACTTCACCCAGCGTACCTGCGGCGTGTGCACCTATACCCACGCGCTGGCCTCCACCCGTTGCGTGGACAACGCCGTGGGCGTGCACATCCCCAAGAACGCCACCTACATCCGCAACCTGGTGCTGGGCGCGCAGTACCTGCACGACCACATCGTGCACTTCTACCACCTGCACGCCCTGGACTTCGTGGACGTGACCGCCGCGCTGAAGGCCGACCCGGCCAAGGCCGCCAAGGTCGCCTCGTCCATTTCGCCCCGCAAGACCACGGCGGCAGACCTGAAGGCCGTACAGGACAAGCTGAAGACCTTCGTGGAAAGCGGGCAGCTCGGCCCGTTCACCAATGCCTACTTCCTGGGCGGCCACCCCGCCTACTACCTGGACCCGGAAACCAACCTCATCGCCACCGCCCACTACCTGGAAGCCCTGCGCCTTCAGGTAAAGGCCGCGCGCGCCATGGCCGTTTTCGGCGCCAAGAACCCGCACACCCAGTTCACCGTGGTGGGCGGCGTGACCTGCTACGACGCCCTGACGCCCAAGCGCATCGCCGAATTCGAGGCGCTGTGGAAGGAAACCAAGGCATTCGTGGATGAAGTGTACATCCCCGACCTGCTCGTGGTTGCCGCAGCCTACAAGGACTGGGCGCAGTACGGCGGCACCACCAACTTCATCACCTTCGGCGAATTCCCGAAGGACGAGTACGACCTGAACAGCCGGTACTTCAAGCCGGGCGTGGTCTTCAAGCGCGACTTCAAGAACGTGAAGCCGTTCGACAAGATGCAGATCGAAGAGCACGTGCGCCACAGCTGGTACGAAGGCGCCGAAGCCCGCCACCCCTGGAAGGGCCAGACCCAGCCCAAGTACACCGACCTGCACGGCGACGACCGCTACTCGTGGATGAAGGCCCCCCGCTACATGAGCGAACCCATGGAAACCGGGCCGCTGGCCCAGGTACTGGTGGCCTACTCGCAGGGGCATCCCAAGGTGAAGGCCGTGACCGACGCCGTGCTCGCCAAGCTGGGCGTGGGCCCCGAAGCCCTGTTCTCCACCCTGGGCCGTACGGCGGCGCGCGGCATCGAAACCGCAGTCATCGCCGAATACGTGGGCGTGATGCTGCAAGAGTACAAGGACAACATCGCCAAGGGCGACAACGTCATCTGCGCCCCGTGGGAAATGCCCAAGCAGGCCGAAGGCGTCGGCTTCGTCACCGCTCCGCGCGGTGGCCTGTCGCACTGGATCCGCATCGAGGACGGCAAGATCGGCAACTTCCAGCTGGTCGTGCCCTCCACCTGGACCCTTGGCCCCCGCTGCGCCAAGGGCAAGATGGCCCCGGTGGAAGAATCGCTCATCGGTACCCCGGTGGCCGACGCCAAGCGCCCCGTGGAAATCCTGCGCACGGTGCACTCGTTCGACCCGTGCATCGCCTGCGGCGTGCACGTCATCGACGGGCATACCAACGAAGTGCACAAGTTCCGCATCCTGTAGCCCGTGCCCACGCCCCTGCCGACCTGCCCGGTCCGAAACCGGCATGTCGGGGCAGGTGGCAGGAACATGCACGGCATCCGTGAAAACCAAAAGGCCCGGCCTTGCGCCGGGCCTTTTCCAACCCTATAGTACACCCCACATGAGCAATCGCCCCAACATCCTCGTCCTTGGCGTGGGCAACATCCTGTACACCGACGAAGGCATCGGCGTGCGCGCCGTGGAGGCGCTGCAAACGGCGCATGCCTTCAGCGACAACGTCACCGTCATGGACGGCGGCACGCTGGGCATGCGGCTCATGGACGCCATAATGGCGTGCGACCACCTGATCGTGGTGGATGCCGTGCTTGCGGGGGACGAACCCGGCGCCATCTACCGCCTGACCGGCGAAGACCTGCGCAAGAGCCTCGGCTTCAACGACTCCATGCACCAGACCGACCTCGTGGACACCCTGATCTTCTGCGAACTGGTGGGCAAACGGCCAGAAGCGGTGATCATCGGCATGGAGCCGCACGACTATCAGTCGTTGGGCACCGAACTTTCCCCCGTGGCAGGCCAGCGCCTGCCCCTGCTGTGCGACGCCGTGGTAGCAGAGGTACGCCGCGCGGGCGGCGACTGCACCCCGGTCACGGACTGAGCACCTCGCCTGAGCAATCAGGCCGTACAACCAGCCTGGATTGTCAGGCGACCAACCCGACGGAGCAGACCCGATGTGCCTCGCCATTCCCGCCGAGATCGTGGAAATCAATGATGCCGGCATGGCCAAGTGTCGTGTGGGCAAGAGCGAAACCTACCTCAACGTCTCGGCCATGCTGCTGCCCGAACGCCCCGCCATCGGCGAATACGTCATCGTGCACGCCGGGTTTGCCCTGCGCGTGCTGGACAAGGCCGAGGCAGAGGAAACCCTGCGGCTGCTGCGTGAAATGTCCGAGGCCGTGGAAGGCCAGCCCGCCGGGTTCTAGGCACGCCGGGCGCGCGCGGTACCAGCCCGCTTCCGGACACACCGAATCACGGGGAAGAACGCCGCACCGGCGCACGTTCTTCCCCCTTCCTGTTTCCCGGCCACTTTCCCCGGTCAGGCAAGCCGGGGCACCTGACGGAGCCCGCCATGCCCAAACCACTTGGCATCCTCGCCCTCGGCGACAGCCTGACAGAAGGCTACGGCCTGGAGCCCGACGCCGCCTTTCCCGCCGCGCTGGAACGGCTGTTGCGGGCGGGCTCCCCAGGGGCAGCAGCCATCGACGCCAACGTGGTCAACCTGGGCCTTTCGGGCGACACCACGGCGGGCGGCCTGCGCCGCCTGCGCGCATGGCTGGCGCGCAACCCCGGTTTCGCCAACGGCGATGGTGACTGCGGCGACAATGACGAAAACGCGTTCCCGCGCTGCTTCGCCATTGTCGAACTGGGCGCCAACGACGGCTTCATGGGGCTGGACCCGGAAGACATGGAAGAGAATCTGTCCGCCATCCTGACCCTGCTGGCCGAACGGCGCGTCCCCGCCCTGCTGGCCGGGTTCAGGGCAGAGTTCGCAGATGATCCGGACTATGCCGAAGCATACGACGCCCTGTTCCCGCGCCTGGCCGCGCGGTTCGGCGTGCCCCTGTGGCCCTACGTGCTGGAAGGCATCTGGGGCGTTCCGGACCTGACCCTGTGGGACGGCCTGCACCCCAACGCCGCCGGTTCGGAACGCATGGCCCGCGCGGCCCTGCCGTACGTGCTGGGCATGATTGGCGGTACGGGCTGCAACAGGGGGTAGCGGACGCGGCAACACGCCGGAACCGTCAGGCCAATACGCCCGGCCCAACGCTTCCGGCCCAACACGTTCGGCCCAACACATTCGCAGACACTCCCGCTCAGGTTTTTCCCGTCAGGCGCGTCTCGCCCCCCCCCTTTTCCATCCACAACGCAGGCATTCTTCACGCGTCACAGCGGCCACCTCGTGCGTCCGTTCCGCGCACGCCGCCCCCTCCGCCCGCCGTCCCAGTCCCCGTGCGGGCCGCGCGCGGCTTGACTTCCGCACCTTCTTGAACCAATTACATCGGTTTGCATCACCCGGCGGTGCGCGCCACGCGCCGTCACCCCCGCCGGGCGCGGCCATGCGCCGCCGACCGGACCTTCCGGCATGCCGACACCTCCCAGGAGCAGCACGTCCATGAGCGACTACAAGAAGACCCTGCATCTGCCCGACACCAAATTTCCCATGAAGGCCAACCTTACCCAGCGCGAGCCGGAAATGCTCAAGTTCTGGGAAGGCATCGACGCCTACGCCGCCATGGCGCAGGCATCGGGCCAAAAGGGCCAGTACGTCCTGCACGACGGCCCCCCCTATGCCAACGGGCACATTCACCTGGGGACGGCGCTGAACAAGATCCTGAAGGACATGGTGGTCAAGTCGCGCAACATGCAGGGCTATTCTGCCCGCTACGTGCCCGGCTGGGACTGTCACGGCCTGCCCATCGAACACAAGGTGGAACAGGAACTGGGCGAAAAGAAAAAGGAACTGCCCGCCCACGTGGTGCGCAAGCGCTGCCGCCAGTACGCGGAAAAGTATCTGGACATCCAGCGCAAGGAATTCAAGCGCCTTGGCGTGCTGGGTGCCTGGGACAAGCCGTACATGACCATGGACCCGGCCTACGAGTCGGCCACCGCGCGCGAGCTCGGCAACTTCGTTGCCGCGGGCAACGTGGTGCGCAGCAAGAAGCCCATCTACTGGTGCTGTTCGTGCCAGACCGCCCTGGCCGAGGCCGAGGTGGAATACTACGACCACACCTCGCCCTCCATCTTCGTGCGCTTTCCCCTGCGCGATGCCAGGGTGGCGGATGTGCTGGGCCTGTCCCCGGCGGACGCGGCCAGCGCCTACATCGTCATCTGGACCACCACCCCGTGGACCCTGCCCGACAACATGGCCGTGGCCGTGCACCCCGACCATGACTACGCCGTGGTCCGCCACGACGGCGCGCACTACGTGCTGGCCGCCGCGCTGGTGGAAAGCAGCGCCAAGACCTTCGGCTGGGAAGGGTACGAAGTGGTATCCACCGTGCCGGGAGCGAAGCTGGAAGGCCTTGCCGCCGCGCACCCCTTCTACGACCGCCCCTCGCCGGTGGTGCTGGCCGACTACGTGGTGCTCGATTCCGGCACCGGCTGCGTGCACACCGCCCCCGGCCATGGCCGCGAGGACTACGAGACCGGCCTGCGCTACGGGCTGGAAATCCTTTCGCCGCTGAACGACGAAGGCCGCTTCCTCGATTCCGTGCCCTTCTTTGCCGGGCTGACCGTGTTCGAGGCCAACCCCAAGGTCATCGAAAAGCTGCGCGAAGTGGGCAACCTGCTGGCGGAGCGCAAGATTTCGCACAGCTACCCGCACTGCTGGCGCTGCAAGAAGCCGGTCATCTTCCGGGCCACCACCCAGTGGTTCATCGCCATGGAAAAGAACGACCTGCGCGCCCGCGCGCTGTCGGCCATCCGCAACGACGTGCGCTGGATTCCCGCCTGGGGCGAGGAACGCATCCACAACATGATCGAATTCCGCCCCGACTGGTGCATCTCGCGCCAGCGCACCTGGGGCGTGCCCATCATCGCCCTGCTCTGCGAAGGCTGCGGCGAGGCGTGGAACGACGACGCCTGGATGCGCGACATCGCCGACCGTTTCGCCAAGCACCCCACCGGCTGCGACTACTGGTACGAAACGCCGCTGGAAGACATCGTGCCCGCCGGTCTGGCCTGCCCGCACTGCGGCGGCAACCACTGGAAGAAGGAAACCGACATCCTGGACGTGTGGTTCGATTCAGGCACCAGCTTCTCCGCCGTGCTGGAACAGCGCGGCGACACCGCGTTCCCGGCGGACCTGTACCTGGAAGGCTCGGACCAGCATCGCGGCTGGTTCCACAGCTCCCTGCTGGCCTCCATCGGCACGCGCGGCGTGCCGCCCTACCGCGCCGTGCTCACCCACGGCTACGTGGTGGACGGCGAAGGCCGCAAGATGTCCAAGTCCATCGGCAACGTCATCGCCCCGCAGGAGATCATCGACAAGTACGGCGCGGAAGTGCTGCGTCTGTGGGTGGCGTCCGTCGATTACCGCGAGGACATCCGCATCTCGGATGAAATCCTGAGCCGCCTGGTGGACGCCTACCGGCGCATCCGCAACACCTGCCGCTACCTGCTGGGCAACATCGACGACCTGACACCCGAAGAGATCGTGCCGTTCTCGGTCATGGACCCGCTGGACCGCTACGCGCTGGACATCATGACCGATGCCCACGCGCGCATCCAGGAAGCCTATTCCGAGTTCGAGTTCCACAAGGTGTTCCACACCCTGCACAACCTGTGCGTGACCGATCTCAGCGCCTTCTACCTCGACGTGCTGAAGGACCGCCTGTACGCCTCTGCCAAGGACAGCCCGGAACGCCGCTCTGCCCAGACGGCCCTTTTGCACATCCTGCTGGTGCTGGTGCGCGACATGGCCCCGGTGCTCAGCTTCACGGCGGAGGAAGTGTTCCGCCATATCCCCGAAGCGCTGCGCCCCGCCGCGCCCACGGTGTTCGCGCTGCGCGGGGCCGATACCCCGTTGTACAACGTCAGCTCCGACGAGAGCGAACGGTGGGAGGCAGTGCTGGCCGTGCGGTCAGAGGTGACCAAGGCCATCGAGCCGCTGCGCAAGGCGGGCACGGTGGGCCATTCGCTGGACACCCACGTGACCCTGTACGCCGACCACAAGCTGGCCGACCTGCTTCGCGCCACCGGCACCGACCTGCGCGCGGTGTTCATCGTCTCCAAGCTGAACATCGCCCCGCTGGAAGACGCGCCGCAAGACGCCTTTGCCTCCGAAGAGGTCAAGGGCTTGCGCATCGGCGTGGCCAAGGCCCCCGGCGCCAAGTGCGAACGCTGCTGGATCTACCACGAGGAACTGGGCGCCGACCCCGACTTCCCCGGTGCCTGCGCCCGCTGCACCACGGTGCTGCGCACCGGCGGCGCAGAGTAACGAAAACAGGACCGATCATGTTCCCCGTTCCGGCGGCGCAGTGCGCGCCGCCGGGCGGGGCATGCGCCCAAAGCCCCAAGAGGCCCCATGCGTCCCAGATTCGTCATGGTCTTCTCCATCGCCGCCGCCGTCATCGGCCTTGACCAGCTTACCAAGCTGTGGGCGGTGACAGCCATTCCCGAACACCATTCCGTGCCGGTCATCGCCGGGCTTTTCGACCTGGTCAACGTGCGCAACCGGGGCGCGGCCTTCGGCTTTCTGAACCGCTCCGACATCGAATGGCAGTTCTGGCTGTTCCTGGTGGCCACGGTGCTTGCGGTGTGGGCCATCATCTCGCTGACGCGCGCCGCGCAGGACGACAAGGTGCTGTTCACCGGGTTCGGATGCATTCTGGGCGGTGCCCTCGGCAACCTCATCGACCGGGTGCGTTTTCGCGCGGTGATCGACTTTCTGGATTTCTACGTGGGCGACTGGCACTGGCCCGCCTTCAACGTGGCGGACATCGCCATCTGCGTGGGCGCGTTCCTGGCCTTCATCGCCATGTACCGCCAGCCCGCCCCCCGCAACAGTTCGAACGCCCGGTAGGAAACCCCGATGAACACGGCCCTGCTCATTCCCCTGCTTGCCATTCCCATCTTGCCCAACCTGTGGTGCATCTGGCATTCTTACTCGCACGAGTTCGACCGCCCGGCCGAAAAGGCCTTGTGGATGGCGGCCGGGATATTCCTTCCCGTGCTCGGCGGCCTTGCCTACCTCGTCTTCGGCCAGCGGCGCGCCCGCAAGGCCTGACACAGGCCCGGCCCGCGACCTGGCATGCCGCAAAGTCGGCACCCGGCGGGCACCGAACCCTTACGCCAAGCAAAGTGAACCGAAAGGCGGACCAAAAGCCATGAAGACCCGCATCCTTTCCCGTCGTATCCTTCCCGTCTGCTCCCTTGCCGCACTGGTGGTGCTTGTCGGCTGCGTGCGCCAGGAAGACGTGGACGCCCTGAACGCGCGCGTCATGCGCCAGGACCAGCAGATCCAGACCCTGAACTCGCAGCTTTCCGGCGTGCAGCCCGCCCAGGCGGACACCTGGTCGCAGGTGCAGTCCACCCGGCAGGAAATAGCGACCCTGCGCGGCCAGATAGACGACATGCAGATGCGCCTCAGCGCCACCGGCGACCAGAGCCGCGACCTGCCCCAGATGCGCGACCAGCTGAACCGCCACGATATCGCCCTGCGGCAGATGGCCTCGCAACTGGCCATCGACATCGACGGCGTGCTGGCCACCCCCGCCCCGGCGGGCGCCGCAGGCGCCGTATCGTCCACCGGCACGACCCACGCGGGCGATCCCAATGCCCCGGTCCTGCTTGTAAACCCCGGCAAGGAGAACGGCTTTGTCGTCGCGCCATCGAGCCAGCCCAGCGGGCCGGTCACGGTGCCCCCGGCGCAAAGCGGCACCATGGCCGTGACCAGCGCGGAACCCGCCCATGCAGCCCCCGCACCTGCCGCCAAGCCCGCCGCAGCGGCCGTGGACACGGCCCAGGCGCTGTACGACCAGGGCATGACGGCGTTCAACGAGCGGCGCTACAAGGATTCCGTGAAGGCGTTCACCGATTTCACCAACACCTTCGGGGACCACAAGCTGACCAGCAACGCGTGGTTCTGGCAGGGTGAGGCCAACTTCCAGCAGCAGGACTTCGCCCGCTCGGCGCTGGCGTACGAACAGGTCATCTCCAAGTATCCCAAGAGCCCCAAGTACGCTTCGTCGCTGCTCAAGCAGGGCATCTGCTTCTACAAGCTCGGCAAGAAGGACGCCGGCAAGGTGCGCCTGGACGAGCTGATCAAGAAGCTGCCCGATTCGCCCGAAGCGCAGCGCGCCAAGAAGTTCCTGAGCGAGAACAAATAATCCGAGTACCCGGTGCTCCGGCCCGGAAACAGCATGACCGAACAACAGACCAAGCCTTACCGCAAGAACATCCACCTCACGTTCCCGCCCGAAATCTCGGGCAAGCCCATCGTGAGCGACCTTGTGCGCAGGTACGACCTTACGGTCAACATCCTGAAGGCCCAGATCACCCCGCGCAAGGAAGGCTACCTGACCCTGGAGATTTCCGGGGGCGAAGACAACTGTCTGAAGGGTATCGCCTACCTGCGCGAGCAGGACGTGACCGTCACCGACGTCTCGCAGCGCATCTCGCGCGACGAGGACAGTTGCATGCACTGCGGCATGTGCACCGCCATCTGTCCCACCTCGGCCCTGGCCATGGACATCGAGGCGCGGGTCGTGGTGTTCGACAAGGATCGTTGCACCGCCTGCGGCCTGTGTACGCGCGTGTGCCCCGTGGGTGCCATGAACGTGGAAGTGGAGAACGGCGGCCTGTAGCCGCCGCTGCCGCACGGGCCACTCCCGCATGGGCGTTGCCCATGCCAGCCCTGCAATGAGACACCCCGGCGGGGGGTGCGCGGAACAAGCCGCGCACCCCCCGCATCTTTTCGGCACAGCCCCCGCCCTTCTCGCCCGCGCGATGCCAGGCAACGTCCCCACGCCGTGCCGTACTGCAAAGCCCCCCCCACGTGTCGGCAGGCACACCTTTCCCCGGTTTTCCGCTTTTCCGGCGGCGTGCTATCTGCTAGGTTCGCCACTGCGGACTTCCGGCCCCAGATCGGGTTTCTGGTTTTACCCCGGTTCTGGCGCACATCCGGCCCCGGACACGGACCGGAACCAGCCCCCACGGGCCACGCCAACCGCACTGCCGCACGGCACGGCGCACACACCACCAGCAGGAGCGCACCATGGTCACGCAGGAAGAACTGCTCGACAACGTGATGGAACGCGTGACGAACAACCTCGTCGTGAACATCCGCGACGTGCTTTCCGCCACCATCGAACGGGAACTCACCACCAATCTTACCCGTGCACTGGTGGAAAGCGAATTCTACCGCCGCATCAGCGACGACATGCGCGGGGGCCTGCAAACCATCTACCGCGAAATCTCCACCGCCGCGAAGCCCGGCGGGCAGGAAGCGCCCGATGGCGTGCAACCCGTGCAACGCGAGGATGCCGACCGCCTGTTCAACGAGGCCTCGCGCCAACTGGACGAAATCCTGGTCACCACGCAGGAAGCCACCGAATCGATCATGGACGTGGTCGAGGTGCAGATCGAACGCCAGAAGGAAGCGGCAGTGCTGATAGAGGCCGTCCGCGCCGGAGCGGGCGTGGAACGTGCCCTTGAGCGCATGGTGCAGATCAACGCAGAACTGGGCGAGGGGCTTGTGGAAATCCTGACCACCCTCGGCTTCCAGGACCTGACCGGCCAGCGCATCAAGAAGATCATCGAGGCCCTGCGCACCATCGAAAACACCGTGGTGGAACTCTACCTGTCCACCGGCCTGCTGATTCGCGCGCGTGAGGAAACCCCGGAAAAGGACATCTCGCAGATCGAGGCGGAAACCCGCCAGGTGGTCTCCGAACTGAAGGGGCCGCAACGCGGTACCTCGCAGGAAAACGTGGACGACCTGCTCGCCCAACTGGGCCTGTAGCTTCCGGACATTGCGGCCAGGGGCTGCCGCTGCCCTCCGCACCACCCGTTGCGCGGCGAGTAACAGCACCGTTGCGCGGCGTCCCCCTTGCCAGCCCCTTCGGACTGCCTACTTTCTGGTTCGGCGCGCCATGCGCGGGCGGCTCCCCTCTCCCGCAGTACCGCGCGCCCTTCCGGAAACACGCAACAGACGCACGGCCCCCCCGCCAGCGCCTTTCCTTACGGAGATGCCCATGTCCGATTCCACGTCCGCTTCCGCCAACGCCCCGCTGGTGATCATCGGCTCCGGCCCGGCCGGGCTTTCCGCCGCCATCTACACCGCCCGCGCGGGCATCCCCACGCTGGTGCTGGGCAGCGCCCCCAAGGTGGCGGGCGACTACGACATCGACAACTACTTCGGCTTCGACGAAACCATCACCGGGCGCGACCTCATCGAGCGGGGGCGCAGGCAGGCCGCACGCTTCGGTGCGCAACTGCGCGAGGAACGCGTGCTGGCCGTGCACCACGGCGATTCCGGCGGCTTCCACGTCAAGACCGACAAGGGCGCATACGATGCCTGCGCCGTGGTGCTGGCCACAGGGGTCGCCCGCGTGCGCCCCGGCATCGACAACCTGGGCGACTTTGAGGGCAAGGGCGTGTCGTACTGCGTAAGCTGCGACGGGTTCTTCTATCGCGGCAAGCAGGTGCTGGTGCTGGGCGAAGGCATTTTCGCGGCCAACCAGGCCCTGGAACTGACCCAGTACACCCCCAACGTATCCATCTGCACCCAGGGCAAGGAGCCCGTGCTCACCCCCGATTTCCGGCAGCGCCTGGCCGACGCGGGCATCACCCTGGACACCCGCAAGATCACGCGGCTGGCCGGGGACAACGGCCTTGAGCGCGTGGTGTACGCGGACGGCACGGAAACGGCTGCCGATGGCCTGTTCGTGGCCATGGGCGAGGCATCGTCCCTCGACTTCGCCTATTCCCTGGGCGTGGAGCGCAAGGGGGTGTTCCTGATGGCCGATGACGAGCAGTGCACCAACATCCCCGGCATTTTCGCGGCGGGTGACTGCACCGGCGGTTTTCTGCAGATCGGCGTGGCCGTAGGCGAAGGGGCCAAGGCGGCCCGTGCGGCCATCGCCTACGCCAAGGAACAGTGCGGCATGAAGAAGGCGGGATGAAAAGGGCGGCATGAAGAAGGCCGGATAGCCCCCGGCGGCACCGGCAGGGTCGTGGCGAGGCCTGCTTGACAGCGGCAACGCCCGGGCGTATCAGAGTCGGCTCACCGGGCAGCATTCCGGGCATTGCGCCGGGCCGGTCCGGTTACGCGCGGGCCTATAGCTCAATTGGCAGAGCCCCCGGCTCATAACCGGTTTGTTGCGTGTTCGAGTCACGCTAGGCCCACCAAATTTTCCCGGGCAGGCGCTTGCGCCGCCCCGGCACCGGGCACACCTGTGCCCCCTGCCGTGCAACAGAGCAACGGGACAGGAACGCGGACATTGGAGCAGCACCAATTCCGGAACCACGCCTTGCCGCTTCGAGGGTGCTTGCGCCGCGCAAATCCGGCGAAGCACCCTCTTTGCTTGGGAAATTTACATGAAACGCTCTGAAATAATTAGCGTTATTGAAAAAACGGCATTTCCGGCATCCGCAGCCCAGTGGGACAGGTCGGGCATGCAGGTGGCCGGGCACGACGCGACGGCAACGGCCCTCGCCGTCTGCCTCGACCCCACCCCCGCCGCCGTCGCCGCCGCCCTGGAGCTTGGCGCCGACGTCATTCTTTCCCACCATCCGCTGTCCATGGCGCCCCGCGCGCTGGACACGCTGGACGACCACCACGCCGTGGCTGCTGCCATATTGGCGCGCGGTGCGTGGCTGTACGCCGCGCACACCTCGCTGGACGCCAACCCCGACGGCCCCGTGGGCTGGCTGGCCCGTGACCTTGCGCTGGCATCGCCCGAAGTGCTGGAACCCACCCTGCGCCAGGAACGGGTGACCCGGTGCATCGTGGCGGCGGCAACGCCCCCGCCGCACTGGGCAGACCTGCCCGGCGTGCTGGCGTACCGGGTGCTGGGCGAAACTGCCGTGCTGAGTTGCGAGGCAGCCGCCTGGCCCGCCATCCGCGCGACCATCACGTCGGATGCCCCGCAGGATGTCGCGCCCGCCTTTCTGCCCGCCGAGCCGGAACTGCCCGCGCGCATCTTCGGCTTCGGCCTGGTGGGCGACCTGCCCGAGCCGCTCGAATTTCCGGCCTTCGCCCGGCGCCTGCACGGCCTTGCCGGGCGCGCCCACTGCCACGTCAGCGGCCCCGTGCCCGCCATGGTTCGCCGGGTGGGCTACTGCACCGGCTCCGGCAGTTCGCTGGCCGATGCCGCCTTTGCCCGTGGCGCCGACGTGTTCGTCACCGGCGACGTGAAGTACCACACCGCGCTGGAAGCCCGTGGCTGCCTGCTCGACGTGGGGCACTTCGCCCTTGAAGAGGAAATGATGCGCCGCTTCGCCGACGGCCTGCGCACCGCGCTGCCCGGCCTGCCCGTGCATTTCCTGCCATCCAGCGATCCACTGCGGCTGCACCTGCCCGTTCCCCCCACGGGCACGGACGGCGGCCGCGTTCCGGAACATCCGGCCTAACCCGCATTTCAGGAGGATATGACGTTGAGCCTGTATCTCAAGCAGATCGAACAGCTTGTCGCCCTGCAGAAGGTGGACGACCACATCTACGGCATCAAGGCGGAACTGAAGAACGCGCCGCAGGAAGTGGAAGGGCTGCAACAGCGCTTCGACGTTCTCGAGGAGCAGCGCAACCGCCTCCTCGACAAGCTCACCCACCTGAAGGAACAGGAAAAACGCCTCGGCACCGAGATCGAGGACGATTCCCTGCGCATCAAGAAAAGCAAGTCCAAGCTCATGCTCGTGGGTAACACCAAGGAATACCACGCCATGATGCGCGAAATGGACAACATGGAAAAGATGAACCGCTCGCGCGAAGAGGAAAAGCTGGCCCTGGCCGAAGAGTTGCAACGCCAGACCGAAGCCATGACCGAAATGGACGAGCGCTACGGCACCCTCAAGGCCGAACTGGAAACCAAGAAGGCCAGCCTTGACGCGCGCCTGATCGAAGCCGGCGCAGGCCTTTCCGACCTGGAATCGCAGCGCAACGCCGCAGGCAAGGAAGTTCCCCCGCCCGTGCTGAGCCGCTACGAATTCATCCGCCAGCGCCTGGAAAACCCGGTCATCGTGCCCGTGGACAAGGGCGTGTGCTCCGGCTGCCACATCTCCATTCCGCCGCAGAGCTACATCGAACTGCAGAAGGGCACCCAGATTCTCAGCTGCCCCAACTGCCAGCGCCTCATCTACTGGAGCGAACACTTCTGCGTGGAAACACCGGCCGCCGAATAGGCCGTAACGCCGCGCATCCACTTTCGGGAGCCGGACGGGCTGTCGTCGCGGGCCGCAAGGCCCGGGGAGGAAAGTCCGGGCTCCGCAGGGCAGGACGCTGGGTAACCCCCAGGACGAGCGATCGTCGGACAGGGCCACAGAAAACAGACCGCCCGGCAGGCTTGCCTGCCGGGTAAGGGTGAAACGGTGGGGTAAGAGCCCACCAGCTGGCGCGGCAACGCGCCAGGCTCGGTAACCCCCGTCCGGAGCAAGACCAAATAGGGAAGCGTTCGAGGCCTGCCCGGCCGATGCTTCCGGGTCGGTTGCTTGAGGGCGTCGGTAACGGCGCTCCTAGAGGAATGACAGCCACCCGCAAGGGTACAGAACCCGGCTTACAGTCCGACTCCCGATGGTTTCAAGGGCATACCGGGGAGGGAGGAAGGGAGCTTTTCGCTCTGCGGTCGCCATCCGTAAGGTTCGCACTTCGTGCTTACCTAACGGCTGCCGCAAAAGTCCCTTCCTCCCTCCCCCGGTCCCCCTCCCTCCTTCCCCCAAACTTTTCATTTGGGGGTTGTTTTTACCGAAACAGGACGAGCGCGGGGCAAGGCTTCCACTGCGCTTGAATGCCTTACCCTGGTTTAAGACGACGTTGGGTGAAGGAGCGAGCCAGGGGGCTTTGCGGCAGCCGTTAGGTAAGCGCGGTGCGCGCAGCTGTTAGCCGAACGCGAAGCGTGAGGCTTACAGATGGCGCCCGCACACCGCGAACCTTACGGATGGCGCCGCAGAGCGCAAAGCCCCCTTCCCCCCGTATCTTTCCCCTCTCCTTTCCACTTTTCTTTTCAAGGACCGTACATGCACGCATGGGCCATTGTTCTCGCGGCGGGCAGCGGCACCCGGCTGGCGGCAGCCGGGCTGTCCACGGCCAAGCAGTTCATCCAGCACCGGGGGGCACCGTTGTACTGGCGTTCGGCGCGCACATTCGCGGCGGTGGCGCGGGTGCGCGGGCTGATCTTCGTGTTACCGCAGGACAGGCTGGAGGCCGAGCGCGAGCGCCTGACAGTGCTGGACGCCGGGCGCGCCCTGGGCGTGCCGTGGCGGGCGGTGGCGGGTGGCGCGCTGCGGCAGGACTCGGTGGCGGCGGGGCTTGCGGCCCTGCCGCGCGAGTGCGACGCGGTGCTGGTGCACGATGCGGCCCGGCCCTTTGCCACGACCGCGCTGTCCAACGCGGTACTCGACGCCCTGGTCGAGGGCGCGCCGGGGGTGGTGCCGGGCATCGCGGTGACGGATACCATCAAGCAGACGGACAACGGCGTGGTCACCCACACCCCGGACAGGTCCGGGCTGGTGGCGGTGCAGACCCCGCAGGGTTTTGCCCTGGCCCCGTTGCGTGCGGCGCATGAACGCGCCCGCGCCGAGGGCTGGGCCGTCACCGACGACGCCGCACTGCTGGAACGTTGCGGCCTTGCCGTGCACGTGGTGCCCGGCGAAATCGCCAACGCCAAGATCACCACGCCGGAGGACCTGGCCATGCTGGACGATGCCGACACCGCCCGCTCCCCGTGGGATGCCCGGAACGGGCAGGTCCGCCTGATCCCCTGCACCGGCTGGGGCTACGACGTGCACCGCTACGTGCAGAAGGAAGGTGCCGGACGTCCCGGCCGCGTCGGCCAGCCGGGGCGTCCCATGAAGCTGGGCGGCGTGCCCATTCCCGGCGGGCCGGAGGTGGTGGCCCATTCCGACGGCGACGTGCTGCTGCACGCCCTTGCCGATGCCCTTTTGGGCTGCATCGGCGGCGGCGACATCGGCCAGCATTTCCCGGACACGGACGCCGCGCTGGACAACGCCAACTCCGCCGTGCTGCTGGACGAGGTGCTGGGCCTTACCCGCTCTGCCGGACTGGAAATCACCAACGTGGACCTGACCATCATCGCCCAGGTGCCCCGGCTGGCCCCGTGGCGCGAACAGATCCGCCGCAACGTCTGCCGCCTGCTGGCCCTGGACGAAACCATGGTAAACGTGAAGGCCACCACCGAAGAAAAACTGGGCTTCACCGGCGAAAAGAAGGGGTTGAAGGCCGTGGCCACCGTGACCGGCCTGCGACCCGCCAGTTCCCCCAGTTCCCCCTGTCCGGCCAGTTCGGCCAGTCCCGCCAGCAGCGCCAGTATTCCCGGTTCCCCCACCCCCGCCGGTACGGACCGTTCCGCAAGTCCTGTCCATCCCGTGGAGACTGGCGCGCCCGACGGCACCGACACCGCCTGACCTGAACGGAACGCACGAGGGCGGGCTGAAACCCGCCCCGCCGGGCACGCATTCCACGCGCCCATGCTGCCTATGCGCGCCAGACACTCGCTCGACGCTCGCCCGACGCGCCCCAGACACCCCCCAGACGTACGCCAGACGTGCGCCAGACACGCGCCGGGCACCCACCCGGCACTCCATCGGCACGCATTCGGGCACGGGACGCCCTTTTCCCCTGCCGCAGGACTTGCGCGGGCGCGGGCCGCATAGTACAAATCCGAAGGTTTGCCTTCCATCCCCTTGAACACACGAACAATACGGGCCTGCGCCAGCGCCCGTGCGCCGCATGAGCCTTGCCGGGCCGGGCGGAACGCGCGGTATGATGTGGCGGCCACGGTCCGCCACCACGTATGACCGAAACCACCCCCACCGCCGATTTCCCCTGGCTGGCCAGCTATGACGCAGGCGTTCCCGCCCACATCAGCTACGAAACCTTTCCGCTGTTCACCCTGCTGGACAGGGCCGCGGAACGAACCCCCCGCCGCACGGCCATTGCCTTCCGCAACTACCGCATCAGCTACGCCAGGTTGCGCCAACTGGCGGAGGTCATGGCCGCCAACCTGCGCGCCCAGGGCGTGCGGCGCGGCGACAAGGTGTCGATCATGTTGCCCAACCTGCCGCAGACGGTCATTGCCTTCTGGGCGGTGCTGAAGGCAGGCGGCGTGGTGGTGATGACCAACCCGCTGTACATGGAAAAGGAACTGGTCCACCAGGTTCACGATTCCGGCGCGCGGTTCATGATCGCCCTCGACCTGGTGTGGCCCAAGATCGAGCCCCTGCGCGAAAAGCTGGGCATCGACAAGTATTTCCTCACCCGCATCGGCGACGGGCTGTCCTTCCCGCTCAACCTGCTGTACGCCTTCAAGGCCAAGCGCGAGGGCACCTGGCGCGACCTGCCCTTCGACGGCAAACACGTGCTGCCGTGGAAAAGCCTGCTCAAGGGCAAGGCCCGCCACTCCACCACCACGTGCAACCCCACCGAAGACCTGGCCGTGCTGCAATATACCGGCGGCACCACGGGCATCTCCAAGGGGGTCATGCTGACGCACCACAACATGTCGGTGAACGTGCAGCAGATCACCACCATTCTTGGTGCCGCCCGCGACATGGACCACTGCTTCCTGGGGCTGATGCCCTACTTCCATGTCTACGGGCTGACCACCTGCCTTACCCTGCCCACGGCCCTTTCGGCCACCATCGTGCCCTTCCCGCGCTATGTCCCGCGCGACGTGCTGGTGGGCATCCAGAAGCACAAGCCCACCATCTTCCCCGGCGCGCCCTCCATCTACATCTCGCTGATGCAGCAGAAAGAGGTGGGCGACTACGACCTGACCTCCATCCGCTACTGCATCTCGGGGTCGGCACCCATGCCGGTGGAGCATATCAAGCGGTTCAGGGAACTTACCGGGGCGCAGGTCATCGAGGGCTTCGGCCTGACCGAGGCCTCGCCGGTCACCCACCTGAACCCCATCCACGGGGTCAGCAAGACCGGCTCCATCGGCATCCCCTTTCCGGACACCGAGGCGCGCATCGTGGACATGGAGGTGGGTCAGGTACCGCTGCCCACGGGCAAGGTGGGCGAACTGATCATCCGTGGCCCGCAGATCATGAAGGGCTACTGGAACCGCCCGGACGAAACCGCCAACACCCTGCGCAACGGCTGGCTGTACACCGGCGACATCGCCACCATGGACGAGGACGGCTACTTCACCATCGTGGATCGCAAGAAGGACATGTTCCTGGTGGGCGGCTACAACGTGTACCCGCGCGAAATCGACGAGGTGCTGCACGAGCACCCCAGGATCAAGGAAGCGGTGACCGTGGGCGTGCCCCACCCCACGCGCGGCGAAATGATCAAGGCCTTCGTGGTGGTCAAGCCCGGCGAAAAGCTGACCAAGGCCGAGGTGGTTGCCCACTGCCGCGAAAAGCTGGCCAGCTACAAGGTGCCCAAGCAGGTGGAATTCCGCGACGACCTGCCCAAGACCGTGGTGGGCAAGGTGCTGCGCCGCATCCTGCGCGCCGAGGAAGAAGAGAAATTGAAAGCGGAACTGGCCGCCGGTTCCACAGGATCGGGCGGATCAGCCGGATCGGGCAGATCGGGCGGATCGGGCGGATCGGGCACTGCCGCGAAGCCCGAGGTTTCCGACGACGACGGGGCGCGGTAGCCCCCCTTGCGGCGGACCGGTACTGCGGTCTTCCATACCATCGCGCTCCCAAAGGCAGAGGAACGGACATGCGACTGCTGTTGCAACGGGCGCGCCGGGGATCGGTGGCGGTAGGCGGCGAGACCGTGGCCGTCATCGGGCCGGGGCTGGTGGTGCTGGCGGGCTTTGGCCCACGCGACACCGCCGCGCTGCCCGGCGAATCCCGCTGGGCGGGCATGATCGACAAGCTGCTGGACCTGCGCGTGTTTCCCGACGGCGCGGGCAAGATGAACGTGGGCCTGCGCGAATGGGCCGTGCCCGCCAGCATGCAGGGTACCGGGGAAGGCGGTGTTGTGACCGGCGCCCCCTTGGGCCAGTTGCTGCTGGTGCCCCAGTTCACCCTGCACGCAGACTGCCGCAAGGGCCGCCGACCGTCATTTTCCGCCGCCGCACCACCCGCGGTGGCCGAGCGCCTGTTCGATCAACTGGCCACCGATATTGACGCGCGCCTGCCGGGGCGGGTACGCTGTGGCATCTTCGCGGCCGACATGGACGTCTCCCTCATCAACTGGGGGCCGGTAACCATCTGGCTGAGCGACGACGACCTCTTTCCGGAGCGGCGACCACCCCATGGCGGCGGATGACATCACCCTTCTCATCGCCGCGCCCTCGCCGCTGACGCGCGAGGCGCTGCGCCGCCTGCCCGGCACGGGCCGCACCGTGCTGCGCGCCGCCACCCTGGCCGAAGCGCTGGACATGCACGCCGCGCGCCGCCCGCACGTGGTGATCATCGACGCCGCCCTGCCCGACCCCGCACTGCCCGACCCGGCGCATACCCCCCCGCCCCTTGCCGCACCCCCGCCGCCCCCTTACGACCCCGTGCCCCCGCCGTCGGCGCCCGCATCGACAGCTGCCGGGCACACGGGCGGCCACCGAGCCGTGCTTGACTTGGTGCGGGCCATCCGCTCCGTACGCGGTGACGAGGACGTGTTCCTCATCGTGCTCACCGAGCCGGAAGACCATGCCCTGCGGGCCGATGCCCTGGCCATGGGCGCCAACGACGCCCTGCGCCTGCCGCTGGAACCGCTGGAACTGGACGCCCGCGTGTCCGTGGGCGCCCGGCAGGCCCGCATGGCCCGCCGCCTGCGCGCCTATTCCGACCGGCTGACCCGCGAGATGGCCCGCGTGGCCGAATTGCAGATGCGCCTGCTGCCTTCGTCCTCGCCGTATCTGCCGGGCCTGCACGTGGAAAGCCTGTATCGCCCCTCTGGCGATGCCAGCGGCGACTATTTCGACTACTTCCTGCTGCCGCCGCGCGCTCCGGTCGCTGCCCCCCCCTCCGCGCCCCCGACACAGCCTTCCCCAGCAGGGCAGCATGTGGGGCAGCAGGCTTCCCCGGTCCGGCATGTCCCGCATGGCGCCGACGGTCCGGTGCTGCGGGTGGTCATCGCCGACGTGTCCGGCCACGGTGCCCGCGCCGCCTTTCTCATGAGCATCGTGCGCACCCTGGTACGCGCCCAGAACGACGGCATGCCGC